>Ga0222644_1000087_pt1 | contig 49324 bp, 41 predicted proteins | sample AntAcemetagen291_FD_179800 | JGI IMG/M metagenome (GOLD analysis project Ga0222644, IMG submission 179800) | Saline water microbial communities from Ace Lake, Antarctica - #291 | ecosystem: Environmental > Aquatic > Non-marine Saline and Alkaline > Saline | place: Antarctica: Ace Lake...
TGTTTTAGAATTAATCGATCTCAATCCAAACAGACCATATTCCATAAAACAATAGAAAGAATGGTCATAGCTAAACCAATTTATCATAAAGATATAAAACAGATGCTAAGTGTGTAACTCAATAATTAAATATAATTTAAATGTTTGTAGCCCGATTATATTGGGCTACAAATTTAATAATAGCAAATGAAAACAAATAAAATAACTTCGCTTTTAATTAAATCGTTAGGATTAACCATACTAGTTGTATTATCAATAAATATTATTGGTTTATTGATAGCATATTTAAATTTACAGGATAAGACGATTCACTCATTGTTGTTTGATGAAGGGGTATTTACTTTAAATGGAAAAGAAATTGGGTATAGCTTATTTTCCTTGAGATACTTATTCTTTAATCTAGTGATTTTCGGTTTATCCTTTTATATAGTTTCAAAAAAAGGAAAATTATTAAAAGAGGAGTCTTAATAAGGGTTTTTGCAATCCTGTATAAATAACTCAGGTATCTGCTCTGATTTAGGATTTACAGAATCTACATCATATTATTATTTTAACATTTTCTGAATTCAAATCCATGAAAAACATCATCACCATAGTCCTGCTATGCCTAGCAACTAGTGCCTTTTCTCAAGAAGAAATAAGTGATCATCGCATCGATGCAAATCTGTCTTTTGGAAAATATACAGACTGCTTTAGACCTGGCGGTATTTGTACTTTTAAGACAAATGAATCTACAGAAAAGTCCAACACAAAAGTTGTTTTTAACAAAGATCAAACCCTAACGATAGTCATCAAAAGAGATCAAATAACTCTTGAAGATGAAATAAAAATAGTAGGTCAAGAAATTACTAAAGATACCGTGATAGAAAAGCTTACTTTTCTTATAGAAGAAGAACTGGAACTCGACAAAGAAACGAGAATGGCTTTAAAAATTCCAGAAGAACTTATCAAAATTGCAACTGGCGCATATCTCATTACAGTAACAGAAAATAATTTTATCATCACCCTTAAACTTATATAATCAGGGCATCGCTTTTAAAACCTAGTGTTTTGTGGGTGCTTTTTTATAGAGGTGAAAAGCCAATTATAGGATTCTTAGAACCTAATGATCTGGCATATTATAAGGATTATATTGTTTTTGAGCCAAGTTTTAGGTCTTTTAATATATAAAACAAGGTAATTAGCTAGCAAATCACATATAGTAGTTAATACACTGATATATAGTTATTTGATTGTTGGTGGTCTACAAGGTGTCCCTGAAAATAGACACGTTATTCATGAATCTAGACTGGTAGTATTTGCACAACACTGGTATATTCCTATACATTTACACTGTTGATAATGAACACCTTTATAAAGGTATTTATATAAACAGTTAAGTAACGATATCAAATCACCATTTAAAAACAAAAACTGTGACGCAGATTTAAAACACATAAAAAAGAGAAAGCCTTTACAAGGTAAAGGCTCTCACAGGTTTCGCTAAAAACCAAAACAACAGTACTGTTATTTCAAGTGCAAAGTTGAATAAAATACTTGAGATAATGATTAGGCTGTTTTGAAGAGTGTATGCTTTTACACTTTAAAAAGCCGTGGTCGCCGAAAAACGTATAGAGTAGGTGTTTTGTTTAAAATATATAATAATGAAGAAAGTAGGAAAATTTGTACCATTTATGATGCTTGCACTGTCACTAATATTAAATTCTTTTAGCAGTATAGAAAGTAAAGAAAAAATTGAAAAAGACAGCAATGGTTTTAAAAATCATATGGAGTATATTGGAATAGGTCACAACGAATTCTTAGAAAAAGTTTATGATAAAGGCTTGAATTCAAATTCCAGTATAAAGGAATTAGTAATGGCTGGTTCACCAAAGGATATTGTTCATTTAGAATTTATTACTAAAATGGTTAATAGTGTAGGTCAGCCAGAAGTTGATAAACACGGTAATATGAGTATTGAAGTAGGTGAAGAAATTGAGAGGTTTCTCGATCAGAATCCTGTCTTGTGGGAATTTCAAAATAAGATGATCACAATTATAAATGAGGCAGATGGCAAACCTGTAGAAGGGTTAATTTCTAATATTAAAAACCTTGAATTTGAGTATTCAAAAGAACTAGAAGGTGTAGATTTGGATGCGATGCTAGCAGTTGGTTCTACAGCAAGACATTCAGCACTTTTTTGGAGTTCTAAAATTCAGCAAAAACACGGCGGTAGAAGCCATATTTCTAGGTATATCGGAAGAGATTTTGTAGCAATGTGGACTGTTGGTATTGTATCAATGTTTGCAGGTCCTATTGGAGTAGGTGCAGCATTAGCCGCAGGTGCAGTAGCCTCTATATTGACAGATATGTAATATTATGAAAAATCCTCGAAAAATTACTTTTGTTAAATTGATTTCAATATCAATCCTCATATCTATACCTTTGATTATATCATATAACACAGATTTTTTTAATGATATTGTTGAATCAATCTTAATAGGGCTATCAATTTGTGCGGCTATAATTATCGTAAATCGCAAAACTGATTAGATACTGTTTTATTAATAATTTGTTCGAGAATCAGTACTTTATACTTTACAAATCATCAATTGAAATGGAGGAAATCAAGTTTTGATTGACTCCATTTAAATTTTATTAAATTAAAAAGTTACTTCTCCCATTATTGATTTTCTTAAATCTACATTGTTATTGATAAAATGTGTAACTAAATATTCAATATGGACAGTGTCTTTTTCGGAGTAGTAAAATTTATTTTCAAGAATAAAATCTAAAAAACTATGAAAAATATCATCACCATAGCCTTGCTATGTCTGGCAACTAGTGCCTTTTCTCAAGAAGAAATAAGTGATCGTTTTATCGATGTAAATCTGTCTTTTGGAACATATACAGACTGCTTTAGACCAGGCGGTATTTGTACTTTTAAAGTAAATCAATCTACAAAAAAGTCCAACACACAAGTTGTTTTTAACGAAGATCAAACCCTAACGATAGTCATCAAAAGAGATCAAATAACTCTTGAAGATGAAATAAAAATAGTCGGTCAAGAAATTACTAAAGATACCGTGATAGAAAAGCTTAGGTTTCTTATGGAAGAAGAACTGGAACTCGACAAAGAAACGAGAATGGCTTTAAAACTTCCAGAAGAAGTCACCAAAATTGGAATTGGCGCATATCTCATTACAGTAACAGAAAATAATTTTATCATCACTCTTAAACTTATATAATCATGGCAGCGCTTGTAAAATATATCGCATTGTTGGTTCTAATGTTTGCAAGTACACATGTTCGCGCAAATACAAATGACCCTAATGAAGAGATAACGTTACTCTTAGAAGAATTAGGTTCACAACTTGAAGAAATTCAAGGTGTTTATGAGGTAAAAAACATCATTCTGCAAGAAAGATTGATAAGCCTTACTAAGTCACTACAAAGCGAGAATACCTCTACAGAATATAAAGTAGCTATTCTAATAGAAAAGGATCATATACAGAGTGCGTTAAAAACTAATGCTCTTTCGGAGTCGTCAGACATCAGTAAAATAAGATATCTAAAAGGTTTACAAATCATTAAAATACTCTATGAGAAGACCTTAACTTTAGATCATCATTTTTCTTCTGTGGCCACCTTTAACGAAATGAATAATTTGAGCAATCCCAATAATTATCCAGAGTTTATTAAAATGAAGGATAACATCACCAGCAAGCAAGATAAAAAGGAAGGGTTTAATTTAACCACCCTACTGGGGAATAACATGTACACTTCAGTAGTTCATACGGTGGTTTCTTTATTTAGCAACTCTAATTCCAGTAAAACAGAAAAAGAGGAAAGCCTTAAGGAAGTAGAATGTATTCTTGATTTTACGTTGAGAATGCATAATGATTTGAATACTATCTTTTTCGAGACCTCTTTCTTACAAAAGAGCAACGATAATGTAATGAGCGAGCTGGAGCAACTTTTTGTGGATTATACCAAACCTATCCAATATAAAACCCCATTGCAAGAATGTAGAAATAGCGATGACTGGGACGCAGTTAGAGAGCGTTTAAACAGATATCTCGATGAGCTAGATAAGGCTATAAAAGATCCCTCTGAGCGTTATAGAGCACATAAAATGCAAATTAATCTAGAATTCCCTATTGATCGTTTGTTACAGTTTATTACTATATACAATAGCCACATAGATCAAGGAGGTAAGTTTTATGAGAAATTTGGAATCATGCTCAATAGCTATGAAAATGAAGAGCAATGTGCTACTAAAATACCTTTGGAGTATAAAAGATTAAAAGAAAATATAAGCGTGAGTATTAAAAAATTTAACACTGCCTACAAACCAGTAGAAATAAACGGCAGTAAAATGAAGCAAATTCTATATGGTATCAATGAGTTTGAGTAATTGCTTAGTTTCTAAAATAGAACTCGTGTAAACTTTTTTTATTTGCTAAAAAATTGTCCTTTTCATCTCTCTATAGCCCTGTTATGCAGTCAAAAAAGACGTTTTCTAAATTTAAAAAAACTAGTTTTAGTTAAAACGCCATAAGTTTAAACGATTTCATAAATTGTATTGATCTTCTATTCAAAGCTGATGGTTCATCAACCAATAATAAGCTAAGAATTGTAGGTCGCATAGGTTTCGTATTTTTGAAAGTTCGTATCATAAATAAATAATTTGGCAACATTCCCACACTATAAACAAGCAGACTTTAAAGACTGCGGTCCCACCTGCCTAAAAATCATTGCCAGACATTACCAGCAGTCCATAGACATACAGCGATTAAGAACGCTGTCTGAGACCATAAGAACAGGAAGTAACTTGCAAGGAGTCAGCAATGCTGCGGAGGTGATAGGTTTCCGTTCTCTAGGGGTTAAAGTCAATGCACAACAACTAGAAGAAGCGCCATTACCATGCATCCTGCACTGGAATGGCAATCATTATGTGGTGTTGTATAAAGTAACCCAATCAAAAAGGTTTCTTAAGTCCAAAAAATCGATCTCGCCTGCGCTCGACCTGACAACTACCTACCACATTTCAGACCCAGCTCACGGCTTATTAAAATACAATCAAAGAGAATTGTTAGACCACTGGATAGGAAAAGATGCGACCCATAAAACTGAAGAAGGTATTGCCTTACTTCTAGAACCTACACCTGCTTTATACGACCAAGAAACTACCGGAGAAGAAAAAAAGGAATTTGGTTTTTCTATTCTTTCTAGATATGTATTGAAGTACAAAAAGTATTTGTGGCAGCTGGTTTTAGGGCTTATTGCAGCCAGTATGCTGCAATTAATTTTTCCCTTTCTTACCCAAAGTATCGTTGATATAGGGATCAAAAATCAAGATGTTCAGTTTATTTATTTGGTTCTTTTTGCTCAACTGGCCTTGTTTTCAGGTCGTACGGCTATACAAGTGGTGCGAAGTTGGATTTTATTGCATTTGAGTACGCGCGTCAATATCTCATTGGTTTCTGACTTTTTTATCAAGTTGATGAAATTGCCTATTGCTTTTTTTGATTCTCGAGTAACAGGAGATATTTTACAACGCATCAATGACCACAGGCGCATTGAGCGCATTCTTACCACCTCTTCCCTAGATGTGCTGTTTTCTATGGTGAATCTGGTCATATTTTCTGCGGTGCTGTTGTATTATAACGTGAGTATTTTTGGAGTTTTTGCTTTGGGTAGTTTTCTATATTTTTTATGGATTGTTATTTTTCTTAAAAAGCGTAAAGACCTCGATTACAAACGCTTTGCTCAGGTAAGCCAGGAGCAAAGTAAAGTCATAGAAATCATCAACGGCATGCAGGATATCAAACTCCACAATGCCGAGAAACGCAAACGCTGGAACTGGGAATTTACACAGGCTAGATTGTATAAAGTAGCGGTGGAAGGTCTTGCCCTAGAACAATACCAGTCGGTAGGTTCTGGTTTTATCAATGAATTGAAGAATATTATTATCTCCGTATTATCGGCTACCTTAGTGATCTCGGGAGATATTACCTTAGGGATGATGCTGGCGATAAGTTATATAGTAGGCCAACTCAACGCTCCTATAGGACAGTTGATCAGTTTTATAAAGGAGTGGCAAGATGCTAAAATCTCTTTAGAGCGATTGGGTGAAATCCATAACAAAGAAGATGAAGAATCTGACCCAACCCAAAAAATAAGCGACTATTCCACAGAGGAGGATATTACATTAGAAAACTTGTCCTATAGATATGTGGGAAGTGAGCAGCTGGTGTTAGAAGAATTGAATTTAACCATTCCGGCCCATAAAGTAACCGCCGTGGTAGGAGTAAGTGGTAGCGGTAAAACTACGTTAATGAAAATGCTCCTTAAATTCTACGATCCTATAGAAGGAACGATTAAAGTAGGGCAGCACCATCTTAAAAACATATCCCAAAGCGCCTGGCGCGACAGCTGTGGCGTGGTCATGCAGGAAGGGTATATTTTTAATGACAGCATCGCTCACAACATAGCCGTAGGAGATGATTACATCGACAAGAAAAAACTAGCTCATGCGATAGATGTGGCAAATATTAGAGAGTATATAGAGTCGCTACCGCTTTCTTACAATACCCAAATAGGGATGGAAGGAATAGGACTCAGCACGGGACAAAAGCAACGTTTATTAATCGCTAGAGCGGTGTATAAAAACCCTGATTTTCTGTTTTTTGATGAAGCCACCAGCGCGCTAGATGCTAATAATGAAAAGGTCATCATGGACAAACTCAACACCTTTTTCAAGAATAAAACAGTTATGGTCATCGCTCACCGACTCAGTACCGTAAAAAATGCAGATCAGATTGTGGTGCTTGATAAAGGAAAGATCGCAGAACAAGGAACTCATGAAAGTTTGATTGCTGCAAAAGGGAATTATTTTGATTTGGTTAAGAATCAGTTGGAGTTGGGGAATTGATTTGCGATTCAAAATTATCGAGATAGAATGTAGCGAAGCCGTCCTGCGACGGCTTGACAAATAAATGCTTGGTTGAGTGGTAGCGTTGCCACATAAGACTTATTAAAAATTGAACATTTAAAATTAATAATAGAGAATAATAAAAAAAGATTTCTGCCTTTGCAGAAAATAGTATGCCAGACCAATTAGAAGACATAGAATTGCGCAGTGAAGAAGTACAAGAAATTCTCACTAAAGTACCTAGCAGCATCGTTAGGTATGGGAATACCTTGTTTTTAATCGTGATCTTGTTGCTTTTATTCATCTCGTGGTTTATAAAATATCCAGATATTATCGTGTCACAAGGGATTATTACTACCGCAGTGCCACCACAGAAAGAATACAGCAAGATCACCACTAGCATTCAGCATTTGTTGGTTCAAAATGATCAAAAAGTCCAATCAGGTACTATTCTCGCTGTACTTCAAAATGCCGCAAATTACAAAGATGTGTTGTTGCTGGAGCAGGTTCTCGATACGGTCACTTATGACAAAAAGAATTTTCAATTTCCTTTGGACAGTTTGCCCATTCTTTTTTTAGGAGATCTGGAAGCGCCATTTGCTATTTTTGAAAATGCTTATATCCAGTACCAGCTCAATAAGGACTTGCAACCCTATGACAACGATGCCTTAGCAAATCGATCTACTAGAATTCAGTTACAGGCTCAGTTGAGGAATATGCTGTCGCGAAAGCGGATACAACAAACAGAATTAGACTTTAAAAAGAAAGAGCTCGATCGCAATAAAGTACTTTTTGAAAAAGGAGTGATTGCAGCGCAAGAATATGAATCAAAACAACTGGAATATGCTCAAAATGCGCGTGCTTATCAAAGTATAGATGCGAGCATTTCTCAGTTAAGAAATCAGTTGAGCAATACTTCCAGCTCGCTAGAAGGTATTAAAATAAGCCGTACTAAAGAAGATTTGCAATTGTATAAAGCGGTCATACAGTCTTTTATTCAACTCAAAAAAGCAGTTCACGATTATGAGCAATTGTATATTTTAAGAGCCACAATGAATGGGCTTTTGGGTTTTACGCAATACTGGCAAGAAGACCAGCAAGTGCAGCAAGGCGATTTGCTATTTACGGTATTTCCAGAAAATTACGAGTTTTATATCGCTACCTTAAAGACACCAGTTTTAAACTCGGGTAAATTAAGAGCTGGACAAAAGACCTATTTAAAACTTCAAAATTTTCCAGAAACAGAATTTGGGGTTTTAGAAGGAAAAGTAACGACCATATCCCAAGTTCCAGACAAGGATGGTTTTTATTATGTTCAAATAGCATTACCAGATACGTTAATTACCTCTTATAAAAAGGAACTAAAACTCCAACAAGAAACCAGTGTTATAGCCGAAACGGTAACCGAAGACTTGCGACTCATAGAGCGATTCTTTTATCAATTTAAGGATGTGTTTTCTAGGTCGTGATTAATGGAACGTGGACTATAACTATGCCAGATGGAGTAAAAGAACGGTACGAAATGTATTCAAATGTCCAAAATGTTTTGATTAGTTCGGTTTCCACTCACAACAACACAAGAGTAAACGGCTCCTCGCATGGATAGGCGAGGACAGAATTTCTCGCAGGGTTAGCTGGGATACATTCAGGAGTGGTGAACACAGAACCTGTATACATCCCAAACAGTTAAAAATTAGTTCGGGAGTTATGAAGTAGTAAACGGCTCTTCGTCCGGATAGGCAAGGATAGAATTTTTCGCAGGGTTAGCTGGGATACATTCAGGAGTGGTGGACACAGAGCCTGTATACATCTCAAACAGTTAAAAATTAGTTCGGGAGTTATGAAGCAGTAAACGGCTCCTCGTCTGGATAGGCAAGGACAGAATTTCTCGCAGGGTTAGCTGGGATACATTCAGGAGTGGTGGACACAGAACCTGTATACACCTTAACTAGTTCAACTTGGTTCACGATCTATATGGCGGCAACTTCTTCCTAAAGGTCAAATACTTTTCAAAGAAAGAGTATTGTTTTGGTTCCTGTAGACCAAGAAGAACACTTTAGTAAAAAAAAAGTATGAATTCCACACGTTATGAGATTTAGAATACGGGTTAAAAGGAGTGGATTTTTCAAGATCTTCTTCTATAGGAGTAGAAGCCTCTATGGGATATTCTATTCCAGAATCTATTAAAATACGGATTTGTTCACACAGATGAAAAACCACAGGGTACAAATTGAGAAAACACTACCGATAGCTATCGGTAGATGCTGGATTACTTCGATACTTCCGTTCGTTCTCCGTGCAACGCGAGCTCAGCACAATCAAGTGCGCAAAGCCAATACCGGTTTTACCGATAGCGCTACATCGGTACCGAGCTCCTTTTTGTAAAACAATTTACAAGGACATTTGATGTCCAGTTGGGTATAAAGGGAACAAGTTAGTGTCCATTTAATCCTAATAATAGAGCCCAAAAAAATCGGCTTAAGAATTTAGTTGAATTCCTAAGCCGATTTATACTGGTGTATCCAAGCAAATCTATGCGCTCACTTTTGTTTTTCTATTCATAATAAGGTTGAGGTAGAGGTTCACCTTCTTTTTAAGTTCATTTCTAGGACAGATAAAGTCTAGAAATCCTTTTTCAAGAAGGAACTCTGCTGTTTGAAAACCTTCTGGAAGTTCTTTTCCTGTGGTATCTCTAACAACTCGTGGCCCTGCAAAAGCAATTAGCGCTCCAGGTTCTCCTATGTTGATATCTCCTAGCATGGCAAATGAAGCCGTGGTACCACCCGTAGTAGGATCTGTACATAAAGATACATAAGGGATTCCTGCATCGCTCAATTGGGCAAGTTTTGCACTGGTTTTTGCCAGTTGCATTAGTGATAAGGCTGCTTCCATCATGCGTGCTCCACCAGATTTAGAAATGATCATGAATGGGATGTTGTTTTTTAAAGAATAATCTGCTGCACGAGCGATTTTTTCTCCTACAACACTACCCATAGAACCACCTATAAATGCAAAGTCCATACAGGCGATTACAAGATCGTTACCATTTGATTTACCTACTGCGGTGCGCACGGCATCTTTAAGTCCAGTTTTGCTTTGTGCAGCCTCAATACGGTCGGTATATTTCTTAGTATCCTCAAAATTAAGTGGGTCTTTAGATACGATATTGGGATTTAATTCTTTGAATTTATTGTCGTCAAACAATATTTCAAAGTATTCATTGCTTCCTATCCTTACGTGATAGCCATCTTCTGGACTTACATAAAAATTATTTTTAAGTTGATCTGTATCTACAATTTTACCAGTAGGGGATTTATACCACAGACCTTTAGGCGTGTCTTTCTTTGCCTCTGTAGGTGTTGTAATACCTTTTTTATCTCTTTTAAACCAAGCCATATCTTACTAGTTATGAGTTAGGAGCTAAGAGAGATGAATTTCAATCTTGCTCAAACTTTTTGTTATATAATAATTATCTATAGATCCCTAAACTTTAGGCATGTGCTGCGCATTTCGACACTTCGATAAACCCGGCACAGGCTGGTCTAATGGGTTGGGGAAAGAAACTTTTTTATAATGTGTTGACGTTGTTCAGATCTTCAAAAGCTTGTTTTAACCTAGCTTTGAAAGACATTTCACCTTCACGCAACCATTTGCGGGGATCATAATACTTTTTGTTCGGTGAGTCTGCTCCAGAGCTATTTCCTATTTGAGAAAGTAAGAATTCATTATTAGTATCCATATATTTTTTGATACCCTCTGCAAATGCCCATTGAAGATCTGTATCAATGTTCATTTTTATAACTCCGTAACCTATTCCTTCTCTTATTTCTTCTAGGGAAGAACCAGAACCACCATGAAATACAAAATCTATATGGTTGTGCTCCACGTTATATTTCTTAGAAATATATTCTTGTGAGTTTTTCAAAATTTTAGGAGTAAGTTTTACATTGCCAGGCTTATAAACGCCGTGTACATTACCAAATGCTGCTGCGATTGTAAATTTATCACTTACTTTCTTAAGTTCTTCATAAGCATAAGCTACTTCTTCTGGTTGCGTGTAGAGCTTAGATTCATCTATATCGCTATTATCTACACCATCTTCCTCACCACCAGTAATTCCTAATTCTATTTCTAGAGTCATGTCCATTTTTGACATTCTTTCTAGATATCTTTTACATATTTCTATGTTTTCTTCTAGCGGCTCTTCACTTAGATCTATCATGTGTGAAGAGTATAAACTTTTTCCGCTTTCGCGAAAGCGTGCTTCACCTGCATCTAATAAACCATCAATCCAAGGGAGTAATTTTTTTGCACAGTGATCTGTGTGTAAGATAACACTCGCACCATATGCTTCGGCAAGTCTGTGAACATGTTCTGCACCTGCTATACCGCCTAATATGGCAGCTTTTTGATGATCATTGTTTAATCCCTTTCCAGCATTGAAAACAGATCCTCCATTAGAATACTGAATGATTACGGGAGAGTTTAATTCTGCAGCGGTTTCCATTACCGCGTTCACGGTATTAGATCCTACTACATTTACTGCGGGAAGCGCATAAGCGTTTGCTTTTGCATGATTGAATATTTCCTGAACTTGGTCGCCAGTGGCAACTCCTGGTTTAATTTTATGACTCATGTTTCTCAATTGATGAATAACAAAAATAAGCAAAAATAAACGCCTAGTTGTAGATTCTTAGAAAGGATAATTAATCCCTACGTTAAGAACAGATCTAGAAATTTTGAACTCCTTGAGCCACCTTCTGTTTTCTTCCAAAGCTGGGTTGTAAGTCTTGAAACCCATATCAAATCTCAAAATAAAAAAACCAAAGTCGTAACGCAAACCAATTCCAGTTCCTAATGCTAGATACTCAAGGTCACTAATACTATCAAAAATAGCGTCAGGATCGTCTTCAATATCTAGCACGTTGTAAATGTTACCTACGTCTGCAAATACAGCGCCTTTAAAAGCGCCTGAGATAGGAAATCTATACTCAGCATTAAAAGCTAGTTTCATATTTGCTTCATTGAAATCATTAAGTCCACCTGTTTTTCCTGGCCCTAGTTCGTATGCTTGCCAGGCTCTATTATCATTGGGACCACCGGCAAAAAAGGATCTTATAAAAGGGATGTTATTAGAGTTTCCATAAGGAATGGCAATACCTCCAAAGGCTCTAATAGCAAAAACATGTTTGTTGATGAATTGCCAGTGTTTGATATAATCGATTTCTGTTTTTATGTACTGGCTGTACTCCACACCAAAGACGCGTCTCGTGTTGTCATCGTTCCTGTTAATACCTGCTAAACTTGAAACTCCAGAAAGCACATTTCCTGCGGCTTCAATTCTAATATTGAATCTAGAAAATTCATCATCATAAATGCCCTCTCGATTATTATGGGTCCAGCTGTAACTTGAAGAAATGATTAAGTTATTTTGTGAAAGTCTATTTCTGCGTTCCCGTATATTTCTTATGACTTCTCTTTGCTCTACATTTGCTCCTAAATTTCCTGCTATTGCATCATTAATGAATGCGTTAGTCCCATTGGGAATGGTGAGGTTACCACTGGTGTTCACATACGTGGGATCGTTGATGTTAAGATCATTTGCAAGGTCATTAATGCTGCCATAACTACTCTGATAGACATTGAAAAAGTTTCCTGGATCTAAATTGCGCACGTACTGAGCGTTGATAAGGTCTAATCTGGTACTTTTTGTAGGGGTCTGTCTCCAGTTATAGGTGAGTGTGCTGTTGAGACTCTGCTTATCTAAGCCTATATTAATCTGACTAAAGTAACCGACTGATAAATTAGATGACGGAGACATGTACTTAGGTATTAAATTATTGACATCAAAAGGTAAGAACAATCTAGGAAAGCTCAATCGAGCATCTGCCCCTAATTCTTGAAGGTCAAAGAATCTAGAATTTCTCGTCGCTGCGTTTGTGCTTGCTCCTATATTACCTCTAAAAGAAATATCGAGCAATTCACTACCTCTAAATAAATTTCTAATCAACAAAGAAGTATTTAAACCTACCCCTATTGCTTGAATGTTACTATGTGTTGTTTCCACTCCATAAGTAAATTCAAATTTCTTTTTTGAAGTAAGTAAAACATTTGCGATAAGATCTGTTCCTGTAGAGTCTCTTGGGTCTTCCACATATTTTATAGTAGGGTATGAGAAGCTTTGTAGCTCTGTAATTCTTTTGTAAGTCCGATCGCGGTCTATATCTCTATATACGTCTCCTTTATGAAAGAATATAGCGTCAGTAAGTGTAGACTTTCTGTATTTGCGTTCTCCGTAACGAAAGATATTGTAATCTTCATATTTAAGGGTATCTGCTTCTTTACTGCCAGAAGCATTTTGATAGTCGGGGATGATGTTTACTTCACTTATTTTATGAATCTTATAGGGAACAGTGAAAGAAGAATCACCATCCTTAATTTCCCTGTCTTTAATAATTAAAGTAATATTTGCTTTATGGTCAGTGTTAACAGTATCGCCTTCAAATATTATGTTATCCTTCTCCATGTGAAAAGCTCCATGATTGCGGAAGTAAGAGTTGAGTCGGTCTCTTTCTGTGTTTATATCGGGTGTGAAATATTGTTCTTCATTTTTAAGAATACTGCCTGCTTTAACGAGCTGATATAAAGAATCAATTACTGGTGTCGTTATGTGAGTGCGGAGACTGTCTATTTTATAGGGTTGGTGCCTCGTAACGTAGTATTCAATAACAGCTCTTTTTGCTCTTTTACTATCTATTATTTTATGATCTACCTCGGTATTGAACCAGCCCTGATTCCAGTACAATGCTTTAAGCCTTTCTTTAGATTTTTCAATGGCTGTTTGTTCTATTAAGGTAGGTGTTTCACCAGTTCTTTTTAACCAATTATTAAAATCTACTAAGCCTTGACCTAGTCCTATGGTTTGTTTTTCAGAAAGGATGGCGTTGCGCCTTTTTAAACCTTCTGGATGTTCCTGCATCCATTTCAAATACATAGAATCCCGGTTAGGTCTTGCAAGATTATAAATATGAAGGCGCAGTGGTATGGTAAGTAAGCGTTGATTAGGTTGTAAAACTGGCAGTGTACGGACTCTTGGATCCTTTGGAGCCATACTGTCTACGAGTATGGTGCTTTTAACAAGTAGTTGCCTGCCGTCAGGGACACGTTTAATAGCACTACAGGAAACCAATAAGATTATAAGCAGTATAAATAAGCCTATTTTTGCATGAAGTGCTGTTTTTTCCATAAGTACGATATTCAAAAATACGATTATAAATGGTTACTAAAAGCAAGTTACAGCTTATCAAATCTCTAAGAATAAAAAAATATAGAGAGGAACACAAGCTTTTTATTGTTGAAGGGTATAAATCGATTAGAGAACTCGCTAGTTACGGTCTTATTGTGGAAGTTATTCTTATTGTTTCTGGAAATCATCATTTAGATCATCTCGAGCCTGAAATTATTAGTACAAAGGATATGAATTCGATATCTAATCTTAAAACACCTCCTGGGTATCTGGCTGTTTTTAAAATGAATCAAAAGCAAAGCCTTCCTAAAACAGGTAAAATAATTGCTCTCGATGGCATTAAGGATCCAGGTAATTTAGGAACTATAATTAGACTTGCAGACTGGTTTGGGATTTCAGATATCGTTTGCAGTCATGAAACAGTAGATGTATATAATTATAAATGTGTGCAAGCAAGTATGGCATCGTTAGCTCGCGTGCAAGTCCACTACACAGATTTATTTGCGTATGTAACGTCTTCTTTATTACCCGTTTTCCCTACCGCGATGAATGGGGTAAGTATTTATGAGAAACCATTGCCAGAGGAAGGAATTATAATCATGGGGAATGAGTCGCACGGCATAAGCAAGGAGCTTTTGAAAAAAGGCACTGCGATACGTATTCCTCAATATGGAACCGCACAAAACACAGAAAGTCTCAATGTCGCTATGGCAACTTCCATCGCGTTAGGTGAGTGGTTGCGCACTACATCTATCCAACCATAAAATAGTGTGTACAAGTCCTATTTTTCCTACATACATGTTGACATACAATAGAACCGCATCTATTGGTATGCTTAGATTTTATACCTAAACCAAATAAAAAAATAAAAATTAACAAGGCCGTGTTTTACTACTTGATAGAGGTTATTGGAATGTAAAGTTGATAAAAATACCTCTAGATTGCATGCTGGTAATATTTCCAGTCCATGCGCTGTTAGGATCTGTATCGCGCACAAGTTCATCACCCATTGCAAATACCCCTCTGATGGAAGGAGAGAACTTAAAGTAGTAGAGGTATAAGTCAAAACCTACCCCTAATTCATAGTTAAAAACATTGGTCTTCTGTCGGAACTGTCCAGAGCTATTATCATCAGGATTATCTTGATCACTGGATAAATTATTGGACCAGGAAACTCCGGCAACTACAAAGGGTTTCCAGTTATTAGATCTCTTGGTAGAAAATTTAATCAATAAGGGTATGTGAATGTAGGTTGAAGGAACTTCCCGCTCCCTTTGAGCTGTAGTAGTCAATAATGGGTCTGAAAAAGTTAAGTTTCTCGTGGAAAAAGCAATTCCCGGCTCCAGTCTGATGTTAAAATAATTGTTGAGGCGCACGTCACCTACTAGACCTACATTAAATCCAGTACTGGATTCTGTGATGATCTCTTCGGTAATTTCATTATAATCAAATTTATAGTCATAAGAATTGAATCCTAAATAGTAACCCCAGCTCATACGCTGTTTGTCAAAGTTTTCTAAATTCTTGATTTTTTCTTTTGAAAATAACTGAGCACTAGAGTTTTGAAAGGCTAATGCTACAATAATAATAATAATAAGGTGTTTCATATTATGCTTTTACTGCTTTATAAATGGTGGATGCACCATGAAATTGTAATTCGTTTTCTACTTCTTTAAACCCTACTTTCTTTAAAATATTGTTGAATTTCTCTCCGTATGGAAATTTTGAGGCACTTTTAGACAGATAACCGTAAGCAATCTTATCCTTAGAAAATAATTGTCCCAAGATAGGAACAATAATACCAGAGTAAAAATAGTATCCTTGCTTAAACGGGAACTGAGTAGGAATACTTGTTTCTAAAATCACTAAAACACCTCCAGATTTCAAAACTCTTAGAATTTCTCCCAGTCCTTTTTCAAGATCTTCAAAGTTACGTACTCCATAAGAAACGGTTATGGCATCTATAGAGCCATCCTCAAATTGTAGGTTTTCAGAATCTCCTAGGACCATCTCAATACGGTTTTCTAATTTTTCGTCCCTAACTTTCACCTTTCCTACCTCAAGCATACCGCTTGAAATATCCAGGCCTATAAGCTTTTTGGCATCCGTTTGTTGTGCCATTTTTATGACTAAATCACCTGTTCCTGTAGCGATATCCATAATTACTTCAGGATGTTGAGCAGCCACCATTTTCACCACATTATCGCGCCATTTTTGATCCAGACCTAGAGAAATAATTCTGTTAAGTCCGTCGTATTCACCACTGATGGTATCAAACATTTTAGTGACCTGTTCTTTTTTTCCAGAATTTTCTTCTTTATAGGGCTTTACTTCTTCTGACACAATCTTTAATTTAGAGGGACAAAGATAATGCAGAGCGTTGAGCTTATTGCTATTTCGCTTTCGCGAAAGCGAGATAATCACCTATTTAACCATTAAAAACCAAGCTTTTTTTACAAGTTAAGTCACATTCTAGTATCTTTGATATATTACAGATACGATTCTATGAAAATCATTATTGCAGGAGCTGGTGAGGTAGGTTTTCACCTGGCAAAACTGCTGTCCTACGAGTCACAAGATATAACGCTCATTGATCCGCTACAAGAGAATTTGCATTATGCAGATACGCATCTTGATATACGTGTGATGCGTGGAGATTCTACATCTATAAAGATTCTTCAAGATGCAAGAATTGATGAAGCAGATTTAGTTATTGCAGTGACCAGTAGCGAGACCACTAACATTACCATCTGTGTGCTGGCAAAGCAATTGGGTGCAAAACGTACCGTGGCACGTATTACAAATACAGAATTTCTAGACCATCAAGACGCTATAGGCTTTTCTGGTTTTGGGATTGATGAGTTGATCTCTCCAGAAGCACTAGCCAGTAAAGAGATTGAATTGCTGCTCAATCAAAGTGCCTTTAACGATAGTTACGAATTTGAAGATGGGGCGCTAACTATGGTAGGTGTCAATTTGCAGCGCACAGCACAATTTGTTGGTAAAACAGTGCAGCAAGCTGGTGAGATCTTTCCAGAGATTCATTTTATGCCCATCGCCATACAAAGATTTGGTACTCAATATACGTTGATACCTCGTGGAGATACTCAATTTAAAGAAGGAGATCAAGTGTATTTTATTACCACAGCTGGTGGTGTGGAAGAACTTTATAAACTTACGGGTAAAACAAAACATGCCATGCGCAATGTCATGATTCTAGGTGGCAGCAATATAGGAAAGCAAAGTGCGCTACAACTTTCTAAGGCCGGCGTAAATGTAAAGCTGATTGAGAAAGATCCTAAAAAAGCTTTTGATCTTGCTGATGCACTTCCAGAAGTGCTGGTCTTAAATGGTGACGGCCGTAATGTAGAATTACTACAAGAAGAAAACATTCATGAAATGGATGCTTTTATAGCGGTTACAGGAAATAGCGAGACCAACATCATTTCCTGTCTGATGGCAAAAAGTAAGAGTGTAAAAAAAACAATTTCACTGGTAGAAAACATGGATTACTTCCAGTTATCTCACAGTATAGGAATCGATACCTTGATCAACAAGAAATTACTAGCGGCAAACAACATATTTAGATACGTGCGTAAAGGTGAAGTTGTCGCTATGACAAAACTCAATAACATGAATGCTGAGTTGCTTGAATTTATTGTTCCACCAGAAAGTGCCTTGTGTGGTAAAACTATAGCAAATGCTGGTGTTCCTAGAAGTGCTATAATAGGTGGTGTCATAAGAGATGGTATTGGGAATGTAGTTTTGGGGAGCTTTACCATAGAGGCTGGAGATAGAGTAGTGGTATGCTGTTTACCAAGATCTATCGCCCAAGTTGAAAAACTATTTTTATAATGACAAAACTTAATTATAAGATCATCATCTTTATAATGGGACTTCTTTTAGTCTTTAACGGTGGTTTTATGTCTCTGTCTGCATTAGTCAGTGTTATTTATGGAGAAAGTGAAGCTTTAGATATTTTTGCTGCCTCTGGTGTAGCCGTTTTTTTAGGAGCTTCAGTCATGTATCTGACGCGCAATCATATAAAAGATCTTCAAAAAAAGGAAGGCTACCTTATTGTAACATTAGGCTGGTTGATTATGGCTTTTGCTGGTACCATGCCGTACATGTTTACAGGAGCTATTACTAACTATACAGATGCCTTTTTTGAAACTATGAGTGGTTTTACCACCACTGGTGCAAGTATTATGAACGATATTGAGATCATGCCTAAAGGCATTCTCTTTTGGCGCAGTCTTACGCACTGGATAGGCGGTATGGGAATAATTGTTCTCGCTGTAGCTATTCTTCCCTTACTAGGTATAGGTGGGATGCAGCTTTTTACTGCAGAAGCCCCAGGTCCTAGTGCTGATAAATTACATCCACGTATTACAGACACTGCAAAAAGACTTTGGTTGATTTATGTGGGTTTTACGGCTATAGAAACCGTACTTCTTAAGATCGCTGGAATGGGTTGGTTTGATGCTGTAAACCATGCATTAAGCACACTTTCAACAGGAGGTTTTTCTACTAAAAACGCGAGTATTGCCTACTGGAATGACAACCCAGCCATTCAATGGATCATAGTGGTATTTATGTTTATTGCAGGTACGAACTTTGTCTTGAGTTATTTTGCTTTTAAAGGAAGGTTCATCAAGGTTTTAAAAGATACCGAGTTTAAATGGTATGCTAGTTTTGTTTTTGGGTTCTCGATTTTAGGTGGGCTCTTAATTTACTTTCAAGCAGATCCAGCGGTGTCTTCTATAGCGCATCCTATGGTATATGGTGAGTTAGAAAGTGCTTTTAGGCACAGTACTTTTCAGGTGCTCGCTGTTATAACAACCACTGGATTTGTCTCTGCCGACTATACCATGTGGACGCCATTTTTAACCATCATGTTTTTTGGACTGTTCTTTTTAGGAGGCAGCGCTGGTTCTACTTCTGGTGGGATGAAAGTCATGCGTCACATTATTTTGATACGCAACGGCATCATGGAATTTAAAAGAACACTGCATCCCAATGCTATTTTGCCCGTGCGGTATAACGGGAGAGCATTGCAAAGTGGGATTGTTTTTAATGTTCTTGGTTTTTTTATTCTTTACATGCTTTCCTTTATTGTAGGAGCGACTGTTCTCGCTGCTTTAGGACTGGATTTTGAAACATCTATAGGTGGAGCCTTGAGCAGTCTAGGGAATATAGGACCTGCTTTTGGCGATCTCTCACCAGTGGATAATTTTGCTGGATTACCGGCACTAGGCAAGTGGTGGTGTTGTTTTTTAATGTTGATAGGAAGGCTGGAATTATTCACAGTTTTGATATTGTTGACACCGTTCTTCTGGAGGAATAGGTAGGTTATATAAAGGGTATTTAGTTTTTTAATGACTACTATCCGTATGGTATGTTACTTAATAATAGACATGGAAGTGTGGATAGCGACGCGTATCGCTATGGGTTCCAAGGGCAGGAGCGTGATGATGAAGTGAAAGGTGAAGGGAATAGTTATAATTATAAGTATAGAATGCATGATGTGCGACTTGGTAGGTTTTTTGCTGTTGATCCATTATTTAGAAAGTATCCTCACAACAGTCCCTATGCTTTTAGTGAAAATAGGGTGATTGATGGTTTGGAACTTGAAGGACTTGAATATATAACTTTTCACCATTACAGGTCAGGTGATCAAGTTGATACTGTATTTGAAGAGCATTACAAAACACGAAACAATTTAGGGGTTGTATTTGGAATGAAGTCAGGCTCTTACGCAGAAGAAGGCAGGGGAATTAAGCATATTTATTATCAATGTGGCCCAGACGGTCCAATTGCTTATGATGAATACTGGGATCAAAGGCAAGGCGGCTCTTTTTCAATATCAGCATGGGCCACACATGGCTTTTATTCGGGCGGTTCTGGTATAGGATCAATATCCGATGGATTTGGGGAAATGTATAATATCCAACCCTTGGATTGGGCAGATGCTATCGCCAAAGTTCATGATTATACCTATGCTGGATTAAAGGAAACAAATCCCTACACAGGCAGTGGCATTAGATGGCTTGAGGATACCAGTACTATTCAAGCAGACAGTGACATGATCCGCAGGATCAACTCGATTAGTGACGACCAGCTTTACGGCAGGGAAAAGATAAATACTGTTGAAGGAGTTGAAACGCCTTACAACACCAATTATTCATTGGAAATGCAGAATGCGCTTAAAAGTCAAAAACAGGCTATAGGTGCTCTTTATTTTTATAAAAAATGGAAAGTTACGATGGGTTACCAGAATAAAACTTTTTCAGAAGTTGGAGAAGAACTTGGAGAATTTAGTCCTGTTTTATATACTTTGATATCTGCTATACATGAAGGCGGGAAAAAGAAGGATGATGAAGCAGTTCCACAAAACGGAGGTTAATAATGAGCAAAAATAAATTTATTGGTTTTATTCTATTGATGTTACTAATCTCGTGTAATCCGTTCGACCCAGGTGAGATTGTTTTGACTAGAACCTATATTAGCAATGAAGCTTGGGACGACTATAACAACCAAATCAAGGTTGAAAAAATGCAGGTACATGATTCAGTCCAGATAATAAGAACTGATTTGAATAGCATAAGTAAAAATTTTACACTGTTGCAAGTGGATAGTGCCTATATTTATGAGTATAGCGGCTTTAGAGATAAGAGACCAAATCCTAAAGGCAAGGTTTATTTTAATAAGGATAACGGATGGAAGTGGATCAAAGTAGCAAGTAATTATAAGAATAACGAAAGGTATACTACCATCGGCAATCTAGAAAAAGACCAATGGTATAAGTTTTCGAATCTACGAGGGAGAGGCGGTTTTTTTATTTATGTCTATGTCGATCAGGAAGGTGAGCTGCATCAGTACTACCAGGATTTAAGAAATGGTCCATAATTGATTGACATTGTCTAAAGTTACCTGTTTTTCTTGCTGACTCGAGTCTACACGGTTGCTAATACTAATTTAGTATAAGTAAGAATATATAAAGCCTTTACAACAATGTAAAGGCTTTTTTATACGGTGCAAATCGTTGCAAATCCCCAGCTGGCGAAAGGTGTGCTGTGAGAGTTGCAAATCGTCAAAACCGCGACAAAAGCGTTCCAAAGTTGGGACAAGTGCCGTGTATAATGGGATTCTAATAGAGATGGATTTTAAAGAGTAGGTCTTAGGACCTTTTTAAAGCTTCTTGCCGGTTGCAAATCATCAAAACCGCGATAAAAGCGTTCCAAAGTTGGGACAAGTGCCGTGTATAACGGGATTCTAATAGATATGCATTTTAAAGAGTAGGTCTTAGGATCTTTTTAGAGCTTCTTGTTGCTGGTGTGAGCTTGGTACAGGGATTCAGAGTGTTGTTTTGTGGAATGAGTTATTTAAAAAAGGGAAGTCGTTACTGGCTTTCCTTTTTTATTGTGTGCTTTTAAGATGCGTAAGCTTTCTTTGCTTTATAATCTCTAATAGTTACATCAAGAAATTTAATAATCAGACTCTTTTCCTCTCCGATTATATCCCCTGCTGGGCTGACTATCCACAACAGCTAGTGCTTTGGGAAGTACTACTGCCACGACCATTTTGAGTAAGGGTTTTTACAAACCCAAAACAATAACAAATTAAAAAGGCTTGCTTGGTCATAGTGGCTGTAGTGCTGTGCGGCTGGCAAAGCACTTCGGCTTCGATAAACTCAGCACAGGTAAGCTCAGCACAGGCTATGGCAGGAATCAAGGAAAAGACTATATTTAAGCAACCGTAAAAGGCAGTCGTTCTTTAAAATAAAAAAAGCAGGTTTTGAGGTAAGGTATGCGCAAAAAAAAGTGATTTTTTCTGAAAAAATGCAGTGACTACTATCCGTATGGGATGCTCCTAAATAATAGGCATGGAGCAGTGGATTCTGACGCTTATCGATACGGTTTCCAAGGACAGGAACGTGATGATGAAGTGAAGGGTGAAGGGAATAGTTATAATTATACTTTTAGGATGCATGATCCTAGGTTGGGGCGTTTCTTTTCTGTAGATCCTTTTTCTATTCAGTATTCTTATAACAGTCCTTATGCTTTTTCGGAAAACAGAATGATTGATGTTGTTGAGCTTGAAGGATTGGAACATGATGGGATGATTCCGTACTATGTAGGCTCTAAAAGAAACGCTAACCTTAAAAGGTATTAATGGAAAGAAGCACGTGATAAAGATCTAGCGGAAGCCAGATTAGAAGGGAGAATTAATGTATTTACTAATATCTGGAATTATGCTGAAGAAGTATATGAGAAACCTGCAACACCTGCTATAGATTTAGCAACAGCATTGCAAGGTATTCGTGATATGCAATCGGGAAAGGTAGCATTACTGCTGTGGCAAATCATGTAATAAAACCTATTGACGGCCTAAATCTTGCTGCACAAAATCATGACAAAGCTTATGATGCAGCAAACGCTTCAGCTGAAAATATTAATTGGGGTACAGTAGAAGCTGATAACGCGTTAGTTTCAGCGAGTAAGAAAATATCTGATTTAAGGAAACCTGGATTATTAAGTGATGATGGAGAGTTAGACCCTTACACAAATTTACCTTTCAATGATAATCAGTATAAAACAGCTTTAAACGTGCAAATATGGTGCAATATCCAAGTTGCAAGTAAAATAGATGAAATATCAAGATTTATGGAGGCTAATTACCCTGAACTAAGCGAAGATGCGTCTCATTCTATTTTTAGGAATGATGATGAAGCCGGTCAAGAAAGAAATTATATAATATTTAGAAAACTTTATATGGAAATAAATGAAGATGGAAGATGGACTCAAGATCCCGAAATGTGGAAATATAATGACGACGGGAAATATGTTCCTAAATCGAAAGCTGAATTAAATAAAAAAGAGTAAAATCATGAAATATATTCTCATAGCCTTCTTGTTAACTGGACTTCTATCTTGTGATGGATTTGGTATAAATAAAAAAAATTCTTATATAAATGTGATAAGCTCCTGTTGTAATACTGATAATATGTGGGGTCAAATCTTAGAAGAATGTTCTCTGAAAAATCTAGAAGACATTGAAGTAAAAAGGATTGTATCTGAATTTGAAGCATTGCCTTTTTCAACAAATATCTTATACTTTGAAAGTAATCCTGAAGAGTATATTGGAGTCTCAAAAAATGGCAGTTCTATAAGGTATATATATAATGACGATTTGAGTCCTAATGTGTTGAATGGTTTGTCTACAGAATTAAGTGATTTGGAAAAAATGAGGATAACGCTACGAGTAAATGCTGTAATGATGAATTACCTCAATGAATCAGGTAAAAAGGAAGCTTTTTCTTTAATTAAAAGGCAAATAGCTTCAGTTGAAGCTGAAAAATAAAGATGTGCCCGTTGCAAATCGTCAAAACCGCGATAAAAGTGTTCCAAAGTTGGGACAAGTACCATAAACAGAGGGATCTCAATAGATATGCATTTTAAAGAGTAGGTCTTAGGACCTTTTTAGAGCTTCTTGCCGTTTGTGTGAGCGTGGTACAGGGATTCTGAGTGTTGTTTTGTGGAATGAGTTATTTAAAAAGGGAAGTCGTTACTGGTTTTCCTTTTTTTATTGTGTGCTTTTAAGATGCCTAAGCTTTCTTTGCTATATAATCTCTAATAGTTACATCAAGAAATTTAATAATCAGACCCTTGTCCTCTCCGATTATATCCCCTGCTGGGCTGACTATCTACAACAGCTAGTGCTTTGGGAAGTACCACTGCCACGACCATTTTGAGTAAGGATTTTTACAAATGCATAACAATAACAAATTAAAAAGGCTTGCTTGGTCATAGTGGCTGTAGTGCTGTGCGGCTGGCAAAGCGTTGGCAGGAATCAAGGAAAAGACTATATTTATACCGCCCAAAAGGCAGTCGTTCTTTAAAATAAAAAAAAGCAGGTTTTAAGCCAAGGTATGCGCAAAAAAAAGTGATTTTTTCTTAAAAAATGCGCTGATTACTATCCGGGCGGTATGCTACTACCTAACCGCCACGGCAGCGTGGATAGCGATTCCTATAGATACGCATTTCAAGGACAGGAAAAAGATGATGAAGTGAAAGGAGAAGGGAATTCTGTGGATTATAAATATAGAATGCATGATCCTCGACTCATGAGATTCTTTGCTACTGATCCACTATTCAGGCAATATTCTTACAATAGTCCTTATGCTTTTAGTGAGAATAGAGTTATTGATGGAGTTGAATTAGAAGGTCTTGAATTTATTGTAAGAAGAGATCAATATCAAAAATGCTGGGGCTGTCCACCAAAATATGTGATTTCGGTTCAATATGATGAGATGGTTGAATTCGGAGTGGTAAAGCAAAATATTTCTCTGTCTCAGGCGGCATTATCTTTTGGTAATTATGACAATATCACAACAGCGCATAGGTTTGCTATTAGGGGTAATGAGTATTTTCAAGCTGATGTAAGGATGGTAGATCCATTTTTTAACGGCATTTATAATAATCCTTCCAAGTTATTAGATAATTTAAGTTCTATTGTGAAGTCAAGAATAGAGATTAGAAAGGAAGAACTAAATAAAAAAATTGGATTAACTGAAACTCGTACAACAACAGAATACGACAGAAAAACTATTTTGGGTGAAAGATTTTTAGGAGAGTTTGAAGTAACGTCTGATGTTACGTTGGAATCGTATTCATTAGTTTCTTATATGACTATTACAGCAGAAGATGTGTCTTCTGATAAAATTAAAGAAATTAAATCTCACTTAGAAAGTTTAGGCATAGAAGTTGATTTAATACAATCCAGCTCCCTACAACAACCAATATTGATAGATGATCCTTCGAATCTAAATGGTATTAATTTAAGTATGGATATTGTGCCTGATTTAGTAGAAAAAACTAAAAACACTAGTCATATATTAAAATCTGTAACACATCAAGGTGAAAACAAGGATTCAGAAGTTACTAAGGAGAAATACAGTAATGATAAGCTAAAGAAAGTAAATGAAAGACGTGCAAAAAGAGGACTTGATCCCATGGAAAAACTTTAAAAGGATATTTTTATTTCCGATATTTTTATTTTCTAATTTATTAATAGTTAACGCTCAAAACTATGAAAACTGGTTAGGAAAAGATATCGAAACTTTATTTCCAACTATTGATCATGTTTTAATTGACGATCTATTAATGGATTCAAAGCATCATAATAAAATTGAAAACTCAGAATTGAGTAACATATTCCCTGATAAACAACAGGGAATTATACATGAAAATTTAAATGACTCTTTAAGCTTTTATGGGATTGGTCGCTTAGATACAGCAGAGGGCTTAACATTCTATTTGTATAAAGTACTTTTTAAACAAGATAACTATTCTGATAACAAGGCTTTTTTGCTTGTATATAAAAATGGTCAGTTTAGAGATCATTTAATGGTGTATAGTAAAACATCAAATGCAGATCCGCATTTTGAGAATTATGGTACTTATATAGAAAATAATAAATTTTTAGAATTTGCATCAGGTTCTAAAAGAGCTGATTATTTTAAACTTAATGATGAATTAATTAAAATTCCAATTGAAAAATTTACTATCGATCAAGATAAGTTGAATAGAGTATTTATTAGTTATTTGGAAATAGATAAAATACTATTCAAAGGAAATAATATTTTTATTAGTACGAATCATATTACAAATTTTCCAAGTGTAAGAGAATTGTCTTCGCTAGATGGTAAGAATTTAGTTTTGAAAAACTCTTATTTTCTGAAAAAAGACATAGAAACAAATTATTATTATACAATTAATAAGTTTACTATAAATGATGATTTCAGAGCAGGTGAAGCTCTCAAATTTAAACTGAGTTCAAATTATACTAGTTTTAGTATATCCACTATAGCTAAATACCTTCAGTTAAGCAAAGATTTTGAAATTGTAGACACTATTAAAATTAAGATTTAATATTTATACAAGATCCTTATGCTGACACTAGGTGCAGTGCACCCGTTACAAATCATCAAAACCGCTACAAAAGCGTTCCAAGGTTGGGACAAGTGCCGTGTATAATGGGATCCTAATAGATATGCATTTTAAAGAGTAGGTCTTAGGACCTTTTTAGAGCTTCTTGCCGTTTGTGTGGGCGTGGTACAGGGATTCTGAGTGTTGTTTTATGGAATGAGTTATTTAAAAAGGGAAGTCGTTACTGGTTTTCCTTTTTTTATTGTGTGCTTTTAAGATGCCTAAGCTTTCTTTGCTATATAATCTCTAATAGTTACATCAAGAAATTTAATAATCAGACCCTTGTCCTCTCCGATTATATCCCCTGCTGGGCTGACTATCTACAACAGCTAGTGCTTTGGGAAGTACTACTGCCACGACCATTTTGAGTAAGGATTTTTACAAACCCAAAACAATAACAAATTAAAAAGGCTTGCTTGGTCATAGTGGCTGTAGTGCTGTGCGGCTGGCAAAGCCCCAGCTGGCGCGAGCGTCCCGCTCGTGATCTAGACTAAACAAGAGAACTAAAAGATTTAAAAAAAAGGAAAGCTAGAAATGGCTTTCCCAGTTGGCGCGAGCGTCTCGATCGTGATCTACACAGTAATAATTAAGAATTATAATAAAAAAGGAAAGCTAGAAATGGTTTTCCTTTTTTTGTGTTTTAAAGCGAAGCTACATTTTTATTAAAGAAGTCTTTGAACTTCTTTTTAGTAAGAAAAGAATCAATCATTTTAAAAATCATCGAGCGTTCTTATTTAGCAATATGCAGCAAATCGGAAACTCAGTAATCGTAAACTGACTTTCTTTAAACCATCTAAGAAAAACCCAATACATGGCAGTACACAAATACATCCGTTCTACAGAAAAACAGCAGCAAGATGATCTAGAAAGTTTGTAGGAAACGGTCCATAGGTTTCATCCGTTTAGTTAGGGATAATATTAAAGGCATTAAATTTACAAACCTAGATTACCTATTTAAAATACAGAATAATGAGTGATAATAAAGAAGATAAATCAATAGTTCCAAATGATTTAATAGCAACTAAAATATTACTAATCAGAGATCAAAAAGTAATGATAGATAGTGATATTGCAGATCTTTATGGAGTACCAACAAAGCGATTAAATGAGCAAGTAAAAAGAAACATAGAACGCTTTCCATCTAACTTCATGTTTGAACTTACCAAAGAAGAAAAAGAACAGGTAGTCGCAAATTGCGACCACCTTGAAAAACTAAAGTTCTCGCCAGTTCTCCCAAAGGTATTTACAGAACACGGAATAATGATGGTAGCAAACGTTTTAACAAGTGAACGAGCTATAAAAGTCAGCATACAAATCATTGAAGTATTTATAAAGATGAGAGAAGTTCTACAAAGTAATAACGAGTTGCTATTACGCATGGAAAAACTCGAAAGAAGTCTAGGAAAACATGATATGCAAATCGCCCAAGTATTCCAGCTGATAAAGCAATCTGTAAAAGAAGATACACCGAGAACACAAATAGGTTACAAAAAAGATAGCGAGTAAAAAAAGCCTTTGCGCTCGCCAGCCGCACCTGCATTTTTGTCTTGCCATTGCGCTCACGCAGCACATTACTTTTTTATAGAACGTTGTCTATTTAAAAGTAAGGAAACCATAAAAAAAGTAAAGAGCCGCTGTTATTGCCCCAGCTGGCGCGAGCGTCTCGCTCGTGATCTACGCAGTAAGAATTAAGAATTATATTACAAAAGGAAAGCTAGAGATGGTTTTCCTTTTTTTATACGTTTAAGAAAAATCCTGTTTAGTTTTAAAGTTTTGAATAATGTTGTCGATAAGGAAAAACATTTTACTTTTCGTTTCTTCCCCAGCTGGCGTCAGCGTTCCGCTCGTGATCTAGACTAAACAAGAGAACTAAAAGATTAAAAAAAAGGAAAGCTAGCGATGGTTTTCCTTTTTTTGTTTAGAGCGCAGCGACATTTTTATTAAAGAAGTCTTTGAATGTTGCAATCGTTATAAATCGTCAAAACCGCAATAAAAGTGTTCAAGAGCTTGGTCCAACAATTAAGCCCATCTAAAACAACCACTGCTCGTTTCCATTAGACTACCGTTATGAGTCAAACGATCTAACAAAAAAAGGGAAAGCGCTAGCGTTCCCTTTTTTTGTTATCAAGTTCTTTAATGAAAAGTGTTTACTTCTTGTTACTTGACTTTTAAGCTGCAAATAATAGGATATTAAGAAAGCACTTCTTTAATGCGCCTAACAGCTTCTGTTATTTTCTCTGAATTCGCTGCATAAGAAATACGGATACATTCAGGAGTCCCAAAAGAATCACCAGAAACGGTAGCTACATTGGCCTCTTCAAGGAGCATCAATGAAAAATCTGTTGAGGTTTCTATTTGATGTCCTTTTACAGTTTTTCCAAACCATGCTGAAATATCTGGAAACACATAAAAAGCCCCATCTGGAGTATCAGTTGTAAAGCCTTTAAGCTCAGAGAGCAGGTTTAAAATCAAGTCACGACGTTCTGCAAAGGCATCGATCATGTATTGTATTTTTGAAACAGGTGCTTCTAGAGCAGTTATTACTGCGCGTTGTGCGATACAGTTGGTTCCACTAGTAATCTGTCCCTGCATCTTATTACAGGCTCTAGCAATCCAGGTAGGAGCGCCTATGTAACCTACTCGCCATCCCGTCATGGCAAAAGCTTTACTCACACCATTTATGGTAACCGTACGATCGTACATACTTGGAATAGCCGCTATACTCGCGTGCTTGCCTGTGTAGTTGATGTGCTCGTAAATTTCATCACTTACCACGATAACATGAGGATGGTCTTCAAGAACAGCGGCAAAGGCTTGTAGCTCTTCTTCACTGTATAAACTACCGCTGGGGTTGTTAGGAGAAGAGAACAACATCATCTTAGTTTTAGGAGTGATGGCAGCTCTCAATTGCTCAGCTGTAATTTTAAAATTTTGATCCACACCAGCTTTTACTTCTACCGGTGTTCCTTCAGCAAGTTCCACGATTGCGGCATAACTTACCCAGTAGGGAGCAGGAAGAATACATTCATCTCCTTTATTAAGCAATACTAAAGCAACATTTGCAATAGATTGCTTTGCTCCTGTTGACACTACGATCTGACTGCGGTCATACGTGAGGTTATTATCTCTTTTAAACTTAGTGATGATCGCATCCTTTAATTCTGGATACCCATCAACAGGCGTGTAGCTGTTGTAATTTTCATGGATCGCCCTTATAGCCGCATCCTTAACAAAATCAGGCGTATTAAAATCAGGTTCGCCAAGGCTCAAGCCTATGATGTCTTTACCTTGTTCTTTTAATTCGCGAGCTTTTGCCGCCATGGCAAGTGTAGCACTTACAGGTAAGTTATTAATGCGATCAGATAGTTGAGAATTCATAAGGATTTAATTGAACTACAAAAATATCACAACACTTGAATTAACAATCGCATTAAACGACAATTAATATTTATTTTTACACAAATTATAAATAGTGCATCAAATCATAAAAGAATACTTCCCGCATATCACAGATCATCAGTTAGAACAGTTTTCAAAGCTGGGAGATTTATATGCAGAATGGAACGCTCAGATCAATGTGATTTCTAGAAAAGACATCGATCGGTTGTACATTCGACATGTTTTACATTCTCTAGGGATTGTTTCTGTAGTCCGCTTTCGCGAAAGCTTACCCAATAAATCAGGTGGAACTAGAGTACTAGACGTAGGAACTGGCGGTGGGTTTCCAGGCATACCGCTGGCTATTATGTTTCCTAAAACAAGTTTTCACCTTATCGATGCCATAGGTAAAAAAATTAAGGTAGTAGATGCTGTGGTGGAAGCTTTAGGTCTAGAAAATGTAACTACAGAACACGGAAGAGCAGAAAGCGTGAAAGGGCGTTTTGATTTTATTGTTTCTCGTGCGGTGACCAATATGCCCGATTTTGTAAGCTGGGTAAAGAATAAAGTGAGAAAAGAGAGTTTCCATACTTTGAAAAACGGTATCCTTTATTTAAAAGGAGGTGATCTTACAGAAGAGTTAAAGCCATTCCCTAAAGCCCGTATTTATGAGCTGGAAGAAATATTTGAAGATCCATTTTTTGAAACAAAAAAAGTAGTACACGTACCCTTATAGAAACAAAAAAGGAGCTTCATTTGAAGCTCCTTTTTTGTTTGATTTTAATTCTATGGATTAGAAATTGGTACTTATGTTTAAAGTAAAACCAGTATTTTCTGGTACAAACCTACAGACTCCACCTACACAAATAAGTCCACCACGTTGACGTCCATAATTGACTGCTATTCTACTGCGTCCTTTAGTGTAACTTCCACCGGCAGAATAGTAATGTATGTCAGTTTCATCATAATTATACAAATCTGCGGCATAAATAGAAAGGGAAGAACTAAAAGCATATTCTAAAGTCGTCGCGGCCCAGTTGCCACGGTCAGCATCTGCACTTAGGTGCTGTACATCCAATCGCACACTTCTTCCTTTGCCTAGTTCATAAAGAAAGTCAGCTACTACGGCCGTTCCATTTAGTACAAAGGTCCCACCTTCAATAATTCTCCCGTCATAATAGGTTCTTGTTCCTGTTCCTTTGACCGAAAAATCATCAGTTAATTTCTTATAAACTTCCAAGCTAATTTCTTCAAAGTAACGATCACTTCTTGAAAAAAATGAACCTTCATACTGATTAGTAGTTTGGTCATAAACGGCATCTATCCCGCCCCAGTTTGCATAATTTAAAGAAAATGTTATTCCTTTTTTACCACCTAACAAACTGCCTTTGTCTGCCGTATAAACCACATCTATTTGTCCACCTATTTCACCCGCTTTTTCCTCGGCAATGGATAAAAGAGCTTGTGGTGCATATACATATATATTACTTACTGCATAACTGCTTTGTTTGGTATATCCTGGTATAAAATTGATGGTTTGTTGTAAAAATGCGTTACCCTGCTCTTCACGATCAGAATAAAACCCCATATTTTCTAAAGTTCTAAACAAAGCATTGATTCCCAGTCCTGGAATGGCATAACCTGCAGTAAATAATAAGGCCTGACCATCGCTATAATTACTAACGGAACCATTTCCTAAGTTAAAATCTGGATCTTTGTAAACGTACTCAAAACCTACATTAAATGCGTTAAAATAAACATCAGATCTGATACTGTACGCATTCACCGTTGCTGGGAAGTCAGGGTCTGGACTAGTCGTTTGCTGGTACCTGCCTACATAACTTGCTCCTAAATTTATGGAGGTGTCTAAGTCTAGAGCGGTTCCTAAATCAAGTTCTGTGTTAAAACCTTGAATAGTTCCATCAGAAAGTTCAAATGCAGCTCGTTGATTACCGGCAAAACCTGTTGCTTCTAGATAATCAGTAAATTGATAGTTTACACGTATTCCTTTAATAGAATTATCCACTCCTAATGTGTGATCTTCCCAGGATCTATAAATCAAACCACTACCGAATTGATCGTAGAAATTACCCGCGGTGATATCAAGCCCTTTATGCCTAAAATTAGCAAAGTAAGTAGCAATTGCATTATCATCATATCCAGGAAAATAGCCTAAAAGTGGCGATGGTTGATACATTTCGTATTGCGCACCCGCAGTAAACTTTCCATAGGAATACTTTAATTTAAAGTAATTATTAGACCTTAATTGATCTTGTGGTGCAGTTGTTCCCAGTCCATCATCATCTTGATACCATTGCGTATTAGATTCAAATCCACCAGAAAAAGTTCCGTTTTGCGCCACAGTTATGCTTAAGCTACATACCGCAAATGCGATTAGAAGTATTTTTTTCATAAGAGTAAGTTGGTTTCTTAATATAATTAATTAAGGTGTTTTTTGAATTCTTCAAATAATTCTAATTCGGCGCCAGGAGTAAAACTAGAGTGTCGATAAACGATTTTATTATTTTTAACGATTAATGTTAGGGGAATTTGAGGATTGCCTAGAGATCTAATGATTTCATTCTTTGTATCGAGTAAAATCTCATAAGGCCAGTTTCTACCCATAGCTTCTGTTTTTACTCGTGGTTTAGTTCGAGAATCATCTGTTGCTATGGCTATTAACTCAAATCCGAATTCTTCTTGTTTTTCAGAATATTGTTCATTTATAGCGTCTAATTCACGCATGCAAGGGGTACACCAAGTAGCCCAAAAGGAGAATACCACCGGCTTGTCTTTAGAAAGTTCTTGGACATTAATTTTTTTTCCTTTGATGTTTCTTAGGCTTAGTTGAGGCAATTCGGTTTGCGCTTTTGCAAAAGCAAAATTCAGAAAAATCGCGAGTAGCAATATTTTTTTCATAACGGAATAAAATAGTTTAGGGTGCAAGTATAATTATTTCATAAGAATAATCATGCCAAAGCACACAATTCAATTCAATTTCTTAAATATATATGAATTAACATTTAAAAATTTCATAAAAAGTTTATATTTGAGTTATTTCGAATTTTAATTCAAGTAATAAATGAAAACATTAAATTATTTTAAGATAGTTCTCTTATTTATAACCACGGCGATAGTCTCCTGCTCAACTAACACTATTGACGATACGAGCGGTGGAAATAACGGAGATGAACTTGTTTTAAGCGTAGATAAATCTACCGTTTATGAGGCAACATTAGTAACATTTACTGTTAGTAATGGAGCAAACGACGTAACTCCCAATGCTGTCATCTCAATTGATGGTGTTGCTATAAGTGGTGATACGTTTACCATGTCTGGATTAGGAACGAAAGAAATTACTTCTACCGTAGGTGTTCTAACTACAAATTCTATTGATGTAGAAGTAATAGAGCCATCTTTTACCACAAAGGCTTTAATTGAAGATTATACAGGTACGTGGTGCGGCTGGTGTCCTCGTATTGCGAAGGGTATTGAGGAAGTTAAAGACCAGACCAACGGTGAACATATCATATCAATAGCTGTACACAATAATGATCCTATGGTTTTCTCACTTGAAGCACAGATGAGGGGTCAACTTGGAGTAACTGAATTCCCTACTGGAACACTTAATAGAAATGCTATATGGGGGCAAGCTACTTCAAATGACATGAATACCGCAGAGCCTTTGGATTTGTTAACTACAATTCAATCCGTAGGACTCTCTATAAATTCTACCGTAAACGGCTCTTCAGTGGATGCTTCGATAAAAGTAGGATTTGATCTAGATGTAACAGGAATGAAATTAGTGGCGGTACTACTAGAAAATGGTGTTATAGAACCACAACTTAACTATACGTCCCATTGGCCGGTGGGTATGGTGACAGATTTTGAGCACAATGATATTTTGCGCAAGGCCTTTACTGATATATTTGGTGATTTCATACCAGCTGATCAACAAGTAAGTGGCGGAGTATACAGTGTGGATCTTACGACAAGTATACCCTTAAATTCAGTACAAAGCAACTGGAGCGTGGTAGCTTTTGTGGTAGATGCAGACAATAAGGTTGTTAATGTCCAAAAAGCTGCCTTAGGAACGAATGTTGATTTTGATTAATAATTAGGTGTGTTTTTGAATTATAAAAGCACTCTTGTTATTGGAATTTTACGGGTTCATGAAAATAATAGTGTCAAAAGATCATATAGCATCAGATTAAAAATCCATTTAAAATTATTGATTTCATATAATTTAGAGCATCAATTTAAGTTAAGGCATTTTAATTAGTTTTAAAATCTTTTTATTTGATCACGCTAGGGCATTATCCTTAATGACTTCAAAATATTCTAAAAGTCTTAGAGGCTATGAATTTGTAATTTTTGTTAATTAATTAAAATTTAGAGAAAATTGTTACTAAAGAAATAGTAAAACACTTTATTCTTTTTTTGATTGACGTTTTTTTAATTTGCTGGAATTGATTTGATACTTTTATTAAAAGCGGCTTAAAAGAAATGAATAACGGCTAATAGTTAGAGAGACTCATAGTAGTTTTCTATTTCTAAAATGTAAGGAGTGACGGCTGATACAAAATGAAATAAAAAAGAGTGTAATAAGAATGGTATATTTGATTTTTGGACGTTACATCTAAGCTTCAATTTTATTACAATTGGTTCGGATTTTAAAGGATAAACTTAAGTGTGAGTAAATTATAATGACGGACAAAATGTAACGCAACTTTAAACAACTAAAAAGCACTATTATGATCAAAAAATTACTTTTATTGACTCTTATTTTGACTACTTATTTTAGTCAGGCCCAATTTGATGTCATTCATCTCAGCGATAATAGCATAATCACGGATGGACAGAATTTTAACTTTGCAGATTCAAGTTGCGATTATGCTGACCCCTGCAATTTGAAATTTGCTGTTACGAATACGTCTACTCAAGATATTTATGTAAGGATAATTGTAGATGGAATTGTCAATAATACAGGTGCAAATTTTCAACTTTGTTTTGCCAGCATTTGTTTAAGTAATATCAGCATTAACGGTGCTTATCCAGCAACAGCAGCTTTGATTCCTGTTGGAACCTCTAACGATGTGGGTAATAGTATGTGGAATTTAAACCCACCGAGAACAGTGACTCCTATGAGTTGGACGTTCAGGTTTCAAGCCTTTGATACATCAGATAATGAAGTAGGTACACCTAAAAGTATGACCTATAATTACCAACCTACTTTAAGTAGTGAGGTTTCTGAAATTTCAAGTCTAAATGTATTCCCTACAAAGGTTCAAAATGAACTTAACATTTCAGTTGATGAAAATGTATCTGCTACGTTTTATGATTTATCTGGTAGAGTTGTTAAGGAAATTCAAGTGCTTTCTGGAAATCAAAAGGCAGATATTTCAGATCTATCGGCTCAGATCTATGTAGTTCGTTTTAAAAATAGCCAAGGTTTAAAGTCTATCGTGAAGATTGTTAAAGAGTAAAAAAAGGCGGCACGTCAAAGGAACTATGCAAAACTGTGGGTATTCAAATTAAAGGTTGATATCATGTGTTTAGTGTTTGTGATGTTTGCAGCTGTCATTTCATACAGATAGAAATTATAAAGAAATCTTTCAGACTTAGTTTGAAAGTTTTTTTTGTTCATTAGTGAGTATATTGGTGACCAAATACTGACTTGAAATCGCTTTTTGGTAAAATACTGGTCAACTAAGTAATTGACTTTAAAAGAACGAATGTGGTAAAAACTATTTTTATTATAAACACCGGTTTCCTTATAATAACAAGATTTTGTCGAGATCAATTTATATTTTAAATATCTACTAAAATAACGGTTGCTTTTACACCCGACATACTTTCCTAGCTGTTGACGTTAAATAATTTAACATTTTTTTAAATAAGGATAAAGCACAAAGAATTTTTATTTATATTGCTTCAATTATTAAATTGAAATCATTAACAATTTCTATTAATTTGAATCATTATGAAAAAACAACTACTCTTAATTTTGGCTTTTGCTTATGCTTTGGTTGTGCATGCTCAAGTACAACAAATACCTTTTGTTGAGCATTTTACACAAGCATCTTGTGGTCCTTGTGCCACTCAAAACCCTTTGCTTAAAAACACTCTTGATAATTTTGGTGAATTAAATTATGTACGCATTTCTCATCAAACCTCTTGGCCTGGCGTAGATCCTATGAATGCTGAGTTTGCTTCGGGTCCGGACGTTCGTAGAAATTATTATGGTGTGACCGGCGTGCCTAATACCACATTAAATGGAGGCCCTGTTGGTCCTCCTAATTCAGTTGTAACCAGCGCCACACTTTCTGCTGCTGCTAATAACATGACTCCGTATGACATAACAGCGACACAAACTTGGTCAAGTCCAAATCAGGTAACTGTGAACATCGATGTTGCAAATGTTACTGGTGGTACCATATCTAGCGCTAATAGGATTTATGTGGCAATGATTGAAAATGATGTAAATTACAGCTCCGCCCCTGGTTCTAACGGTGAGACTTCTTTTGAATATGTAATGAGACAGATGTTCAATGCCTCAACTGGTAGTGCAAATGCAACAGGTGGTGCTTCTTTGGGATCTATCCCTGCCAATACTACTATTAATTTCAACTTTTTAATTTCGAACTTACCCAATTATATAAGGGATAAGACAGAAATCAGCTTTGCCGTTTACATTCAAAATAACAGTTCTAAACAAATTTTTCAAGCAGCGAAAACAACCGCTGCTTCGATTCCTGGACTTATTTCTGTGAATGCAGTGTCTACTTCTATCGCAGGTACTGGGTATTGCGATTACTCTTTAACGCCTAGTATTTTGTTTAGCAATGATGATCCAACTGCGGTAGTTACGACCGTTATTGCTCAATACTCCATAGACGGTGGTTCTCCAGTTCAACAAACCTTTACTGGAAGTTTAGCAAATCGTCAGTCTGCAACAATCACGTTCCCTACGACCAACTTGAATAGTGGTGTTAGTGTCGTTTCTAGTGAAATTATATCTGTAAATGGTGGGCAAAACTGGGAAAGCCCTGCAGCTGTGGGGATACCAGACGTAGTGTACAGTAAACTCAATGCTTTTGGTGTCGCAACGCCGTTTAGTGAAGGTATGGAAAGTGCCCCATTAATACCAGGATCAGGATACTCTCGTGAATTAACAACCGCTATATTTGATGTTGAGGCATCCATAACAGTGCCTTTATTCAGTATAATAGATGGGCCAGCATTTAATGTAGGAGCAGTTGGAGGTTTTGCTAACTCAAATCGCAGTTTGTTTTTCCGTTACTATAATGCCCCAAGTGGTGCGGCTATGAATTTGATCATGCAGAAGGTAAATCTAGGAAGTAATTCCACATTAACTTTTAGTCACGCTCACCGCCAGTATAGAACATCGAACGATAGATTGGAAGTATTCGTATCCACAGATTGTGGTGTTAGTTGGACATCTGCTTTTAACCAAGCTGGAGCAACACTTTCTACCCTAGCTGCTGCTGACGCCCAGTATATTCCTTCAAATTCATCTGAATGGAGAAGTAACTCTATTGATTTAAGTGCTTATGATGGAACAAATGATGTGGTTATACGTTTTACTGGAACTTCTGATTTTGGTAACAACTTGTTCATTGATGATATCGAGATACAGTCTACTCTTTCTGTAGATGATGTTTCTGAAATTGATTCTTTAAAATTATATCCCAATCCTTCCTCAAATTTCATTCAAGTTTCCGGATTAAATACTTCTCAGACTTACGAGATATACAATCTTTTAGGAGCTAGAATAACCTTCGGAGGACTAGAAAACAACCAAATGATTGATATAAAAGAGTTTGCAAACGGATTGTACTTATTAAAGCTTGAAAATGGTAGAACATTTAAATTTATGAAAGAATAAGCCAAGCAGGTAATTTATAACTGATCAAAGGAGTTAAATAAATGGTTCTAAAATGCTTTAAAAGAGTATTTTGGGACCATTTTATATAAAACCAGATGATATAGAAGACATATGTGAAGTCAATTATGGGAAATGATATATTAAAAGTGTCATTTTATTTAGAGGAGAAATTTTTGTAGCGATAAATTTGTGCCACACCATATAATTTTTTATGAAAATAAATTACGCTAAGAATACATCTCTTTTGATGAAGATTTGAAGACTTAGGTAGATAGGCATTCGATTATGCAGGACTAGAAATATCAGGTCATAATAATTTCGTATTATTTAGCTCTAAAAGGAAGAGAGAAAATGATACAGCGCTGATTATAGAAGGTTGACTGGAGGAGCTATGTGTTTCACTGCGTTAAGACGTAAGGTAGATTTCTATTGCGTTTAGTGTTATCGGTGTCCTAGATAAAACGAAGTAGTTTTAGTATTCTTTTAAAAAACGGTAGACTTTAATAGTTTTGGCGTATCTAAATTATTTATGTAATAGATAAACCTTCATTTAATTGTGATCCCTTTTAAAAAAGGAAAAAGCCGTTATCAAGAAATTGATAGCGGCTTTTTTTTTAAGACATTTAATTTACTCACCTAGAAAAGGATACCTATAATCTGTAGGTGTAACAAATGTTTCTTTGATCATGCGGGGAGAAATCCATCTAAGTAAGTTCAGTTTAGAACCCGCCTTATCGTTAGTTCCAGAAGAACGAGCACCACCAAATGGTTGTTTCCCTACAACTGCGCCAGTACATTTGTCATTGATATAGAAGTTACCTGCACAGTTTTCAAGCGCTTTTGTGGCCTGTATGACCGCATATCTATCTTGTCCTAAAATAGCACCTGTTAAGGCATATTCACTAGTTTCATCAACTAGTTGCAGCATTTCTGTATATTGATTATCTTCATATATATAAATAGTAATTACAGGGCCGAATAATTCGGTTTCCATAGTTACATACTTAGGATCTGTAGTAACAATAACCGTGGGCTCTATAAACCACCCTTTAGATTTATCATAATTTCCACCTATTACAACTTCTGCATGTGCATCGCTTTTTGCTCCATCTATGTATTTGGCGAGTTTATCAAAAGAGCCTTCGTGAATAACAGCAGTAATAAAATTACTCATGTCTTCTGGTGACCCCATTTTAAAACTATCTACATCTCTGCGTATCATTTTCTCCACGTCTGGCCACATACTTTTAGGTATATAGGCACGTGAAGCGGCGCTACATTTCTGCCCTTGAAATTCAAAAGCACCTCTTACTATTGCGGTAGCCACTTGTGCCGGAATAGCACTACTATGTGCAACTATAAAGTCTTTACCGCCAGATTCCCCTACTATTCTAGGGTAGGTTTTATAGGTATTGATGTTTTCTCCTATTTTAGTCCAAAGGCTTTTAAATACAGTAGTAGAACCAGTGAAGTGTACACCGGCAAAATCTGCATGGGTCATTACCTCATTAGTCATCATAACTGGGTCTGCATTCACCATATTGATAACACCGTCAGGTACACCAGCTTCTCTAAAGATTTCTATAATTACTTGTGCACTTAACATTTGATGATCACTAGGTTTCCACAAACATACATTACCCATTAGGGCAGCACTTGCAGGAAGATTTCCAGCAATAGCTGTAAAGTTAAAAGGCGAAATACAATAAACAAAACCTTCTAGAGGTCTGTATTCAAATCTATTCCAAGCGCTAGAAGTAGATTCTGGTTGCTCAGCATAGATCTCTGTCATGTACTGTACATTGAACCTTATGAAGTCTATCAGTTCACAAGCAGCGTCTATTTCTGCTTGATAAACAGTTTTGGACTGATTGATCATAGTGGCTGCATTGATACGTGCACGATATGGCCCGGCAATAAGTTCTGCAGCTTTTAAGAAAATTCCTGCTCTGTATTCCCATGGCATTTGCGACCATTTTTTACGAGCTTCTAGTGCAGTAGAAATAGCATCTTGGACTTCTTTTTTTCCACCTCTGTGATAGTTTCCAACTATATTCTGGTGGTCGTGTGGCGGTCTTATAGGGACGGTATCGCCAGTTTTTACTTCTTTACCATTAATGTATAAAGGTACTTCTGTGTTTGCAGTCCATAATTCTTTGTACGCTGCTAGCACATCATTCCTTTCTACAGTTCCTGGAGCGTATGATTTAATAGGCTCGTTTACAGCAACTGGGACTTTAAAAAATCCTTTTCCCATGACGTAATTTTTATTTATAATTCTCCAGTGAATTTACAAATAATCTAGCGTTTCTAGAAGGGAGATGGTACTAAAGTAGTCTTAATAAGCAAGATGTAATGGTGGTTTTTGTCTTTGCTAGATAACCAATTGGAACATCAACTTTCATTTTTTTAAGAAAATAGAAAGCGAGATCCTTTAAAATCTAATTCAATGCAAAAGGAGCACTAAGCTTAAAGGCAGGAATGATAACGCTAAATTGATTAGAGTTACTAAAGTTGACCATTTTATAGTACCCACTCATGTTGCCAAACGGGGAACTCAGCAAACAACCGCTCTGATAGGTGTGAGACTCACCTGGTTTTAAAACTGGCTTTTTACCTATAACGCCTTCACCATCAATATGCTCTGTGCGACTTAAACTGTCTTTTATCTTCCAGTGTCGTGATGTAAGCTGTACAGAATCTTTTCCTTGATTTTCTATATTTATCGTATAAGTAAAAGCAAAGTGCATCTTATAATTTTTATAAAATGTACCTTCAAAAGTGGTTTGCACCGATATTTTGATTCCTCTAGTAACCTGCTGTAACATAATTTAGTAAAGTGCTATTCCTATTAAAAGTAGTAAACTTATTCCTATCATGAGTCCGATTATAAATATAAAACTTACTAAAAGAAATTTTAGTATTGTTTTTAACCGTCTTTGACTATAAAAATTGCGCATGGATTTGTACAAATAAAAAGGTCCAACAAACCATAAAAAGAATTGAGTAAGATCTACATAACCCAAAGTGATCCATTTAATCAACAATAGAAGAATCATACTTAAGAAAATAAAGGTAAATACATTGAATGCAAAAACCAGATGTTCCATATAAGTGAATTCCCTCCGAGCATAAAGCAACCATAGGAATAAAGTTAGAACAGGTGTGAAAAGAAATAGAAACACGGGCAGTTTGGGTAACATGATATCTATTAAAATAGAAGGATCTTGGCCTATCCTATCTATGGACAGCATTTTTTCATAAAGTACTTGATTGTATCTGGTATTGTTGTGTTTCATCTTGACTAGTGCCGTTTCTGGATCTGATATTTTATGTTTGGTGTAGAAAGTTTGATAATAGTTCATTTGTTTAAAAAAGCGAACCAAGGAACTCAGACTATCCATTTCACTTTGTGTAAAGGATTCAATAACTGCTGCTTTTTTTTCACCTTTAAAAGTGGTGATGCTATCGGTGGCTATGGTATTTAAAATAGAATCTTGTTGCTGCTTGATTTCTTCAGCATATTCTTCTCTTATTTTTTTTGCGATAAATTTACCAGCATAGGACGCGTTTTCAATTTCTTGTAATTCCTTTTCTGTGGCTTGATCTATATCTTTTTCTGATACTTTAACGGAGAACAATCCATTCTTTACCTCCACATCATCATTCCTCACATTTACAATTGCTTTTTCTATCTGGTCATCCGTAAATATTTGAACCAATTCCTGTGCTTGTACCATTAAAAAGAATACAATGCAAACACTTAGAAAAAAACGAAATGGATTTGCATAACTAAAACGTTTACCGCTTATAACCTGTTTACTTACATATCCTGGCTTAAATAATAAATGTTTAATCGTACGCCAAATGCGGCTATCATAAGAAAAGATATTAGAAAAGAACTCGCCAAAGAAATCCTTAAGAGCTAGCCGCTTTTTAGAATTGAGCTGACCACAATGATGGCAATACTTATCTTCTATATCTAAAGGTGTAGCGCAATTCAGGCATTCTCCTCCTCTGTATTTAATAAGCGATCTGGTGGTGGGTTTCATGCTATAGGGTTGGTCTTTCGTACATATACCTAATTTGTAATATTCTGTGAGTTAGCTTCTCCTATTCCTATTAATTGATCATAGCGGCCACCTAATTCTCTATAATAGGCAAGTACAGAGTATTGGTTTTCTGTTTGCCATTTATTACCGCTTATAAAACCTGGGTCTTGAGATCCATCACTGTAAATTACGGTGTAACGATAGTTGTAAAAACCTTGTTTTAATAGAATAATGGCTTCATATTTTCCTGTTTTGGAGTTGTAAACAGCTTCGTTTTCAGGCTGTAATTCAAAAGCATTATAATTACCCATGATGTAGATTTTTGCATCTGGAGGTAATTGTATTCCCTGTGTGTCTAGTGCAAAATGAATGTTGACATACTCTGCTTGAACGTCATTATCTTCATTATTAATGGTTGTGACTAAATAATTACCATTGATGTCAGGATTAAAAGTGTATTCTAGATTTTTACGCGGCCCGTCTACAAAGAGATAAGCATTGTAAAGCTCTCCCTTGCGCACAAAATCTATATTCATGTTAGGAGATCTAAAATCTCTATTTTCAAAGTTGAGAAATTCATTTCCTGCCCAAAAAGACGTTTGCTCGTCATATCGATATACTTGCTTATTTCCCAAATTAAACTGAGGCTTTATGTCTGTAATCGTTGTGTTTAAATCGCTATTTTGTACGATCGCCGTTTTAAGTTGATCATTTGGATTGATAAAGTTAATTTCTTTAGAGTCTATAAAAAATTGCACACGTTGCTGTGTTAAAACATAATTCAAATCACGGGCACGTTTAATTTCTACCCCTACAACCGATTTTTGATCGAGGATCATAAATTTTCTGGAGAAGACCAGTTCTTGGCTGTCATTATAAATATGAATCATATAGTTACCACTCACTTTGAAACCTTGTGTAAACTGATTAGGTATTCTTAAGTCATAATGAGAATAAGGTTGGATAGTAGTAAATGAATTGCGATAATTAAATATGCGCATATCATCAATTCCTTTAAGAAATTCATTCTTAAATAGTTGGCTGGGCACCCAGTCATAGTCATAGTGCTCAAACTGGTAGTAGTAATCTGCTTCATCACCTATTACATCATCAAAACTGATTTCAAAGCCCTCTCCCAATTTAAAAATAGGCAGCATGTTTTCTGGAGGTTTGTTAAAGGTTACTGATTTTATATAATCAGGATCATTAATTAATTCCTTTTTGGTTTGAGAGTTCCCGTAGAACAATAAAAAAAAAACTGTAATAAAGAGTAGAATGTGCGACTTCATATGTGTTGATCAATAAAGTATAAATATAGTGGTATTAGTTTCAATAAATAGCTTTCTGTTAAATCGCTGCCAAAGTCGAGCCTAAGAGCTATTTAGAAAGACTCTAAATAGCTCTTAGGCGTTGACTTCAGGGCTTTATGTCGTAAATTTGCAGACTTTTATTAAAGATTAAACAAAAAATCCTATGTCAAAGGACATTAGAATAAGAAAAGGGCTTGATCTAAAGCTCAAAGGTGAAGCAGACAAGAATATTGTCGATGCTTCTCCATCCCCTATTTATGCTATTAAGCCTGCAGATTTTCACGCTGTTGTTCCAAAGTTAATTCTTAAGGAAGGTGCAGTAGTCAAAGCAGGAGAGCCTGTTTTTTATTCTAAGTACGATGACAAGGTAAAGTTTGCTGCTCCCGTGAGTGGAACTGTTTCTGAAGTTTTACGAGGAGCAAAAAGACGTATCCTTGAGGTAAAAATTACTGCTAATGGTAGCAATGAAGCTATCAATTTCGGTAAGGTTGATCTTTCTGATGCAAATGCGGATCAAGTGAGAAGCATGATATTAGAAAGTGGATGCTGGCCATTTATCATTCAACGACCGTACAGTATTATAGCAAATTCAAGTGATACTCCTAAAGCTATTTTTATTTCTGCCTACGCAACGGCGCCACTCGCAGGAGATCCTGAGGTGATACTCGCAGGTAAATTAGAGGCTTTTCAAGCCGGTGTTACCGCTTTAAGTAAGTTGACTTCTGGTTGCGTCCATCTTTGCGTAGGTAAAGAGTCTAAACTTAAGAATATTAAAGATGCAGATGTGCATACGGTTAAAGGACCTCACCCCGCTGGGAATGTGGGTGTTCAGATTCATAAACTAGATCCTATCAATATGGGTGAAAGAGTATGGACGGTAGGACCCGAGGATGTTGCCATAATAGGGCATCTTTTTTTAACGGGAGAATTTAAACCAGAGAGAACAATTGCCTTAGTAGGAACTGACGTAAAAGAATCGGATCGTAAATATTATAGAACTATAGCAGGTGCTAATGTGAATACTTTGGTAGGTACTGTAGATACAAATAATACACGCATCATTTCTGGAGATGTGCTTACTGGAGATAAATTGAGTAACGATCAATTTATAAACTTTTATCACAATACTGTAACACTCATTCCGGAAGGGAATGAATATGCTTTTCTAGGTTGGATGCCATTTACACGTAATAATGTTCCTTCAAATGCAGGCACCTCGTTTTCTAAATTGTTAGGAGGAAAACGTACGGTAGATACAAACCTTAATGGAGAGGATCGTGCTCTAGTTGTAACTGGTGAGATGGAAGAAATGATGCCGATGGATATTTATCCGTTACAACTTATAAAAGCTTGTATGGCAGGAAATATTGAACAAATGGAAAATCTTGGGATCTATGAAGTAGCTCCAGAAGATTTTGCGCTTATTGATTTTACCAATACGTCTAAGCTAGAGGCGCAAGAGGTGATACGTTTAGGATTAGATTTAATGATAACAGAAGTAGGATAGATTATGAAATGGGTAAGAAACAAATTAGACCAAGCGAGAAAGCCGTTTGAGGTTGGGCAAAAATTCGAAAAATTTGCTCCAGCAATAAATGCATTTGACACTTTTTTATTCACTCCTAATCATACAACGCAAAAAGGAGCGCATGTAAGAGATGTGGTGGACTTAAAGCGTACTATGATAACAGTTGTACTGGCTCTGATTCCGGCACTACTTTTTGGTATGTGGAATACAGGTGCACAGTATTTGTATCAAGATTTAGGACTTGCAAATGTGACAGATGTGCCTTTTTGGGATGCCTTTATCGAGGGTGCCATATTAGTCACTCCTTTGATTATAGTAAGTTATGTAGTAGGATTAACCATTGAGTTTATTTTTGCCATATACAGAGGTCACGAAGTGAATGAAGGCTATTTGGTAACAGGTTTGTTAATCCCTATGATATTTCCAGTGGATATCCCATTATGGATGCTTGCTATCTCTGTCGCTTTTGCAGTTTTGATAGGTAAAGAAGCCTTCGGTGGAACAGGAATGAATATTCTAAACCCTGCTTTAACAGCTCGTGCTTTTGCCTTTTTTGCTTATCCATTGTACATGTCAGGAAATGCGGTATGGGTTCATAACGGGTCTATGGACGGTATGTCTGGAGAAACTATACTAGGAACGCTTGCACAAGGTAAATCTGTTGCTTATAGTTTCTTCGATGCAGCGACTGGCTTTATTCCTGGATCTGTATCTGAAACTTCAACTATAGCTGTTTTATTAGGCGCAGCCATATTGATAATTACTAAGGTAGGTAGCTGGAGGATTATTTTAAGTGGTTTTGCTGGGGCGGCCGTTATGGGAATGATATTCAATGCTTTTGGCCTTAATGCTTTAATGCAATTTGATTGGTACATGCACTTAGTAGTTGGTGGTATTGCTTTCGGTCTTGTATTTATGGCTACCGATCCAGTAAGTGCGGCTCAAACAATGAAAGGAAAGTGGATCTACGGATTCTTATGCGGATTCTTTGGTGTGATGATACGGGTATTTAACCCAGCCTACCCAGAAGGGATTATGCTTGCGATATTATTAATGAACGTTTTTGCTCCCACTATTGATCATTATGTGATCCAAGGAAATGTATCTAAACGTAAAAAACGCCTTGTAAAATCAAAGGCTCAACTTCAAACAGCTTAGAAATGGATAGAAATTCAAACCCATATACGTTCTTATTTGTCATACTGCTTATTGCGGTAGTTGCCAGTGCACTTGCCATAACGGCTACCGCAATGCAGCCAGCACAAGCAGAAAATGTTAAAAATGAGAAAATGCAAAATATTCTCGGTACGGTAGGTATCGAGGTTGCAAGAGATAGCGCATCATTGCCATTTGAAAAATATATTGTGAAGCGCATTGCTTTAGATAACAAGGGTAATGAAAGGACAGATGTAAATGCCTTTGATATAGAACTTAAAAAAGAACTTAAAAAACCTGTAGCTGAACAAGCATTTCCACTCTATGTTGCTGATGTTGAGGGATCCAAATATTACATTGTTCCACTTAGGGGGAAAGGTCTTTGGGATGCAATCTGGGGATACGTGGCCCTCAAGGAAGATGTGAATACTATAAAAGGCGCAGTATTTGATCACAAAGCAGAAACCCCTGGCTTAGGTGCTGAGATTACACAGGCTTGGTTCAAAGAAAGCTTTACGGATGAAAAAATTATGGGCGAAAGTGGGACTTTTGTCGGTGTTGATGTATTTAAAGGCTATCAAGGCGGAGATAATAAAGATGATAATGCGGTAGATGCAATTTCTGGAGCAACCATTACAGGCGATGGAGTTACTAAAATGATTTCAGAACGTCTTGTAAATTATCTTCCTTATTTTAAAAATAATACTAACGTAAAAGTAGCGTCTAATTAATTATTAGTCATGCTTTCGCGAAAGCGATATAAAAACAACTTCAATGGCTGAAAATAAAAAGTTAACTAAAAAAGAAGATTTGATTCTTTTTCTGTCTGATACGGATGAGAGAGAAGGTCTTTTGGGTAAGAAAAACAGAAAATTACTGTCGGATCCTCTCACAGATAACAATCCTATTACGGTTCAAGTACTAGGTATTTGTAGTGCTCTTGCAATTACGGTTAAGTTAGAGCCTGCAATTGTAATGTCACTCGCAGTAATGGCAGTAATGGCTTTTAGTAACATGATTATTTCTATGTTACGTAATTTAATACCATCACGTATTAGAATTATTGTGCAGTTGGTAATTGTTGCTGCTCTCGTAATTCTTGTGGATCAAGTTTTAAGAGCCTATGCTTATGACGTTTCTAAACAACTCTCGGTTTTTGTAGGATTAATTATTACGAATTGTATCGTTATGGGACGCCTAGAAGCGTTTGCACTGGGGAACGGCGTTTACAAATCATTTCTAGATGGAATAGGTAACGCAGCGGGATATGCTTTCATACTTATTTTAGTGGCCTTTTTTAGAGAGTTTTTAGGATTCGGAAAGTTATTGGGGTATCAAATTATCCCAGATTCTTGGTATGAAGCGGGTTATTCGAATAACGGCTTGATGTTATTATCGCCTATGGCTTTGATAACAGTGGGACTTATTATCTGGGTACAACGAAGTCGCAGTAGATCTTTAATAGAACAAAATTAATTTAAGAAATAGAACAAAATGGATTTAATCAATATTTTTGTAAAAAGTATTTTTATAGAGAACATGGTTTTTGCCTATTTTTTAGGTATGTGTTCCTATTTAGCGGTTTCAAAGTCGGTTAAGACGGCCGTTGGTCTTGGAGCTGCCGTAGTATTTGTGTTAGGTATTACAGTACCTATCAACTGGTTGCTTGACACCTATCTTTTAAAGCCAGGTTCTTTAAGTTGGTTAGGATCTGACTATGCCAGTTTGGATCTATCTTTCCTTAGTTTTATTATGTTCATTGCAGTAATTGCGAGTATGGTACAGTTAGTGGAAATGGTAGTAGAGCGTTTTGCTCCAGCATTATACGGCGCATTAGGAATTTTTCTTCCTTTAATAGCAGTAAACTGCGCTATTTTAGGTGGATCTTTATTTATGCAACAAAAAGATTTTTCAGGAATCACAGAAGCTACGACTTATGGTATAGGTAGTGGTATAGGTTTTTTCCTTGCCATCTTAGCTATTGCTGCTATACGTGAGAAAATCACTTACTCAAACGTTCCAGCACCACTACGCGGGCTTGGAATAACATTCATCATCACAGGACTTATGGCTTTAGGCTTTATGAGTTTTATGGGAATAGAAATTTAAAAAGAAAACATCGTTATGGACTCTAACATGATTACAGTTTTAGCAAGTGTTGCCATTTTCTTAACACTTATCTTATTATTAGTATCCCTTTTACTAGGAGCAAAATCTAAATTGCTTCCTTCTGGGCCAGTTATTATTAATGTAAATGGAGAAAAAGATATTACTACAGGTTCCGGAAGTACACTTTTAGGAACTTTAGGGGATAATAAATTATTTTTGCCATCGGCTTGTGGTGGAGGTGGTACTTGTGTACAGTGTAAATGCATCGTTACAGAAGGTGGTGGTTCCATATTACCTACTGAAGTACCGCATTTTACAAGGAAAGAAATTGCTGCGGGATGGAGACTTGGATGTCAAGTTAAGGTAAAGCAGGATATGAAAATCAAAATTCCTGAAGAGGTTTTTGGTATCAAAAAGTGGGAAGCAACTGTTGTTCGTAATTACAACGTAGCTTCTTTTATAAAAGAATTTGTGGTACGTCTTCCAGAAGATATGCATTATGAAGCTGGTGGATATATCCAGATAGAGATTCCTAAGTGTGAAGTACGTTTTGAAGACATGGATATCACTGCTCACCCAGAAGAGCATGATACGCCAGATAGGTTTAAAGCGGAGTGGGAAAAATTTAATTTGTGGCCTCTAGTAATGAAAAACCCTGAAACGGTTGAGAGAGCTTATTCTATGGCTTCTTTTCCAGCAGAAGGCCGTGAAATCATGTTAAACGTACGTATTGCTACGCCACCATGGGATAGAGCAAAGAACGGATGGATGGATGTGAATCCAGGTATTGCCAGTTCTTTTATTTTCAATCAAAAAGAAGGAGATAAAGTAATAGTTTCTGGGCCTTATGGTGAGTTTTTTATCAATCACTCAGAATCAGAAATGCTGTATGTAGGAGGTGGTGCTGGAATGGCTCCTATGCGCTCTCATTTATACGAGCTTTTTAGAACTTTAAAGACCAATCGCAAAGTAACGTACTGGTATGGAGGTCGTTCAAAAGCAGAATTATTTTATATCGAGCACTTTCGTTCGTTAGAACGAGAATTTCCTAATTTTAAATTCTATCTGGCACTTTCTGAACCTGCTGAAGCAGATAACTGGAAAGTAAAAGAGGATATTGAGTCTGAAGGTGACGGTTTTGTAGGTTTTATTCACCAAGTAGTTATTGACCAATATTTAAATAAACATGAATCTCCAGAAGATATGGAAGTATACTTTTGCGGACCACCATTAATGAACAACGCTGTAGGTAAAATGGCAGAGGACTTCGGTGTGGATCCCGAGAATATACGTTTTGATGACTTTGGAGGATAGAAATACTTAAGGATAGGTAACATATAAACCTGATCGAAAGATCAGGTTTTTTTATGTTTTTAAATTAAGTCGGTTGTTGTTTACTACCAACTATATGCGTGTTGTCAATAGATGGCGCGTTCCATTGGTTTTAAGTGTGATAAATTTGTATGGCTGGTATTAGAAGGGGAGATGCGTTGTAAAAATGTAATTACTTTTTTCATTTAATTGATACATTTGCTTAGAAGAAATTTGCGATTAGTAGAAGCTAAAAGCATGTCAAATGAAATTCTGCTTGATTTTATATGTATCAAGACCGTTGCAAGGTAAAACCTTTATAAATCAGCAATTAAAAAAGGTTTAATTATTTGTTATATAGATAGTTAAGTCTTATTTTTATTATATGAAACTACAGAAACAGCCCACTTTAGCAGATAC
>Ga0222644_1000089_pt1 | contig 48986 bp, 40 predicted proteins | sample AntAcemetagen291_FD_179800 | JGI IMG/M metagenome (GOLD analysis project Ga0222644, IMG submission 179800) | Saline water microbial communities from Ace Lake, Antarctica - #291 | ecosystem: Environmental > Aquatic > Non-marine Saline and Alkaline > Saline | place: Antarctica: Ace Lake...
TAGTCCGTTATTTTTTCGATGTATATGGACATAGACAATCCCAGTACAGTGTAAACTACAGCTCCTACTAAGGATTCTGTGAGCACAGTTTTATGAGGTTTTACTAGATTCCAAAATCGCTGATAAATAGAAGTAGATTCATTTCTAGCTGAAAAAGTATCGTTAGGTTCTAGGAGTACCAATACCCCTGTCCATTCCTTTTCCCAATCTTCCAGAGTGTATTTTTCCAGATTTCCTGTGCCAGGGTCCATCACCTGTACATACTTGTCAGTGACTTTGTACACCACCACAAAGTGCTGCAACTGCTCCTTCACTACTATATGGGCAATAGTAGGCACGGGTATATTAGGCATAGCATCCATACCGCCTTTTACACCTTTGGCAGTGAAGCCTAGTTTCTCTGCACCTTCTACTATGCCTAGTATATTCGTACCTCGTTTATCGGTATGTGCATACTGACGTATGCGGGCTATCGGTACCTTTAGGTTATAATGAGCTGCCACAGATGCCAGACATGCTGCACCACAATCCTGTATATCGTGTTGTTTTATTTTTATACTCATTCTGTAGTCTCCATTTTCGGATTAAACCAGTCATCTACCTTGTCAAAGAGTAGCTGATATAGACTTCGGTTTGCTATGGCAAAACGAGCAGTGAGCGTTATTCCTTTTTTGAGGTGGCCTTTATACCCATTTTTTAGCTGTAGGTATGGTGTATCTAGTGAGCAACGTACTCTGAAATAGGGTGTACCCGCATCCTGTACATTTAGGTTTTTGTCTATGTCTATGACCTTGCCAGTGGCTAGTCCCCATTGGTTATAGTTGAATGCATGTACTTGAAAATTGACAGACTGCCCCTTATTGATAAAACCAATATTCTTTGTCTCCACGTAGCATTCTACGATGACACTGTCGTCTGGTGCTATTTGTGCTATAGTCTGGCCTGCACTTATAAAACCTCCCTGCTGCGTTCCATCATAATTTATGATAGAACCAGAAGTTGGTGCAAGCATATAGTAGCGATTTTGCTCATCGGCGAGTTGTAGGTTCTCGGCAGTTATGCTTTGTATACGTTCGTCTATAGCTCTTTTTTCTATTTGCAAGCTAGCCTGTTGATTGCTTCTCATTTTGTACAGCCTTGCCTGCACATTGTCTAGTTTATTTTTAAATACCAGAAAATCCATTTCTGATAGTACACTGTCTTTATATAGACTTTCGTTTCTATCAAACTCCCTTTTTTGCTGCCTATACTCTATTTGGACTGCATCTTGCTCCTGTTTGTAGCCCAAGTATTTCTTTTGAAACAAAGATGTTTTAATCTGATGTATATTCTTGCCACCTTGAAGCAAGTAGTCTAAATCCTCTATTTGACGCTGCAAGTCAGTCGCTAGATCAAGGTTGCTTTGTTTCTTGGTCTCTATGCCTGTATTGTCTACAAGTAGGAGAGTATCACCTTTAGCTACCGCAAAATTTTCTTTAATGCGTATTTCATCTACTTGCCCACTGACTATGCTGGTCAGATTGGTTTTGTCACTCTTGGAGCGAATAAGTCCTTGGCTTTGAGACGTGACTTGGATGAAGATGTAGGGGAGGGAGAATATGGCTGAAATCAGACCCAAAATGATGGTGAGGTATATTAGTCTCATAATATATATTGTGTCAATCTCAAAATTGGAATGAAACGCCCCCGTTTCCGTAGGTTTTTTGACCTAAAAATGTTTCCCCGACTACAAAACCTCTACTTTTGTTAGTGATACCTCCAAATATCGATACTGGGACTTTAGTCCAGTTATCTAGTTTGTAAGAGATCTGAAGATTTCCTAAATAGCCAACAAATTTGTTCTTAGTTTCGAAGCTTAAACTTTCAGGTTGACTAAAGACATTCGCATTAAATGTGAGATTGAGTTTTTTGGCAATCTGTACATCTTTCCACGTAACCAATAGTCCTGGAGTGTTTATATATCTATTTGTAAAAAGCTGAACAGAAACAGATATTTTTTGCTTAGCAAGTCGCCATATGGATAGTCGATAAGCTCCTCCAAATGGAGAATAGGTAAAGCCACCTCCAAACGATAAACGAGCGTTCTTTGTTTTGAAAGAGAGATATGAAGGAGATAATAAGTTGAGTAAAGAGCTATAAGCTCCATTCTTAATATATTGTTTCTCCACTTTCGTTAAGTGGTCATAATTTGTATACCTATAAAAGGAATCATTTGGTCTATATAAATTTTTAACCATTCCATAAATATCATGACCTACTATGTCATTGTTCTCTTCAACATTGCCTTCCTCTATAGGGGTAAACATACCTGGGAAGAGAGACGTAAGGTTGTATCCAATTACACCTAAAGTGGATGCTGACTGTGCACCGACAACATTAATCAGCTTATCTTCAGAAAAGCCCACAATTTCATCAGATAGAGTTTTAATAAGGTATTCGGATTCTAAACCTGAAGAATGCAATCTTATATATTCAGCTATATCCCTATCACGTAAGAGTTTTAATCTTTCGTCAGATAGTCCAGTAACAGTAGCAATTCCTGTCTTATCGAAAAACTGTCGACTGATTCCAGCAATACCATTTGATGTAAGTACACTCCTGTGGCCTTCTTCATGAACAATGGGTACTAGTACTAGTTGCGTAATAAAAAGACTCCACCAGGCTAATTCTTTTTTGGATTGGCTCATGCTATCCCAGCTGACAGCATTAAATGCTAGTCTGTCAATGTTCAAAGCATTTGATGACATCCTTTTCATTGAAGAACCGTATGGCATAGATTCGTAAATGTAAAAATTGAAACTTGATTGTGATTGTGATTGTGATTGTGATTGTGATTGAGCGGAACTCAAATAGCTAAAAAAAACCCAAACTAGGTTAAATAGGACAATTCTGGTCATAGTTTTGTTAAGAATACTTAATTCTTGTAACTGTTGTTTTGTTAAATAAATTGTAACAATGTGTTTTTATAGGAAAGTCGTGTCAGATTCTAAACCGCAATTATGGCTATGGCATTGAACTTAGCCGTAAGCTAAATTTAATGGTAGTATATCGACTGAAAAGGGTAAGTTTAGTATACATACCAAACTTACCTTTTCGCTTTTATCCATTTCGTCTTCGTCGAACTAGAGTCACCACAGCGGCTCCTACTGCAGCTCCTGCTGCTACAAGTAGTAGGATTATTCCTTGATCTCCAATTCCTCCTTCAATTGCTATACTTTCTGTCCTAGACAGTTCAGTAAGTTGTAATGCTTTTATGTTTTCCATGATATTACCCTCCTATGCTGTCACCGCTAGATGCATTTTTTGATGCCTTTTTATCCATAATCTTTCCTGCGATGTATCCCCCAATCGCTACTCCAATAGCGAATGCTCCAAGAGCAAGAACAAGAGCAATTCCACCTTCTGTTTCTCTCATCTCCCTTGGAGATAAGTCTGTTAATTTTAATTCTTTTGTGTTCATAAATTGTTTTTATTAAATGTTAAAATTCAACTATACTGTGGTTCGGAAGCGATTTTACTTCTATATACGGAAAGTATCGTTACTTTTGAGGTAAAATAAGTTCGTTTTATGGAAAAAGTGATTGACAGAATCAAAAATATACGCTCCACCAAGGGCTACTCACATGAGTATATGGCGTATGCACTAGACCTTAGCCCCTCGGCATATACCAAGATAGAACGTATGGATACCAAGCTCACGGTAGAGCGACTCTATAAAATAGCGGACATACTAGAAACCAATATAGGTGAGCTAATAGATCAACCCAATAAGACATATAATCAGACCAATAATGATAACGCTACAGGATACTTACAGGACATAGAAACCTTAAACACTGAAAATAAAGAGACTATCCAGAAGCTACTCGATACTAAAGATATGCTAATACTTCAGCAGAAAGAAGAAATCAAATTTCTGAAAGAGTTGATGAAGAAATAGCGGCTATAATCCGCCTACTTTTAGCTTTTCTGCTTCGTCAACCAAAATATCTCGGTGTTTCATTGTCTTTTTATTCTATTGTACCTTAACATTAAGAAATATATCTGGGCTATTATCATAATACATAAAGATATTAAAACGTTTATGTGAATAACATTATCAGGATGTATCTTACTTAAAATTGAGTAGCCTTGCCATACCAGAATATTATTGGTAATAATTAGTAGGTTTACTATGGTCAATACGACAGGCAAAGTGCGAAAGAGGATATAGATATAAACTCTATGATTGAGCTTAGCTTTAAAAAGAGAATCTATTAAACTCACCGCCTTTCCAAAAAAAATATATTGACAATATTTAGAAAATGATTTGCCACATTCGACCTTGTTTGTCAATTCTGCTTTTAAGAGTGCATTTTTTTTTACATAAAAAAATGCCAATAATACTAAAGTTACGAATAAAGCATTTGCCAATGACAAACCTAACCAGCCAAAATTTAATTTTCGAACCAGAACATTTGATTCTCCTATCAAATGTTTTCCAGAAGAAAGAGTTGTTGATGCTAAATCTCCAACCCGCGTCAAAATAAAAAACAGTACGATTTTTCTTTCCATATCAGATGGCAATGTAACCAAAAAAGATGAGTAAACTTACTCATCTTTTTAAATAAAAATTTATTAAAAACTCGTAGTTTTTTAACCTGGCGTATGAGGCTTTTTACCTTGACTTAGGGCAGCAATAGTGCCTGCTAGATAAAGCACGGCACAAACTACAGCGACAACAGCGACAACTGCTATTCCACCCTCCGTTTCTCTCATCTCCCTTGGAGATAAGTCTGTCAATTTTAATTCTTTTGTGTTCATATTTTATGTTTTTTAAATGTTAATATTATGAATTTGGTGCTTTAAAAATTGTAAATACTTCCCAATACGGAATCTATTATTACTTTTACGTAAAAATAAGTTCGTTTTATGGAAAAAGTGATTGATAAAATTAAAAGTATTCGTTCTACCAAAGGGTATTCTCACGAGTATATGGCGTATTCCCTAGACCTTAGTCCATCGGCATACACCAAGATAGAGCGTATGGATACTAAACTTACTGTAGAGCGGTTATACAAGATAGCTGACATCTTAGAAACTAATATTGGTGAGTTCATTGACCAGCCCAATAAGACGTATAATCAGACCATTTCAGAAAACGGTTTTGGATATCAAGACATAGAACACCTTCACACTGAAAACAAAGAGACTGTGCAAAAGCTGCTTGAGACTAAAGACACCCTTATACTGCAACAAAAAGAGGAAATAAGATTTTTGAAAGAGTTGATGAAGAAATAACGGCTATAATCCGCCTACTTTTAGTTTTTCTGCATTTTCTGCCATTTTAAGTGCTTCTATTATTTCTGTTATATCACCGTTCATCACTCCATTTAGATTATAGAGGGTAAGATTAATGCGGTGATCTGTCACTCTTCCTTGCGGATAATTATAAGTTCTTATTTTGGCAGAGCGATCACCAGTAGAGACCATAGTTTTTCGCTTTGCCGCTATATCGCCGTTTCGCTTTACTAGCTCTATATCATATAGCCGAGCTCTAATCATTTCCATGGCTATTTCTCTATTAGCAAGCTGAGATCTCGCTTGGGAGCACACTACTACTATACCGCTTGGTTTATGAGTTAGCTGCACCTTGGTTTCTACCTTATTTACATTCTGACCACCTGCACCACCAGATCGTGAAGTCTGCATATCCATGTCCGCCGGGTTGATAACAAGGTCTATTTCTTCTACTTCAGGGAGTACTGCTACAGTAGCAGCAGACGTATGCACTCTTCCTTGAGTTTCTGTGTCTGGCACTCGCTGTACACGATGTACTCCCGCTTCAAATTTTAGCGTACCAAAGATTTCACGGCCTTCTACTTTCACTATGATTTCTTTATATCCACCTGCAGTACCTTCTGTGATATCCATGATTTCGTGTTTCCACTTCATCGTATCAAAAAACTTACTGTACATGCGGTATAAATCACCAGCAAAGATGCTCGCCTCGTCTCCGCCAGCTCCTGCACGGATCTCTACCATCGCATTTTTATCATCTTCTGGATCCTTTGGAATAAGAAGCAACTTTATTTTTTCCTCCAGAGGTGTTTGCTTGGGTACCAGAGATTCAAACTCCTCTTTGGCCATCTCCTTCATCTCAGGATCCTTGCTGTCTAGCATTTCCTTAGCTTCTGCTAGGTTGCTTAGTAAGCTTTTGTATTCGAAATAGTATTCTACTATTTGCTTTAGGTCACTGTATTCCTTATTTAACTTGGTAAAACGCTTCATGTCTGAAGCCACTTCTGGGCTACTGAGTAGTAGTTCTACTTCTTTGAAACGTGCGTATATTCCCTCTAATGTCTCGAGCATGATAATAACGCACAAATGTATTTATTCTAAGTCTTTTATTCAATGCTGAGAATTTAGCTTACAAATAAGGTGATAACCGTATTCTTATGGTAATAGTAGAGTCTATTGTTATACAGATAAAATGACGTATCTGCTGGGATAACCTGCTGAGTGTTGACCACATTACGAAGAATGGTATGATACTGCATAAGCATACCATTTATGGAGAAGTATATATTTTGACCTTTACCTATACTTGCTGTGTGATTTGTGATGTAGTGTGTAGTGATATAAGTAGCATACATATCAAACACATAAATACCTACTAGAGAGTCTGCTAAATACACTTCATTATTATACTCCCACATGGTATAGATATTGAGTTCCTTATCCAGTATGTTATTTAAGTAAGGTGACTCAGAGAGTATTTCTCCTTTTTTGTTAATTTTAAGGAGTTTGTATTGGGATAGGTCTACTACCCATAGGTTATTATCAAAAGATCGTGCTATGCAAGATACATTATTCAGGTAATGGTCATTAAGTCTTATCTCGCCGCGTACATTGAGCATGTTGTCATAAAACACTACTATATTTTGATCCTTATGAAATACATATAATTCAAATGGATTAGTACAATCTATAGAGCTTATTTGTCCATATGACTTTATATTCACATTGGTGATAGCTTTACCACTTGCATCAAACTTATAGAGAGAGAAAGCATCGTCAGCCACAAAAATATTTCCTTTGGCATCTACACTCATACATACTATAGTATGTATATCATCTAGCCTAATAGTGTCTCCAGCCGAAGCTTGGAGAGCTATAAGCCCACTAATCGTTATAAATATGTAGCGTAACATTATTGTCTTCTAATACTGCGTAGGTATATTTATTTATCCAATCTCCTAGGTTTATTAAACGTGCTTTATCTCGTATTGGTACGTCCATAGGGTTATGTCTGTGTCCAAAGATATAGTAATCTACATCATTTCTGGTGGAGTGGTCCATAGCAAACTGATATTGGTATTCTTTTTCTAAAGGAATATCCAGCTCGTCTTTTATGCCATTCTTTTTACGACTGGATACGGATAAGTAGTTGGCCAGACCTATACCAAAATTAGGATGGAGCCTGTGAAATAGCCAGATGGCCCATCTACTTCTAAATATTTTCCGTACGAGTTTATAACTCGTTTCTCCTTTCCAAAGAGCGTCTCCATGATGGAGGTAGAGCGTTGTTTCGTTGATAGTTGTGACTAACTCCTCGTCTATTACTTCAAGTCCTATTTCCTTGGTTAAATAGTCAAAAGTCCACATATCGTGGTTTCCTTTGAAGAAGTAGATCTGGATACCTGCGTCTGTCATAGAAGCTAGTTTGCCAAGGAGACGCGTATAGTACTTAGGAACTACGGTGGTATACTCATACCAAAAATCAAACACATCTCCCATTAGGAAAAGGGTTTCGCAGTCTGATTCTATTTCACCAAGCCATCGTACGATTTTTTTTTCACGGGTAAGGGATTCCTCGTAGGTAGGAACTCCCAAGTGAAAATCTGATGCGAAGTATGCTTTGCCCATTGCTGTGGTGCGAAGTTAAGGGAATGGGGCTGTATTGGGTTTCATCTTGTTACGATAGGTTCAGACAATTGTAAAGATTGAATTTTGAGATTTACGGAACTGCGTGAATGTGGAAAGATAAATAGCAGATAGTCAGATATTTGTTTATTTAACTAAAAATCTTTCAACTAAAAATATTTTAACTAAAAAGAAATCCATATATTCGAAAACATCTACTGGAAATATTCTAGGCGGTCAGCTTCAAATAGTCAATATTGGAGGTGTCATCGAATTTAATGAAATTTAGGCAAAATAAAAGTTATTTTTACACATATTGAGGCGAGGTGAAACTCGCTTCAATATTTTTTATGAAAAAATCGCAAATTCATATCTTATTTTTAGTGTTGTGCTGCCAAGTAGCATATGGGCAAGGGCATGCCAAAATATGGAACTGGAATGATGGTATACAGCTTAGGTTTGAGAAGGATAATGTGTTAAGCGACACCTTTAATCCTAGTGATTTTAAAGATATATATGGCACAACGGTGCGAGATAATGATGGGAGTTCATATACTGATTCTGAAGGTAAATTAGTGCTATATACCAGTGCTGAATCTCTGTATAGAGGTAATGGTGATTTAGTATTAAACGACAAGAACATATTCCCTGAAAGGTATGACTATCGCAGGAATTCGTCTGATAAGAACCTCATAATAAAAACAAAAAATAAGAATATATTTATAGTGGTAAGTGTATTAAGGCATTCTGGATCATCACCTGCCGAAACTAAAGAGACTCATTCTTATACCCGTGTAGATCTCTCTACCTACCCTGGTAGAGTTACCCAACAGAAGACCTTCTTTTCTGAATATGTAGGATATAGCTCCAACAATCATATGTCTGTGGCTGCCTATACCCACCCTTCAGGAGACTTCACGTGGCTAGCCATATTGCCCAGTTATAGGTATGACGATAGAAATCTCTATCTGTATAAAATATCTGAAGACACAGTACAATTAGTACGATCGGAAGACGTATCCAAAGCTATAGGTTATCAGATGAATTTTTCTAATAACGGCAATTTTCTAGCTGTCAATGGCTATTACACTAACGGAGATGTAGGCAGCCATGCAATATATGTTTTTAAGTTTGATAAGTATACTGGTACATTCTCAGATAAAAGAATCGTATCCTTAAAAACCCAACAAGATATTAATCAGCAAATTTGGCTAAGGTCAGTTGAATTCTCGCCCAATGAAAAATACTTATATACAGCCGGGTTTAGACTGACTCCTTCAGATTCTACGTTTGTATTGCAGTGTACAAATCCATTTATAGATCCGGATGACTCCCTATTCAGACGAGTATACACAGCCAATAGGAGAGCGTATACGAGCATTATACAGATGGGTCCAGATGGGCGGATTTATCTTCCAGCTAATGGCGGCAAGGATTCGTTTATGTCAACTATCCCATATCCCAATCTACGAGCACCTTATTGTGGCTTTAGTCAAAATGATATAAAAATAAAGAAGAGAATGTACATTTCAGGTATGCCCAACTTCGTTCAAGACTACATCTGCCCTAGACTAATAGAGACAGATACACTGTGTATAGGGACAGAGACCAAAATCTCATTAATAAATGATTTTTCTGACTCGGTAGAATTGCTCTGTAATGGACAAACTTACTCATTTGGCAGTCTGGATTCAATGATTTATCCATTTGCTGATACTGGATGGCGGGACTTTGGGGTTATCTATCATTATCCTGCATTTACAGATACACTATATGCTCAAGCATATATAAGAAGTAAGCCAAGCAATAAGCTTCCTAATGACACTCTGCTGTGTACGGACGAGGTACTTATGGTAAATGTACATCTACTCTCAGATGAACATGTAGAATGGATGGATGGAGATCAATCCATCTCTCGTGTAGTAGATCAAGAAGGGATGTACAGCATTACCCTACAGAATGACTATTGCGAATCTAAGGACACATTGAATGTGTATTATGCCGACTGTGAATTGGAAATAGACCACATCTGCTTTGGTGATAGCACTGCATTGAGCTGGGATGACACACAGATAGATAGTTTAGCTATTCAATCTACTTATCTGGACACTCTAGGCTCCAATAGTCCTATCCATAAAGTATATCCTGTGTCAGACCAACAAACGCTAAACTATACTATTTATAAGAATGGGTTATTCAGAGATTTGTCTTCGAACTTTGAAATAATAGAATTACCCACTGAATTCTTAGCAGATAGCTTAGTGGCTTGTGAATCTACGAACCTACTCACTAAAGTAGATGTTTTTGGTTATACAAATCAATGGTATTATCAAAACGATATAATACCCAGAGGAAGAGCTGAGGGCTCTGGGAGGTACACATTAAGACTTAGTAATGGTGCGTGTTCTGCATTAGATAGTACTTTTTTTACCAGAAAAGAGTGTTTTTGTGAAGTCTATATTCCAACTGGATTTACACCAAACGGAGATGGATTAAATGATATTTTTGGACCAAAAACCGACTGTGACATAACAGAAGGCAAACTAACCATATATAATAAATGGGGAGAAAAACTGATAGAATCTACGAGTAATAACTGGGATGGAAGATACCTAGGTGTAAACGCTCAAACGGGACTCTACCTATGGAATATGTCATACCGCACACCGCAAGGTGAGCTGAAATATGAAAGTGGAGCTGTGACCTTGTTAAGATAGTAAAGCTTGGTTCGTAAGGACCCGTCCCTGTTCAAAGAAGTTTATTCCTGTATTATGGGACCAACTCAATGAGAACGAATACAATTTAGTTTTTAAGTGTCGTATAAATAAATTGAGTTTATCGAAGGTTTGTAAAGGCGAAAAATCATTGCATAGCCTTCCGCGTGTCGCCATAGCTTTAGCGGAGGCACAAGCTATGGTATTATATTTTAACGAATAGAAATCGAGTGAAAAACGATTTATATGCGGCAATTGAAAGCTATTTTGGTATAATACTTATAAACCTAATGTGCTTCTAACCAATTGGCTCCATGTCCAGCTTCTGCGACTACAGGTACTTTGAGTGGCATAGCCAGCTCCATTTCTTCTTTTATGATCGCTGTAATTTCTTCTAGTTCTGTCTTAGGCACATCAAATAACAATTCATCATGTACTTGTAATAGCATTCTAGTTCCTATATCCATTTTGCTAAAACGATTGTGAATGTTAATCATAGCTAGCTTGATCATATCCGCAGCACTTCCTTGTATCGGTGCATTTATGGCGTTCCGCTCTGCAAAACCGACAACTGTCTGGTTATTAGAATTGATATCTGGGATGAATCGCTTACGGCCCATAAGCGTTTTTACGTATCCATGCTCTCTGCAATATTTTATGGTATCGTCCATATATGTTTTTACACCGCCAAATTGTTCAAAGTATGCTTCGATCAATTCATTTGCCTCTCCTCGTTTGATGCCTAAGTTTTGAGATAGACCAAAAGCACTTTGTCCGTAGATCAAACCAAAGTTGACACTTTTTGCCTTGTATCGTTGATCTTTGGTGACGTCAGCTACGTCGATGCCAAACACCTTGGCTGCGGTAGCACTATGTATGTCTATGCCTGCGTGAAAAGCTTCCATCATTCCAGGATCTTCTGCTACAGATGCGACTATACGTAGCTCTATCTGAGAGTAATCTACTGCTAGTAGCGTGTGATTTTCATCTCTAGGTACAAATGCTTTTCTGATTTCCTTGCCCATATCTGTTCGTATGGGTATATTTTGAAGATTGGGATTGGTACTACTCAACCTTCCCGTAGCGGCCACTGCTTGAGCATAGCTTGTATGTACTCTTCCTGTTTTAGGGTGAATAAGTTTGGGTAGTGCATCTACGTATGTAGAGCGAAGTTTATTTACTTTTCTATAATCTACTATCTTGCTAACTATCTCGTGTTCAGCTGCTAGTTTTTGTAGCGTAGCTTCATCTGTTTTGTATTGACCTGTCTTTGTTTTCTTTGCTTTCGGGTCTATTTTCATATGGTCAAAGAGTACTTCGCCCATCTGCTTTGGACTAGCTATATTGAAATTAGCACCAGACATATCGTAGATGTTTTTCTCCAAGTCCTTGGACATTTTCTCCAGCTCAATAGAGTAATTCCCTAAAAAGTCTGCATCTATTCGGATTCCTTCCATTTCCATGTCGGCCAGTACAGGTACTAGTGGCATCTCTAACCGTTGCATTAGATGTGCTACTTGTTTGTCCATGATCTCCTTGTGGAGCTTGCCTTTAAGTTGGAATGTAATGTCAGCATCTTCTGCAGCATACTCGGTAGCCTTATCCAAAGGCACATCTCTAAAGTTGAGTTGATTCTTGCCTTTCTTACCTATCAAGTCTGTAATGGATACAGGTTTGTAGTGGAGATATTGCTCAGAGAGTATATCCATACCGTGTCTGCCGTCAGGGTTTGCTAGGTAGTGAGCTAACATCGTATCAAACTGTGGTCCAGCGATTTGGATATCATATTTTACGAGCACTTTAAGATCGTACTTCAGGTTTTGAGCTATCTTTTCTATGGTAGGAGAAGTAAATAAATGTTTAAATTCTCCGAGTATCGCTTTAGTCTCTTCAAAATCAGCGGGCATATTGACATAGTATGCTTTACCTTCTTCATACGAAATCGCCAGTCCAAGAACTTCTGCATCCATCTCTTCTAATGAGGTAGTCTCTGTATCAAAGCAAAACGATTTCTGTTTTTCTAATTCGCTTATCAGTTGTATTCTTTTTTCTTGACTGTCAATTAGTTGGTAGTCATGTTCTGTAGTAGAAATAGTTTTCATTTCTACTGCGATTTCTTCTTTTTGTGGAGCTAATGGTGAAGCAGAAGCTGCAGATCCTCCACTTGAGAATAAATCTCCTTGTAGCGGAGCGGGAGCACTCATGGTCTCTTTAAATACACGCTTACTAAGGGCTCTGAATTCTAACTCGGTGAAAAGTTGATTGATCTTTTCTTTATTAGGCTCAGCACGAGTTAGCGATTCTTCGTTAAACTCCACTGGCACGTCTATAATGATGGTAGCCAAGTGCTTAGACATATATGCCTGCTCTTTATTATCTTCTATCTTCTCTCGGAGTTTACCTTTTAGCTTATCTATGTTTTCATAGATACCATCCATACTTCCAAATTCCTTTAGTAGTTTGGAAGCAGTTTTAGCTCCTACTCCGGGTACTCCAGGGATATTATCTACGGCGTCACCCATTAGTCCTAGATAGTCTATAATTTGATCAGTACGATCTAGCCCAAACTTTTCACATACTTCTTTAGGTCCCATTATTTCGGGAGGATTACCACCACGAGCGGGCTTAAACATTAGTGTCTTTTCGGTTACAGCTTGTCCAAAGTCCTTGTCAGGAGTCATCATGTAAGTCGTGAATCCTTCTTTTTCGGCTATCGTAGCGAGTGTGACTATAACATCATCGGCCTCGTATCCTTCTTTTTCTATAAGTGGGATATTAAAAGCATCTATGATTTGGCGTATAAAAGGTTCTGAACGCTTGATGTCCTCTGGAGTTTCATCCCTATTTGCTTTGTAGAGTGGATACTCTTGTTTGCGAATATTCTCAGATTTATGGTCAAAGCATACCGCAATATGCGTAGGGTCGTACTTCTCCAACACTTCAAGTAAAGTAGTAGTAAAACCAAATATAGCGTTGGTATTCAGACCATAAGAAGTGATTCTTGGGTTTTTTATGAATGCGTAATACGATCGAAATATGAGTGCGTATGCATCAAGGAGGAATAGTTTTTTTTCAGCTGACATGATTGATGGTCAAAAGTAGAAGAAAAACGTGAAGTAGGTTTAAAATTAAACTATTGTCTGGTTTTTAAAATGTTCGATACTTAGAGTGACTTGTTGTTCTAGTTCCGCAGGAATATTTGCACTAAACTTCACTTTTTCATCTCGTCTGTCAATACCAGAAAAGGCATGTTGTGATGAATTTTGTATATTGTTATTCTCAAAATGGCATTTGGATGGTCATCATTGGTCAAAATATTGTCTTGATGAAGATTTAGATTGATGTCTAAACTACAGGTTTTTATTAAGTGGCATAATGTGACAAGCCCTTTTGTGAAGGGTTATTCCGCTGCTATAAACTTTAATAATTTCTGTAAGGTTTTTATTTGCGATTGAGTCGATGCGAATACAGGCAAGGTATGCTAGTGGTATGTAAATAATTCAGGATAAGAAACTGTTATAGACCTAGGTGTGAGAGGATAACCGCACAAAGCAGACTTAGAGCAATTAATAATGTAAAAAATAGATTGAAGAGAACTATGGCCTTTGACTCAATTCTGTAGGTATGTTCAAAAACATTTAGTTCTTGGTAGTAAGTTTGAGGATCATGAAACATCTAGCTTAAATCTATGTGACTTAAATAGTCTGTGCTTTTATGAAGTACTCTTACTATTTCTATCCCATCAATTCTTGTTCTGTAAAACACTAAATGAGATTCGGCTAAGAACTGTAAAAGGTTATGCTTGCTAGAATGTAAGCTCTTACCTATTTGTGGTTGTTCCAATAGTGGCTTGAAATAGCTAAAGAGTGTGTCGATATATTTGTCTGCTAGGTCCTCACTCCAAGTTTTATAGGTGTAACCCTATATTGAAGCTAGGTCTTCTTTAGCTTGATTCGATAGAATATAACTTCTCACTTGTAGCGTTGCTTAACACTCTTTAACCACTCTGGAAAACTAAAGTTATGGTCAAACCCACTATCAATTCCTTTTTGGAGTTCTGTATCAAGCCTTGCCATTGCTTTCTTTTTTTCTAGAATGATTAGAGCTTCATGTATAACATCACTCACACTTTAATACTCACCAGATTCTAGCTCCGATTGTATCACTTTTTTACAGTGGTCATCTAGTGTTATTGCAATGGTTTTGCTCATTTCTACAAATATAAGGGTTAATCAATAAAGCAATATTTTCTAAATTTTGGTGCATATCCATCGAGCAGGAATAGTTTTTTCATATGACGTGATAGATGGTCAAAAGTAGAAGAAAAATGGGCAGTAGGTGAGAAATTACTTAGTCACAGTTCAAAACCTTGTGCCATTTGTCTATATCCTTCATTAAAGGTTGAAGAGTCTGGGTAAATAAGGCCAACGAATGTGCCGTTCCAGTTTGCTTGAATATTTGTTTTCTTAACAAAGTACTTTACTGCAGACTCTATCTGCTTGGAATTTAGTGAGTCTGTTTTTTTTAGTATCTCTAATTTATCGCAAGGTGTAAATGCGTGTTCAAGTTGCTCTTGGAATGATCTGGTTGTTTTTTCATCTCCATCCGTTTGATAGTTACATGAAAGAAGAGAAAGTATTCAGTAGGGAATTAGGATTTTCATTGTGTTAGTTACGGGTCAGTTTGACAAGAAAATCAGATTTCTTATGGAGCACCCTAACGATTTCAATTCTATCAGTTTGCAGCCTATAAAACACAAGGTGACTGGCAATAAGAACTTGGAGTATATCTGATGATGTAGCTAATTTTTGCCGCTGCTTGGGTTTTGGCTGATGAATTCAAAGCTTGCATATAAGTTTGAAGTGTATTTGTTTGCTTGAGTTACAGACCACTTGCTTGCTGAATAATCCCAAATAGCATCCAAGTCATTAATAGCCTCTTTAGATAGGAAGTGTTTAGGCACTATGCTTTTTGTTTTTCTCAGCCAACCACTGTTTAAAATCAAAATCCTCTACAAATCCGCTGTCTATTCCTTTCTGGAGTTCTGCCATTAGTGTTTCTTCCGCCTGTTTTTGTTCAAATAGTGCTATTGCTTCGTGTACAACAGCAACAGCATTTTTGTACTTACCACTAGTTAAGGCATTTTGTACGGCAAGCGTGCAATGTTCGTCCAGCATTATTTCAATGGTTTTACTCATTCTTACAAATATAGGGATTTATCAATAAAGGACCATTTTCTATATTTCGGTGTAGATTCTTTGAGCAGGAATAGTTTTTTTTCAGCTGACATTATAGATGGTCAAAAGTAGAAGAAAAATGGGAAGTAGGTCATGAATAATGATTAGACTTTGGTTGATTTATCGCAAAAAGTACTTAAAGTAAAAGTCAAGGAAATGCCGCATACTAAGAACAATGTCATAGCTCTACTAAGTATATATTTTGTAAAAAAAACTTGCTTTTTTGATGTGATACTTATATGTTTGAAAAATGGAAAAATGGAAAAATGGAAAAATGGAAAAATGGAAAAACTTCAAAGTCTAATTTTACTGTTTTTGCTTTGGTCGTTTCCGTCTTTTAGTTTAGCACAATCATGGGATTCTTCCTACTTGGTAGTTAGGACATCAAATGTCAATTGTTTCCCCTCAGTAGATTCTGTTCTTACTTATACCAGCACAGGAAATTCAACATTAAACAATATTTTAGCTTCAAATTCAGTTACTCATTATTTTAGAAATAATCCGTATTCACAAACGGACTCGTTTAACCAAACTATAACGATCATCTATACTGGACCATCAGCAAGCCTTATTAGCCAACTACAAGCAACCAGCTTGTTTTATTTGATAGAAAAGCAAATGCAGACAGGTGCAAATGCACCTTCATTAAACCTTTGTCCGCCAGGATCATTGTCTAACGAACCTTGGATTGATTTTAGAAAGAGTACAGTTATTGCGAGTGACTGGCACCTGCGTGAGACGGACGTCTATTGTGCCTGGGATATTACTATGGGTGATCCTAATGTAAAGGTTGCATTAATAGATATTGGTTTTGATCCTAACCATTACGATTTGGGTAATATAATACATAAGAAAGTAGGTAATCCTAATCATCTACCTGACGTAACTCATGCATCTGGAACTTCCAGTATAATAGCAGCTAGTCATAACGATAAGGGAATAGTCGGAGCTGCACCTAGTCTTAGTACTTCTGTGTATGAAATAGACAGCCTTACTGCATCTTTCGTGGAAAGAGCAATAGCTGAGGCTGTAAATGATGGGGTTAAAGTCATTAATATGAGTTTTGATGAATTGATTCACGATCTTAGGAAATGGGAAGAATGGATAGCCCAAGGTGTTTTATTTGTTGCTTCAGCAGGTAATGATCTAGGAGATCGTAATTGGACGGAGCATTCAGAACTAAGAGGGTTTATTTTAGTAAGTGGTACGGAAGAAGGCAGTCTTTATTTTAGCAGTCATGCGGCAAATGAATTTGTGGATATATGTGCTCCGGGTGCTAAGATATGGCAGTGTACGCAGGAGGAATCGTGGGGATCACTTCTAGAAGCTTATGGTACTTCATCAGCAGCACCACAAGTAGCAGCAGCGGCTGGGCTTATGCTGAGTGTAAATCCTAATTTAAGTCCTGCCGAATTGGAGTGTGGTTTAAAATCAACTACAGACCCCATACTAAATGACGTACCAGGTGAAGTATGGTATGGTAAGGTCGGCACCGGCAGATTAAATACTCACAAAGCTGTTCAGTTTGCTCAAGCTCTAACTCTAGCTGGTTCCATTCCAACTGTGATTAATTCACAGTTAACGATAACTGGTTCGCACTATGTGCCAGCTACTATTACTATCGCGGATGGGGGGCTGCTTATTTTGCAGAATGCTACGATACAATTTGCAGAAAATGTTGGAATAAATGTAAGTCCGGGAGGTATACTAAATATTGCGGGTAGCGATCTAACTTCTAGCATAGGATGCGAATATTTTTGGCAAGGAATAAAGGTAAGTGGAAATGGTTTTACCTTGCCGAGGAAAGAAGGCCGTGTGACAATCAATAATTCTGAAATCAACGGTGCTCTAGTGGGTGTGCGGATATCTAATCACCTCTGGTTTGCAGCTGGTGGGTCGGTTGGAGCTAAAAATAGTCAGTTTATAAACTGTCCTACGGGTGTAGAACATACTGGAAATGCATTCAAACGGGATCTTCATACGTGGTTTTCAGGTTGTACATTTGAATGGACTAAACCCTATGCATTTACCGGATCCGTAAATCATCATATAAAACTGAGTAACACGTATAATTTTAGTGTGTATTCTTCTAGTTTTCTAAATCGAATGCCAAAAAATTCGTTTAATGAAATAGCAGGAAGAGGTGTAGGTGTATCTAACTATAACTCAGATATGGAAGTAATGCCCATTAGAGACCTGATGAATCCTTGCAATGTCACTGGAACTAACTGTATATTCGAAGGACTGGAAAAGGGAATAGTAAGTAATCAGAGTAATATTGATCAGGTTTATAGTGATAACGAAAAGAAAACGCGTGTATACAATTGTTCTTTTAAGAATAACAAATATAACATAGACCTATATCAAGATAAAATGTCTGTTATTTTTGAAAATAATTTTTTATGGGACGAAGATTTTGCAATGTATCATCAGCCATCTATTTCAAATATTGAGGTTTTTTATGCAATCTTAAACACAGAATCTAAAGGTGCTCAATTGTTGAATAATACCATAAGTATGGAAGACAATAATAATGTTATAGATTATTTCATTGGTGATTTTCATATTAATGATGAGAGGGGAGGGCTCTTCAAGCAAGTCGGCTCTATTTCCCATAATTACCGCAATGTTACCGCACAGAATGAATATAATTCTAGTGATTTAAACCTTCGCGTAATTGGCAATTTTTTTGATAACTACATACCATCCAGTGGATTTCTCAATACTAGTGCTAACTTGGCTTGCAATCAATATTCTGAAACTCTTTTTAGAGGCAGCTACTTTAGTCCAGATTCTAAAGTGTCAGGAAGTTTGGGGCTAAATCTAGTGAATCTTAATGATCCAAATGGCTTTGGAGCAAGCTACGCAGGTGAGAGCGACTACAGTACTTGCCAAAATGCATTAGGCAGTGGTATAACGCATCTAAGTATTGATAATCAAAGCGGTATTAATCTTACTTTTAAATATCACTATCCTTCTGAAGATATTGACCCATTGTGTCTAAATAATGTACAGCCAATTTCAACTCTTTTACTGCCACACCCAAACTGTGCTGCTGGCGATTATTTCTTTAGCCCTAATGGTGTGTACTGCCCAGGCCTAGATGGTGCTCCAGGTACAGATGATCAGTATGAAGGCACTGCACTGATAGTAGATGGTGTGATATATTACGGAGATGGACAAACAGGTGGTGGTGTAGGAGACGGAGTGGCAAATGCTGATAATGACCACAATGGAGATAATGAGTTAATAGAAACGTTAGGCTACAGCTTAACCGACCTATACGAGGGTAATACAGATCTTCGTGAGGATTTAAAAGCTCTTTTCGCCACGGAGAATCCAGAATATCTTAAAACAGTACAACTGCACCTTTCTCATTTTTATGGAGTGTACGTGAAAATGCCGTCAATAGAGATAGAGGAGAATAACACACAGATGAGTAGCCCATCACAAGATAAAGGAGATAATATTGATGAATTACTTGGAGAAAGTCTAAAGCTTAATACACTATCGCCTAGTACATATAGCATTTCTAGCACGGACCCATCTTGGCAGTTAGTATACACTACTGACTATCTAGGTAAGCAAATGGATATAACGTATGTGAAGCAAACAGCAGGTATTATACAAATAAATGGAGTAGCACCTGGTGTATACATGCTTCATCTCCAGAATAATATGGGAAACGTACGCACCCTAAAATTGATGGTACACTAGTAGCATGAGACTACTATATGTCATACTAAGTATAGGAATGTGCATGAGCTTTGGTGCTCGTGCACAAACTCCTACCTATAGGCTGGCGGGTGCAGATTCTTTGTATCGCTTTGATTTTAGTACACCAGAGATAGTGCAGCCTGAGCTAATAAGCGGACAGCATGAACCTCTTTATATTGAATCATCCTATGTAGGTGAGCTTCGTACTGTGGATGTGTACAGTGGTGACAAGCTTTTATTCTATGAACGAAACGACACCTTTTTTAATGCAGCGGGTACCGCTATTTTTACACTTTATGCCAAAACGCGATGGAGAGAACCTGACAATCGCAGACAATTTTTGGGAAGAACTAATCAGGAGTCATGGGCGTTTGATGGGCTAAGTGATTTTGAACACTATGTGGTTCGTAATGAACATTCTCGTACTACCGATATCATTTTCAGGTTTGGTAATAATGCAGTGGTACATAAGTACACACTCCCAGATGATGCTAGTAGATGGATGACAGATACAGAGCTGAAGCACGATAGTATAGATGGCCTGTGGATGCGAGATATCACAGCTACACGCACAGCAGACGGACTAGGTACATGGCTGCTGGGTAGCAATAATGAGTACATCTTTGTGCTCAGACTACAGAATGACAAGTTAACACTAGAGCACCGATACGACTCCTTACCAGGTGGATGGGGTGGTATGGAGCTATACAGCACTATTGCTATCAATAATGCAGGTACTCAGCTGGCTGTAGGAAGTTACAGTATCATAAATCCTCAGGGCTATCTAGCACAAAACACTAGATTAAGTACCTACTCCTTTGACAGGCAGACGGGGCTACTTAGTTTCGATACTATATTAAGAGATGTGGTGTTGGATGAATACGCAGGAAATAGCCTCGAAGATGGAGGCGTGGACGATTACTCACCGAGTAATCCACATAAGTATTTCGAACAAGAGCAATACCTCTTACTTCCTTATGATATCAACGGATTTTATGGTTCTATATTTATACATCTGTGCTATACAGCAGATGATAGCATAATCTATGTATCGCATGCAGGTGCACCTTTCGGGGTAGACATTCCTTCAAGTAGTTTGAATAGGAATACGAATACCTATACACATAGTAATGTGATGGCAGTAAATGTAAATACGGGCAAGCACCTGTTAGTGGAGTTAGAACAGTTTGTTGGGTATCAAATTATGCTTCAAGCCAATGGTCAGATCTGGATACACGTAAATCACGGGGCTGAGCCAGATTGGTACATTGTAAAGTATCCAGAGGAGGTCTTTGAGCGTGGGTCCATAGAAGTACTAGCGTATAATTGGCCAATTCCCCAAGAAAATGTACATCATATTATCACTTTTAATCGTGGTTTATACGCTTACAAGAAGTTAGATGTAGCAGCAGTAGATAGCTGCATGGCAGAGCCTCAGTTACTCATCACAGCAGATACTTCCTATTTTGATAGTTTTAGAGTAGAGCAGGGTGCTTCTTCCATTGTGTTTAGTAAGGAGCAATTGATCGAAGGAGATTTCAGAATATCCTGTCCTAGTTTTACGTATGGTAAATTTCCCGTCACTCTATATGGTATAAAAAATGGAACTGTAGCACAGACTAAAACGAGGCGTGTGCTTATTTCTGAAAATTACCGTCAGCCAATAGCTTCGTTTGAAATTAAGGACACTGTGGGCTGCCAGTGGATAAACTATGAGTTTGTAAATACCAGTATTATTTTTCCGAAGAATAGTGATGTAGAGTATTATTGGTCGTTTGGTAATGGTAGAGATACGAGTATCAGTATAGCTAGTGGTTTTCCTAGTAGTTCTGCTAGTGTTACCACTTCATACACTAGTTCTGGTAAGTATCCTATATCTATGGTGGTAGATGATGGCTACTGTGCGGATACTTTTAGCATAGAGGACTCTATAACTATCCTAGATGCACCAAGGCCAGGAATATTGATTTCTGACACACAAGGGTGTGAACCGCTAGCTGTGGAAGTGCATAATAAATATATAAGTGAGACAGATAGTATAATCTATTATTGGGGTGATGCATCATCAGCATTAGTAAGCTGCTTGCCTAATTGCGGTTCAGAGAAGAACATATATACCCTCAGTTCAGATAAATCTAAGGAACAGCGTTTTGAGCTTATTCAAGAGCTTTATGGCCCTACAGGATGTGTTACTTATGATATGGCCAGTGTCTTAGTCTATGCTAGTTTCTTACCTACAGATACACCATACTTGTCATTAGTTACTATATCTCCGGAGCAGTCCACGCTTATATCGTGGGATTCCCTAGATCATGCCAGCTACTATAATGTATACAAGAATAATGTACGCATAGATACTCAGACAGCGTTAGTTTTAGAACTGCTAGATATCTCGCTGAGCAAAAAAGTTAACACCTACATAATAAGCGGAGTGAATGTCTGTGAGCAAGAAAGTAACCGCAGTAATATTGGTCAAAACATAGTGCTAAGCGGTGAACGAAATGAAGATAATACAGAGTCCTACTTAAACTGGAATGAATATCAAGATTGGCAAAATGATGTGTATTCATATCACCTTGAGAGTATAGGGTCAAATGGATTATATAGTTCTGTGTCCTCTGATTTTTTGCCACTTATAACTTCGTATATTGATAAAGAATTTTTGTTGTTGGACAATCTGAATGAGGTTGATTATCTGACATTTGATAAGTGTTATCGTCTATCAGCAGAAGAAAAATATACAGGAGTAAAAAGCTATAGCAATACATTGTGTATTCCTTATAAGCCAGTCCTGATTATGCCAAACGCATTCTCACCGAATAGTGATGGGTTAAATGACCATTACAAAGCATTGACTCTTGGCTACACATCGATGAAGTTAGAAGTCTATAATCGTTGGGGTGAAAAAGTATTTGAAGGAATAAGTTGGGATGGCATTATTAGTGGTTTGCCCGCACCTTTAGGTGTGTATTCAGTTTTATTTTCGGGAGTTACAAATGAGGGAAAAAGAGAATATCAAGCATTAACTGTAAGTCTAGTTAGATAGAGCTTTACCTGCCAACCAATGATCAAAATTAAAATCTTCTACAAACCCGCTATCTATACCTTTCTGTAATTCTGCAACTAGAGTTTCTTCTGCTTGTTTTTTTTCAAATAGAGCTATTGCTTCCTGTACTACAGCAGTTGCGTTTTGGTATTTGCCACTAGTTAAGGCATTTTCGATTGCTAAAGTGCAGTGGTCATCTAGTGTTACTTTTATTGTTTTGCTCATCAAAGCAAAGATAAGTAATATTTTTTAGAGCATAGCGTGCCTTTCGGCAGAGCACAAACCATTACTTCCATTCAAAATCCTACCTTTGCCTTCATTCTTTTTCACAATGGCATTTATAGCAAAATACAATCTAATAGAAGAGCTAAAATGGCGTGGTCTTTTTCATCAAGACATGCCTGGTACGGAGGAACTACTAATGAAAGAATTGGTAGGCGGTTATGTGGGCTTTGATCCTACGGCTGATTCGCTGCATATAGGTAATATGGTTCCTATAATCTTACTAGTTCATTTGCAGAAAGCAGGGCACAAGCCGTATGCACTTGTAGGAGGTGCCACCGGAATGGTAGGTGACCCAAGTGGAAAGAAAGCAGAAAGAAGCTTACTAGACGTAGATACATTAAATCATAATGTGGCTTGTGTTCACAAGCAACTGCAGCAGTTTCTAGACTTCGACTGTGGGGACAATAGTGCTGAAATGGTCAATAATTACTATTGGTTTAAGGATTTTAACTTCCTTGATTTTATACGTGATGTAGGCAAGCACATCTCTGTCAACTACATGATGGCCAAAGATTCAGTAAAAAATAGACTAGAAGAAGGCATGAGCTTTACAGAGTTTAGTTACCAATTAGTTCAAGGATATGATTTTTATCACCTGTGGAATGAAAAAGGAGTAAAACTTCAGATGGGCGGAAGTGATCAATGGGGAAATATAGTAACTGGAACTGAGCTAATTAGAAGGAAAGGGCAGGATAGAGCAGATAATAAAGGATTTGCACTTACGGCTCCTCTGATTACAAAGGCAGACGGAAGTAAGTTTGGCAAAAGCGAAGGTGGGAATGTATGGTTAGATGGTGAGAAGACTAGTCCATATGAATTCTACCAGTTTTGGATGAATACGTCTGACGAAGATGCAGAACGGTACATTAAAATTTTCACACTTCACGATAAGTCGTTCATAGAAAAACTGATAGCGGTACACGATGAGGATAAAGGAAGAAGAGAACTTCAAAAAGAACTTGCTAAATACATAACTACGTGGGTGCACAGTGAGGTTGGATATGCTGCTGCATTAGCCGCATCTCAAATTCTTTTTGGTAAGGCAACAGCAGAAAGCTTAAGAAGTCTTTCTGAAAAAGATTTTCTTTCTGTATTTGATGGAGTAAAAAAATCAGAAGTTGATGACATAGAGGGAGTTAATATAATAGATATGTGTGGAGATACTGGTTTTTTGGCTAGTAAAAGTGAAGCACGTAGAGCACTCAAAGAGAATAGCATAGCCGTAAACAGTGAAAAAGTAACGGAGGATTTCATTTTATCAGAGGCAGATTTGATCAATGGCAAATACATTTTACTGCAGAGAGGAAAGAAAAATAAGTTTTTAATTGTTAAGAAATAAGGATGTTAACATTAGACCCAAAAGAATTACCAATACCGAAACTGCACCACTACCTGCTTGGTAGCATTGGTCCTAGACCTATAGCGTTTGCTAGTACCATAGATGTAGAAGGAAATAGAAACTTGGCACCTTTTAGTTTCTTCAATGTGTTCAGTGCTAACCCACCGATACTGATATTCTCGCCTGCCAGAAGCGGACGCACAAATACGACAAAAAATACACATGATAATGTGAAGGCCGTGGCTGAAGTGGTAATCAATGTTGTAACGTATGATATGGTGCATCAGATGAGCTTGACTAGTTCGCCTTTTGAGGCGGGAGTAGATGAGTTTGAAAAAGCAGGGTTCACTCCTGTCGCATCAGATACTATTCGCCCGTTTAGGGTTAAAGAATCACCTGTGCAGATAGAGTGTAAAGTCATAGAGGTAAAAGAGTTAGGTCAAAATGGCGGAGCAGGAAATTTGGTAATTTGCGAAGTGCAAAAAATACATATTGATGAGCGTGTATTAGATGAGAATCAAATGGTAGATCAGCTGAAGATAGATTTAGTAAGTCGTATGGGTGGTAACTGGTATTGCCGAGCAAATGATGCATCTATGTTTGAAGTAGATAAACCAATCACTACGATAGGAGTAGGTGTAGACGCTCTTCCAGAGAAAATACGTACTAGTGCACTGTTGACTGGCAATGATCTTGGAATTCTGGGTAACATGGAAAGTATACCCACTGATGAACAAATAGAAATGGACTTATCTTCGTTAGACACACTTTCTATGCCGTTAGCCAAAGATTTGCTACATAAAAATAAACCACAGCTCGCTTACGCAGTTTTAACACAAATAGTATAAATGAATTTTCAGAAATTATTGTTCAAGTTTGTAATCGTATTAACTTATTTATTACGAGTAGCTCTGCTAATACTTCCCGTAGCACTAGTAGTAGTGATTACCAGGGAGGGCGGTTGGAAGTATGGCTTTACCTTTATTCAAAACAGTCTAAATGTTGCGTTCTTTGTTTCATTTGCTATTGGATTTTTGGTAAGTATGTATCACGCCGTGAGTTTTGACGAAGTGGAAGGAGCTCCAGATCAGAATTATATGAAAAGTCACCAACAGGTGTATGTGAGTAGTGATAGAGATATTAAAGAAGTATTGGACTGGATAGTTTCTAATGAGAAGTACAAAAATGCTCATATTGAAAATGGAGTAATTCATGCGAAGAAAAAAGTTCATTTTCTGAGTGCAGATCAGGTTGAGGTTTCTAAAAGCGAAGGGGTATTTACTTTGTCCAGTAAACCTTTTGCTAAGTGGTGGTTTATAGATTTCGCCAGAAACTATAAGACTGTAAAAGCGTTAGCCAAATACATAAAACTGAATAAATGAAAGTAGGAATAATCTCTGGCTCTGCCAGAAAAGGAAACAATACAGTCAGGGTGGCAAAAGCGATTCATAAAAGCTTAGGTAACGGAGTTATTATTGATTTTCAAGAGTACGATCTTCCGAATTTTGCAGAAGGGTGGGTGAATCCAGAGAGTGAAACAACTTTTCAAAAGCATTTAATAAATACCATAGATGAGTCAGACCTTCTCATTGTACTTACTCCAGAGTACAATTGGTTTCCAAGTGCAGAGATCGTCAATACCATACACCAACTGGCAGGTGCCAGCTATAAGCACATCTTTGATAATACCGTAGTGGCTACTGTGGGAGTAAGCAGTGGTAGAGGAGGACGCATGCCTGCAGTACAGCTGGGATACGTTTTCAATAAAATTTTCAATGTATTTGACCTCAATAGTATCACGAGTCCTCGAACCTTTGAAGCCCAGGAAGTTACCAAGTGTATAGATGAGCATGGTAGTTTACTTGATAACGAGGTATTTAACAAAGGGTTTGAATCTTTCCTTTCGTACTCAGTAAAAGTTGCTCAAAGATGGCAGGTAAGTAGCTAGATTATTCTATCTTCGACCACTTAATTTGTGTGATAATATGAAGAAAAATTTATTTATAGGTGTTTTTATGTTTTGCGGGCTTATCGGCTTTGGACAAAACACTAGTTTCTTAAAAGTAATCAAGAATGCTAACGCTGATAAAGCTGTAGCCTCATTCCAAAAGAGTAATAGTGACTATTTCTTATTGGCGAACACCACTTCTAGTGGTCAAGGGGGCATTGATTATCAGCTGACCAAAACAGACGGCTTAGGTAATAGTCTGTGGTCGTATACCTATGGATTATCTGATGATGACGTAGCTATTAATATGAAGCCAACTTCTGATGGAGGGGCTATAATATGTGGGTACACAGTAAGTGCTTTTACGGGAGAGAATGCCTTTATTAGTAAAGTTTCCTCAAGTGGAGTTCTTCAGTGGACCAGAAATATCGTCACAGACAGTGCTGAAAGAATCAACGATGTGATACAATCTAGACAAGGAAGTTTTTACGCTACAGGCTATATACTCCAAGATACGATGGAGGAAAATGTATTGGCTGTAATGCTAAGTAGTTCGGGTGCTGTAAATTGGGTTAAATCGATAGGTGGCGATGGCAATGAAAGAGGTGTAGCTATTTTAGAATCATCAAATGATGATATAATTATAGTAGGGAGTACTACTAATGACTCAGTTACCTTCGGGGGTACAGGAGATACAGATGCATACTTAGTATCGCTTGATATTTTTGGTGGTCTGATAAAAGCAAGAAATTTGGGCTCTAGTTCTTTTAATGAAGCCTCTCATGTATTGCAGACGGGTACTAATGAGTACAGTGTAGCTGGTAATATGTATAATTCTGTTTTTGGTAATATGGATGTATTTATACAAAAAGTAGATACTAATTTTAGTGTTACCTCTGGTAGTTTCTATGGTTCTGAAGGAGACGATGTGCTTATGGATTTTAGAGTTGGTTCTAGTTCTAACTTATTATTGGCATTGAGTAGTGATTTGCCTTTATCTCCGAGGGATCTTGTATTTTTTGAGGTAAACGCAGCTGGTGGAGCAAGTCCAGCTACTATAATAGGAGGTAATTTGTCAGACGGTCAGTCTGGAGCATTTATTTCAGGTACACCCACGATTGGGTTTAGTTTATTCACCTCTGGAAACTCTTTTGGTAATACATCTTCAGAAGACTTATATATAGCTAAGCTGTTACCTAACTACACAATGGATTGTCTTATAGGACAAGAATCTATAAATTTTGGTTCTGAATCATTTTCTACAGATACATTTGAGAATATTACGACTATTTTTTCAAATTCACTGGTCACGCTAACTAGAGCGTCAGTGACTAATAGTGATAGCACTGTATGCTGTAGGTTAGAAGCACGTATAAGTGGAGACACAATATCTTTATGTTCCGGTACATCTGTGAATCTAGGTAGAAGTACTATTTCAGGATATGTATATAACTGGACAGCCATTTCTGGAAGCACTTTTTCTGCTAGTAATGCTAATCCGCTGGTATCACCCACAGTGAGCACTACTTATAAGTTAGTGGTAACCTCAGCTGACGGACTTTGTACAGCAGACTCTGCTACTGTTAGGGTAAATGTAAGTTCACGGATGATACAAGTACCTTTAATAGACACGTTCTTTTGTGCTGACAATACATACACATTAAATGCTCAAAGTGGAATGATATTTTATGAATGGAGTAATAGATTAGCTAAATATGCTGGTGCGTCTAGAGTAGTCACTTCTTCTGATACGTTATACCTAAGAATGCTCGATGCCAATGGATGTCTGTACACTGATACGGTGATGATAGATATGAAAGCACTGCCACTTGTTGATTTAGGTGCGGATACTACTATCTGTGATAATGAGATGATTACATTCACGGGTCCAGATAATATGGAGTCATACGTGTGGAATGGGGTTGCTGTTGCTGCTCAGACGTTCACTACCATGTCTTCACGGGTACATACGCTTTTAGCTATTGATTCTTTTGGTTGTGAGTCTTCCGATGAAGTTCGGGTGCTTACGAAGCCTGCATCTAGCTTAGACTTAGGTCGGGATACTGCTGTGTGTGCTGGAGAAAGTATTACCTTCTTTGGTCCTTCTTTCTTTACAGGGTATAAATGGAATGGAATTGCAGTAGCTAGCCCAGAGTTTGTAAGAACTACTTCTGGTGAGGTTACCGTAGAAGCTAAAAATAGTTTTGGTTGTCTAGCGTATGATACTTTAATGCTTACAGTAAGCGAATTGCCAGAGTTCTCTTTGGGAAATGATACTGGATTTTGTGATAACGTAGATTTTGCATTATTAGGACCTGCTGGGTTCACATACACTTGGTTTAATGGGACTACAGATAGACTCTATCAGGCAAAAGGTGCTGGGTTATTTTATCTTACCGTGGGGGATGCCATAGGCTGTGAGTATACAGATAGTATGGTTATAGAGAAGTATACTAGTCCTAGTATCACGCTAGGCCAAGACACTAGCCTTAGAAGTTTTGACCCTCTAGTGCTTACTCCTGGTTCTGATTTTGAAAAGTATACATGGAGTACTGGTGAGAGTGCAGAGAGTATCTCTGTCACAGAAAAAGGGACTTACTCTGTGACTGTCACTGATACTAATGGATGTACGGGTAGTGCACAAATGGTAGTGCTCAGTGCAGCAAATGTATCTTCTATCAAAGGAGTAACGTATAAAGTGTACCCTAACCCTGCTTCAGATCGATTCACATTCACGAGTAGTACACCGTTACAAGATGCGGTTTTAAGTCTTATAGACGTGAATGGTAGAGTAGTGTCTAAGTATCCTATAATTGGGGATTCCGTGGTAGTTAGCGTAATAGATATGCCGGCTGGACTATACAAACTAGTGTTGAATGATAAGAACAGTGTGCTTACATTCAGTATCTTAGTGAAGTAAGTAAACATGTCTATAGTTTTACAGGGTCTAACTAAGCTGTACGGAGAGCAGCGTGCTATCGATGATGTGTCTTTTAGTATAGGCACAGGAGAAATTGTAGGTTTTTTAGGCCCAAATGGGGCAGGAAAGAGTACTACCATGAAAATAATCTGTGGATATGTACCTGCTACTTCTGGTACTGCTTATGTCTTAGATACAGATGTAGCTAAAGATCCTATAAAAGTAAAAAAACGTATAGGTTATCTTCCTGAGTTAAATCCGCTTTATACAGATATGTATGTCACGGAGTACTTGAGGTTTAATGCAGAAATACATAAGTTGAAAAATCCAAAAGAAGAAATAGAGCGAGTGATAGCCGCAACTGGGCTCACACTGGAACGTAAGAAAAAGATAGGCCAGCTCTCAAAAGGGTATAAGCAAAGGGTAGGACTGGCTCAAGCACTTATAAATGATCCAGATGTATTGATACTAGATGAGCCTACGTCAGGTTTAGATCCAAATCAAATGAGCGAGATTAGGCAGCTAATATTAGCTTTAGGCAAAAACAAGACAATTCTGTTATCTTCTCATATTATGCAAGAAGTGGAAGCTATGTGTAGTCGAGTCATTATTATAAACAAAGGTAAGATAGTGGCTGATGACAGTGTAGACGCTATAAAACAGAAGCTTACAAGTAAAAATGCGGTACGCATAGTTAAGTTCAGAGAAAGTATAAATATGTCTGAGCTAGAATCTCTAGTAGGAGTCAAGGAGGTGGTACTAGAAGCCACTAACACTTATAGAGTGACGGGAGATGGTCAAATAAATTTGGCGGAGATTGTGTTTAACTTTGCAGTAGCTGCTAAGACGATTATCTTAGAGCAGCAGGAGCAGTCAGAATCTTTAGAAGTAGTATTCCAACAGTTGACCAAGAATGCTTAGTATCTTTAAAAAGGAAATACGCAGTTTTTTGAGCTCATTAATAGCTTACGTAGTTATTATAGTTTTTTTACTAGTGATTGGTTTGTTCACTTGGATTTTTGCAGATGGCAATGTGCTGGCTCAGGGGTATGCTAATCTAGATATATTGTTTTTTATGGCACCTTGGGTGTTTATATTTCTCATTTCAGCCATTACTATGCGTTCTTTCTCAGAAGAGATTAAACAGGGTACGTTTGAAGTATTGAGTACTAAGCCCATTACAGATGTACAGATAGTGCTCGGTAAGTACTTGGCATCAGTGAGCTTGATAGTATTTGCTATCTTGCCTACATTATTATACTTTTACTCTGTATATCAGTTAGGTCTTCCCAAAGGAAATATAGATGTAGGAGCCACTTGGGGTTCATATATAGGATTAGTTTTGCTAGGAGCCTCTTATGCAGCTATAGGTGTATTCTCTTCTGCAGTTACTTATAATCAGATAGTAGCATTCATACTGAGTATGTTCCTATGCTTTTTTTTTTATGTAGGGTTTGATCAGTTGAGTAACTTGTCCTTGTTTGGAGGACTAGATAGTTGGGTACAGTCACTTGGTATTCAAGCGCACTATGACTCTATCAGTAGAGGTGTAGTAGATACCAGAGACCTAGTATATTTTGGCTCTATAGTAGTGTTTTTTTTAGGTTTGACATTAGTAGTTTTAGATAGTAGAAAATGGTAGCTAAGACAAAGTTAAGGACAGCAAATAGAAATAAAGTCATAAGAAATGGATTGTTATTCCTTGCTGGGATCATTCTCTTAAATGTTCTGTCTAGTCGCTTATATAAGCGTATAGATCTTACTAAAGAAAAGCGTTATACCTTGTCTAGTTCTACCGTAGACCTAGTCGATAAATTAGATGATGTGGTCTATGTGACTGTTTTTTTAGATGGCGACTTGCCGCTAGAGTATGATCGGCTAAAGTCCGCTACTCGAGATATGCTAAACGAGTATAAACTCATTTCTGGAGGAAAAATTAAGTTTGACTTTGAAGACGTATTAGAAGACAAAGACATCAATGAAAAAGAGGCGATACTTAAAGAGTTTTTTGGAAAGGGTTTAAAGATTGAACGTCCAGAGACCAAACCAGATGAAGCTCCTACAGAGAAATTTATTATTCCTGCGGGTGTGGTGTTTTATAAAGGCAAGGAGTATCCGTTAAATTTATTGAAGAGAGATTTTGGAAAACCATTAGAGGAAGAGATTAACAGCTCTATCGAACTGTTAGAGTACGAGATCGGTACAGTACTAAGAAAAGGTATAGCTGGGAAAAATGTTAAAATAGCTTTCACTGCAGGTCACGGAGAGTTAGGAGAGATGGAAACTGCAGATATAGCTAGTGCTATGGCGGAGTTCTATGAGCTAGAGCGAATCAATTTAAACTTATTGGATAGTAATTGTTATAAGGTGTTTGCTAGCGATGTGGCTGATTATCCAGATAAGCCAGTGTTTACGGTATTGGTAGAAGGTCTTATACGTAAGTTGAGCGAGTATGACGGAGTTATTGTAGCTAAGCCTACCACAGAGTTCACTGAGCCAGAAAAATTTGTACTGGATCAGTACGTAATGAATGGAGGAAAAATTATTTTCTTAGTAGAAAGCCTCATAGCAGAGATGGATTCTGTAGGTAAATACGGACAAGTAGTTACTAGTAATCATAAGCATAATTTAGACGATTTACTCTTTCACTACGGAGTAAAAGTACAACCCACACTTATACAAGACCTACAATGTCATGGTATTCCCGCTATAAATCAGCAAAATAATCGGCCGGGGTTTTGGCCTTGGATGTATTATCCGCTGTTTAATGCGGTAGATGATAATCCAGTATCTAAAAACCTAGAAAATATCTGGGGTCGGTACTGTAGTACGTTAGATACTACTGCTCGTAAGTCATTGAGAAAAACTGTTTTGCTCAGGTCTTCCCAGCGGTCCAGGATAGCTGCTAACCCTGTGCTTATTTCGCTGGACATGTTAAAGACGAAGCCAAATCCTGCTAATTTCACGAATGGGAATAAGATAGCAGCAGTATTGGTAGAGGGTGAGTTTACGAGCCCCTTTAGATATAGAGAAGGGGTCAAAAGGGCTTTTGATATAAAGTATAAAGAGGGTGTGATGAATAATGCTATGATTGTGATAGGCGATGGGGACCTGATACGAAATCAATTGGATTCAGATGGACGTGTTTATCCCTTGGGATACGATAAGTATGGCTCTAAGCATTTTGGTACCCCAGTAGAATTTGCCAATAAGAAGTTTTTTCTAAACTGTGTGGACTTCTTGTGTGACGAGTCTAATCTCATAGAAGTTAGAAGTAAGGAAGTCGTGCTTCGTCTTTTAGATAAAGAGATGGTTAAAAGAGAAAAGGTGTATTGGCGGACGCTTAATATGGTATTGCCTATCGTATTGGTGTTAATTTTTGGATTAGTCAACGCGTGGTACCGTAAACGAAGATGGGTATAGGGGTTTGAGATGCGGTTTACAGTGTGCTATATCTTGTGTTTTGTGGTTCTCCTTTCTAGAGGACAAGATTATTCATATGTGAGTACCAGTTTTACACCCGGGTTTTTGTTAGCTCATAGAGCAGATATTAAAAACCTTGCGGCTCATAACTATGGGCTAGAAGTCTCCCATGAGACGGAAAAGTCTGAATCACAGTGGGGTGCCCATTATGCTAGTCCTATTGTAGGGTATGGACTGGTATATTATAACTTTGGCAGTGAAGAAACGGGACATGCTCTAGGAGGGATGGTTCATGCTAAGTTGAACGTATTGTCTTTTGATAAGTCAGATCTGAAGTTTAGAATGGGAGCTGGTGTCGCGTATCTTACGGAAACGTTTGATGTGTATGAAAACAGAAGGAACCAAGCGATAGGAAGTCATCTCAACGGAAGTATGCAGTTTGGACTAGTATATCATCACGCGTTGCAAAAAAAAGATTACATAGAAGCAGGCATTAGTATATCTCATTATTCTAATGCCGCCTTTAAAGTGCCTAACTTAGGATATAATATTCCTTCGTTTACGCTACGGTATGGATTAGGTATAGGAAAAGTAGACACTGTTCCTACATCTAAAAATGCTTTCATTAAGCATACAGATTGGAGAGGCACGTTGATATATGGCAAGAAGCAAAGGAACTTTGCCAATCCAAAAGACTTTTATAATTTTGGAATGCAGCTTCGAGGTATCCGCCATGTGAGTCCAGTAAGAGCGTGGAGGTACGGGATAGATTATACTTTAGATAAGACCTACAAGTATGCGGAGGATGATCAGTATCCGATGGACTCTGTTGCTTTAGGAGAGCAGTCTGAAATAGCTGTGGCAGCTGGATTTCAGTGGAATTTTGGAAAAGTAGATATAGTAGCTGAAGTGGGAGGGTATGTATATAAGCCTACGGTACTTAAGAATGCTTTCAGCCAGAGAATGGGTTTAATCTATAATTTTAGTGACCATTTAAGTGCTCAAGGAACACTTCGTTTTCATAGAGGTGTTGCTGATTTTTTTGAAATTGGAGTGGGTTATACATTATGAAGAAGATAATTCCTGTTATATGTATTGTACTCGTTTGGTCCTGTAAAGGTGACAGAAGAAACGATTGCATTACAGGATTAGGAGATGACGGGTCAGTAGTGCGGCAAGTTTCCGTTTTTGATAAGTTGTATGTAGAAGACAGAATTAAACTGGTAATATGTCAGGACAGCACGAGAGCAGGCGAAATAGTGCTAAGTGGTCCAGAAAACTTGCTGGGTCAAGTGCTTTCTGAAGTTTCTGATGGAGAGCTCAGGTTAGTCAATAATAATACGTGTAATTTTGTTCGGAGTTTTGACTACGAGTTGGTCGTAAAGGTCTACGTTGAGAAACTTGTAAGGCTGGAGATACAGAGTATAGCCGAAGTGACTGTAGAGGATACGCTTTTTGTAGATTTTCTAGAGATTAGGCACACAGCACTGTCAGATATTGACCTTACACTTGGAGGGGATGAGGTGTTCATTAGATCTAGAAATTCTGCCAGTACCAAGCTAAGAGGTAGAATAAATACACTCAAAGGGAGTATCGAGGAGGTGTCTAATTTAAACGCTGGTGAGCTAATATGTGATAATGTGTTGGTAGATACTCATACTAAGCTAGAGACCTATATCAGAGCTCAGAAGCTGATATATGTTAATATTTATAACTCTGGTAATGTGGTGTATGTAATGGATGAACCTTCGGAATATGCCATTGTTGGTATAAATACTGGAAGTGGAAGACTGATAAAAAAATAAAGCGGTCTACCTTTCGGTAAGCCGCTTACAATTTAACAAAGCATTAAAACTTGATTATTTTATTTCAATTTTCTTGAGTTGTATGGTGTCATTTTTAGTTATAGTAAGATGGAGTATTCCGTGGGTGTATACCGCTTCTATTTGAGAACTGTCTGCACCTTTTGGTAGTCGTATTTTTCTAGAATACATACCATATTTGATGTCGGAGTATAGACTTGTACTGTTTTTAGATGTTGGTTTTGTGAGTTCGCCTGATACTGTTAATATGTGGTCCTCAATAGAAAGGTCTATCTCTTCTTTAGCCAAGCCGGGTAAAGATATCTTTAGCAGATAAGTTTTTTCGTTTTCTACTAGTTCCAGTTGAGGTTTCACGGAGTTTTCTGAGCTATTTTCATTGAGCATGTCACCGATTAAGTGACCAAAGTTAGTAGTGAATCTATCCGTTAGTAAATGTTGTTTTGTATGTATTATCATTTTATCTATTTGTGTAATTAATCTTCAATTGTTATTCCACTACCATTTTGTGGCCTAATTGGCTGATTAATTAGATTTAATGGTTAAAAAGAAGACAAAAAGTCTGTTTATGAGGCAGTGATGATTTTGTTGTAATCTTGGAAGTCCGTTGTTCTTACGTGGTCAAACATACTTGAGAGTAGGAGTAAAAGGTCAGAATGGTTAATCTCCTCACTTTTCGTTTTCACAGTGGTGTTAAACACTAGTGTGCCACCCTTATGAATAGAATCTTGTAAGTAGGTGATAAATTTGTTATCGCTAAGTAGCGGCGAGTTATCCAATTCTATGAATAGATCTATAAAGATAATATCATATCTTTTTTGGAGAGTTTTAAGGTAGTTTAAAGCGTCTACTGCGTAAAGTTCAGGCTCATTGGTGTAGTTTTGTGCAAAGTGCTCCTTAAAGAGTCTTATAATTTCAGGATCGTACTCTATACCTTCTATGTTTTTATCGTAAAGGTACACGTGCTCTAGTAAGTGTAGGATGCTGCCACACCCAAATCCGAGTATAAGGATATCCTGAGCTTGACTGATTTCTTCGGTAATGGATCTCATGCCTGTTTCAAAAACTTTATACCCATTACCAAAGGAAAAGTTAGCCTCCTTAGTGTTAAGCATCTTTTTACCATTAGACCATACTACTTCTAGGTATTTATTTTGAGGGGAAGAGGTTTTTTCTATGGGGATATCCCACACCCAAGAGAGTAGCTGGAGTAGTCGTTCATTCATAGTACAAAAAAAGCCTTCTGTAATTTACAGAAGGCTTTTAAATCATTAAATATTAAATTATTCTCTTAATGCTGTACGATAATTTTTGTTACTGCTTTCTGATTTTTTCCTATTATCTCTACGAAATAATTACCAGTTACTAGGTCTGTAGTGTTCAGTTTAATGAGTCCACTGTTGGTTCCAGATACTGTTCTTACAGTTTGTCCAGAGAGATTATATACTGTGAGTGTGTACGCACCCATTATCTTGGTATCCAGATTTACAAACAAGTTTGCAGGGTTTGGATAAGCACTAATCGATACTTCTTTTTCTGAGTCTCTGTCTGCTTGCGGAACATTAGTCAGTAGAGACTTACTAGCCCATATTCCCATACCGTGTGTGCCAGCATAAACTGTAGCACCTGTACTAGAGTTGGCAGCTACTTGTATTAGGTCAAAAACAGGCACTCTAGGCATTGGCATATCAGCGTCAACGCCTTCTATAGCTTCAGCCCAAGTAGGGTTAGTTGCACTTCCGTTACTTGTAGCCCAAATACCAAATTCAGTACCTAATATGATAACATCTGGATCGTTTTCACTAATAACAGCGTGGTAAACAGGGAAACGTGGAAGGTTTCCTTGTATACTTCTCCAAGATGGGTTATCAGATAATGCGTCTTCAGTAATGTAAACAAAGGTAGTACCAGAGTAATTTCCTGCGGTCATTACCACTCTATTGGGATCAGCTTTATCTATAGCTACGGATGTTACAGTTCTTCCACCAAGACTAAACCCTTGGTTTATTTGCTTGAGTTTTAACTTTGGTGCAATAGCATTTCTAGATACAAGTGAAGTGGAATCAAATTGTGCTGTTAAAAGGCTATCTATTCTGTATATTCTACCATTATCTGTACATACGAAAAGAGATTGTCCATCTGCTGTTGGTTTCATATAGTGAATTTGTGAGCTAATATCGGCTACTCTAAACCATCTAATTGCACCATTATTTTTTGGATTAGCAGGGTCGTGTGCTTTAGAAAGAGCATTTTTAACCATCCATACCCCATCATCTGCACCATAATATAGGCGAGCATCTATAAGACTGTCATCTTCTGGTGTTTTGTCTCTAGATTCTAACTCAGCAAGTATTTGAGGATTTTCCCATAGAGTGATTGCTGTGTTAAAAGAGGATGTTGGTCTGTTAGCACTCACAAATGAATTTCTGATTCGATTGTCCCATATGCTTGAGAATGCACCTCCACCAGTAATAGATCTTCTAAGATTACCATACTGGCTTTCACCGAACATAAAGTTAGGATCGTATAGACTGATAGCACATTGGAATCCATCTCCGCCGATTACGTCTACAGCTTTTTTCCTCGGGAATGACTGTCCAGAAATGATCATTGTATTATTATCTTGCGTACCGCCCATAATTACACCTGACTTACTTGCAGCTATGCCAAAGAATTGGGTAGTAATAAAGTTAGTACTTATATCGATGTAGTTGTCTAAATCTGCGTTGGTAGTACGAGCTATCCCTCCATCATTACATATGTACATAATAGGATCTTTACCAGTGTTGTCGAATGTAATAAAGTGCTTGTCTGAATGGATACCAAATCTATTCTGTGGTGAACGAAACTTGTTACCTACTATTCTAGCTCCAGCTTCTTCTGTCCACTCTGCGAATTCAATACCTCCAATGAACACTCTATTCTTATCTCTAGGGTGCACACCTAAAGCCATATTATATAAACCTTGAGCTTGTAGGTCTATAATAGAAAATGGGTGAAAGAACCGACTCATTTGGCCTACTAGTCTTTCGAATGTGGCACCGGCATCTTTAGATCTATATAGACCTGTTAATGCACTACCGTATGATTCTCCATCAAAAGTTACATTCCCAGTAGAAACCACATAACAGTAATTTGGATCCGATTCTGACCAAGCCACTACAGATCTTCTATTTGTAGCGATATTTTCAGTGATAGGCTCAAAAGAAGTTCCAACTGATGGGTTAGCAGATCTCCAAAGAAGACTGCCTATGTATGCCATTGCAACTCCATTTTTGTTGAATTTAATATCTCTACAGCTTCCAGGTCTAAGTAGTGTCCAAGTAGCACCAGCATCTTTACTCATTCTAAGGCCGTTAGACGAACCACAGAACACCCAATTTTCGGTAGGATGAGATGTAAGTGCGTGAATATTACCGAAGGTGTTACTCGTAGAAACGAGTGAAAATGTTTCGCCGTCTGTAGATTTAAACATCCCCATTCCCTCAAAACCTGAAGACTCTGATCCACTTTGAGGACCTAGTAGCTGTCCATTTTCGCCTGTACCATAATAGATATGGCCATCACTAGTTTGAGCCATGCTCACCACACCGAAGTTATCATCACCTAAGGTGAGTGGATACCAAGATGTTCCGCCGTTGACACTTTTAAATAAAGAACCTGATACTCCCCCAGTATATAGGATTTGAGTATTATCCTTGTCTATTACTAAACATCGTGTTCTACCGCCTATATTATCTGGGCCTTTAAATTCCCATTGTAGTGGCCAGTTTGCTTTAAACTTGTTTCCTGATTGTTGAGCTATGTCCGCTCTAACGGCAGCTACGTCTGCTGGATTTACTTCACCAGTAGCTTTATCAGCTCTTAGTTTTGTAAGGTATTGAGAGTATCCTGAAGCACTCTGTACCTCCGCAGTACGTGGGCTGTATGTTTTCTCAGGACTAAATAAGCTAAAAGATACTACTCCTACTAAGAGTAGGCTAGCGGCGAGAGTTGAAAGTATGGTTTTTTTATTCATTGTTACGTTATACTTATATTCAAAAATTGAACACACAAATTTAGTTTTTGATTTAACACTATCAAACATTAGTTAATGAAGGGTTCTTATTAGTTGAGTAACGTAGAACTTATGGTCTGTGTTTTCCTATCACGTAAGAGGTATAGATACTCATAAACGCCTTATTGTCAGATAAATGTAATATTTCGAGTTCTTGTGGGTAATAGTCTAAGCGTACTCCAGATTCCCAACTTTGAAAATAAAAAGAATGATTCCAATTTATTGAAAGGTAGGTAGCAAAATGCAATCCGGGTGTGAAGCTAAGGTCATCCATGCCCAAAGTCCAGGAAGCAGGACCATAAATAGAATCTTGATTTGCTATAGTTTCTATGCTTTGAGGTATTATAGCTGGACTGTTACTTTCTGTCGAATTGCTCTGGTATCCTATATAATATGGTTTCAAAATGCCTAAACTAGGACCTATATTTAAGCCTAAAAAAACAGAAGGTTTACTCGTTTTGTGCTGCCCTATTTGCTTGCTCATAGAATAGCTTAGTCTTACGGTAGCGGCAGCATTTAGTTTGCCATATACATAAGGTTTGGGGTTTACATATTTTGTGTTTTGTACTTTAGTCTCCCTAGAGTGTTTGACACTCTGAAAACTAAGAGTTATTTTTTGGTATTGTATCAAGGCGGAAGGAGTGATAAGGGCGTTTAGTTCGCCTCCTATACCGTTAGTGGCTAAGGTAAGTCCTGCTGATATCCCGTCTAAGGGAAGGTGCTGTGCACTTCCGCTCATATAGAGAGGAATGAATGCTGCCAGCAGTATACTTCGTGCCAGTTTTTTCAAGTTTTTATATTGCACACCGTAAAAATAATATAATTAGGGTGTACTTTGCTTCTGTAAATAAATAATATGATATCTGAAGTATCTTACCACGGCAAACTTAGAACCGTATGCACACACCTAAAGTCAAAATCATGCATAGAAACGGATGCACCGACAGATAACAATGGCAAAGGAGAGCGATTTTCTCCAACAGATTTAGTAGCCACAGCTTTGGCCTCATGCATGATTACAGTGATGGGTATTCGTGCTCAACTCAGTGATATTCCTTTTGAAACTGTCAGTGCTAGTGTGCAAAAATATATGGGCACTTCTCCCAGAAGAATAACAGAAATCAAAGTGGAGATAGTGGTACAAGATGTTTGGAACGAAAAACAACGGGACATCATGGAGCAAGCAGCACGAACCTGCCCGGTAGCTCAAAGTCTTAGTCCCGAATTAGCACAGGATGTATCGTTTAAATACACGTAATTTTGCGATACATTAGATTTAATGACCATTCAATAAGTAGGATATCACCTTGCTACTTTTGATAACGATACCAAGAGGATAAACACGGCCTATGCTTAGTTCTTCTATTTATGATAGGTATGCATTGAAGTGTGCTTCCCTGCATATACATAAGATGTCTTAACTATAGTCTTTGTGTTCTGTTGCCGTTCAGGTAAACTGTATTCTATTTAGGCTAATAAAGCAACCGTTACAGTACTGCAAGATTGCGATAGTTTGGTGACTATTCGATTGTGAGGTTACATTTACGGATTGTAGGTTAGCTTCACATTCGCATATTAGCCTATACTGGAAACTGCTGGAGTAGCTATAGAACCTACGCCTGGGCAAGCATCTCTTGATCTACAAGAAGAGAACATTACACTGACGAATAATACTAAGGCGAAAAAAGATAAGATTTTTTTTGTGTTCATTTTTGTATTTAATATTGTGCTCTGCTTACTAAAACGTAAGTCATACACTTATAGTGCAAAGTAAAGATATTATAAAGGTTTTAGAAAATCCTGAAGCAATAAGCTTCATGAATAGTCATATCGAGGATGATGTGGCTATGCTTTCACTTAAATACCAAGGTAAAGTAGATTTTAATATTACTGTTTGTTTACAATTATTGGCTATTTATAAGAAGGCTAAGAAAAAATTGCCGTCTTTCTGGAGATATAAATTAGCACTAGATGCTAGGAGTTATGAGCAGTCTAGTTCTGAGGCAGTGGCGGCTTATAAAGCTAGTTTTATAAAAGGCGACACTTTTTTAGATATCACAGGTGGCCTAGGGGTAGACTCCATTTCTTTATCCAAAGGGTTTTGCAAAGCAGTAGCCGTAGAGCAAAATGAAGAACTCCATACTATAGCAGCCTATAATGTATCAAAAATTCATATTCCCATTGTACGAGTTTTAGGAGATGGTGTAACTCACTTATCTAAAGTGAAAGTGACGTGGCTCTATATAGATCCAGATAGAAGAGTTGGAGATAAGCGATCAGTAGATTTAAATTACTTGTCACCTAACGTGATAGACCTATTACCACTTATATACAGTCAAGCTGAACAGACGTATATCAAACTATCTCCACTATATGATATCAAAGAAGCGTACAGGCAGTTTAGTAATCTGAGAGAAATACACCTAATAGCTGAGCGAGGTGAAATGAAGGAGGTAGGCCTAGTACTAAGTAATCTGAAAGATACTGAGTGTCAGCTGCATTTAGTAGATGTAGCTTCTGGATTTTGTAGTGAGCTATCTTGGAGTGCATTAGATGGTAAAGTGACTGCCTCAGAGTATAGTAAACAGAAGTACATACATATACCTAATGCACTAGTATCTAAGGCGTCTGCTGCTCATCACTTTGCAGGGGTTGAGGTAGTTAGACACATGGAGTTTGAGCTGTTTTTTTCAGACTGCGTCTTGAGTGCAGGTTTCAGGAATTTTGAGTTATTACATCATGGCAGTATGAGTGCGAAGATGCTGCGGAAGATTCTTCAAAACATCGGCATAAAAAGCATTAATATTATAGTCAAGGGAAGTAACGAGCCTGCAGATCTGTGGCATAAAAAACTGGGCACTACAGATGGAGGAAAGTACTATGCCATAGTTTGCAAAGGAAAAAAGAAAGCGGTTTTTATTGCTAAGCTTATCTCTTAAGCTGGGATTTTATAAATCCTTCTAATGCAGATACCATACTAGGGTGCTCAGGAGATGGAGCAGCTATGGAGTTATTAAGGCCAGCATCTGTCAGAGCTTGATCAGTACTTTTACCCCAGCCGGCTATCGCTTTATCTTCCTGTACAAAATCAGGAAAGTTAGCGAAAAGAGAGGCTATACCTTGAGGGCTGAAAAACACAAGAATATCGTAATATACACTCGCTAAGCCAGATAAATCTGAATTTACGGTATTGTACATAATCGCTTCCGTATGGGTAATATTCATCTCAAGCAGGTAGTTAGGGATTACTTCATTTCGTATGTTTGAACAAGGAAATAGAAAGTTCAATGCTTTGTGTTTTTTGAGTAATTCTAGGAATGAAGTGTCCGTTCCTTTACCCACAAACATCTTACGCTTACGGAGCTGTGTATATTTCTGAATATAAAGAGATACGCCCTCATTAGTGCAGAAGTATTTCATAGTAGCAGGTACTTCTACCTTCATTTCTTCTACTATTCTAAAGAAGTGGTCTATGGCATTCCTGGAGTTGAAAATTACGGCATCGTGATCTAGGATACGAAGCTTTTGCTTTCGCAGGTCTCGTGCTGGCACACCTTGTACTTCTATGAATGGGTGAAAATCAACTTTAACTCCGTACTTTTCTGTAAGTACATCATAGACCGTTTTTTTACTCCCTGGATGGGGTTGTGAGATTAGAATACTTTTTACGCTCAATATAAATTCTCTTAGCTATTCACGAAAAGTACTTTGCAGATAACTAATGCAGGTACAATTTCGAAGGTGTAAAGGTAGATAAAAACTGTGAGTATTGGGTAGTCTATGTTATTTTGCATCATAAGGATGGTCCCAAATAGACGCAGTAAAAAGTAAACACCTAGAAGACTTATGATCAGAACAAATAGCATACTATGAAGATGTAAATAAAATACGTCTGCAAGTAAAAGGCTGCCTACTATAAATGAGAACCACTGGTTTAGAGCATACTGATAATCCAGTACACGCTCGCCTATTTCCTGTTTTTTGTGAAGATAAAAGTATAACTTGTTAGCTCCTAGAGTAGATAAAAACAAAATGAAAACTGCCAGAAATAACCAGAAGAAATAGCTGCTGGAATACGGATTATTATCCCCGTGATCACCTAATTGGTAGGTTATTATAATTATAGTAAGTACTAAGGTAGAAGAAAGGATAGAACTAGCCCTAAAAGTAAGATTAGCAGAATATTTAGCACTTTCCCAGCTAAATCGTTGTATAGGTAGTAAGGTGAGTTTAAGCATAAATGTTAGCCAATTTTCATTGAGTACTGAGACTAGTGCTATCAATACTAATGCAGAAAGAAGTCCTACACGCACTGTGATAGGGATTTCATGTCTTAGAACTAGTTGTGTGACAATTTGTAAAAACACTTGTGCTACAAAGGTGCTTCTTTATCAGAAATAATTTACTACTCCAAAGTGAAATTTGGCAGCATTCAGTTGGATAGTATTGCCTTGCTGGGTCCCTAGGGCGTATGCTAGGTTCAATATCCCTTTACCTACCTGTATATTCGCTAGTAACCCAAAACCGTAAGGAGTGTCATATACTAAGTCGGAGCTTTGCAGAGTATTTTCTATAGCTGCAGTATTCACAAATAGCCCAACATTACTGTTTTCACCAATCAGGTATCTGTACTCAAGCGTGTAACTGAGTACTTTACTTGCGAAAATTTCATTCTCATCAAAACCACGTAAAGTACTGAATCCGCCAAAGTTGTATAACTCATTGAAGAATATTTGATTGGCAAATAGCCCATTGAAACTGAGTTTTTGATGTATGGTACCCCTTTTTTTAATAGGAATGAAAAAACTAGTGGATACTGATATATCTAACCGTACACTTTTTAGATTCATAGTATCATATATGGAGATTAGCTGACCAGTACTAGCATCGGTAAATTTTACCCTGTTTACTTGAGTATTTCGCTCTATGGTCTTTTGCCCTACTGCTACATCTGCTAATAGGGTGTATCCCTTTCTAGGGTTTTGAAGATAATCTAGGTCTCTGACGTATATGGCTAGGCCATAGTTATCTACGTTAAACGGATTATTACTCGGTATACTTTGCAGAGACCGCACTGCAGAAGTGTCTGCGGAGAGGAGATTACTATTTATATTTTGATAATAAAACTGAATATAATTATTCCCTGCCTGCTGATATCTCAGGGATAATTTAGTTTTTAAGGTGACGAAGCTAGTATCAAACTTATTGAGATTAAACTCTCCATTAACTCCTATCTTAGTATTGAAGAGGTAGGGGAATGTAAGTCCGAGGTCCAATTTTTGAGAGTTTTCTAAATAGTTTCTCCAATGTATTTCAAGTTGTTTACCGCTTTTGAATAGGTTATTTAGTTCTACATTTACTTCACCGGTTATGAGTAGATCATTGTTACTTCTGTTACTGCTATTAGGTGCGAGTCCTACTATACCGTCTACCCGGTCAGTGACTGCGTCATCTATGTAGAGCACGACTCGTACGACTCCCCTAAAAAATACCACCTGCGAGCTTGCGTTTGTTTTCACAAGAGGAAGATTTCTAAGGTTTTTATCTATCGCTTTTATACTTTCTTCGCTGTAGAGTTTTCCTTCCTCAAGTTGTAAATATTTACTAAGATACTTTTTAGATAGTTGTGCATCTCCTATATATACGAGACTATCATATACGAATTTTATATAGGGATATACTTTTAATCTAGCTGAAAGGGTGTCTCCTGTCATTTCTGGTTCTAGAAGTTGCACTTTTACAAAAGGGTATCCAGTATTTTCATGGGTACTGATTATCTGTTTTTGCAGTCTGTCAAACCCATCAAGTCTCAGGGTTATATTATCGGATCTAGGCAGTAAGTCACCCGTCAGATTATGGGATGTAAGAGTAAGGTGAGTATATTTTCTACCTAGCTGTATAAAAGAGTAAAAAGTATCTGCGGCATAGTGCATACTATCTGAAGAGGCGGCTAAGTATCCTTGCGTACGTTTTACTGTCATAGCCCTGGTAAGTGCTAGTTCTGCCTCGTTTTCATCTTGTACCTCTATGTACTCCGTATTTTTGCCATCATAGATGTGCAGTATTTTCTCTTGACCATAAGATAGGATAGAGATAGCGAGTAAGCCCCAAATTGCGATAACTTTGTGCACGATGTCGTACAAATGTAAACGATATTCATTTACCTAAATTGTAACATGGCTGGAATATATATTCATATCCCTTTTTGCAGAAAAGCATGCTTTTACTGTGACTTTCATTTCTCCGTTTCACTGGGGCTGCAGACAGATATAGTAGATGCTATAGTGCTAGAGGCTAAAAGAAGAAAGTCTTTTCTGGGAGAGGAGAAGGTAGAGACCGTATACTTCGGCGGTGGTACGCCTAGTGTGCTTACTATCAGCGAGTGGGATCAGATACTGGGCACCTTACACGAAGAGTTTACTATTGATAAAGATGCTGAGATTACGGTAGAATGTAATCCAGATGACCTTACAGAAGAGTATCTGAAGATGCTGAAACTAATCGGTGTAAATAGACTAAGTGTAGGGATACAGAGTTTTAATGAAGAACACCTACAGTGGATGAATAGAAGCCATACGTCAGAGCAGAGTTTAAACTGTATTCAACTGGCTGCTGATATAGGTTTCAAGGACATTACCATTGATTTGATTTATGGACTACCTCAGCTAGATGTGAATGAGTGGAAACAGACAGTAAAGTCTGCCTTAGCTCTGCCCATAAATCACTTATCTGCGTACAGTCTTACACTAGAGGAAAATACGCCCTATCAGAAGCTAGTATCACAGACAAAATACAAACGACCAGACGATGACCTAGCTTCTGAGCACTACGATTTACTTATCACTGAGATAAATGAGCATGGCTGGGAGCACTATGAGGTCAGTAATTTTTGTAAAGTGGGTAACCATTCTAAACACAATACGGGTTACTGGCAAGGCAAAAAATATCTAGGGCTAGGTCCATCCGCTCATAGTTATGACGGAGCCAGTAGGTACTGGAATATAAGCAGTAACAAAGAATATCTCTCGCTTATAGCGAGTAACAATAAAACCTATGAGACAGAAGAGTTGACTGATTTGAATAGGTTAAACGAGTACTTGCTTACTGGTTTAAGGGCAAAATGGGGTGTAGATACTGACCTACTTAAGAGTGAGCATAGTTATGATATAGATACGCTCTATTCTGAGGAGCTTAATTACTGGTTATCCATAGGATGGATAGAGAGAAACGAAACTAAGATAAGCCTCACGGATAAGGGACTTTTATTTGCAGATTTTATAGCCAGTGAGTTGTTTAGTACGGAGGATGAAGATTACTCATCCCAGATATCATCATAGTTTTTAGTTTCTGAGGTTTCTTCTTTTAGTGTAGCCTCTCCTTTTATAGCTCTGATGAATTTCTTTTTTTCATTAAGTACTTCCTCTTTTACATTTTCTTTTACCGTGGCTCTATCGTAGCGAATCTTTAGGTTATCTGAAGGCCCCTCCATAAGTATGTAAGCCGTCAGGCCACCATTTGAGTTTTTTTCAATTCTTTTTTCAGCCTTACGAGCTATCCAGTTAGCTTTAGTAGCCAGTAGTTCTGCTACACTTAATCCCATACTGTATTTCATATAGCCGTCAAAGGTGTGTGTACCTTCTATTTCTATGTTCATAGCATTGTTTTCTATTCTCATTTTAGGGATAAAAATAGTTTGGTCAAATATTTCTATTGTATTTGTTAAGGTTTTGAATCTTACGTTTTTCAGATCTTCTATGTTTACGAAACTAGAGAGTTCCTTTAGCGGGTCATAATTAATTAGTGCACCACTGTTTATGGTTACATTAGCCTTGGCGTATAGCTTGGGTAATACTGGCTCAAAGTTTTTATCTAAGATTATTTTAGCTAGAATAGTACCCTTTAGTGTGCCGCTTATGTTTTTATCAGTAATCTCTGTTTGCTCAAAATTATTAAACTGCTTGAATAGGTCGGTGATATTTATGTCACTCACCTCAGCGTTAATATCTAGCAAATGATTGTCTCCCCATTTTTTGATATCTAAAGCAGCTATAGTAGTACCTCCTAATGCGTCTATCTCACATATTGGCATGCGTAAGGAAGTACGATTAGAGATTAGATCTCCCTGCATTTTTTGGGCTATGAAGTCGTTAAATCTGAAATCTGTAAGTATCGTTTGTAGGTTTAGTTTTATAGGTAGTAGCTCTTTTGAGCTGTTTTCATTTTGACTTACAGCATTATTAGCACCGTAGAGTTCATTTACATTCAGATTATTGACAGTAAGTTTTCCTACTAGTTCAGCAGTACTGTTTTTATTGAGAAGAGAGGTGTAATCTTCTATGTACCCTTTGAGTGTTCCAGTAGTCGTATTGTACGAGAAAGAAGCACTATTTACTATCATTTTAGTGTTGTCTGCACTGATGTCAAAGGCTATATCTTTCACATCTATGGCGGGATCTGCTAGTTGCCCACTTAGATTTTCTAGTTCTATTTTGCCGGCATATCTCAGGGTATTAGGGACGGGAGCCCCCTTAGCTATATCTACAGTAAGTGCTAGCTTACCGTCTACCTTAGCTGTGCCAGACTTAGTAGTGAACCCAATACTGTCTATTAATCCCAGTACGAATGCCGCATCTAGAGTGGCTTTGCCATCCCAGGTAATAGTTGGTCGTGTAAAATCCGATACGGAGATATCGCCGCTTATTGTGTTTTTATCACTGGATGCATTTTGGATATTACATGTGGCTTTAGCTGACGCTAGCTGGCTAAGTTTAGGTATGTTGAGGTTTCCCTTTGCCTCCACACCTTCCAGTTTAAGTTGTTCTCCTTTTATGGCTACACTTGCTTTTTGGAGGGTAAAGTCAAAACCGAGGCTTGGCTCATGGCTACCATACATTTTTCCCTTAAAATGACCATCTATGACTACATCTCCTTGCAGGTCTATTTTATCCAGTGACGAGATAAAACTTGCAGGAAGTACGCTAAATAGAGATTTAGCTGTTGTGTTATCGTTAGAAAACAGTAAGTTAATGGCCGAAGTTTCACTGTAATTTACAGAGCCATTTACCTTCAGACTTACTTCCTCTACCTGTAAGTCTGTAGGTGATATTTTCACGATTTGTTCTTCAATGTTTACTTCTATTTTGGTGTTTATTTTTAAGTTCTTTTTAACAATATATGCATCTAATCCTGATAGCAGCGTGGTGCTATCTAGCGATGCCTTAATATTAATATTGGTAGTGGCTCCAGCGTACTTTAGTCCTATGGTAGTAAGAGGTGTGATGGTGTTGCATTTAAATTTACTTGGTCTGTGCTCGTAGAGTACATCACAGTCTATTAGTTTTAATTCTTTTATCTCAAAACTTACAGGAGAAGACGAGCCGTCTTCAGTAGGTTTTGTAATATCGTAATTAGTACCATAGTTTAGGTCAGCCACACGCAGTTTTCCATCTCTCAAGAGTACCTTGTCTATCACATATACTCCTTTATACAGTTTCCAGATATCTACGAATAGATTCAGCTCGCCTGCCTGTAGAAGCTTTTCTTTGTAATAAGGTGTGCTTTCGTTTATGGATACGTTGGAGAGTTTTATCCCTAAATTAGGGAAGTCTCTTAGTCCTGATAGGCTTATCTCATCCACGGCTACTTCTACAGCGAGTGTTTTGTTGATTTCAGACACTAAGATTGGTTTGATGTTTTTTTGGAAGTAAAGTGCAACACCAGCTATTGCTAATAAAGAGATAGACAGTACTAGGAGTGCTATTTTCAGAAACTTCTTCAATTCTTTTGTTTTTATTTTGAGCAAATGAAGGTAGAAATTTTCACTGCTAATAGTGCAACGAATTAACAATACACATTGATACTTACAATAGTGTATTGTTTCTGTGAATGGTTTAGGGGAGTTGTTTTGTCCTCGTGCGTTAGAATGAGCTAGGTCCTAAAGAGTATTGTAAATTTTAAAATAAATTACTTGGTAGTATCCAAACCGAAATTATATTTGCAGCCCTTTAAAGGAAGAGGGCGATTAGCTCAGTTGGTTTAGAGCACCTGCCTTACAAGCAGGGGGTCGTTGGTTCGAATCCAACATTGCCCACATTAACAAAGTCCTCCTCATTTATTTGGGGAGGACTTTTTTTATAACTATGTGTACGTTTTATATTCTTCAATCTTCTTCTTTGGACATGTTTTATACGGGTCATACGTGCGATATAATGGAGGTGCGTTTGAGGAAACACAATTCCAATCATAAAGGGTTTACAGGAAAAGCAAATGACTGGCGAGTAGTATATACTGAAAAATGTATGGACAAAATCACTGCATATTCCAGAGAGCGAGAAGTAAAATCTTGGAAGTCAAAAGTTAAGATATTGGAATTGGTCCAGTCAGTTTAGAGCATCCCGACGTTTTTGTCGGGAGGGTCGTTGGTTCGTACCGAAAAATCGGCATCGAGCAATCCAACATTGCCCACATTAACAAAGTCCTCCTCATTTATTTGGGGAGGACTTTTTTTATAACTATGTGTACGTTTTATATTCTTCAATCTTCTTCTTTGGACATGTTTTATACGGGTCATACGTG
>Ga0222644_1000094_pt1 | contig 46137 bp, 38 predicted proteins | sample AntAcemetagen291_FD_179800 | JGI IMG/M metagenome (GOLD analysis project Ga0222644, IMG submission 179800) | Saline water microbial communities from Ace Lake, Antarctica - #291 | ecosystem: Environmental > Aquatic > Non-marine Saline and Alkaline > Saline | place: Antarctica: Ace Lake...
AAGATTACCAAAACAACTGGAACGGATTTACCCATAATAGCTCTTTTGGTGGATCTGACAAAGTTACTGCAGGAACATACTTTTACGTTGTTAGTATAGTAGATAGTGTCTTTAATCCATTCGTTGGTCATTTTTACTTAGGAATCTGATAAAAAAATAATGATAAAAAAAAATATTAAGATTAACATTTTTATGCTGGTGTTACTTAGTTGTACGAACCTATTTAGCCAACAAAATCATCAGCTTACGCAGTATATGTTTAATCCCATTTCTATAAATCCTGCTTATGCAGGTAGTAGAGAAACTATTAGTATTCTAGCGCTATATAGAAATCAGTGGGCTGGTCTTAATGGAGGGCCAATAACACAAGTGTTTTCAATTCATTCCCCAATGAAAAATGAGAATGTTGGCTTAGGATTTTCTTTTATAAATGATAAAATAGGATATGAAAATTTCTCAAAAGCACATGTTGATTATTCTTACACAATTAATGTAGGTTACGAAACAAAACTTGCATTTGGTTTAAAAGCAAGTTTAACATCTTATAGTTTAGAACAAGAACTCAGAAATGCTGCACCAAATGATTTATCAATTCTCAGTATTAAACATTCATGGAATCCAAATATTGGAATAGGATTGTTCTTGCATTCAAGTAAAGGCTATATTGGTTTGTCAGCCCCTAGAATTTTAAACAATGATTATAGTGAAACAGAAGATTTCTCTACTTTAGAAAAAAATAGCTACTATTTTACTGGAGGCTTTTTGGTGAATATTAATTACAATTTAAAACTTAAACCTTCTTTTCTAATAAAGCAAACCAATGGTGCGCCAATATCATACGACCTTTCTGCTCATTTTTTATTTAATGAAAAGCTTTGGCTAGGATCCTCTTACAGATTTAATCAGTCTGCAAAAGGAGCTATAGGAGCGATTGCAAATTTTAAAGTCAGCAAACAGCTAACTATTGGTTATGCGTATGAATTTGCAATATCAAATCTTGGGTATTACACTAATAATACACACGAGGTTTTTTTAATATTTGAGATCTTTAAAAATAAAAAAATAATATCTCCAAGATATTTTTAAAATAGCTAATGCTACACAGAAATTTCAATAACAATAATTTTGGTGCCTCCAAGTGCTTTTAATTACGCTAGAAAAAATGACAAAAAAAATTACATTTATAATAATATTATTTTGTGTCTCTTTATTAAATGCACAAGAAATTCAGTATAGTATTAAAAATATATCTTCCAATACAGAACACAAAGATTTTGGAGTAAATTTTTATGGTAAAAAAAAGGCAGTATTAGCTTCTTCTCAAGGTAATGCGCTTCTAGATTTGATGATAGGAGACATTCAAAAAGATGGAGATATCATTAATAGAAAGGAGTTTTCAAATGAGATAAATACTAAATTTCACGAATCAAACGCAGTATTTACCAAAGATTTACAAACTGTTTATTTTACAAGAAGTAATTATTTAAATAGAAAAATAACTGAAAGTAAAAAGGGAGTAATTTTAAATAAATTATACAGAGCTCAAGTTGGAGAAAAAGGGAAGTGGGTTAATATTAAAAAATTACCATTCAACAGGGCAAATTACCAAGCTGGACATCCGGCCTTAAATAAAGCGGAAGATAAGCTATATTTCACTTCAGACATGCCAGGATCAAAAGGCTTAACAGATATTTATGTTGTTGATATTTATGCTGATGGTTCCATTGGAAACCCTAAAAACTTAGGAGAGGTAGTCAATACAAGTAAAAAAGAAATGTTTCCATATATTGATGAAAATGACGTTTTATACTTTTCTTCAGATGGATTTGAAAACAATATAGGTGGGTTAGACATTTACGCAACTAAACTAAAGAAAGATGGAACTTATTACAAGCCTATAAATTTAGGGGGAACTATAAATAGCCCTAAAGACGATTTTAGTTTCGTAAAATTAAGTGATTCCAATACTGGTTATTTTGCATCCAATAGAGATGAAGGTAAAGGAGATGACGATATTTACTCTTTTATTGAAAAAAAGCAAATAGATTTTGAATGTAATAGATATGCGAAAGGGCAAATAATTGATAAGAATACCGGGGAATTATCATTGGAAGCTATTGCCATATTATACAATGAAAATGGCACGGAATTGGAAAGACAGATAGTTGGTGAAAATGCTGCTTATAGTTTTAAAATAGAATGTAATGAAGCTTATAAAGTTATAGGAAATAGTGAAGTCTATTCCTCTAATATTGAAGAATTCATTGTTAAAGAAGATAAATGTATAGTTAAACTAGAGACTATTTATTTTGATTTAAATTCATCACAATTAAGAGCTCAGTCTATTTCAGAGCTAGATAAGGTGGTTCAACTCATGCAAAAATATCCTGCAATAATTATTGAGAGCAGTTCCCATACAGACTCAAGAGAAAGTGATGCTTATAATGATTGGATTTCAAATAGGAGGGCTAAAAGAAGTATGGATTATATCTTATCCAAAGGCATTCATCCTAATAGAATTTCTGCAAAAGGGTACGGAGAATCACGATTGATAAATAGCTGTCTTAATAGAACTTACTGTTCTGAAGAAGACCACCAATTAAATAGAAGAACTGAATTTGAAATTGTGAATTTCAATGAAATAAAAAATAGATACCCAGATATTTGTAGTTTAAAATAAACAGGCCAATAAGTATAAGGTTTAAAAAGTCACTATTTCATGAAATGTTAAGATAAAACCAGTATAACTAAATTTAATAAGTAATATACAGCCAGCCATTAAATGGTTATAACCCGTTATTAAAGTCTGAATTCTACTCACACTTTATGCTGACGTTATACAGTTAGGATGACCTAACTAAGAGGTTTAGAGATGGCTAAACTAGAATAGAGTGATATGCCTGTTATTTAATTGAGTGCTAAAATAGTTAATTGTTCCTCTCTAGATTTTAGCATAAATTCATCAAATTCCTTATAAAAATCCTCTAAAGAAATTCCATAATAGACTTCAAAAGAGTATTTATATCCTTCTCCATAGTGTTCTCTTTCTAATTCAGCTAAATTGGTGAAATAATCAAAAATCATATTGTCTAATGTGGCACGGCCTGTTCTTGAAATATATAAATGAGCTAATGAACCACCACTATATTGATAAGCAAAGACTCTTCTTGTTCCAGTTGGATTTTCAGATGATTCAATTTGCTATCAATGATATATTTGAACTTATTAGAAGCCTTAAAGGGTTCTCTGCTGATTCTAAACCTCCACTCCATCCTGAAAATCTCCAACCTTCTTCAGGAACTCCAGTTAATTTGACTGTTGTCCCACTACTATAGCCTGAAGTCCTTCCTGCATTGACTATCTCTTCTAATACTTCTCCTTCACCTTCTATGTTTACTGTAAGAGGGTACTTCTTGTTCTTCTCAAAGTTTGCTGTAATTGTGTTGGTAGAACTAACAGAGACTGTCCTTGTTGCATCTGTATTACCATCAGACCAACCTGTAAAAATATACTCACCTTGAGGAGTAGCTGTAACTGTTACTGACTGTCCAGACTCATATTCTTCCTCCATTTCCTGCTGAGAAGGTTATAGTGTATTTAGCAATAGGTAAAGTTACTGGTGTTGAGGTTTCATCTGATGAACAAGACAGTACTAATAGAAATATAGTTAGAGGAAAGTGAAATTCACGTTATTTAATTTAATCATTCTATTAAAATTTTTTTCCTAAAGACATACCCGTTGTTACTCTGCTTGAATCATTCAATAGACTTCTTCCAATTCCAAAAAATAGTTCGAAAGTAAATCCTTGTTTATTAATCCATTTTCTACCTACTGAAAAGCCTGGTGTAATATCAAACTGATAACCTAAGCTTTCAATATTTTCGTTTTCGTCCCCAGGGTCATTATATCTTTCATATTTACCTGATGAGAATTTTGTAAAGACTTCAACAAAAATTCCGTAGCCTCCGAAATCCTCCTTTTGTAAAAAATAAAATCTGTTAGACATTCTAATATAATAGTTATTATGACCTATCTAAGAGGCTTAGAGACAGCTGAGTTAGAAGAGATTGATATGCCAGTTATTTGAAAGACATCATCTTAGAGATAAACAAGAAGTATAGATGAGGTTTATATGAACTTGATACTTTTTAGGCTTCTTTATATGTCATTTCTTATCCTTGGTTAGTGGCAAAGATAAAGTGATACCAAATAATAAACCCTTGAAAATCAGATGATATAATTATTATTTAAGAAAAGAATTGTAAAATATTATAAAATTTAATACTGCATATAAAATAGCAGGCAGCATTTTATATATGCCATCTTTAATCTTAACTCTTACAAGAACTGCTGCAGACATAATAACGGTTAAGAAAATAGAAGCTAAAGAAAGTACTTTCGGGTAGAAGATTCCTATAATGAGACAAGTCCCCGCAATAAACTGAAAAGCACCTATTAGATATCGCTGTTTTCTATAACCCCATCTAATGTATTCTAAAATCATATTTTTTGACGTGAAAGAAGTTATCCCATATATAATAAAGGATATGCCTGAAAAAAGAATAATAATATTTAAAATCATTAGCGAAATAAACCTGAATTAAATGCTGCAATGAATACAGATAAAACAAGAAGGATAAAGGATGGAATATATTTAGGCCAAGGGTTTTTAACTTTTAGATGAGCTAAAAGAGCGCAAATCATTAAAAATGCCATAGATAAAGAAGCCCCCAATAAAACTTCACTATAAAAAATCCCAACTACCAAGAGGGTGGCTAATGAAATCTTAGAAGCGCCTACAATATTTCTTGTTAAATCAGAAAGTCCATATTGCTTAAACTCTTTAACTATGTTATCAAATCTAAAAACCCAGACAAAAACAATAGAGATTGAAACTACTAACTGTGCTAAAATTGAAATTTTTTACATAATTGTAATAACCTAAGATTAATTTATTAAATATAGCTTTCTAATCAATACTATGCAAATGCTACCAAGTGAGTTAAAAAAGTTTGTATAATTTAAATAACTATACTGCTGTCGCATCTAGTTTAGACGGAAGCTAAAAAGTTGCTTTTTAAATTAAAATAGGCTTTATTATAAATGTATAATGTTCTGTGAAATACCTTAAAAAATTAAGATTAAAACGATAGAAAAACTCATATTTTAGAGCCCTTTAATCTAAGAAAAACCCAATGAGGAAAGTAGAGGAAACAAAAAAGCCGTTTCATAAATGAAACGGCTTTTTATTTTTGCTTCTGCGGTCTGGACGAGACTCGAACTCGCGACCCCCTGCGTGACAGGCAGGTATTCTAACCAACTGAACTACCAAACCTCGCGTTAGCGGTTGCAAATATACACCGCTTATTTAATTGTGCAAACAAAAAATAGTAAAAAAATAAAATATTTTTATCTGGCCGGGAGGGCCATAAAAAAAGACCTCATCTAAAAGAAAAGGCCTTTTACTTATGTTTTTATTGATAAGCAATTACATAGCAGCGTCTATAGCGTCTGTATAGGCCTGCTTAGGAGAAACCCCTACCTGTCTGCTTACTATTTCACCGTTCTTAAATACTAGAACGGTTGGAATATTACGCACGCCGTATTTGGCTGCAAACTCTTGGTTGGCGTCTACGTCTACTTTACCAACAACAGCCTTGCCTTCGTATTCATTACTTACCTCATCTATAATTGGACCTACCATTCTGCAGGGTCCACACCATGCTGCCCAAAAATCTACTACTACGGGCTTGTCGCTTTTTAAAACTACTTCCTCAAAAGTAGCGTCTGTTATTTCTAATGCCATGATTGCTTTTTTAATTTAATACAAATTTACGGAAATATTTTGCTTTCTAAGCCTTGCTTGTCCCCTTTTACCTATCTGGTTATAAGAAAGACTTATGATTAGTTTAGACTGTAATGAATGTCCTTGGCCTCTAAAGCTGCTAACAATTCATTTGAAATAGCTATTTTTTGTTTGCGGCTCACAAAATCTACCTTAATACTATCTTCCATTTCATAGAGACTAAAGTGTAGGGGCAGATTTCCTGGGTGCTCTTGCACTATTTCTTTAATGCGCTCTATTTTACTGGCTTCTAAATGGTCTACCCTAAGCTTAAGGGTGAGCTTTTTGGTAAAGGACTCTAGTATGTCTTGTAACAAATAAAAGTTATTAAACTGCAAACGAGGATCTCCTTTTTTACCTGTTTCTTTGTTGGCCCAGCCTTCTTTAACTAGTGTTTTACAAAATATAAAGGAGTTTACAATAAGGAAATGTCTGAATTTTAAATACTCTTCTCCAAAAATTCTAAACTCATGAGAGTCTGCGTAATCTTCTACTGTAAAGGCCGCCCATCCTTTTCCATTTTGAGACACCCTGTGCTGCACCTCAGACACCACGCCTGCAAAAGTTAGCTCTCTGTTCACATAGCTTGGTAGGTCATTAAAAAAGGACACATTTGCGTTGGCATAGGTGTTCATCTCTGTTTTATAATCATCAAGTGGGTGGCCGGAAATATAGATTCCCACCACGTCTTTCTCTTGCTTGAGTTTTTCCATGGTACCCCACTCTGGGCAAGGGGGTACCTCTGGTTCAGGAATTTGTATATCACTAGCCTCTCCAAAGAGGCTTACTTGTGCAGAATTTTCATTTTCTTGATACCTGGCGCCATACCGAATAACCTTCTCTAAGAAGGTTCCTGCGTCTCCTAAGGTATGAAAGTACTGGGCCCTATGAACACCCCCAAAAGAGTCAAAGCCACCCGCTAAGGCTAAGTTTTCAAAGGCTTTTTTATTGGCTGCTCTTAGATCTATGCGCTTGGCCAGGTCAAAAACAGATCTAAAGCCACCGTTTTCTTTTCTTTCTGCAACAATAGTTTCTACCGCAGCGCGGCCCACCCCTTTAATAGCGCCCATTCCAAAACGAACAGCACCCTGGGCATTCACAGCAAATTTATAGAAAGATTCATTGACGTCTGGCCCCAATACTGGTAGGGCCATGCGCTTGCACTCCTCCATGAAAAAAGTGACCTGCTTAATGTCATTCATATTGTTAGAAAGCACCGCTGCCATGTACTCTGCTGGGTAGTGCGCCTTTAAATACGCAGTTTGGTAGGCAATATAGGCATAGCAAGTAGAATGAGATTTATTGAAGGCATAAGAAGCAAAGGCCTCCCAGTCTTTCCATATTTTCTCTAAAATAACCACTGGGTGACCCAGTTTGTTGCCCCCTTCTAAAAACTGAGGTTTTAGTTTTTCTAGTAAGGCAAAGATTTTTTTACCCATGGCCTTACGCAACACATCTGCCTCTCCCTTAGAAAAACCTGCTAGTTTTTGGGAGAGTAGCATTACTTGCTCTTGGTAAACCGTAATTCCATAGGTCTCTTTTAGGTTCTCTTCCATTTCCGGAAGGTCATAGGCAATGTCTTCTTGACCATTTTTCCGAGCAATAAAGCTTGGAATATACTCCATGGGCCCAGGTCTGTAAAGGGCGTTCATGGCAATGAGGTCATCAAAAACCGTAGGCTTTAGATCTTTGAGGTGCTTTTGCATGCCCACAGATTCATACTGAAAAACCCCTACGGTTTCTCCGCGTTGGAAGAGTTCATAGGTTTTTGTGTCATCCAAAGGAAAGTCATCGGGTACCAGTAAAATGTCATGCTTGGCCTTTACAATTTTTACAGTGTCTTTAATGAGGGTGAGGGTCTTAAGCCCCAAAAAGTCCATTTTTAAAAGTCCAGCACTCTCCACCACGGAGTTGTCAAATTGAGTGACGTATAAATCAGAGTCTTTGGCCGTAGCCACTGGCACATAGTTGGTAATATCTGAGGGCGTAATAATCACCCCACAGGCGTGAATGCCCGTATTTCTGAGAGAGCCTTCTAATACGCGGGCCATATTAAGGGTCTGCGCTTCTAAGTCTGGGCCGTCTGCTATATTTAAAAGTTCGTTTACCTTTTCTAGGTCTTCAGACCTAAAATTCTTTTTAAGCTCTGCCTCTGAATAACTAAAAATGTTAGACAGCTTAGACATATTGGGCAATAACTTGGCAATTCTGTCTGCCTCATTAAGGGGTAAGTCCAATACCCTAGCTGTATCTCTAATAGAAGACTTGGCCGCCATGGTGCCGTAGGTAATAATCTGAGCCACCTGGTTGGCTCCGTACTTTTTAATCACATAATCCATGACGCGCCCACGCCCTTCATCGTCAAAATCAATATCAATATCTGGCATGGACACCCTGTCTGGGTTTAGAAACCGCTCAAAAAGTAAATCGTATTTAAGTGGGTCTATATTGGTGATCCACAAACAGTAAGCCACTACAGAACCTGCTGCGGAACCCCTGCCAGGACCCACAGATACATCCATATTTCTAGCCTCTCTAATAAAGTCTTCTACAATTAAAAAATAACCAGGGTAGCCGGAATTCTCAATAGTTTTAAGTTCAAAATCTAAGCGCTCTTCAATTTCTGGGGTCATCTCTGGATAGCGTTTTTTAGCTCCCAAATAAGCCAGATGCCTTAAATAAGCATTCTCTCCTCTTTTCCCCTTATCTTCTAAATCTTGGGCCACATTAAATGCCTCTGGAATTTCAAATGCAGGCAGCAATACCTCTCTAGCCAATTCAAAAGACTCAATTTCACAAGCAATTTTATAGGTGTTTTCAATGGCCTCTGGCAGGTCTGAAAACAATTCTTTCATGGCCTGGGCACTCTTAAAATAATACTCTTGGTTGGGCAAACCATAGCGGTATCCCCTGCCCTTTCCAATGGGGGTGGCTTGCTTTTCACCCTCTTTTACACAGAGTAAAATATCATGGGCATTGGCGTCTTGCTTGGCGCCGTAATAAGTGTTGTTGGTAGCCACTAAAGAAACCCTATGTTTTTTAGCCATAGGAATAAGGACTTGGTTTACGCGGTCTTCATCTTCTTGCCCATGGCGCATGATCTCTAGGTAAAAATCACGTCCAAAGGTTTCTTTCCACCACAGCAAAGCGTCTTCTGCCTGCTGCTCTCCCAAGTTTAAAATTTTGGCTGCCACCTCACCGTAGAGATTCCCAGAAAGCACAATGATGTCTTCTTTATATTGCTCTACCAAAGTCCTGTCTATCCTAGGCACATAGTAAAACCCTTGCGTATAGGCAATGGAAGAAAGCTTGGCTAAATTGTGATAGCCCTTTTTATTTTTAGCTAAGAATACCATTTGGTACCCGTAGTCTTTCACACTTTTATTCTTATGGTCCTCACAAACAAAAAATTCACAGCCAATAATAGGCGTCATTTCTTTGCCTTCTAAAGGGGTGCCTGCGGCCGATGCTGCTGCGTGGGTCTCTTTAATTTTAACATTGTGCGCCTTCACCTCTTTAACAAAGTGAAAAGCCCCCATGAGGTTGGCGTGGTCCGTAATGGCTACCGCAGGCATGTGGTGCTTGGCTGCTTGGGCCACCAAATCTTTCACACTCATGGTGGACTGCAATACAGAAAACTGAGAGTGGTTGTGCAGGTGCACAAAAGGCGCAGCTTCTAACAGCTCTAAATTCTCCTTAATATCTGCTTTGGTGGGCGCGTCTTCTAATGGTTTAGCCTGCGCTGCTTGCAGCTTGGCCGATGCCTTTTTCAAATTTACATGTACCAAACCAATCCCTTCTATAGCCTCCGGGTTAGCGGCATTAAAATCTTGGTAATAATGGGCCGGAGCTCCCAATTTCTCTAGCGGATAATGCTTTAAGCGCAGTAATTCTAAAAAACACCTAGTGGTGGCCTCTACATCTGCCGTAGCATTATGGGCCTCAGAAAAAGGCGCCCCAAATAAGTATGCATGTAGTTCTGTAAGCGTAGGCAATTTAAACTTACCGCCCCTACCCCCTGCTATTTGGCACATACTAGCTGTTGCTTCTGTACAAGTGTCTAAAACGGGTTTTTGAGCCAGCACATTTTCTATCCCAGCCCTGTGAAACTCTGCCCCCATAATATTGAGGTCAAAGCCTACATTCTGGCCCACCACAAAATGAGCCTTAGCCATTGCTGCCTGAAAACGCTCTAATACCTGCATTAAAGGCAGTCCTTCTTTCTGTGCCAAAGCAGTAGAAATACCGTGAATTTGCTCTGCCTCATAAGGTACATCAAAACCATCTGGAGCTACCAAATAATCTTGGTGCTCCAACAAGTTTCCCATAGCATCATGCAGCTGCCAAGCAATCTGAATACAGCGCGGCCAGTTGTCTGTATCTGTTACAGGGGCATTCCATCTCTTGGGTAAACCAGTGGTTTCGGTGTCAAATATTAAATACATCTTGGCAGTTTTTCTTTGGGTCTGTACAGATTGTGGAATGGTAAAAATAACCAAAAGCAGCCGTATAGAAAAAGAGGGTTTTAAGAAGTTATTAACCCTAATTTAGTTGCCACATAAGTTTGGCAATGGAAAGGCCATTGTCAATTCCAAAAAATAGAGTCTAAACTATTGTGAATCACAAAAAAAGGCTATATTTGCACCCTCTTAAATGAGAAAACTAAAAAGAATTAATAACCAAGGGTCGGGCACCCTACAAATTAATGTGATATGCCAGTAAAAATTAGATTACAAAGACACGGTAAAAAAGGAAAACCATTTTATTGGATCGTTGCAGCAGATGCACGCGCTAAAAGAGATGGTAAATTTTTAGAGAAATTAGGAGTTTACAATCCTAATACCAACCCAGCTACCATAGACTTAAATGTAGACGGTGCTGTTAAATGGTTAAACAATGGAGCACAGCCTTCAGACACTGCCAAACGTTTATTATCTTACAAAGGAGCCCTTATAAAACACCACTTATTAGGAGGCGTTAGAAAAGGAGCTTTAACTATTGAGCAAGCAGAAGAAAAATTCAATGCTTGGGTATTAGAAAAAGATGCTGCTGTTGCTGCTAAAGTTTCTGGCCTTACCAAAGACCAAGAGGCAGAAAAAGCTAAAGCTTTAATTGCTGAAAAAGCTGTAAATGAAAAGCGTGTTTCTGACGCACAAGCTTTAGAAGCTAGCGCTGCCGCTGAGATTGCTGCTGCTGCTGCAGAAGTTGCCGCTACGGAAGCCGCTGCTGCTGCTGAAATGGCTACTACAGAAGAGGTAGTTGCAGAGGTTGCTGAAGAAGTGGTTGCTGAAGAAGCAGCTGCTACTGATGGCGCTACAGAAGAAACAAAAGAAGCTTAATTTATAAAGGATATGCGTAAGGAAGATTGTTTCTACTTAGGCAAAATCGTTTCAAAATACAGTTTTAAAGGAGAGGTGCTCATAAAGCTAGACGCAGATGAGCCCGAACTATACGAAAATATGGAATCAGTGTTTATCTCTATGAGAGATAGCCTGGTTCCTTTTTTTATTGAGCAAAGTTCATTACATAAATCCAGCCTACTTAGAGTTAGATTTGAAGCGGTAGCAGATGAAGCCGCAGCAGACAAGATTATGGGGTCTGAACTCTACCTGCCTTTAAGCTTTTTGCCAAAACTTAGTGGAGACAAATTTTACTACCATGAGGTCATTGGATTTACACTCCTAGATGCTGTTCACGGAGATATTGGGAAAATTACTGGAGTGAATGACTCCGTAAGCCAAGCCTTATTTCTAGCTAAAAAAGGGGACAAAGACCTTCTCATTCCCATTACAGACCAGATTATTACCAAGGTAGACCGGGCGCAAAAAATTATAGAGGTAAGCACTCCTGACGGTTTGGTAGCACTGTATTTAGATGGTTTGTAAATACTTTTTAAGCCCTACTTTTGTAGTATGTCTAAGCCTTTTACATTTAAAGAATTTACTGTAGCCCAGGACCACTGTGCCATGAAAATTGGTACCGATGGTGTTTTACTTGGGGCTTGGGTGCCTATAGACCACCTCCCAAATAGCATTTTAGACATGGGTGCTGGCACTGGGCTCATTGCCCTTATGTTGGCACAACGCACTCATGCAGAAACCATAGACGGAATAGAAGTCATAGACATGGCCTATGAGCAGTGTGTGGTTAATTTTGAAAATTCTCCTTGGGCAGACAGGCTCTTTTGCTACCATGCAGATGTAAAAGAACTCTTAGAAGAGGCAGCAGATATGGCCTATGACCTCATTGTGTCTAACCCTCCTTTTTACAGTGAAGACAATTTAAAGAATGAACTGGAGCGGGCGGCAGCAAGGGAAAGCAGCGCGCTGCCTTTCCCGCTGCTGCTACAAGCAAGCGCTGCGCTCCTTTCAGAAAAAGGGGTGTTTGCATTGGTACTGCCCTTTAAGGAAGAGGCTGAATTTATAAAGCTTGCCGCAGCCGTTGGGCTTTTTCCGCAGCAGATCATGCGCGTTCAGGGCCATGCTACTGCAGAAATAAAACGCACTTATATGGCTTTTGGCTTTGAAAAAGCGCCCTGCCGCCAGAGCTTGCTTGTCATTGAAACCACCAGACATCAATACACTCCAGAATACAAAGCACTGGTAAAAGATTTTTATTTGAAAATGTAACTTTTCATCCTTGTATTGTTATGTTTCTTTAACTAATTTAGACCCTAGAATGTATGTGCTAGTTGTAAAAGACAAAGCCCCCTATAAAAAAGCTATGAGACCAGATTTATTTGAAGCCCCAGATTACTACAACTTAGATGATTTATTGAGCCCAGAGCACCTTTTGGTGCGTGACGCTGCAAGGGCTTGGGTAAAAAGATCCGTGAGTCCCATTATTGAAAAGCACGCCCAAGACGCTACTTTTCCAACAGAAATTATTAGTGGTTTGGCAGAAATTGGTGCCTTTGGCCCTTATATTCCAGAGCAATATGGCGGCGCAGGACTGGACCAAATTAGCTACGGTCTTATCATGCAAGAAATAGAAAGGGGAGATTCTGGAGTACGTTCTACCGCCTCTGTACAATCTTCACTGGTGATGTATCCTATTTACGCTTATGGAAATGAGGAGCAGCGTATAAAATACTTGCCAAAATTAGCCTCTGGAGAGCTCATGGGCTGTTTTGGACTTACAGAGCCAGACCACGGTTCTAACCCCAGCGGTATGACTACAAATATAAAAGACATGGGAGACCACTACCTTTTAAACGGTGCCAAAATGTGGATTTCCAACGCACCCTTTGCAGACATAGCAGTAGTATGGGCCAAGAATGAGGCAGGCCGTATTAAAGGCGTAATAGTAGAGCGGGGAATGGAAGGTTTTACCACGCCAGAGACACACAACAAATGGAGCTTAAGAGCATCGGCCACAGGCGAACTTATTTTTAGTGATGTAAAAATTCCAAAAGAAAATATACTGCCCAATAAAGACGGCTTGGGAGCGCCATTGGGCTGCTTAGATTCTGCCCGTTACGGCATTGCCTGGGGAGCCATAGGTGCTGCCATGGACTGCTATGACACGGCCCTTAGATATGCAAAAGAGCGCATTCAATTTGGAAAGCCTATTGCTGCTACCCAATTACAACAGAAGAAATTAGCAGAAATGCTTACAGAAATTACCAAGGCCCAGCTATTGGCTTTCCGCCTAGGACAACTCAAAAACCAAGGAAAAGCCACCACAGCACAAATTTCTATGGCCAAGAGAAACAATGTAGACATGGCTATTAAAATTGCCAGAGAAGCACGCCAAGTATTGGGTGGTATGGGTATTACTGGAGAGTATTCTATTATGCGCCATATGATGAATTTAGAGTCTGTAATCACCTATGAAGGTACCCATGATATTCACCTACTCATTACTGGAGCAGACATTACGGGCTTCCCTGCATTTTCTTCATAACTTCCTCTAAAACGCACTTAAAATTTGCTGCAAAGCATTTAATTTTACTAAGTGTTTGCACTGGTAGATTGTAATAATTTTTATGCCTCTTGTGAGCGGGTTTTTAACCCTTCGCTCCAAGGAAGGCCCATAGCGGTGCTGTCTAATAATGACGGCTGCTTTATTGCGCGCAGTAATGAAGCCAAGGCCTTAGGTTTGCCTATGGGAGCACCTGCCTTTAAATATGAGGCTTTTTGTAAGGCAAAAGGTATAGAAGTGTTTTCTTCTAATTACCCGCTGTATGGAGACATGAGTGCGCGTGTCATGCAGATCCTAAGCCAATTCACCCCAGAAATAGAAATCTACAGCATAGATGAGGCCTTTTTACAGCTCAAGGGCTTTGACCACATAGACTTGGAAGCCTACGGCAAAGAAATGCAGCAAAAGGTAGAAAAATGGACCGGAATTCCCGTGAGTATAGGCATAGCTCCCACCAAAGCCCTAGCCAAGGTAGCCAATAAAATTTCTAAAAAATTTAAAGAAAGAACTGGTGGGGTATACCTTATAAAAGACCAAGATAGTATTACAAAAGCCCTTAAATGGACCCAGATAGAAGACGTTTGGGGCATTGGTTACAGGCATGCTAAAAAACTAAGGGCCTTAGAGATAAATACAGCCTATGACTTTACACAGCTGCCAGAAGACTGGGTGCGCAAACAAATGTCCGTAGTGGGGCTGCGCCTGCAACAAGACCTTAAAGGCATTCCAACCCTGGCACTAGAAGAAGGAAATAAAAGTAAAAAAGGCATTGCTACCACTAGAAGTTTTGAAAACAGCCTCACGGAGCTCTCAGACCTAGAAGAGCGCATTGCCACCTTTGCCAACCACTGCGCTCAAAAACTAAGGGTCCAGAAAAGTGCCGCCAATATTTTAATTGTTTTTTTACGCAACAATCCCTTTGACCCTAAAGTGCCAAGGGTATATAGACAATTGGCCATTCCTTTGGCCTACCCCACAGACTCTAGCATAGTGCTAAGCCAAGAAGCTATTAAGGGAATTAGGGCCTTGTATGAGCCTGGAGTGGCCTATAAAAAAGCAGGGGTTCTAGTGAGCGGCTTGGTGCCTATAAACGGCAAACAATTAGATCTATTTAAGAGAGAACAGCCCAAGCACGACGCACTGATGGCGGTCATAGATAAAATGAATAAAAAATATGGAAATGGCCTTAAAATTGCCAACCAAGACCTAAATCGCACCTGGAAAATGAAGCAGCAGTACCTGAGCAAACGCTATACCACAGACCTAAGAGATGTCATAAAAATAAAGGGATGAGACTTAAAAAAACCAAAGAAGTAGCCGGCTTAACCTTCTATACTCCAGAAGTTCCAGGTTTAAAACAACCCATTATAGAAGGAGGAATCTCTGCGGGATTTCCATCGCCAGCAGACGATTTTAAAGAAATCCGCATTAGTCTAGATGAAAATCTGGTACGCAATAAAGAGGCTACCTTCTACGCTAGGGTCAGCGGAGAATCTATGATGGGCGCAGGACTAGATGACGGAGATTTACTGGTCATAGACAGGAGCCTAGAGCCTAAAGACGGGAAAATTGCCGTTTGTTTTATAGACGGAGAATTCACAGTGAAAAGACTTAAAATCTCGGCCGGAGTATTGTATCTCATGCCTGCAAATACGCGTTATAAACCCATAGCTGTTAATGAGGAAAATACGCTCCTTATTTGGGGAGTGGTCACCTATGTAATTAAAGCCATGTGATGTGTTTTAAAAAAATCATTTGAAAAATAGAACTAGTAGTTTTAATTTTTTATATCTTTTTAGAGCAAATTATGAAATTGTAATTTATTTTGAATAAAGATAAAATAGACTTGACGCATGATTAAAAAATACGGCCTAATTATTTTTATAATTTCTTTAATTATATTCTTCCTTGGCTTTCATTTCTATTTTAACAATGTCACTATTAAGGACCACGTTTTAGACAAAGAATACCCTACTCATTACAACGGCAAACAATTTGCGGGTTCTCAATCCTGCTACACCTGCCACCAAGACATTTATGAGGCGCATATAGAAACACCACATTTCAAGTCTTCAAAACTAGCGAGTAAAAAAGATTTAGAGGGTATTATTAAGAGTCACAATAACTCATTTCAATTGGCAGGAGGAAAAATCAAGTTAGAGATGGAAGACGATGGCTATTACCAACTAACTATAAATGAATTTGGAGAAATAACAGATAGAACTAAAATAGATATTATCATTGGCTCTAACACTAAAGGACAATCTTATTTAAACTTTGAAGGAGATTCGCTATACCAAATGCAGGCCTCCTATTTTAATACAGAGAAAGTAGTGACAAATAGTCCTGGCTATCCAAACTATCCGTTTAAGAGAGAAGTGAAGGACAACTGTATAAAATGCCATGTTACCTTTGCTAAAAACAAAGATTTAAAAGGAAATTCAAATGTGTACAATAAAGAATCCTTTATGTACGGCATAGATTGCGAAAGTTGCCACGGACCATCTAAAGAACATGTAGATTATAGGCTGGGAACCACAGAGCAATTTACCACAGACCCTATTGTAAAAATAAAAGACCTAGACCGCCAGTCAAAAATTGATGTTTGCGCACAATGCCATGCAGGACTCAGGTCTAATCAAATAAAAGGAAATCCATTTTCTTATGTAGTTGGAGATACTTTGGAAAATTATACTAAAAACTACTACAGCGGAAAACCTGAGTCAGAATTAGATGTCCATGGAAATCAATACGGACTTTTAAAAAGCAGTGCCTGTTACAATAAAAGTCCGTCGATGAGTTGCACCACTTGTCATGATCCTCACAAGAATCAGAGAGGTAATAGTGGGTACTTCAATTCCAAATGTATAGGATGTCATGCAGAACCAAAAAAACTACACCCCATGTTGGGTGGAGAAAAATTTAATGATTGCATTAGCTGTCACATGCCGGTATCTAAATCTAAGAATATGAAAATTAACGTTAAAAGTGTAGACAAATCAGTAGAGGTAAGAACACATCTAATAGGAGTTTATCAATAATAAAAGGCATTTAAACCAAAAACGACTGCCATTAAACTTTTAACGATTTTTAGCTAAAGTATTAAATTAACAAAAAATTATGAATTGCATAATTTTTACTTATATTAGCATTTGTTTATGAATCTGCTAAAAATATAGATTCATTTTTACTTTTTAAACTAAAACCAAACCAAACTAAAATTTAACTTTATGAAAAAATTGTTATTCACAAAAATTGTTTTTGTGTTTGCATTGCTATTTGCAAGCCTTACAAGTGCACAAACAATAACAGGTAATGTATCTGACAAAAACGGCCCCTTACCAGGAGCAAACGTTTTGGTAAAAGGTACTACTAACGGTACACAAACAGATTTTGATGGTAATTATTTTATTGATGCTGGATCCAACAAAACATTGGTATTCAGTTATATTGGATATAAATCTTTATCTGTCTCTATAAATGGACAAACGGTCATAGACGTATCCTTAGAAGAAGATGCAAACAAATTAGACGAGGTAATTGTTACAGGATACGGTACGCAGGTAAAGAAGGATTTAACAGGAGCTGTGACTGTAGTAGACACAGATGAATTACTCTCTGTACCAGCAACCACCTTTGCACAACAATTACAAGGTAGAGCTGCAGGAGTAAGTGTCGTAAATGATGCAAGACCTGGAGGAGAAGCCACTGTACGTATAAGGGGATTTGGAACATTGGGAAATAATGACCCATTGTATATTATTGATGGGGTACCTTCTCAACAACAATCAAACCTAAACCCAAACGATATTGAATCATTACAGATATTAAAAGATGCATCTGCAGCTTCCATATATGGTTCAAGGGCAGCAAATGGAGTGATTATTATCACTACTAAAAAAGGTAAGTTAGGAAAGCCTTCTATCACTTATAATACTTTTTATGGAACACAAACTGCCGCCAAAGGCGCAGAAGCTCTTAATGCCACTGAATTAGGTAGCTATCTTTATTTAGCAGATTTATATGCTGGAAAAACTCCATCACACGGGCAGTATACTTTTGGTCCAACTGGGCAAGTGACTATTCCTGATTATGTTTTTCCAAGTAGAGGTTCTGAAGGAGATGCTGGAGTAAATCCGGATTTATATTCTTTAAGAGAAGGTAATATATATGCCATTACAAGATCTGCAGACACCAACTGGTGGAATGAAGTAACTCAGACTGCACCTATTATTAGCCATAATATTGCTGCTTCAGGTGCTACGGACATGGCTAATTATGCATTTAGCTTAGGATATTTTTCTCAAGAGAGTATTATGAAGTTTTTCAGTTATGACAGAATTTCATTAAGAGCCAATACAGAATTTAAGGCTCTAAATAAAAAACTGTCTATTGGAGAAAATTTCACCGCCTCTTTTGACAATAGAAAAGGAGTCCTAGATAATGACAGTGAACAGAGTGCTCTTTCTGGTTCGTACAAACACCACCCATTACTACCTATTTATGACATAGCAGGAAACTATGCTGGAAGTAGAGGTGCCAACTTAGGAAACAACTTCAATCCATACGCTACTATGGAAAGAAATAAAGATGACAGAACATATGGACTGCGCCTATTAGGTAATGTATTTGCTGATTATGAAATTATTCCAAATCTAAACATAAGAACGAGTGCAGGTATAGATACAAGAGTGAGTAGGACTAGAGATTTAGGTAGACCACAACCTGAATACGTAGAGGGAAACTTTATCAATAGTTCTAGTGCAAGAGAAACCTACGATTACCAATGGACATGGACCAACACTTTAACTTATTCTAAAAGTTTAAATGAAGTACACAATTTCAAGGCGTACTTAGGAACAGAATCTATTCAATTGTATCAAGAAAGTTTTGGAGCAGGAAGACAAAGATTTGCTTTTGAAACTTCAAACATATTAAGTTTCTTAGATCTTGGAGATGCAACCACTGCAAGCAATTATGGAGGCGTAAATAGAGATTATACGCTTTGGTCTCAATTTGGTCAATTTAACTACAACTATGATGGAAAATACCTTGCTCAGGTTACCTTGAGAAACGACGCTTCCTCACGTTTCCAACTAGCATCTAGAAGTGCTGTATTCCCAGCAGCTAGTTTAGGATGGAGAGTTTCTGATGAAAAATTTATGAAAAATGTAAGTTGGATAGATAACTTAAAGGTAAGATACGGTTGGGGTAAAACTGGAAACCAAGAAATTGGTGATTACAATGCCTATACTACTTATCAATCTAATATTGTTACTGGTGGATACCCTATAGACGGTTCTGCTGGAACTCCTACAATTGGTTTTGCCACACAATCATTTGGTAATCCAAAAGCAAAATGGGAAACTACTACTTCTAATAACTTTGGTATAGACTTAGTAATGCTAGATAATAAGGCTAGTGTAACTTTAGATGTTTTTAGCCAAGTTACATCAGACATGTTAATTAATGTTCCAGTAACTTATACCGCTGGGCAAGCTAATGAGCCAGCGTTTAACGTGGGTCAAATGACTAACAAAGGTTTTGACTTAGCATTAAGCTATGGAGACACTAAAGGAGATTTCTCATATGATATTGGAGGAAACATATCTGTTTACAAAAACAATGTAGATACCTTAGAAGGAGAAAGTACTAGAATTTTTGGACAAAGCAGAAGAATTCCTGCTCTTTCTATAACAGAAGCTGGGTCTCCAATTGCCTCTTTTTATGGGTTTCAAAATTTAGGTATATTTCAAACGCAAGCAGAAGCAGACGCTTGGGCTCCTTATGGAGACTATAATGCACCTGGAAAATTTAAAGTAGCAGACATAAATAATGATGGTGTGATCAATGATGATGACAGAACTATCATTGGTACTCCACACCCAGATTTCACTTATGGAATTAACCTTAATATGAGCTACAAAGACTTTGCATTAAATGTATTTGGAAATGGATCTCAAGGAAATGATGTATTTAACTATGTGAGATATTTTGCAGACTTTAACACCTTCCAAGGAAATAGATCTACAAGAGCATTGTTTGATGCATGGCAGCCTACAAATCCACAATCAGCTCCTAGCACATGGGTAGCAGCAAATCCAAATGCAAGTACTCCAATAATGGATGCAAATGACGCTGTAAGTAGTAGACCATCTACTTATTTAATTGAAGATGGAAGCTTTTTTAGAATCAAAAACATTCAACTAACCTACAATGTTCCTTCAGCTATACTTAATATGTTTGGTTTAGCAAATGCCCAAGTATATGTTCAAGGACAGAATTTAGTGACATTTACTAAATATTCTGGATTAAACCCTGAAGTACAACTTGGTAACACAGGTGACTCTAATAGAAACTTAACATTAGGATATGATGGTGGGGGACAACCAGTTGCAAAAACCTTTAACGTAGGTTTAAATATTACTTTAAAATAAATCAAAAATTAATTAAATCAATATAACGATGAAAAAAATAACTTCTATAACTTTATTGATGTTCAGTTTCATAGCGGTGCTTATTGCCTGTAGTGATGATTTCTTGAACAGACAGCCTTTGGGGCAATTTAGTGAACAAGATGTTGCAAGTGAAGAAGGGGTTCAAAGTCTACTAATCGGTGCCTATAATATGGTTCCAGGTGGTGGTCTTACAGGACAAACCTGGCACAATGACATTCATAACTGGGTTTTTAATATTGCCTCTGATGACGCCTTAAAAGGAACAGATGCTGGAGACCAGCCAGAGCAATCCTTTATTGAATCCTATGATTTCCAATCTTTTAATGTTCATATCCGCGACAAGTGGAGAGGACTATACAAAGGAGTGATGGCTACTAATAATGTAATTAAAACATTAGAAAAAGTAGAGAAAATTAGCGAAGCTAATAAAAAACAAATTATTGCAGAAGCACGTTTTCTACGTGGTTTATTCCATTTTGAAGCAAAAAAAATGTGGAGAATGCCCACTTACGTTGGAGACGATGTGTTTGAATTAAATGATTTAGAAAGCACAAAAGTTCCGAATGACAGGGATATTTGGCCATTAATTGAAGCAGACTTTCTTGCTGCTGCATCTGTGCTGCCAGCAACACAGTCAGAAGTTGGAAGACCAACAAGCTGGGCTGCTAAAGCATTTTTAGCAAAAGCAAAAATGTACCAAGGATGGGATGCTAATGGAACTGCCAACACATCAAAATTAGCAGAAGCAAAAACTATTTTAGACGATATCATTAACAATGGTCCTTTTTCTTTAACTGCTAAATTTGAAGATAACTTTAAAGTGAGTACTAGAAATAATTCAGAGTCTATATTTGAAGTACAATACGCTATAAGCAGTGCTTCAGGAGATGTTTCTAATAGAGGTATTGGTCTGGCTCACCCATATATTGATCCATGGGGATGTTGTGGTTTTTATCAGGCTTCTCAAAACTTGGTAAATGCATTCAAAACTGAAAATGGCCTGCCAATGTTAGACACATTTAACAATTCAAATGTGCCATCAGCAGTAGATCCTACTACTAAGTTATCTGTTTATAACGGAACACTAGATCCAAGAATAGATCACTCTGTAGGAAGACCAGGTATTTTGTACAAAGGTTTTAAAATTTATCAAACAGACTTTGTTAGAGACCTTACCTATGCTGGACCGTTTTATTCTATGAAGCACGTTGCAGAACCAGAGGCATTTGGTCAAGGAGGATGGGGGAACCTATCTGCTAATAACTATAGAATAATGAGATTAGATATGATCTATCTTTGGTTGGCAGAAGCAGAAGTAGAACTAGGAAATCTAGAAAGAGCTAGACAACTAGTAAATACAATAAGAGAGAGGGCTACTAACACAAATGACTATGTCAAAAAAGCATTGCAAGGCGCAGAAAGAAATAGCTTTACTGTTCTAGATGAGCCAGCTGCTAATTATAATATTGCGCTTTATACTGATTCTTGGAGTGACCCAACAGTGGCCAGAAAAGCAGTTAGATTTGAAGCAAGATTGGAATTCGCTTTAGAAGGTCATAGATATTTTGATCTTACTCGCTGGGGAATTGCTTCAGAGGTATTAACAAAATACATTGCTAGTGAAGGCCAACTAAGAACATATCTTAAAGGGCGTAACTTTACTAAAGGCAAACATGAATTTTTCCCAATTCCAATTGAGGCAATTGATAGGTCTTCTTTAAATGGACAGGCCACTTTGAAACAAGATCCTGCATATTAAAAATTAATAATTTATTATCAAAAAGCAACGATTTATCTCAGTATAATCGTTGCTTTTCTGTTTAAAAAAAAGAAAGTACATTTAAAGATGAAAAACAAACTCTTATCTATAATTAGTATAATAATCTTTTTAGTTTCTTGTAAGCCTGACGTAACATATCTTTTAAAGCCGTCTAGTGAAACCTCTATTTACTTTAATAATAAGATTGTAGAAACGGATAGTTTTAATATCCTAACAGAAGAATATATTTTTAATGGTGGAGGAGTAGCTGTGGGAGATTTTAATAACGATGGGGCTAGCGATATTTTTTTTACTGGAAATCAAGTGTCAAATAAACTCTATTTAAATAGAAATAATTTCAAGTTTGAAGATGTAAGTAAAGAGGCGAAAATTCAAAGCAATAACAAATGGAATACAGGAGTAGCAGTAGTAGATATTAATACAGATGGATGGTTAGATATATATGTTTGCGCAGCAATGAATGAGGATAAAAAAAATATGCTTTATGTCAATCAAGGCTTAAACAAAAATGGAATTCCAGTTTTCAAAGAGATGGCTAAGGCTTATGGAATAGATGATGACAGGAATAGCATGAATGCTACATTCTTTGATTATGACCAAGATGGGTTGTTAGATTTATATGTATTAAACAATGAACAGACACATGTGCTACCCACTAATTACAGAAAAAAAATCACAGACGGTTCTGCCATAAGTAATGATCGATTATATAAAAATTTAGGGAAAGGAAACTTTGAAGATATAACTATTAAGGCCGGGATAATTCACGAGGGATTTGGGCTGGGAATTGCTGTTGCTGATATAAACTATGACGGTTGGCCAGACATACATATTAGTAATGATTATCTAACCAATGACTTGCTCTACATCAATAATAAAAATGGGACATTTACCAATAAAATAGAAGACTACTTAAAACATCAGAGTAAGTTTTCTATGGGATCGGACATATCAGATTATGACAATGACGGGTATTTAGACATTATCACAATTGATATGCTTGGAGACACCAACGAGCGTATTAAAACTACCATTGGAAACACAAATTACCTAGAGTATATTCTGAATGAAAGATATGATTACCAATATCAATACATGAGAAATATGCTTCACAAAGGGAATGGAAGTGATGGTAATTATAGTGAAATAGGTCTTATGGCTGGTATTTTTAAAACAGACTGGAGTTGGTCTCCCCTATTTATGGACGTAGATAACGATGGCAATAGAGATCTTTTAATCACCAATGGTTTTCCTAGAGATATAACGGATAAAGACTTTGGAAATTTTAGTCTAAATGTAGGCCCGTATTTAAGTCCAAAAAAAATTCTGGATTCTATCCCAATAGTCAAAATATCAAATTATGGTTATAAAAATAAAGGGGATTGGTCCTTTGAGGATGCTACAGAAAATTGGGGCTTAAAAATTCCGTCTTTTTCTAATGGAGCTGCATTTGCAGACCTAGACCAAGACGGAGATTTAGATTATATAGTTAATAATATAAACGATGAGGCTTTTATTTATGAAAACACAACGAATAGAAAAAAAAGTGATAATAATTTCTTAAGGATGTCTTTAAAAGGTCCTAAGTCTAATCCACTTGGTATTGGAACAAAAATAAAAATTCATTTTGGAAGCAAAATTCAGTATTATGAGCATTATTTAAGTAGGGGTTATTTGTCTTCCGTAGAGGGAATAGCTCATTTTGGTTTAGCAAACATAAAAAAAATAGACAGTATCCTAATTCAATGGCCTGACGGAAAAATGGAGAAAAAATTCTCGCAAAATACAAACAACAGCATTGTTGTGCGTTATACAGACTCTAAAAAGCCAGAAGTAGCTAAACCTAAAAATAAGATCAAAAATAAATGGTTCGCCAATGTAACAGAGTCTATTGGAACTGTCATTATTTCAGAAGATTTTGACTTTGATGATTATAGCGTACAAGCAACCTTACCACATAAACTAACACAGAACGGACCCTCTATAGTAGTAGGGGATATTAATGGAGATCAATTAGAAGACGTAATAATTAGTAGTTCCCATGGATTCTCACCAAAAATATTAATACAAAGAAAAGATGGAAGCTTTACAACAAAAGTGATGTTTGAAGAAGCGCTTGACAAAGAATACGAGGAAGAAGACATGGCGCTATTTGATCTAGACAACGATGGGGATTTAGACTTGTATTTAGTTTCTGGAAGTAACCAATTTAAAGAAAATAGTGATAATTTCATAGATAGACTTTTTTTAAATGACGGACTTGGAAATTTCACGAAAGATACTAAGCGAATTCCAAAAATTAATTCTAGCGGCTCTGTTGTAAAAGTAATGGACTTTAACAGTGACGGTTTTCAAGATCTATTTGTTGGAGGAAGAACCCCTTCTACTAAGTATCCAATGCCAGAAAAAAGCTATCTACTCCAAAACAAAAATGGTTATTTGGTAGATGTAACAGATGAAATTGCTCCAGAATTAAGGTCTATTGGTATGATTACAGATGCCGAATGGGCAGATTACAACGGAGACAATTCAGTAGATCTGATTGTAGTTGGAGAGCTCATGGCAGTCACTATTTTCAAAAACAACCGTGGTATTTTTAAAAAAATGAATGGTACAGGATTAAGTGAATTTTCTGGGTGGTGGGAAAATATTGAAGTAAAAGATATGGACCAGGACGGTGATTTAGACTTTGTAGTAGGAAATATAGGGAGAAATAATTTTTACCACGCCTCTGCAGAAAGACCTTACACTATTGTTTCAAAAGATTTTGACGCAAATGGATTCATAGATCCTATTCCTTTTTCCTATCAAATAAATAAGGATGGCAAATATGAATCCTATCCCTTAAATCTATGGGGAGATATTAATAGTCAATCCCCTCTTTTTAGGAAAAAATTTGATTATTACAAAGACTATGCCAAGGCTACTGAGCAAAGTCTCTTTGATGAAAATGAATTAAAAGACGCTCTAATTCTAAAAGGAAATTATGATAGAAGTGCTTACATTGAAAACCTAGGAAATGGAACTTTCTCTGTTCACGACTTACCAATAGAAGCACAAATAGCTCCATTAAATGATATCATACTTATGGATATAAATGGAGATAATAAAGAAGATATCATAGCGGTAGGAAATGATTTTGGAAATGAAATTTTTATAGGTAAATACGACGCGTTAAATGGCGTTATTTTAGTAGGAGATGGAATGGGGTCGTTTTCATCCATATCGAGCTTAGAAAGTGGCTTTTTAGCCCCTGGAGACGCTAAACATATAGCAAAGGTTAAAAAATCTGGCGGGGGCTATTACTTTTTTGTTACCCAAAATAAAGGAAAGCTATTAGTCTATGAGTCTAGTCTAAAGAATTAAGACACAAATGATATTTCAATAAAACGTATAGACTAATAGCTTTTCTTTAAAAGCAACGACATTTAAAATCCTTACTCCTTACAATGGACTGCCAAAGCTTGGTCTGCCTCTGTGTTCATATAGGCCTTAGCGGCTATAAAAGCCTCACAAGCTTCTTCCATTCTTCCTAAATTAACAAGCGCCAATCCCATAATATACTCAGACTTTCCAGATTTTGGATTTAGCTTTTCTATTACGGTATTAAAATAAGGAAGAGATTGCTCATACTGGCCCATAGAAAAATAAGCAGCACCTGCATTTTCAAAGTAAGAAAACTCTAAGGAGTCTATGGCCGCGGCGGCCGATAATTTTTGGGCTGCGTTAAAATAATCTTGTTGTACAAATAAAGCAGCACCTTCCTTAGACAAAGAAAAAGCCTGGTCCACCGCCTGCTTACCAAGAATAGCAATCTTTCTAAGTACTAAAAAGTCCTTATCTACTGGGAATAATTCTATAGCCTTATTGGCTACTTTAATAGTCTGAAAGGTTCCCGCTGGCTTTAAGGCATTATTAGCAATCATATAGTTTTTCCAAACCATTATGTCATGCTTGGCAGAATCTTTTACAAAAATTCTATCTACCTCTTGGCTATCATTTCTTTGAATAAGCAAGTTTAAATAATTAGCAAAATGAGGCGGAATAGGCAGGTGTTCATAGGCCGCTTTGGCGTAAAAAATAGCAGAGTCTACCTTGTTTTGACGGGTATAAATTTGGCTCATTAGGGTTTCACTAAAACCCAGATAAGGATTGGCTTTAATACCAGCTCTAAGCATTATAAGAGCCTTTTCATCCTGGCCATTTTCCATATAATAACGGGCCTTCATAGAAGCAATAGGCAATGTAGTTACAGAAATATTAGGAATACCTGGTACCACTTGGTCTATTTTATTAAGGGGGTAATTAAACTGTCCAGCATTGTACTCTCCTAAAAGCACCTGTTGCCCTCTTAAAGAAAGATTTGTCTGGTAGGCAATAAAAGTAAGCGGCGCTAAAAGGACCAAGCAAATGAGGGAAGCCAAGTATGCCTTTTTTATAGGGGTAGGTTTATATGATCCATTAAAAGCTTTAGCGTCTAGAAAAAGTAGTACAATAAGTGCCATCACCAGTACCCAAACCATCTGCATAATAGGTCTAGCTAAAGGGAAGTTTAAGTTTCCGTCTACCACATAGGTACTCAGAGACATAGTGAGAAAAGCCACAAAAAACTTGGTGTTCTCTGGGAGCTTAGACTTTGATATATAAATAATATAAAATAAGAGTATTCCAAAAAGCCCTACATACATGAGAAATCCAATAATCCCAAGCTCTGTACCAATCTGAATAAAATCATTATGCATGTGATAAGGCACCACATAACCCTGAATAAACTCCTTGTCATATAGAATAGAAATTAGTTTCCAGTTTCCAAGCCCAGACCCTATAATAGGATTGGCCACAATATGTGCTACCCCTACCATATAAAAACGCAAACGGCCTGCAATAGAACCATCTGTGGTAGCCTGTACTATGGTGGCGGAACGCTCAAAAAAAGTAGTATTATTCTGCCCTACGGTGCTGAGTTCACTCACCCCAACAGCCATGACAAAAGGAAGTACAAAATAGAGAATGGGAATCAGTAATCTATTAGACTTTCCGGATTTGTAATAATTATAGATACAAAAGGTTATATAAAGAAGCAAGCTAAGTATCAAAGCTATATAAGAAGCTCTAGAAGCTATGAGAACCAAACAGAAAATAGTGAGTGTAATAAGTAGTCCATAAGCCATTCTCTGCCATGTTTTCTTTGCCAGGTTCATTAAGTAGAGGGCAAAAGGCATTTTAATGGCTAGAGAAAGTGCAGCAATGTTAATGTTTCCTGTAGTTCCTTTTAACAAAGAAGATCTAGAGGCATTTATACCCTGCTTAAGTAGCCCAAGTAATGGATCTAGAACCATATACATTTCTATTACCAAAGCGCCCGTGGCCACTAGCGCAATGAGTCTAAATTTATTAGGTATTTTCTGAAGCAGTACAAAAAGATTAAAAAACGCAATAGCCGTACCCACTACCCTAGCTAAATTCACTAACACCTCTGTGGGGTTAATAGCATAAAAATAAGAGACAGAAGCCCAAATAATGAAAGCTAAATATAGCCAAGAGAACTTGGTCTTAAACAAACTACCAATAGCGACTGAAAAATAAAGATGATTTTTTAGAATGTATAAACTAGCCAGTACGCTTACCCCATTGAGGTACAACCACTGAGGTGCAATTTGGTCTACCGCTCCTAAATTAGGCACAAAGCCAATAAGTAAATAAGCCACCAATAGTACACTACTGTAAAGATGATGGACAGTTTGGTCACTTGTCCTTTCAGAAGGCTTAGATGTCTTTGTCATATAAAACTATTTTGGTTTAAAAACCATTGTGAAAATACACAATATGAGCGCTTCACACAAATAGAGAAAAAATAATGTGTAATGAGAGATACATAAGTAAAACCCGTAAATAATTTTTCTGTTTTACATTTTATACTAATTACTGGAACTGGCTGGTCTGACATTTTAACAGCTTACCGCCTAAAATAAAAGCGAGTATCTAAACTCCAGCAAAGTCCCAAAAACTATTTTTTGGCAAAGGAGCTTCATAGGTTTTGAGCGTATTGGAGCTAGGAATTTCATAGCTTAGCTTCCATGCGTGAAGGCAAATAGACAGCGGGAAGTATTTTTCATCAGATCCGTATTTTTCATCGCCAATAATAGGGAGCCCTATATGTGCCAATTGAGCTCTTATTTGGTGAAAGCGTCCCGTTGTTGGTTTTACTTCTAAGAGATATCCAAAATCATTTTTAGCTAATACCCTAAAGGAAAGTGTGCACTCAAGGGCCTCTTTTGATTTTAATGGAACTATATCTGCTCTTTTTTCTAGGTTATTTTTTACTAAAAAATTGGTGAGCTTCTCTTTGTCCTTTTGTGGCTTGTTTTTAACAATTGCTAAGTATGTTTTTTGAACTTTACGGCTACTAAATAACTCGTTAAATGCTATCAGAACCCCCTTTCTCTTGGCAAGTACCAATACACCACTTGTCACGCGGTCTAATCTGTGTATCACACCAATATAAGGGTTTGGCTTGTTTTTTGAAAGATGATTGAGGACTTGGGTCTCCACAGTACAGTCTTCATAAGGGCTTTTTTCACTTATGAGCCCAGCCGCTTTATTTACAACTATATACTCCTTGTTTTCATCTACTATTTCTAAATCTAACACAGTGGGTGGGTATTGAATTTTAAAATGGGAGAAAAGAAAGAAATAGCGCATGCCACATAAAATCCGTGGTGTGCTATAGAAAATGAATCTCTTTGCTCATAGCCTTTGTAAAATAGTCTAGGGATGTTGTTTTTAGAGCTCTTAATTTCTAAATCTGTTACAGATACTTTCTTTATTTCTGAGAAAGATTTTAAAAGCTTTTGTTTGGCTGCTAAAGATTGAGTTATATACGAAGAATCTGTTATTTTAAAGCAGTGAATTAACGCATTTACAGAGGTTTCTAAATAGGCCCAAGTATTTATAAAGTCATTGGTTATCTCAGACTTAGTTGCGTATTTATGCCCATTAAAATGGACCAGCCCTTTGTTTTCAGTATGCCTTTCACATCTCAGCTTTTTAGGATTAAAAATGCGAACTCCAAATTGCTGCATATAGATTTTATACGCAGCCTCTTTCATGCTCCAAAACAACCAAACCATCTGTGATTTGTTTTCTGAATTTAGAATTACTTCCTGCTCTTCTTCTGAAAAAACTTTGTCTAAAAAACCCAGTCTCATCCAATTAGATTCTAAGGCAGCTACTTTTAAATCTACCACATCATTACCTATCATTTTGCTGCTAATTTTTCATTAACAATATCCATAGCTGCCTTTACAGACAACATTTTTTCCATATCTGCGTTTTCAATAAGAATATCAAATACTTCTTCAAGGTCTAAAATTACATCTACCAAATTTGCAGAGTTAATCTTCAAATCTTTAACAAAGTCTGTGTTTTCAGATAAATTATTAAATGCCTCCTCATCTTGAATATAAGGTTGGACAATTGTTTTTAGTTGGGCAATTAAGGCTTCTTTTTCCATATTAAGGGGAATATTTTTTTAATATAACACATCCGTTTACATCACCAAAACCAAAACTGGCTTTTGCTGCTATAGTCACTTTTGTTTTTAATAATTTTTTTGGTATTTTTTCTTCTGAAATTAAACTCAAGATTTCTGGGTGCACCTCTTCACAATTAATATTTGGAAAAATAAATTGCTCTTTTAATTGTAGAACGGTAGCCACACTTTCAATACTTCCTGCAGCAGTTAAACAATGCCCAACCATTCCTTTCAATGAATTAATATAAGGAAAATTAATTCCTTTTCTGTCTAGTGCTTTAGTCCAATTCTTAATTTCCAAACCATCTTTTGAAGTGGCTGTTAAATGCCCGTTAATAGTGTCTATAGCATCTGGGGGAATACCTGCACTTCTAATGGCTTCTTTAATACAGCGCACCACGGCCTCTTCATTTGGAGCTGTCATACTGCCACCTTCCCGTTGTCCTCCAGAGTTTAATGCCCCTCCTAAAACCTCAGCGTAAATATTGGCTTTTCGCTCTAAAGCACTCTCTAGCGATTCTAAAATAAAAGCGCCAGCACCACTTCCAGGTACAAAACCACTGGCAGAATGGCTCATAGGTCTAGACCCCTCTTGGGGACTGTCATTGTGCTTATACGTCATGACGCGCATGGCGTCAAAACCACCCCAAATATAAGGGCCGTCATCACTACAGCTTCCTACTAACATACGCTTAGCTTTACCCATTTGTATTCTGTCAAAGCCTAAAATAATAGCCTCTGTTCCAGTGGTGCAAGCAGATGAATTGGTGCTTACTTGGTTGCCCAAACCTAACATACCACCTAAAAAGGCACTTACACCACTAGTCATAGTTTGGAGCACCACGGTACTGCCTAAGCGCTTTACCTCTTTGTTGTCTATTTTATAGATGGCTTCTCTGAATTTTTCAACTCCAGAAGTTCCTGTGCCAAAAATAGTGCCACTGTCATAATCTAATTTACTTTCTGAACTAAAGGACAAACCTGCATCTTTCCAAGCATCTATACCAGCCATGCATCCGTATAAAATGCCAGAACTATTAAAACCTCTAAGTTGTAAGGGAGTAAAATACTGTAACTTTTTTTCTTCAGAAACTAAGGGTACCCCTCCTATGCAACATGAAAAATCTAAATCTTTTAAATTTTGATGAAAGCTTATTCCAGATATTCCATTTTTTATAGCATTGGTAAACTGAACCAATCCAACCCCGTTAGGCGCCACCACTCCCATTCCTGTAATGACTACTCTATGTTTCATTTTTAGTCAATTTTGTCATGCCAGAAATAATGCCTCTACAAACCAACTCATTTTTTTGGTTTAACATTTTTACTTGACACTTTAACTTATTAAATCTATAGAACTCTATTTCAGAAATTACGGTTACTTTTTCATTTGGAGCTACAGTTAAAAAAAAATCAATCTGACTAGATGTTAAAGCTATTTGCAAGGGCATTCTATTAGAAATTTCATCTTTGAAAAGATAGATTCCCAAGCACACCAATCCAATCTGCGCCATACACTCCGTCAAAATGACTCCAGGGGTAACAGGATTGCTTTTAAAATGCCCTTTATAAAAATATTCATCAGCTTTAAAAGTGTAATTTCCAATCATGCCGTCTTTAGAAATAGTGGTCAATTCATCAACAAACAGAAAAGGTTTCTGGTAGGGTAATAAATGAATGATTTGATTAGATGTCATGTGTTTTTTTACTTAAATTTAAGATATATGTGCGCCTCCGTCTACGGGTATAATAGTTCCAGTAATCCAACTAGCCTCATCTTTACTAAGCAAATAAGCTACATTAGCTGCGTCCTGCGGCAGGGTTAACCGCTTAAAGGGGTTTATAGCCAGGCTGTGCGCTTTAATTAGTTCATTCCCTGGAATCATTTGTAAAGAAGCCGTATCAGTAACTCCTGCTTGTATGCAGTTGGCTCTAATTCCATGGGGGGCAAACTCCAAAGCTATATTTCTGCTAAGGGCTTCTAAGGTAACTTTTGCGGCAGAGACAGCTGCATAGTTTTTCCATGCCTTGGTATTACCCTGGCTAGTGAAGCTAATGATTCTGGCATCTGTTGCAAATAAATGAGCTTCAAAAATAGCTTTGGTCCAATCGTATAAGCTTATGGCCATGGCGTTTATGGTTAAAATAAAATCATCGTTTTTTAAAGTTGGCTCTTCAGCTGCTATCATAGGCTTTAAATTGCCTTTAGCTATACTGTGTACCAAGGTTCTAATTTGTCCGCTTTTTCCTAAATATTGTGCTAAGTCATTTATGAGATCTTGTCTTTTTTTAGGATTTATAGCGTCTGTGTTAAAAGACAGAAAGCCAACGCCCTCTGCCTTTATTTTATTGAATTCAGCTGTAATTTCTGACTCTTGAAGCCTAGAATTTCTATGAACTACACAAATATTCATGCCGTGGGCGGCAAGCTTTTTCGCGGTGGCCAAACCAAGCCCACTAGAGCCTCCTAAAATTAGAGCCCAATAATTTTTATTTTCAAATTCTTTTACCATTCTAATAAAATTCTTTGGGCAGAAAAACCAGGTCCAAAACTAAGCATAAGTCCTTTGTCTCCTTTAGGTGGTTTTTTATCCATAAAACGCTCTAAAACATAGAGAACCGTGGCACTGCTCATATTCCCGTACAATTTAAGCACTTCTTTAGTGTCATCGATGTTTTTACCTAGAGAACCAAATAAATCTTCTACTGTCTGTACAATTTTTTTACCACCCGGATGAAAAATAAGATGGTCTATCTCATTAATATCTATTCCGTTTTGTTCTAAAAAGGGATGCACTATGAGTGGAAAATGCTCAGAAATGGTCTGGGGTACTGTCACATCTAAAATCATTTGCAAACCTGTATTTGCCAGTTTAAAGCCCATCATATGCTCCGTGTCGTAAAAATGATACATAGCCTCTCCCTTAATTTCTGGACCTTCTTCATGTTCGTATGAAGATAAAATAACACTAGCAGCGCCATCACCAAAAATAGCTGCGCTCACCACATTTGCCATAGAAAAGTCGTCTAACTGAAAAGTGGCAGTAGGTGCCTCTACAGCAATAACAGCAGCTCTTGTATTGGGGTTGGCCTGTAAGAAGTTTTTAGCGTAAATAATACCTGAAACGCCAGCTGCACAACCCATTTCTGTAACTGGTAGGCGCACTATATCCTGTTTCATCTTTAAACGATTTATTAAATAAGCATCTAAAGATGGAATCATAATGCCCGTACAACTCACCGTAATAATATAGTCAATGTCTTCTGGCTTAAGCCCTGCTTTTTCTAGAGATTTTAAAAGCGCACTTTCTGCTAAATCAATGACTTCACGCACATAAATATCGTTTTTTTCTTCAAAAGAAGTCTTTAAAAAAACTTCCTCTGGATCCATAATAGAATAGCGCCTATCAACTCCTGCATTTTCAAAAATCTTTTGAACTTTACGCTTAAAACGAGTGTCTTGGCCAGACAGCCATATATCTAAATAAGGCAAAATGTCTGAGGTTAATCTATTGTATTTTGGCAGTTGCTTTGCTACGGATATTATTTTTACACTCATTAATTTTGAATTATCCATTGATAGCGAAACGCCCATTTCCACTTAATTTGGGGCTTCACTAGTAATTTATTTGAAAAAAGTTCTAATTCATTACGCTTAAACCCCCGCAAAACAGAAGTTAAACCGTCTTCAATAATCATTTTATTATTTATAGGCAAGCTTACTAATTTAAACAAATAGTAGGCCATAAGACTCCTGTGTAAGTCATTTACTATAATTCCAAGTTTGGCTTTAGTTTTTAGATTTTTCAAAAGAGATATAATTTGTTCTTCTTTAAAATGGTGTAAGAAAAGAGTAGATAAAACTAGATCGTATTCCAATGTTTCAAATTCATCTGAAAAAATATCACAAGCCACAAAGCTAATATTATTGTTTTTTTCAGATAAATGCCGTGCGTAGAGAACAGCCTCTTTATTAGCATCTACTCCAATGAGTTTAAATGTATAGCCTTCTTCTTTTCCGTAAGCAGCTATTCTTCTGAGTAGGTCACCACCTCCACAACCTAAATCTACAATAGTAATGGGTTCTTTTTTTGAATGACCACCTAAAATTTTTTTTAAACTATTTATAGTTATTTTATTTCCCCCCAGCCATTTATTAATGCTGGCTAGGGTGTCTAAGGTATGGTGTAAAATATTACCGTGAATGGAGAAGTCATCCATGATTTCAACCATATTTGTTCTTTTTTTTGTACTGACCAACATACTCATTTTACAATCATAGGTTTACCGTGTGTAAGTGTTACTATTTTAGCCAACAATCTCGGAAACTGTCTAACAATAGGGAAAAGCCTTTCAGACAATTGATTTTTACTAAATACGTTAGCTGTAAAATGGCCCATTCGCAGTCTATTTTTAAATTCTAAATTCCAAGATTTCTCATAAGCCTTTTCCAATTCCATCCGGGAATGTATGTCTCCTTGAAGGTACTTAATAATTAGATCAGAGGCCATATATGCACTCCTAATTGCCATACTCATTCCGTTTCCGCACAATGGATGAATCATACCTGCCGTATCTCCACACATCATGATGTGGTTTTCAACAGGACTCTTTTTAGCAAATGAAATCTGACTAATTGTTAAGGGTGTCTCAAAAACAGCTTGGCTATTAGTGAAAATTGTTTTTAAATAGATATTTTTATAGACTACTTCTTCCTGAAATCTCTCTATATCTTTATAAGGTTTAAAGGCATTTAAATTAGTGATATAGCAAAGGTTTACGGTGTTGTTTTCTACTTTAGAAACACCACAATAGCCTCCTTTAAAGTTGTGAAGTGCCACTAGATCATTTGGAAAGTCTCCCTTTACATGCATTTTTACAGCCATAAAAGGTGACTTTTGTGTGCTGAAACTCCTATTCGTTTTAATATCTAAAGAGGCCCTTTTACCGTAAGCACCAATGACTACTTTAGATTGAAACACTTCATTTTTTGTCTGAACAGAAAAAATGTCGTCAGAAAATTGAATATCTATTACTAAATCTTGAATAATTTTAACGCCATTTTGCAAGGCTTTTTCTGACAGATCACGATCTAAGGTATACCGGCTAATTCCAAACCCACCCAAGGGCAAAGTAGCTTTAACCCTTTGGCCTTTGGCCGATGAAAGTTCAAGTTTATTAATTTTCTGTGCTCCTAAAGCAAACACATCTATTTCTAAATATTGCAAATAAGGAAGCACCTCATTAGAAATATATTCTCCGCAAACCTTATGCAAAGGATAGGCGTTCTTCTCAATAAGCAATACACTAATACCTTCTTTAGATAAGTGAATGGCAGATGACAAACCCGCCAATCCACCTCCAATAATAATGACATTAAAAGGTGTTAAATTTGTTTTCAAGGGGGGATTTCTTTTTATTCCAATTTTAATAAAGATAGGGTGTTTTAATTAAAAAATGTGCTGCAAAGAATCCCTTATTTGATTTATAATTTGGGAAGTTCCTTGAAATAATGTGTTTCTAAAAATAAAACTGTAGCGCTTACAAAAGCAACCGCAAAAGCCTCCCTTTCTGCTTGAGTTTCTCTGAGTCCAGACCGGTTACACTCTAGCTGAATTCCGTCTATAGCGCCCCCCATGTAAGAGCTGTAATTTGCCGTATTATACCCTCCGCTAAAATAATTATCCATTTGCAAGGGCACGGGGTCTGCAGCAGAGGGAACTGACGGAAAACCCTTTTGCTCTAAAAAACTACCATAGGCCATATCCCCTTTTAAAAGATCTGTATGTGAACTCCCAGATATATTGTTTTTTACCAGATTTTGAATAGAACTTACTGCTATCAGCTCTGAGCTATTTATGGTTTCATTTGGCAGGGCAAGCTCATCATCATATAAAAGATAGCCAAGTTCTATTCGCTGTTTTGGATTTCCGTGTCCGTGAAGGTCAACAAACAAACCCTTCTTAAATTTTGTGTCTACCTCTTTTATGCTATTTTGTATATGTCCATGAAAAAGATCCCACACTGCTTGAGCGTCTAAATTTCCACAACTAGCGTCAATTCTCTTTCTGTTGGCATCCATTTTGGAGCGGTGTATCTTATTTACAATAAAGTAAGGTTTTAAACCTGACTTGGCAAACTCAACCATAATAGCGTTACCCAATTCTATGGTAAACTCATCCAAAACATTTACGGCATTATTACAAGTACGGTTGGGAATTATACTTGGTTTTAAATTCCCTCCATGCGGAACACTTATGACAAGAGGAATATTACCTGCCTCAAAATCTACATAATCTGCAGCCTTAAAAAAAGCTGCTTCTTCTGTTTTAATACTGCCTTCTTCTTGGCAGCTAATTATGACCATTGTCATCCAAAATAATATTAAAAACCTGCGAAATTTAAAAAAATAACTATCTGATATTTTCATGAGCTTTTGGGGCTATTATAGCGCAAAGTATTTAATTGTTCATTTGATAAAAACTAAATTTAATGCTTTTTGACTGATAAAAAACTCACTTAAGAATCTAATTAAAATGCAAAATCGGAGATAATTTTTTTAACCACTTTGCTAGTATTTCGTATCTTTGATAAACTATTAAACAGTTAAAAAAAATTAGATATGAAAGATTTTATTTTAAAATGGTATCCTGTTATTTTAGCTTTTCTATGTATGCTATACTCTATAGGATATGGGCTAATGGGCATGACAGATGAAGCACAATATTCTTCTCACTGGCCAGGAACTATATTGTTATTTGCCATAGCTATTAGACAAAGAAGAACTACTTAAGTTTAAGATTTTTTATAATTGGGAGTAGCGTGTTTGCTATTTGTGTTGGTTTAGTTTTAACGGAAAATAACATAACCCAACTATAAAAAGCTTTAGCGTTTTAGAAAATAAAGTCAATATAATTTGTGCTTAAGGTTCTTTACTATAAGACAAAAACATTGACAAGTTTTTTCTGAAATACTCAATTAGTATTTTGTATATTTAAGTAAAACTATTAAAATATAGCACAATTAAAAGATGAAGAATTTTATTTTAAAATGGTATCCCGTTATTTTAGCTTTTTTATGCATGCTATACTCCATAGGATACGGTGTAATGGGCATGACAGCTGAAGCGCAATATTCTGCACACTGGCCAGGAACCATATTATTATTTGCAATAGCCATTAGACAAAGAAGAACAACATGAGCATAGGATTTTTTATAGTTGGAGGTATTATTTTTGCTATTTACGCGGGTTTAACCTTCTGGAATATCATATACTCCAGCAAGAAACAAAAAGAAGAAAATTACCCCAATAAAGAATAATTCAAAAATATTCTTGTCGTAAATATTATAGTTAATCTTCCTCGGATAACGCAGTAAAGGATTGCAGTTCCTCATCAAAAAAATATTCAATTTGGATAGGCCTACAACAAACCTCGCAGTCTTCTATATACTCTTGTGTTTGATTTGAAGGTTCTAATAGCATGGAAATTTCTTCCCAGCAGTAAGGGCATTGGAAAAAATGTTCTTCCATTAATATTTTATTAATTGTGTGTCTTTTAATAGCGCACTCTTAGCCACTTAAAACCTAATTAAGCTATCGCAACAAATTTAAGAATTTTCGATAAAATATTTTATTTGTTTTCAATATTTTTACCAAAAAGCTATTAACAAAATAAATCCATTTTATGTCTTTTAAGTCTTTAGGGCTAGCCCCGTATTTATTAGAATCTATTACTAAACAAGGTTTTAAACAAGCCACTCAAATTCAGGAGCAAGCAATAGCAATTATTTTAGAAGGTAAAGATTTACTAGCAATAGCCCCAACAGGTTCTGGAAAAACAGCTGCATATGCACTTCCTATACTACAAAATTTAGAGGGGAAAACCACCACTAAAAGTAGGCATATTAATGTATTAGTGCTGGTTCCTACTAGGGAATTAGCCTTACAAGTAGAAGAGGTGTTTAACTCCTTTTCAAAGGAATTACCGTTTCGTTTTAAGTCTATGGCGGTACATGGGGGTGTTTCAATAAACCCTCAAATGATGGGTATGCAGCATTTAAATATTTTAGTGGCTACTCCCGGACGTTTGCTTGAGCTCAAAGAATCCAATGCTGTACATTTTAATGATCTCAGTACGCTGGTATTAGATGAGGCAGACAAAATGCTAAACCTTGGTTTTAAAAAGGAAATGGATGAGATTTTTGCACTGCTACCATCTAAGCGTCAAAATTTATTGTTCTCTGCCACCTTAAGTCCAGAAGTAGCGATGGTAGAACGTGTTTTATTACAGAACCCAATAGTGATCAAAATAGAGGCTCAAGAGGGTGAAGTAGCATTAATAAACCAAGTGGGATATTTAGTGAGTCCGGAAAAGAAAGGCCCACTTCTCCGTTATTTAATAAAAAGCAATGAATGGAAACAAGTATTGGTGTTTACTTCCTCTGCTTACCAAGCAGATTTAGTAGCAGACAAACTCAGAAAAAATGGGATAGATGCTCAAGCCATACACAGCAAAAAAAGTCAAGGGAATAGAACTAAGAGTTTGGCTAACTTTACATCTGGAGCGCTACCGGTGTTAGTGTCAACAGATTTACTTTCTAGAGGAATAGATATTGCTTTTTTACCTCACGTAATTAATTATGAATTGCCTAGGTCTCCTAAGGATTATATTCACAGAATAGGTAGGACTGGCCGTGCTGAAAATCCTGGTGACGCCATTACTATAGTAACTCATCAAGACCTTCACCATTTTAATGTCATTCAAAAAAAAATGAAGCAAGAGGTGTTACTTATAGATGCAGAAACTTTAGACTTTAAATAAAGATATTAGATACTAAATAAAAGAGCGTCTAGCTAAGGCCAAACGGCTTAGAGAACCTAGTCCGTTTTTGTCTTTAGATGGCGCCCTCTGGGCTCATCTGCTTCAAATAGGACATTTTCAGAATGTAGGAACTCTGCTGCTGCTGCTGAATCTTTTACTTTTATAGCTGTGCGCCCTAGCATTTCTAACTCAAACTCATTTAAAACACAATCCCTTATACCGCTATCGCTTTCTCGCCAATTAGACAGGTGGCTACATTTTTTTGTGATTCCTCTGGCCAGCGCTAGCGCATCGAGCAACGCTTGGTTAGCACCCTGCCCTTTAAAGGGACTCATTGGGTGGGCAGCGTCTCCAATAAGGGTCACTGGGACTCCTTTATTTAATAATTCTGGCGTCAGTGTGGCCCGGTCGTATACTGGATAACCAGATATTTGTGCTTCTTGGGTGGCTGCTAAAATTTGTGGAATGGGATGGTGCCACTGAGTTCTACGAATGGCCTCTTTCTTAAGTGCTTTAGCCCCCTTTGTGCTCAAATCTTTAGCCTCTTTTTCTGACAATGGAAAGCTGAGTTGCCACATGACTGAGTCTGCTTCATATGGCATTACATAAATACGCTCATGACCATTGGCTGTTTGGAATACTGTGGCCGCGTCTAGTAAAGAGCTATCCGAGTCTTTTAAATCTTTTAATGGACAAATACCTAAAATCACTATACAGCCTAGGTAACGCAGTGGTGTTGTGTCTTCTCCAATTAACAAACTGCGTACAGAGCTGCGAATTCCGTCTGCTCCTACCAAAAGATCTGCCTTAAGATTATAAATTTCTCCTTTTACTTTAAAATATAAGTCTATCCCACAATCCTTAGCCTCTTTAAAATCTATTAACTGGTGGTCCCACTTCACTACATCACACTGTCCTAATTGTTCTAAAAGTGCTAAGCGCAAAGACTGACGTGAAATATGAATGTTTCTTCGCTTTGGTAGTGTTTGTTCATGTAACTGTACCCACTTTCTAAACCCCCATTCTCCAATTATTTTACCCGCTGTGTTGTGTACCACATGCCTGGTAGAAACTACTCCTTTTTTAAGAGATAAAAGACCCAATCCTTCTATGGCTTTACTGGCTTGTTGCAAAGTAAGTCCATACCCTTGAGAACGTGTATGAAAGGCGCTATCACGCTCAAAGAGCGTAAAAGGAATTCCGCGGTGCAAGCAGGCCACAGCCAGGGCCACACCACCTATACCCCCACCAATAATAGCAAGCTTTGGATAATTTCCTATATGAACTAAAGGATGGTTATCGTTGGCTATTAAACCAGAACCAGAGCAACTTACACATGTGTAAAGAGAGGCCTTAGGATTTTGTGGAGGGGCTCCCTGGCTCTTTGTTTTATTAAATAGATCTAATGCTTTCTGGTAGCGGAGTTTTACTTTCTTTCGAACCCTTCTACTTTTTTTCCCCTGCCCATGGCAGTCTACACAAACAGACCAGCTGTGCGCCTCATCTTTCAATTTTTCTCCTACTTTTTATTTTATCAAATTTAAATTTATTTTAACTTAATAAAACCAAAAGTGTCTAATACTTTTATAATCAAAAATGTCATATCTATTTCATACCACTTCACTCCAAAATTTGCATTTGTTGCGTGCTTGTGATGGTTGTTGTGATAGCCTTCTCCCATCATTAAAAAATCGAAGGGGAATAAATTTTTGCTTGTGTTCTCCACTTTGTAGTTTACATAGCCGTAAATATGACCAAACCAGTTAATAATAACCCCGTGTATGGGCGCCATTAAAAAAGTAATGGGAAATAACAACCACTGCCACCAGCTACTCACAAAAACCGTAAAAAATAATAAGTAGGCTGCAATCCAAAGAATACGAGAAAGCTTAGAACCTGCAAAGAGATCAAAATTTTTCCACTGTGGCACATTTTTAATAAAACGCGGATCTACCTCTATAAGTTGTTGATTGATCTCTTGATAGATTGTTTTGGTTTTCCACATCATGGCAATAATATTAGAATCATGAGAAGGAGAGTGGGGGTCATTTTCAGTATCTGTATGTGCATGGTGCATGCGGTGCATAATACCATACCCATAAGCGCTTAAATAACTAGGTCCTTGAAAAATCCAAGTCAAAACAAAAGTAATACGCTCCATTGTTTTTGACATTGTAAAAACTTGATGTGCCGCATAACGGTGTAGAAAGAATGATTGAAAAAACAAGCCCCCGTACCAGAGCACTAAAACAAAAATAATAATAGTCATTTTTCTTGTAAAGATAGTTTGCTTTCACAAGTGAAACAATGAACTTAAATCAATAAAACGGTTGTACAGAACGTTTTCGTATTCTGCTGAGCGCCTGTGCCGTAATACCAATATAAGAACTGATATACTTTAAAGGAATTGCTTTTAACAACTCAGGCCTCTCCTTAAACAATCTTAGATATCGCTCCTCGGCATTGAGGTTTAACAGGTTCTGCTCGCGTTTAGATTTAATCAAAAAAAGACGCTCAGCAGTTAATCTACCAATGAGATTTCCTATTTGTGTTGATTTGTAAACAGCTTGTAAATCTGAATAACTTATACTTAAAATAGTTGTTTCTGATAGTGCTTGTAATTCATAGGTAGAGGGTGTTTGCGTTAAAAAAGAATCATAAGCACTAATGAACTGATTTTTAAAGCTAAAGCCAAAGGTGGTTTCTTTTTCTGGGTTTTCATTCGGTATGAATAGCCTCACAATCCCAGACTCTATAAAGGAGATGTGATTTTCTACTTCATTAACTTTTAAAAAAACAGACTTCTTTGGAATAACCCTGCGCTGTAGCTTAGACATAAAAAAATCCCAATCTAAATTAGATATGGCAGCTATTTGGCTTAAATACGCTTTTATCTGTTTCAAAGTTTTTAATCCTAAATTAAATTCAAAGATATATAAGATAGACAAAGCACAATCATGCTACCCTATTTAATTTCTCATTATAACTTATAAGTTCTGTTTTAAAAGCTAATCTAACCTCTCTTATTTACCTATCGACTGATTGTGAGATTACTGTACCAAAATTGGATTTGGTATAAGTGAAAATATTATTTTCCTCCTTTTTAACAATTATTAGTATATATTGTCTTTTTTAGATAACAAAAACTTAAGAAAATGAAAAAAGCATTACGGATAGCGCCAATTTTAGCAGTGTTATTTTTAGGAATTTTGTCTAGCTGTGTAACAGATATAGACTCCTTAGAATTGATCTCCACAGAAGCTGTGGCAATAGATTTAGCAGTAAAAGCTACTACTGCAAAAGGGATAAATAGCCGCTCTAATAAAGCAGCGCCAACAGAAGGCGTAAACCTAGGCTTAGCCGGAGAGTTTGCCATTCTTACCAAATCAGGAATCACTAATGTATATAGATCTAACATTACAGGAGACGTAGGTACTAGTCCAATAACGGGAGCTGCTCTTTTATTAAGATGTGAGGAAGTTACAGGAAACATATACACTGTTGACGCCGCAGGCCCTCTTGCTTGCAGAATAACCGCTGCTCCAAGACTCACCACAGCTGTTGGAGATATGCAAACGGCCTTTACAGACGCCGCAGGACGCTCTAATCCAGACTTTTTAAATTTAGGAGCTGGAATAATAGGTGGACAAACTCTAGAGCCAGGACTTTACAAGTGGACAAGTACGCTTTTAATACCAGCAGACATAACTCTTGAAGGAGGCCCTAATGATGTATGGATTTTCCAAGTGGCAGGTACTTTAACTATGAGTTCTGCAGTTAAAATGATTTTATCTGAAGGCGCACAAGCCAATAACATTTTTTGGCAGGTTTCAGGAGCGGTTACGCTAGGAACAACAAGCCACTTTGAAGGCTCCCTATTAGGAAAAACCTCCATTGCAGTCCAAACAGGAGCTACCGTAAACGGAAGGTTACTGGCACAAACAGCAGTCACACTGCAAATGAACACCGTTAATCTGCCAAAAATTGCACCACCTGTACTACCTCCACCACCTCCACTACTTACATCAATTGGTGATTTCAGAGATGGTGGCGTAGTGTTTTGGGTAAATCCAGAAGATAACACACACGGTTTGGTAAGTTCACTTGAAAACCAAAGTGATGGCATAGCATGGAGTGCTAATGGAGATACTATAGGAACATGGAGTAGAGGTATTGGATCAGGATCAGAAAATACAACTGCTATAATTGATGCACAGCAAAGGCAAAACATACCATTAGATTCTTATGCAGCAGGCTTAGCCAGAGCGTATAGAGGTGGTGGTTTTGAAGATTGGTATTTACCAAATATTGAAGAGTTAACAATATTATCAGAACAATTAGATTACTTAGAACAAATAATTAGTAATCCAGAATATAATTTCCCTGAAATCTTTGATTTCTCTAATGGAAATTATTGGACTTCTAGTGAATCAGAACATCCAGGTAGATCTAAAAAAATTGCGTCTACATTAAATATTCGTTATAATATTTTGGATGAAGAAGAAGAGAGTGGATGGGTAGCAAAAATATTGCCTGCGAGTAAAAATCAACCCAGGAAAGTCAGAGCAATTAGAGCTTTTTAAATGTATTAAATTATATTAGAGTAAACAAAAAAGGTTCCGCAAAAGCGGGACCTTTTTTGTTTACATAAAGTAAATTTTTAAATGACTGAGTGTGCAGCAATAAACATAAAATAATTTTAAAAATTTTGTTTTACCCCTAGTGGCATCATTTATTTTTAAATAAATAAAGTAAATTTATAGTATGAAGAGCGTATTTAAATTCCTTTTATTCTTAGTTGTTTTCAGCATAAACTGTTCTATTAGTGCTCAAAGTATAGATTTTGAAGCTTTAAAAAATTTAAACATCCGCAATGTGGGGCCTGCTAATATGAGTGGCCGCATTACTGCTATAGATGTGGTGACAAATAATCCAAAGATCATGTATGTTGGAGCTGCGTCTGGTGGCGTATGGAAATCAGAAAATGGAGGCAGCGCTTGGAAACCAATCTTTGACCAGCAACCCACTCAAAACATTGGTGCTTTGGCTATTCAGCAAAGCAATCCTAATGTAATATGGGTAGGTACAGGAGAGGGAAACCCTAGAAATTCTATGAATTTAGGTATGGGTATTTTTAAAAGTATAGACGGGGGTGAAACTTGGCAACAAATGGGCCTAGAAAAAACAAAAACCATTCATAGAATTATCATAGACCCCCTAGATCCTAATATTATTTATGTAGGGGCCATGGGGGACCCATTTACGGCAAACGAACACAGAGGCCTTTATAAAACCAAAGACGGAGGTGTGAATTGGGAAAGAATTTTATTTTCAAACAAGCAGTCAGGAGTTTCAGATATGGTGATGGACCCTACTGACAACAAAAAAATATTTGCCGCGCTTTACCAACATAAAAGAAGCCCGTATTACTTTACATCTGGTGGTGAAGGTTCTGGACTTTACCTATCACTAGACGCTGGAGAAAATTGGCAAAAGCAAGGCGAAAAAGAAGGCTTGCCCTCTGGTGATTTAGGTAGAATTGGTTTTGCAATTGCCCCATCCAAACCCTGTAGAATGTATGCAAAAATAGAAGCCAAAAAAAATGCCCTTTACAGAAGTGATAATGGAGGGGCTAGTTGGAGCATGATAAATGACAATCCAAAATTTACAAACAATAGGCCGTTTTATTTTCAAGATTTAGCAGTAGACAGTCAGGATCCAGACAGGTTATATAATATTTACCAGCCTTTGTCTGTAAGCTATGACGGCGGTAACACTTTTGACAGCATTCCAATGATCCCAGCCGATGAAACAAAAGGGATTCATGCAGATTTTCATTCTTTTTGGGTAAATCCAAATGACGCCAAGCATTTTATTATTGGTGGCGATGGTGGGCTAGGAATTACCTATGACCACGGTAAAAGCTGGTATTTTCCAGAGACAATACCTGTGGCGCAGCTGTATCATGTTGGGGTAGATCATGACGTGCCTTATCATGTTTACGCAGGAATGCAAGATAACGGCAATTGGTCTGGTCCTGCTTATACATGGAAAAGTGGTGGCATTCGCACTTTATACTGGCAGTATTTGGTGGGTGGTGACGGTTTTGACATTTCACCAGATTTAGATAATTCTAGGTTTGGTTACGGCTCTTCACAAAATGGAAACTTATATAGATATGACAAATTAACTGGTTATTATGTGAGTATTCAACCTCCTTCACCAGACACAAAAACTAGTCTGCGCTTTAATTGGAATGCAGGCTTTGCCAGAAATCCATTCAATGTCAATGCTGCCTATTACGGTTCTCAATTTGTGCATATTACGCATAATAAAGGGGCTTCATGGGAAATAATTTCACCAGATCTAACCACTGATAATCCCTTACACCAACAGGAAGATTACGGTGGGCTTACCCTAGATGTTTCTGGAGCTGAACGCTATAATTCTATTTTGACAATTGCCCCTAGTGCCTTAGACAAAAACATTATTTGGGCGGGTACAGATGATGGCCAGGTCCAGCTTACAACAAATGCTGGAAAAACTTGGGAAAACCTGACCTCTAAAATTAAAGAAATACCAAATGAGGCATGGATTGCCCAAATTGAAGCGTCTCGTTTTAACAAGGGTACTGCCTGGGTGGTGGTCAATAATTACAGAAAGGGAGATTATGCGCCTTATCTTTTTAAAACTACAGACTACGGGAAAACATGGAAGAACCTGGTCAATGAAAAAAAAGTGAAAGGTTACGCCCTTTCAGTAATTCAAGATCCAGTTACACCCAACCTTGTTTTTCTAGGAACGGAAAATGGTTTGTGGGTCAGTATAGACGAAGGCCAGTCATGGGAACCATTTAAAAATGGTTTCCCCTCAGTTTCTACCATGGATTTAAAAATTCAAGAACCCGAGTCTGCCTTAATTATAGGAACTTTTGGAAGGGCCATTTGGGTGTTAGATGATTTACTCTCATTGAGAGAAATTGCTGCCAATAGGTTAAAAACAGGAATTACAGCGCTCCCCATAAACAAATCTGTGCAGGTAAAAGGGCTCTTTATTAATCCCCCTGGAAATATATGGAGTGGGTTTCACACTACTTTTGAAGGAGAAAACAAAGTATTTCAAGAAACTAAAATTCCATTTTATTTATCAGAAAAACCAAAAGAAAACAAGAAGGTAAAGGCTGATATTTTTGACTCACAAAAGAGACTCATAAACACTGTACAAAAAGATCATTTAGATAAGGGCCTAAACTATATTCCTTGGAAATTAAATGAATCTTCAGCTGCTTTATCTGGTGTATTAACAAATAATTCTTCAAGAGATATTCCTGTTTTACCGGGAGATTATACTGTTGTTTTATATTATGACACTTATAAAGATACTACAAGTGTAAGGGTAATACCTGACCCTAGATTTGAAATTGATTCTAAAGTAGACTTAGCACTTTATAGTTTCCAAAAAGAAATAGATGCCCAAATTGTGATATTAGTTAAACACTTAAAAAATATTGACCAAAAACAAAACTGGCTAGATAACATCCTCAATCAAAAAAATAAAGACATGCTAAACCACCAAGACGCTACTGTTGTACTATTAAATGGCATGAAGCAACAATTAATTGAACTCCGTGCTAAAGGCCAAATACCAAGGCCAGAAAGACAAGTTGGGGCATGGCAGTCCTTTAAAGCGTCCCCACATTCTAAAATTCAGGAGGCCCTAAACATAGCTGCCGCGCAAACAAAAATACTGTCCTCTCAAAACAAAGAACTACTTA
>Ga0222644_1000095_pt1 | contig 45531 bp, 81 predicted proteins | sample AntAcemetagen291_FD_179800 | JGI IMG/M metagenome (GOLD analysis project Ga0222644, IMG submission 179800) | Saline water microbial communities from Ace Lake, Antarctica - #291 | ecosystem: Environmental > Aquatic > Non-marine Saline and Alkaline > Saline | place: Antarctica: Ace Lake...
GAGACTATTAATGATATCTTAGAGCCAAAAAGATCGGAAGACAAAGGAGAAGACCTCTGGACAGTATTTAATGTTATACAGGAGAAGATTATTAACGGAGACTTTCACGCAGCTTTAAAAGGAGCCAAAGTAAGAAAGGTTCGTAAGATTAAATCCTTTGAAAAGGATATACAGGTTAATAAAGACTTATTTAAACTAGCAACTTCTTTAATATAATGTTCTGGTGGGATTAATAAATAAAAAATTATGAAAGAATACAAAGTAAAGGTATGTAATGACAGAACAGACTGGTATAACCTAGAAGATAAACGCCACCGAGAAGATGGACCTGCTGTAGAGCTTGCAAACGGATATAAATATTACTACATTAATGGTAAACTTCATAGAGAAGATGGACCTGCTGTAGAGTGTTCAAACGGAGATAAATATTACTTCATTAATGGTAAGCGTCATAGAGAAGATGGACCTGCTGTAGAGTGGGCGAATGGAGATAAATCTTACTACATTAATGATAAACTTCATAGAGAAGATGGACCTGCTGTTGAAGATGTAGATGGATATAAATATTACTACATTAAGGATAAAAATTTAACCGAAGAAGAATTTAATAATAGAACTAAATCCTGTAAAAATAAGATTGTAGAAATTGAAGGTATTAAATATAAACTATCTAAAGTATAGAGTTATGAAAGAATACAAAGTAGAAGTTACAGAAAATAGTACAAAATGGTATAATTCAAAAGATCAGCTACATAGAGAAGATGGACCTGCTATTGAGGATGCAGATGGTAGTAAATATTTCTATATTAACGATAAACTTCATAGAGAAGATGGGCCTGCTATGGAGTGGGCAAATGGAGATAAATATTACTATATCAATGATCTACGTCATAGAGAAGATGGACCTGCTATAGAGCTTGCAAACGGGGATAAATTTTACTTCAGTAACGGTCAACTTCATAGAGAAGATGGACCTGCTATAGAGTGGTCAAATGGAAGTAAACATTACTACATTAATGATAAAAATTTAACCGAAGAAGAATTTAATAGTAGAACTAAAACCTGTGAGGGTAAGGTGGTAGAAATTGAAGGAGTTAAATATAAACTATCTAAAGTATAGAGTTATGAAAGAATACAAAGTAAAGGTATATAATAACAGAACAGAATGGTATAACATGGAAGGTCAACTCCATAGGGAAGATGGTCCTGCTGTAGAGTATGCAAACGGAGATAAATATTACTACATTAATGGGAAGTATCACAGAGAGGATGGTCCTGCTATGGAGTGGAGAAACGGATATAAATGTTACTACATAAACGGGAAGTGTCTAACTAAAAAAGAATTTGACAATAGAACCAAATCTTGTGAAAATAAGATTGTAGAGATTGAAGGAGTAAAGTATAAACTATCTAAAGTATAGAGTTATGGTGGAATACAAAGTAGAAGTTTCAGAGTACAGTACAAGATGGTATAGTTCAAAAGATCAGCTACACAGAGAAGACGGACCTGCAGTAGAGTGTATAAACGGAACTAAATATTACTACATTAATGATAAACTTCATAGAGAAGATGGACCCGCTATAGAGTATGCAGATGGAAGTAAACATTACTACATTAATGATAAACGTCATAGAGAGGACGGACCTGCTATAGAGTGGTCAAATGGAGATAAATATTACTATATTGATGATAAAGCTTTAACCGAAGAAGAATTTAATAATAGAAACAAATCTTATCAAAATAAGATTGTAGACATTGAAGGAATTAAATATAAACTATCTAAGGTATAGAGTTATGAAAGAATATAAAGTAAAAGTATATAGTGACAGAACAGAATGGTATAACTTAGAAGGTCAACTACACAGAGAAGATGGTCCCACTATAGAGTGTTCAAACGGATATAAATCTTACTATGTTAATGGTAAATACCACAGAGAAGATGGACCTGCTGTAGAGTGGGCAAATGGAAGTAAGTTTTACTACATTAATGACAAACGCCACAGAGAGGACGGGCCTGCTGTAGAGTGGCCAAACGGATATAAGGACTACTATATAAACGATAAACTTCATAGAGAAGATGGGCCTGCTATGGAGTGGCCAAACGGAGATAAACATTACTACATAAACGGGAAGTGTCTAACTAAAAAAGAATTTGACAATAGAACCAAATCTTGTGAAAATAAGATTGTAGAGATTGAAGGAGTAAAGTATAAACTAACTAAGGTATAGAGTTATGAAATTTAAAGACATTAAATTCAAATAAATAATGTACTGGTTTAAAAGAAAATACACACAAATAAAAAGAACCCTATCATTCCTCCCAATTATTTGGAAGGGATATGACAGGGATTATATGTACGCAATAGATTTATTCAAACACCAACTTGGAAGGTTAGCAACTACCTTAGAAGGCGAAACAGCATACGGTTTAGATTCTCTTTTAAAAGCCCAACGCATAAGAACCACAATTAGACTATTAGATAAGGTCTACGATGATTTTTATGGATGTGAATATCAATCTAAAATAGAAAAAATTTACGGTGAAGATGTATATTATTTTGAATTTGAAGATAACGGTAAAGGAGATGATTCAGGATATTTAAAGCATAAATACGAATATTGGAACAATGCAGATGAAATCAGAGAATTAAATCAATTCCTTTTTCACGAATCAAATACAAAACAAAAGAAAGCCCATCGCATTCTTTGGAAATATATAGAACATAATATACAGTCATGGTGGGATTAATAAATAAAAGATTATGAAAGAATATAAAGTAAAGGTATATAATAACAGTACAAAATGGTTTAACTTAGAAGGTAAACTTCATAGAGAGGACGGACCTGCTGTAGAGTGGGCAAATGGAGATAAATCTTACTACCTTAATGGTAAACACCACCGGGAAAATGGTCCTGCTGTAGAAATTAAAGATGGAACTAAATATTACTACATAAACGGTAAATTTCATAGAGAAGATGGCCCTGCAGTAGAGTGGCCAAACGGATATAAGTCATACTATATTAATGGTATGGAATTAACCCAAGAAGAATTCAATAACAGAAACAAATCTTGCATAGACAAAATTGTAGAAATTGAAGGAGTTAAATATAAACTAACTAAGGTATAGAGTTATGAAAGAATATAAAGTAAAGGTATATAGTGACAGAATAGAATGGTACAACTTAAAAGGTCAACTCCACAGAGAAGAGGGACCTGCTGTAGAGTATGCAAACGGATATAAGGCGTACTACATAAACGGGAAACGACATAGAGAAGACGGTCCTGCTATTGAATATAGAGATGGAGCTAAAGCTTATTACATTAATGATAAACGTCATAGAGAAGATGGTCCTGCTATTGAACATGCAGATGGAGGTAAATGGTACTACATTAACGGTAAACCACATAGAGAAGATGGCCCTGCTATTGAACATGCAGATGGAGGTAAATGGTACTTCATTAACGATAAAGCTTTAACCGAAGAAGAATTCAATAATAAGCACAAATCCTGTGAAAATAAGGTGGTAGAAATTGAAGGTATTAAATATAAACTAACTAAGGTATAGAGTTATGAAAGAATATAAAGTAAAGGTATATAGTGACAGAATAGAATGGTACAACTTAAAAGGTCAACTCCATAGAGAGGATGGGCCAGCATCAGAGAACGCAGACGGAGATAAATGTTACTACATTAATGGTAAACGCCACCGGGAAAATGGTCCTGCTGTAGAAATTAAAGACGGTTTTAAATTTTACTATATTAATGATAAACTTCATAGAGAAGATGGCCCTGCTATTGAACATGCAGATGGAGGTAAATGGTACTTCATTAACGATAAATTATTAACCGAAGAAGAATTCAACAACAGAAACAAATCTTGCATAGACAAGATTGTAGAAATTGAAGGAGTTAAATATAAACTAACTAAGGTATAGAGTTATGAAAGAATACAAAGTAAAAGTACATAATGACAGAACAGACTGGTATAACTTAGAAGGTCAACGCCACAGAGAAGAGGGACCTGCTGTAGAATATGCAGACGGATATAAGGCGTACTACATAAACGGGAAACGACATAGAGAAGATGGGCCTGCTATAGAGTGGGCAGACGGAGATAAATATTACTACATAAACGGTAAATTTCATAGAGAAGATGGTCCTGCTATAGAGTATGCAGATGGAAGTAAACATTACTACATTAATGATATACAGATAACCAAAGAAAAATTTGACAATAGAAACAAATCTTGCATAGACAAGATTATAGAAATTGAAGGAGTTAAATATAAACTATCTAAAGTATAGAGTTATGAAAGAATATAAAGTAGAAGTTTCAGAGCACAGTACAAGATGGTATAATTCAAAAGATCAGCTACATAGAGAAGATGGACCTGCTATAGAGTGGGCAAACGGAACCAAGTCCTACTATATAAACGGGAAGCATCACAGAGAGGATGGGCCTGCTATGGAGACCGCAGATGGAGAAAAACATTACTACATAAATGGTCAACTTCACAGAGAGGAGGGGCCTGCGGTAGAGTGGGTTGATGGAAGTAAAGGCTATTATATAAACGGGAAGTGTCTAACGAAAAAAGAATTCAATAATAGAAACAAATCTTGTGAAAATAAAATTGTAGAAATTGAAGGAGTAAAGTACAAACTAACTAAGGTATAGAGTTATGAAAGAATACAAAGTAAAGGTATATAATAACAGTACAAAATGGTTTAACTTAGAAGGTAAACTTCATAGAGAGGACGGACCTGCTGTAGAGTGGGCAAATGGAGATAAATCTTACTACCTTAATGGAAAGCTACATAGAGAAGATGGTCCTGCTCTTGAGGATGTAGACGGTTATAAATCTTACTCTATTAATGGTGAATATTTAACCCAAGAAGAATTCAATAACAGAAACAAATCTTGTGAAAATAAGATTGTAGAGATTGAAGGAGTAAAGTACAAACTAACTAAGGTATAGAGTTATGAAAGAATATAAAGTAAAGGTACATAGTGACAGAACAGAATGGTATAACATGGAAGGTCAACTTCATAGAGAAGATGGTCCTGCTATAGAGTATGCAAACGGAGATAAATATTACTACATTAATGATAAACTTCATAGAGAAGATGGTCCTGCTATAGAGTGGGCGAATGGAGATAAATATTACCTCATTAATGATAAGCGTCATAGAGAAGATGGTCCTGCTATTGAATATGTAAATGGATATAAAGCTTACTACATTAATGATAAAGGTTTAACGGAACAAGAATTCAATGACAGAAACAATCCAACATTAGACAAAGCAGCAGAATATTATGCACACAATTACTTTGATATGCACGAAACTAATAGCTACAAAGAACTAAAAAAAGGATTTATAGCTGGTGTTGAATGGGAGAGAAAAACAAATAAAGTATAAATGTTATGAAAATTTGGCACATTGGGGACACCCACACATATCACGATTTATTAGAAATTCCAAAGGACATAGATATGGTCATCTTTAGTGGGGATTGTTCAAATCCAAGAGACCCTTACAGTAATGAACTTGAAGTTAGAAACTTTATAGACTGGTTTAAATGCTTGCCAATTAAACATAAAATATTTGTAGCAGGTAACCATGATAGTTCTATAGAAAAAGGGCTAGTTACTAAAAAAGACTTTACACAATATAATATAATCTATTTAGAAAATGAGCACGTCATGGTTGAAGGGATAAAAATATTCGGTTCCCCTTACACTCCTACTTTTGGTAATTGGTCTTTTATGAAAGAAAGACATAAATTAGATAGAATATGGGATAATGCAATAGATAATGACTCAGATATTATAGTAGTACATGGTCCACCTAAGGGAATATTAGATTTATCTTATGATAGAGATAATAAACTTGAGAATTGCGGTGATAAAAGTCTATGGAATAAAGTTCAAATAGTAAAACCAAAATTAATGTTATTTGGTCACCTTCATGATAACAAAGATATTATAAACGCAGGTACTAGAACAGTAAGAGGATTAAATACAGTTTTCTCAAATGGCTCTGTTGTTACAGATGGAAAATTTGGTAAATTATCTAGCAATGGAAACATACTAGAGATTAAACAAAGAAATAAAACATGGTATCAAAGAGTATTTAAATTATGATAACGGGGGCACAACCAAAGATATTACTAGACTTAAAAGAAGACGGTGATCTTGTAATTAATGAAGGTTTCGCAGATTTAACAAAAATCTACTTTAAAGAAATGGAGCAGAATTGGAAACTCGTTAGAGAAAGAGATTATTTAACCAAGTACTCTGCTGATGTTATGTGGTTAGAATATAATGATTTAAATGGAGAATTTAAAAAAGAACATAAATATATTAAAGTAGGATATAATTTAATAATGTCTCCATTCAACCCTTCTTATACTTGGCAAACAACCTCAGTAACTGAAATAGTAGAACAGAGAGACGGTTATGTTAAGTTTAAGACAGATAATAGTACTTACGAATTATTTAAATTATGAAATATCAAGAGTTTTTAACAGTAATAATGTTTTACAAGAAGTTTGATGAAGAAATTTCAAAGCTATATAATTTTGGGTTTGACCTAAGGGAAGGTAAATTTAATTTATCCCACTATATGGAGAAAATACTTGAAGTATCAATGTTATCTCACTATACAAGAGAGGGATTCGATTGGATATCTTGGTTCATATATGAATCAGATTATGGTCAAAAAGATTGGTCCCTACTCCCTTCACTTGGAATAAAAGAAGATGGGACTTCTGGGATAGTCCATAAGGCCGGTGAAGTTAGGTTTGGTGCACATGATAGTGAGGGAAACCCAATTTGCCATTCATACGAATCCCTTTGGGAATATTTAGAAAAAGAATGTAAACACAAATAAAAATATGAAGGCAATACTGGAATTTGATTTAAATGATCCGGAGGATATAATATCACACATGAAGTGTGTTAAAGGGCCCGACATGGCAGCATTTATTTGGGAACTACAGCATAATTTCTGGAGAAAATGGAAACATAATGAAGAATCTTTTACATTAGAGAATTACAAAGAGGCATTAAGTGAATTGTTAGATGAGTATAACATTAATACAGAAGAATTAATAAATTAAAAACTTTATGTCCTACGAACAGGTCAAGTATGGGGACAGGTTTACTTGTTACCTTACATAAAAGTAAAACACACTACAGAGTTGAATGGAAATATAGAGCTAATAATTGGCCGGTGGAATAGAGAAATAATATTTACACTATGAAAACACAGCAGTATAGAAATAGATTGGGCATAAAAAGTAGAGGGAAAGAATACTTACTTGTATTAAAATAACAAATATGACCAATAAAGAGTGGAAGGTTTTTGTAGACACCGATATTATCCCAATTAAAGTAATAGAGGGTATTGTTAGTAAAATAAAACAATCTAAAGCCTTGGATGTCAAAGAGAAAGCAGTTTATAACTCACATGCTAAAATAATAGAAGGATTATTAAAAAATAAATAAAAAAATATGCCAGTAAAACTAGTATCAGTCACAAAAACATCCTCTATAGTAGTAGATGGAGAAAAAGTAGAAAGAGCAAGAGTAGTAACCCTATCCCATAATTGGACGGAAAGAGAGATAACCTTATTCAAAAAAATAGTTAAACAAGGAGGAGTAGTTAGTATTCAAGGAAAGAAGTATGAATGTACTCCTATAGATAAGATAACAACCACTAAGGGATGGGCAGACGGCGGGGTGGAAATAATGCATGGACCAGAAAAAGAATAGAATGGTAAAAGGAGTAATTGCCGGAAACTTTGATGTAATACACCCAGGCTATATTAAAATGTTTAAAGAGGCAGCCACTAAGTGTGACTGTCTTATAGTATTACTACATACAGACCCGTCTATTGAAAGGCCCCATAAGATAAAACCTATATTGTCGGTAGAGGAGAGAAAAGAAATGCTCTCCGAACTTAAATCGATTTGTGATATACTTATATACACATATGAAGAACAGCTCTTAGATCTTCTTAGAATGGGGGAGTTCGATGTTAGATTCTTAGGAGACGATTATAAAGGTAAATCTTTTACCGGGGATCATTTAAACATTCCTATTTATTATTTGAATAGATCACACGGTTGGTCTACAACTAAATTTAAAAAAATGATAAGTACTACATTATAACATAAGGTATTTGTATATACATATCTATTTATACTAAACAAGAAAATAAGACTATGAAAAGTTTACTTACTAGTATAGATTTTGTGTATAATAAAAATGGTACATTAACACCATTAGAACTTAACACAAATACCGCATCGGAATACGGAGATGGAAAATTAACAGTTGAAAATTTTATACAGTCCACAGAAGGTCTTTATAATCACATCGAACTTCATAATTTCTTACAACTAAACAGTATTACTAAAATAAAAGTTATAGGTAGATACGGTCAAGAAGGCTTTTTTAAGGTATTTTCATTATTTTATGGATATGAATTTGAATTAATAAAGATATCACCAGACTCTAATACTATACCAGAGGTAGAAGATACCACAGATACATTAATAATTAGAATAGCCTACAATACCTATGCATTAATTGATGATTTATATGCTAGGGACAATTACGAATTTCATAATTTAATTAAAGAGGAATCATTTGCTTCGCCTATATGCTTTAATGAAAATAACCTAGATACTATTTCAGAATTTATGTACTCTGATAATAATACGCTCCCTAATTACGTTATTAAACCAAGAACACCAGGATATGCTGAACTTGAATACCCTAAAGTATATAGGTTAGAATTAGAAAGTGAATTATCTACTTTGAAAGAGAATTTACTTGATAGTGAATTTATACAGCAATATGAATTTAATTCAAATACTTCGTTAATTGATGAGAGAACATTTCACCTTAGGAGTATGAATTTACTAATAGGTGATTCCCTTGAGATAATTAATATTCACAATTATGTGAGTATTAATATACTTTCAACCACTAATGAACTCTTAATCTACCCATCGGAAATAGATACTACCACAAAGCAATTAGACCCGTTATTTGCATCTAAATACTATCCAACGTACTATACGAGAAAAGGATTTTCATACCACCATGATGAAGATGATTTTGTACTAAAACCAGATGGCTCTCTAATAGACTTCGAAGATATTGGTGTAGGTACTCAATTTAAAGATGTGTATTTTAATGAACAAATTGATAACTTCAGTACAGGAACTCCTGAAGACGTAAATACTTTTACAATAGGAAGTAGTAGTGTAGAAAATATACAATACTCAGCTGCTGGTGGTATTTTTACTAACATAACGGCAACTCATGAAACCTACGGTGAATTTAGCTGGTATGATGGAGTTTCAAACAGGTACTTATTAGACTCCCAATTGACCGAGAACGAAGTAATATACACTCAGTCAGGATTTATAGTACCGGGTGATAATTTATATATTTACGACAAGGCACTGAATACGATGGTACCTCTTTTGGTAACCGCAAAGACGTATGAAATTAAATCTATAAAGGTATATAATGTAGGATTAGGACCAATCTCCGAATTTTTTGTCCAGTTAAACACTAATAATACAGATTTATTTTTAGTCCAACACAACGGATGTAAGGCAGCAGCCTGCAGTGAAAACGGATTTGGCTATGACTGCTACCCCGGTACTACGTGCAATGACTGCGGTAAAAATTCCTCCAACTGCCTGAATTGCGGCGGAAACTCCACTAATACCTGCACCGGCGGCGGCGGCATGCAGTAATAGATGTAATGTAACACTTAGCACAAACTATATATAGTATTATGGATAAAAATCAAATAGCAAAGCCAGTAATAGAAAAGGCATCTGAATTACAGATTGAAGAAATGAACACAATTGTAAGTAAAATTGTACAATTGATTAAAAATAAACATTTGTAGATAATTTACATTGAGTATATTAACGCTAGCAACAAAGGTAGTAATAAAAGAATCCAATGGACGTGGATTGGGAGTCTTTGCAACAAGTACTATACTAAAAGGAGAGGTTATAGAAGAATGCCATTTAATTACTGTTCCGGTACTTAGGGGACAGAAGATTTTTATGGACTATATCTTCGGTTGGCCTGCAAAGGCAGCGTTAGAGTTAGTACTCCCACTAGGTTATGGATGCATATACAACCACCACGAGAATAATAATGCATCATGGCGAGATCACCCAACACTAAAAGCTTTTCAATTCTATGCAATTTCTAATATAGAGAGCGGCGAAGAAATTTATACAAGCTATGGTGGAGAAATTTACTGGGACGATAAGACTGTAAAACCGTTAATATGAAAATAAACATAAAAGATATTGTATCCGCATGGGCAATAGCAGCTAATCCAACCGAAGAAGAAAGAATACTATCAGAAAAGAGGTATCAAATTTGTTCAACATGTGACCAGCGAGGTAAAAATAAAATAGGCATTGAAACCTGTAAAGCATGTGGATGTCCCCTATCCAAGAAAATATTTACACTTAATGATGAGGATTCATGTCCTCTTAAAAAATGGGATGAAGTTAATTCTGAATTTAGAAAAGAAAAGAAGAAGCGTTATTTCTTATTTTAAGCGGTAATATACTAGTTATTCCACTAAAGTAAAGTGAAAAGTAGTTGTAAAACCTATATATATTTCGTATATTAAGTTATATAAATTATATAAAATAAAAGTTATGGAGAAGTTAATGTTTGTACCATCAACTAAAGTAAATGCGAAAATTTCTGATACTGTTATTACAGGTCAACACATTACATTAGAAGGATTAACATACCAAATGGTATCGAGACGTCCTATTGGTAGGAGAGTTTTAAGGAGATTATTAAATCAATCTACAAATACTAGGGTTGTAATTTACTCATAATGAACAACCTCGATAAAGGTTATCAAAATTTACTTCAAGATATACTGGATAATGGAGTAACAAAGAACGATAGAACCGGAACTGGTACACTATCAGTATTTGGCAGACAAATCCGACATAAAATGTCAGAAGGCTTTCCATTATTAACTACAAAAAAAATGGCATTTAAAACTATGGTAACCGAATTACTTTGGTTTTTAAAAGGTGATACTAATATTAAATATTTAGTGTATAACAATTGTCATATTTGGAACGGTGATGCTTATGGGAATTATTGTAAATGGTATGATTCACAAAGTGAGGCCGAAAAAATATATGAAGGTTCTATATTACCAACACAGGAAGAATTCATTAACAAAATCAAAACCGATGATGAGTTTGCTAAAGAATGGGGAGAGTTAGGACCAATTTATGGAAAGCAGTGGAGAAATTGGACTTATCAAAATAAAAAAAATCACTATGTTACCCAAGGTCAACCTACCCACCATAATAGGAATATAGACCAAATCCAAAACCTTATCAGTGAACTCAAAACAAACCCAGATTCAAGAAGATTAATGGTATCGGCTTGGAATGTAGGTGAATTAGATCAAATGGTACTACCACCTTGTCATTACGGATTTCAAGTTTATACAAGAAAATTATCTCCAATAGAAGTATTAGAACAAGCTAAGAAGGATGGGCTATGGGAAGATGGGTCTAAATTTGATGGTAAGGAGGGAATTAGTCGTAATTCAAATGGAGAATTATTTCATGAATATATGAGTAAAATCCAATCTAGATTTAAAACCAGAAAAATTTCATTAATGTGGAATCAACGTTCAGTAGATACCCTTTTAGGCCTACCATTTAACATAGCTTCCTATGGTTTACTTTTATCAATGTTGGCAGATGAAGTTAATATGGTACCTGATGAACTAATTGGTAATTTAGGAGATGTTCATTTATACTCCAATCATATTAAACAAGCTAAAGAGCAAATTAGTAGAGATTCATTTCCATTACCCTCTGTACAAATTCAAGATGGTATCTTTTCTACACTTGGAAATGATATTCGATTAGTAGAGTATAAATCACAACCTGCAATAAAAGCACCCCTAAGTAATTAGGATACTAGTAGGATATTTAAATTAAAGTTCGTATATTAAGGTATACTAAAAAAAATAAAGGTTATGGCATTATGGGATATAGATGGAGAGATAGTATTTAGCGAAGGACCGCTAACTATCGATACAGCAGAAGCATTATTTGTTATAAAACATACTTATAACGTTCCCTACTCGAACATTCATGTAAATGGATTTAAAGGAAGCATACTGACTACCCCTACAGGAACCTTTCATACACCCTCCTGGATTGAGGTACACCCTCAAACTACTTTAGAAGATATAGAGATTGAAAAAAACCTCTTCGAAGAACTGCTTATAGTAGAAAAGAACTGGAAAATAAAATCATCAACAGGGGATAAAGAGTATATAGTTAAGTACAATAAGCATGGAGAATTAAGCTGTGATTGTTGGGGGTACATCGGACATAAAAAATGTAAACACATAACAGAAATTAAAGCAAAGATATGATTGTATTATATGCAATAGTAGGAATAGTATGGACTGTATGGTTAGAATACTATACACACAAACACTTTGATCTAAAAAAAATTGATAAAGAATGGGCTACACAGGAGAGATTATATCACATAGTTCTTTGGCCACTTGACTTAGGTATCTTTATTGTAGCATTTATAAAAGGAATAAATGGTGATGACGAATAAGTATACACTACCGGACCAAATACCAATCGTTGTTGTATTTCAACAGCCCAGAAAAAGAAAACCGCAAATAAAAATCTTTACAGACCTAAGATGCCCAGACTCTTTAATTACAAACAAAAGTAAAAAACTTCCAGAAGGATCCGAAATATTAGATTTAGGAGTGGGAATTGGTTTTGAAGCACTATATAAAAAAAAACATAAAATATGAAGTTAATTTACATGCAAGAGACCATAAACTATATGCACTCACTAAACCCGGCTTCCCTTACGAAGTTAGAGGAAATAGGTACACCAAAACCAGTCGAAGTATTGAACGATAACGGAGAAATTAAAACCAAATATTACGTATATGACAACACCATTAACAGTAGCCAAGAAAGCAAAGAAAGTAATTAACTCCTGTATAAATCTTCATCAGTTAGGACATGCTAAGGAGTACATAAACTTATTCTTTGTAAAATATTCAACCCCTATCAAACATAAGACTGTAGGCATAATCTACGAAGCAGATTCTTCCACGGTTAAGCTCTATAATAAGTTAATTTCTACTTTAGAAAAGAAAGAGAAACAGTTAAATAAGTAGTTGGTAACCTAAAATATAGTTCTTATCTTAAGGTATTAAAAAATAAAGGTTATGAGTAATTTAAAGTTTTATCCCAACCTAACCCCTAAAGAGGTTATTCAAGCAGGAGCTTTTGGCGGATGTTACTTTGGATCAGAGATAGACGAGCATGTTGAATATGACTATACAGGTTTATTCAATAGTCATTTCGATGGAGTAGACACAAGCTTATACATGGGAGAAAAGTACTCTCCTAAACTAAATAGGTTTAAGGTAAGGTCTGGTATGAACTATGATTATTGGAAGGATATGAAGTGGATGCACGAAGATGATCCTTACGGTTGGTTTGAATGGTACTGTAAGTACTCTATAGGAAGAAGACACCAGGATGACGATAGACAGATTAGAAGGTGGCAAGACTTTTGTGGACAAAAAGGGAGATGGAGAACTAGAATTTACTCTATGATTCACCAGACAGGTGACTGGAATATATCACCTAGAATACAGCAATCCCTTTTACATTGGGGATACAGAGTTAATGAAGAAGATTATAGTTTATGGTGTAAAATGAATAATAAAGTTGCACCAGAAGAATGGTGTGAATATGGAGGATTACCTTCACCATCTTTTTATCAATAATAAAGTAAATTAATATATATGGATATAACAGGAAGATTAAACGAACAACCAGTAGGAGAAATATTTACTATTGATGGTCATAACAGGATTGGAAGACCTATTCAAGTATTAGCAAAGCTAATTGAAATTAAAGGCAATGATTATATTGTCGAAGTTAACGGGCAAGGGAAAAAAATTCTTTCTGGAAACACTAAAGTATACTTAAACTACTAAATGGAAAAACCACCAATCGGATTAAGACCAAAATGGGCTAGTGATAGAGAAAGACTAAACGAGGTAAGAAGTGCAATGCATAGATATTCGGAGGCAGATTTAAAAATACCAATTAAATGGGTTAAGGAATATAATGAATTAATAGACAGTCTTTTCGTTAAAAAGCCAACAACGGAACTCTCTAATTTAGAGCCTGCGATATTCCAACAACTTAGATCACCCAACCTTTCTCATACCGCATGTACTTACTTTATGGTGGGTGTAGATACAAGTAGCTTAACTAAATGTAGTTCATGTGGTAAGGAAAAATGGGAACATTTTTCTGTTACGAACTCTCACTTCTAGGTGTATATACATAAAAATTATGAAATCAAATTTATCAAAAAAACTAATAAACATTTACAAATTATGAATAAAATATGTATAATATTTATCAAATGGCTTACAAAGAAATTAGGATTTAAGCTTGTAATGCTTAAAGCAAAATCAGGAAATATCATCATAGAGGGAGATAAAGAACTTTTTCGTTATGTGGATATAACAGGATATTTCTTTAAGAAAGATCCACTAAAAAGAGAATACCCTAAACCACATCAACCCTCACTCGTAAGACCATTAACACCTGAACAATTAAAAGAGTTAGGAATACACATTAATGTAGATGTAGCGGATTAGAATATAGTTTTATAACCAACGGTTAAATTAAATACAAACACAACAAACCCAGCGAATAATACCACGGTGAACAATACGAAAACACAACTTGACATATCAAAATTATTGGAAATTGGAAAAATTCAAAATGAATTAGATTTTGAAAAAGCTTTGATTGCTGATAGAAAATTAAGGGTTCTTTCTAAAGAAGATTCAAAGTATAAAGTTATCCGCAAGAAGTTAAGAGACTTAATTGCTGACTATGAAGACAACTAACCTATATAAGTAATAAACTTAGAAGACTAAAAATAAATAAAGATGAATATGAAAGTAATAGATAAAGCAAAAGAATTAACAGAAACCTTTAGGAGTTCTGTCCACGTTTACCCGCACCACTATAGTAACAGTATGGAAGATAGAAAACGATTAGCAAAATACTGTATAAGTGAAATTGTGACAGAGCTAAATAAACTACCGAGTAAAGACTTGAGCGATTTACAATATTGGTCTGAGGTAGAGTATGAACTTAGCTTATTGTAGTTAGCTAACCGATATAAATAATTTTAATATAATAAAGTATGATATTAACATTAGTACAAGCAGTAGTTTTTATAACATATGTAATATTTCTATATTCATATTGTAAGAAAACACTACCATCAATTTCACATTCTTATTATGAATTACCAAATTCATTAAGTTATTTATTTACATTCTTCTGTTGGGGTATTGGAATACCGATGTTGTTACAAGGCAGCAGCGCTTTTTTCTTTATATCCGGTTCCGGCCTATGCTTTGTAGGAGCTGCAACTAACTTTCTATCTAAAGGCGCCCACACAAACATAGTACATTACGGGGGAGCTTTATTTGGGATTGGAGGAGGGTTATTAGGATTGTTTCTAGAATATCACATTCAATTTCCACTTTGGTTATTCATAGGGGGAACTGCCTGTATATTGCTTATAAAAAAGATAGTGAATAAAATCTGGTGGGTTGAGATACTAGCCTTTATACTTATAATAACAGGGTTAAGTATTCGATAATTAAAATATAAAAAGTTATGACAATTCAGTACAAAACAGCAATTAGAATCGAATGTGTAGAAGGTTTCATTCCGGAAGGAGGAGACCTAGTAATAATGAAAGGCGATAGATTCTATCAATCACCAGACTTCAGTGATGATTGGATTGGAGAGGATGACGGAAGAATGGGAGGAATGCTTATATCTTTCTACAATGAACATCTATCTAAAAACTTCAAATTTGTTGGGAGAAAGGCTTTATAATAGTTGGTTCCTATTAGATTATTTCATATATTTACGTATAATAATTAAAAATAAAGGTTATGAAAACATTTAAAGATTTAGAATTCAAACGACACTCATTAATTCAAGATGGAACGATAGCTAAACTCCATTTAGAGGATGGAAGTCAAATATCAATTATTACTGGAAAGGGAACATATTCAGGTACAAATTCATTTGAAATGATGTCTAATAGAACAAATAGTAGAGATGGGATTAGAGGGTGGATTGATGCAAAACAAATCAATACTCATTTAAAATATATTCAAAATAACCCCTTAAAATAAATAATAATTAAATTCGTGTTGCATCTACTTCAGCAATATATAAAGCAATTAAAACCACTAATTGGAAGGCAACGGATTGTTCAATTACCGAGCTACAGAGCGAATTAGTTACCGCCAAATATAAAGGCGCCGACGGTAAAAACATGGCAGTATAAATTAGGCTACCTGAAGTATTGTTCGTATATTTACGTATAATAATTAAAACAAAAGATTATGAAATTACAAGCAATTACCGCAAGTCAAATTAGTCAAGCCCAATGGAACACATCAACTCCTTCAGGGACAAAAGCAGCAAAAGTTAAAACCTATAATGACGCTGGGAATTTAGTAGACATTACTTATGTTGTTTATTCAGAAAAAGATGATCAATTTTATGATGAGCTTTCAGACGCTAAGCAAGTTTCTAGCGGATATATGACAGATACTTTATATGTGACTAGAAAATAAATATAAATTAGGATATATGAAGTATTGTTCGTATATTTACGTATAATAATTAAAAATAAAGGTTATGAAAAATTTAAAGGTAGTTGCAATAGAGCGAGAGGCATTAACATTTAATGACGGATCTATATTAATGTCAAGTCATAATCAAGACTGTTGTGAATCTCATTATTTAGACTTTTTAGATATAGATATGACTGATTTTGAGGGGTTAGAGTTTGACCTAACAAATGATGGCTTTTTTAACAGGGTTGAAGATTACGGTATTGAATTAAAGCCAATTAAAGGGCATGTGGTTAGAGTACCTGGATATGGAGAAAATAATGGTTATTACAGTTCTAATATTGATTTGGTAATTACAGATAAAAAAGGTAATATAATCAAGTCTTTTGATGTTAGTGAGTGTCAATCATATTTTGAATGCTAGTGTCTATTTATTTATAATAATTAAAATAAATAATTATGACTCAAGTAGTATTATGGTTTTTATTATGCCCCTTCTTTATATTATTTGTAGGTATATATCTTGAACTAATTAAGTTAAATAATCGTAAATAATAAAAGTTATGTTACACCAAATTAAAAACATTAAAATTACAAAAAGAATATTAGCTATCATAGCTATCATAGCAATACTAAGCGCGTTATTTATATTTGTTGATATAAAAATACTAATAACAGTACTCTTAATTGAGGCATGTGAATTGTATATTATATTTAAAATATTAAAAATAAAGTGGACGTTAGATTAAAATAAAGGTTATGAGCCAATTAGTATTATGGTTTGGGTTTTGTATTTTACTTGTAGGTATATATATTGAACTATATAAATCAAATGATAATCGTAAATAATAAAGGTTATGGCCAAAGGCCACCTTCGTATATTTATAATATACACTAAATAGATTCATGGAAAAAATATTAAATAAACTTACTAATTTTAGAGGTTTTTTACTTGTATTAGCAATCACTTTAATTAGTCTCTCAAATGAAGGTACAGCCCAAACACTTCAATTAGGAACTCTTTCTTCTTTTGAAGCTTATGCTGGAGCTGGAGCTATTACAAATAGCGGAACTGCTACAGGCGACGCTGGAACAAATGATGGAATAATTAGTGGTAGCGGTTTTGGGACAGGATATAGCGGAACAACACAAAATAACAATGCTCTAACGGTTCAGGCTAGAATAGATTTGCTTAGGGTATATATTCATTTGGACGATATTTTTGTTACATACCCTAGCACCCACGCTCCTGCTTTTGGAGGTGGAGAAACTATTACACCTGGTGTTTACTCTATAGGAGGCGCTGGATCTATAGGAGGAACTCTTACGCTTGACGGGGGAGGAGATTCTAATGCTTTTTTTATAATTAAGTTTGAAGGAGCGCTTACAGTAGGAGCCAATTCAAAAATTATTTTAAGTAACGGAACAAGAGCTGCTAATGTTTTTTGGATCTCACAGGGAGCCATTTCTGTTGCAGCAAATTGTGCTATAAAAGGAACTTTGTTTGCGCACCCTGGAGCTGTGACTCTTGGTGTGGATAGCACCATTGAAGGAAGACTCCTTACCTCTGAAGGAGCCATCACTATTGCAACTAGAGGTAAGGCAGATTTACCTTCTGGCCCTATTGCAATTCCAATAAAATGTTTAGGTAACTGTACTACTACTTCTGGTCTTGGAGATGTTTTAGGGTCTGTGGGGAATTTTGGCCTTTTCACTAGTCTTGGGGCTGTGGCAAATGCTGCTACATCTGGAATAGTGGGTGACATAGGCACAAACGGGGGTGCCATAAGTGGGTTTGGGACTTCAACTCATGTAGGATCTTTTTACAAAGAAAATACTGTTACAGTAAAAGCCAAAGAGGATTTAGATAAGGCCTATACTACCCTTATGGGCTTAGCAAATACGGTAACAGACCACGGGGCAGCTTTTGGAAGTGGAGAAACTATTGCACCTGGCATTTATGCTATAGCAGGAGCTGGGTCATTGGCAGGAACTCTTACTCTTGACGGAGGAGGGGATTCTAATGCTGTATTTGTTTTTAAGTTTGCAGGGGCGTTTTCAGTAGCGGCACAATCAAGAGTTATTTTAGCTAATGGAACGCGCCGTTGTAATGTTTTTTGGATTGGTGGAGCGGGAGTGGCCACTGGTGCCGTTTCTATGGGAACTTTCACTTATATGAAAGGAACAGTTATTTCACACGGTGGTGCCTGTACCATGGGAGCAAATGGAAGTATGGAAGGAAGAATGCTTTCCACAGGAGGAGCCATTGGGTTTAGTACGGGTGTAGTTTATAATGACACACTTTGCTTTGATACCCCAACACCAGATCCTACACCAACACCTGCACCAACACCAACACCTGCTCCCGTTTTTGACACTCCTTCTTACTTCCCCCCAGTATTAATTCCAACCCCTATCCCTACTAATATTATTGTTATTGTAATCCCAGTACCAGGTGATATAAAAGCAGTAACAGACTCTGCAGCAGCAGTAGATGGAAAAACAGGAGGAACTACCCCTTCCTTAACTTCAAATGACACCTTAAATGGTGCTGCAGTAGTTATAGGAACAGGCACAGGGAATGTCACACTAACAGGAGTAGATATCCCCAGATGGTTTACATTAAATCCAGATGGCACAGTGACTATTGCACCAAATACTCCAGCAGTAGAATTTAATCTTGAATATAAAATATGTGAAGTTGGTTTTTCATCAAACTGTAGTTCTGTTGTCTCTACCATTTTAGTTACTTCAGCATCACCAGATTTTACGCCAACAATAGAGATTAATTCTTTAGTCTTTAAAACTGAAGGATCAACACAAGATTTTGTTATAAACATATCTGAAGTTTGGGGTGCTCCGTCAGATGGACAAGTAATTATTAATATCCAAAAAGTAAGCGCATTTAATATTGGCTATGATCCTAATATCACTACTTCTAGTGTAAATGGTGGCGTTCCAGTTCACAATAATAAATGGGAAATAACTGAAAATCCATTTTGGATCACCATGAAATTAAAAGAGTCTGTTGTTATTGAAGCTCATACGTTTTCAACTATTGGTCTTACAATAACTCGTAACCCAAATGTGCCAAATTCAACTCTACAGACAATTACAGCCATCATTGTAAACAAATCAGGATCAGATGGTAATAGCTCAAATAACACTACCAGCATTATAGTAGAAACTAAAAAATAATGAAAATATAAAATATGGTAAGATTAAAGAACTCGAGATATATATTCCTACTTTTAAACGTATTCCTTTTAAATAGTTGTACAACCTATCTTGAAGAAATAAATTCAATTGAAGTATCTAAACCACAAAACATAGAATTTGACCCTACTACCTTTATCCAAGGAAGAGGATATACCCAACATGCTTATATAGACACAATACAAAGATTCAGTTATATAGAGATGTATGTTGAAACAGCAGAGATGTTTGGTGGTAATGGAAAATCCGCTAATAAAGAAGTAAAGGCCCAATTTACTACTTATTCTAATTGGGTATTTAATGATAGTTTACTTACGGATTCTCCAATTTATCATACTTACCCTAATTCTCCTAACTTTGAATCTCCAAAGGAGGATTCACATTTTGGTCTTTCTCCAAGGATGACTCTTAGAGCTAAACAACTAATAGGCCCAATTTCAAAAATATCGGTAATTAAAAACGATAGTATTAGGGTTTATATAGATGTATCGTATAATGGGGTACACCACATTAAAGACTCGGTATTAATTGTTTTACACGCAAAAATCCACTAAGTAAACTAAAAATAATCATAAGATTTCTGCTAAATAATTAGGCTGCCATGGGTAGTCTTCGTATATTTACGTATTCGAATGGTTCGAGCGATACAAATTTAAAATATAAGGTTATGGCAATATTAGAAGTAAACAACAGCCAATTAAGGGTAATACAGAAAGCATTAGACTTTTATTCAAGAATAGGGAGTGGACAATTTGGTGTAATAAAAGAACACCCATCATTTGAAAAGAATTTGTATAATGTGTGTAGACCCGATAGAGAACCAATAATAGGTGATAGCACTCCACAAGGAGAAATTCTTAATATAAAGGACGGAAAGGCACTCATCGCGGGTAGTGTTAAGAATAAAATGTGGAACGAGGAACATGAGTGGAAGAAATTAGAAGATGTTAAGTTATCTACCGATTCTACAAAGTACCATAGTATTAGAGATAATGTTGATGCCCGTCTTGCTGAAGTTAGAAATACTCTAATACAGGATTACTCAGTAGGGAAAAATGGGAATTGGGGAATTTACAATGAAAAGGTAGATGAAACATGTAGAGAAGCATATGATATACTTCAAGTGATTAGACATGAATTCTGGAAAGCCGATGAAACTAGGAGCAGTATAACAGTTGACTCGCGTATTCATTTAACTACAAAAGATACAGGCAATATAAAAGTAGCTTTATATGCAAGAATATGAAATACTAGAGAAATTATGATGGAACCTTACAGAATTACAATAGAAGAATACGAAATGAAATTCTCAATAGAAGTAAACCACTCGGACATAAGCTGGGATCAGTATATTAGTATGTTAGAAAGCATATCACGGGCAGCTGGTTGGGAAGAAGGAAAAATCATAGAACTATTTGGATAGTTAAATAAAATAGGATAAAATGAAAATAGATATAGAAAACTTAAAAGCACAAATGACAGGTAGAGAATTAAATATCTACCAAAAAGCAGATGCCTTAATTGAATTTAATAAACTGCTTGATTATGTAAACGAATTAGAGCAATTAAATATAGCCTTTGTTAGCGTTAACGAGGAACGAGAGGTGGTTTGTGGTTGGTGTAAGGGCGAAGGTTGGATAGATTACGATATGACAACAGAACCCTGTAAGGCTTGCGGAGGAAAACAAACTGAACGCTAACTAACCAGACATAAGTATGTTTTAACAATTTAAAAATTTAATTATGACAGCAAAAGAATATAGAGATAAAGAAGCAATAACGAGTGCGAATTTTTGGGATGGGGATGAAATTGATTTTCATATGATTTATGAATTTGCAGAGGATTACCACCAAGCCAAGTTAGATTTATTAACTATACAAAATGTTGGCCAACAACGTGAACTGTTAAATTTTTTGGTTAAAAGAAATTATTTAGAAGCGGATAAACATTGGATAGAAGAAATGTTATTAGAGTATAACTTTGAAAAAAGTTTATAGTGGCTAACGGCACTCAGGTATGACCAGTAAAGGATTAAAAACGATAAATTATAAATATATGAAAAAGTTAATAGAAAAGATTAAGGCTAAATTTAGCAGAAAACCTTTATTGGTTATACCTGATGTTATCGGTAGTTGTGAATCACCACAAGATAATAATGGAGATTTAGTTCCGCTTGTTTGGATGATTGAAAAACTACGAAGAAGAGAAGGTGGTTGCACAATGAACGAACTTTTAGCAGAAGCAAATCGTAACTTTAAAGGGGTTGAACAGATTAAACACCTCACAATCGATTACCGCTAACTAACCGATATAAGTATGTTTTAACAATTTAAAAATTTAATTATGACAGCAAAAGAATATAGAGATAAAGAAGCAATCCAAACCCAACTAATACAATTACTAGAAGATCAAATAATGGATCTTGTAATGATGAGTAAAATTGAATTAGGAGATGATGTTATCCTTGAAATTAGGAGACTAAAGGAAAAATTATGAGAACATACAAAGTAACAGTAACGGATAAAGTAACTGAGTGGTACAACAAGTCTAACCAACTTCACAGGGAAAATGGGCCTGCTATAGAGTGGGCAAATGGTGATAAGTCGTACTATATAAATGGAGAACTACACAGAGAAAATGGTGCTGCTTTAGAGTGGGCAGATGGTGATAAGGCATACTATATAAACGACCAATTTCTAACTAAAGAAGAATTAGATTGTCCTTATGATTTTACAAGTAGATGTACAATGGGTAGGTGTGACTGTGAAATAAAAGCAAACTAATTGCCTACAACTAACCGATATAAGTATGTTTTAACATTTAAAAAAAATAAATATTATGGATAAGGAAAGTTTAAAAAAATTGAGGGATAAAGCATTTCCAGAAGAATATACTAGAAATGATTACCCTTTTGATATAAGACATTGCCCTAATTACGAGGGATATATTCCTAAAAATTTAGGGCATGAGGTGTGTGGTTGGTGTGGGAGTATATCTTATTATCACTAACCTATAGGAGTATGTTTTAACAATTAAAAAAATAAATATTATGAGCAATAAAAATATAGCCAGTGTTAGCAAATCGTTAATTATACCTAAAGGTTGGTATGTATCGAAAGCAGGGCAAAACCCTTTATTTATGTTATGGTTTGTGGTTCTTGTGAATTTTGACGATTTATCTAATAATATAGAAACCCCAAGACATTATGTATCTGAAGAGAAAGATAGTTACGAAGAAGCTTTACAAGAATGTATTTCTAATGTTTGCTAACGTTTAGTATATAGTTTTGTAAGCCATATCAGAAATTACAATTAAAAACGAATATTAATTAGGCTTATAAACTATATACAGTGTTGTGTGTAGTACGGAATTTAAGCCACAAAACTTATTAAAATGGAAAAACTTAAAACTTACGGATTCTTATTGCTTGGATTGATAAGCGTGTTTATGATTGGGGCTTATGCTGATGCTACCGTATTTGGAACAAAAGAGATACAACCCCACCAATGGGGATTAACAAGTATGTTTGGATTAATGTTTATTGGGATGTTTTTAGAAAGGTATCGAAAGTAGTATTACACACAACTAACCGACATGAGTATGCTTTAAAATGGAAAAATTAAATTAAGATGACAACAAAAGATTTTATAAACCAAGCAATTGGTAAATTGGTATATGTTAATGGTGATAGGGATTTAGCATTTGATGGTGGATTGCGTAGAATAATATTCGGTAAAACAGAGTTGCGTTTAATTAAATGGACGAAAAGTGGAAAGGTTTATCTCCATGATGAAAATGAAAACAAATATTATACTGTTCCACCATCAAATGTTCGTGAGGTTGGTTCTTAAAATGTTGCCTAACTAACCGATATGAGTATGTTTTAACATTTAAAAATAAACTCAATATGAATTTATCAGAATGAAATGAAATGGGTGGTATCGTACCAGTGCAGTAAGGGTTTAGAAATTACCTTGCTTTAGACGAAGATAAACAGTTTAGCAACGAACACCACCTTTTTTATATACATTGTTATCATAATCGTTTTAATGTGTGACAACTAACCGACATGAGTATGTTTTAACAAATAAAAAACAAATAAAATGGATATAGAAATAGAGTTAACACAAGAAAATAGCAATGATATTTTTACTTGCCAAGATTGTAAAAAGAAAACAACAAGAGGTGATATTAGAGAAATATGGAAACAAATACCCTTTGTAAAAGAAGAAAGTAAAAGATATTATTGTGGATGTAATGGATGGGACTAGCATTGCATACAACTAACCGACACAAGTATGTTTTAACATACAAAAATCACCATAGAGGTATACCCTCAGAGGTAAAAAGATAAAAGAGTTACAGTATAGACAAATAAAGACATACCCTTTATAGAGCAATAGAAAAACTACAACGTAGAAGGTATAAGACAATAGATAAAGAGTATAATAAAGATAGTATACTAAATAGAGGTATAACTAAGAGAGATACAGGCCTTACTAAGAAATGATCTAGAGATAGAGATAGGCAAATAACAATAATATAAGAGGCAGGATAAGAAGCGAGGTGAGGGGAGGGGGCGCTTTCCTCTCTCTTGACCGAAGGTCTCCCGCGGATTCTCAACGATGTTTCGAATCATCCACCCCTAAACAGCCTACATCCATACCTACAACCACCCCTCAACAACAACCTCTCCATATTGCCTACCCTAACTAAAGACTTAACCGGGTACTGCCATACCCTGTCTCTGAGAGTATGGATGATGATGGTGCTTACTTGATATTGAAGTATAATGAACCTAAAGGAGAGAAGAGGATAGCTATAGTAGGTAAAGGGGAGAGTAAAGCCGGAAGGGTGTAACCTAGGAAGCATAGAAGAAAAAAGGAGTGTGTGTACTTCTGTATAATGGGTAGGAGGAGGAAGGACGGTAAATAAAACTTACAAATAGATACTAAAACCTAATGCATCTAAAGATAATCTAAAGATTCATCTAAAGAGGTATGGAGAGGTAGGAGGGTGGGTGTATAGAAAAATTAAGGTGTGAGTAAGGAAAGTAATAATAGAAGTAGAGCTGCATGCCTCTCCCGACCAACATATTTTCTAGAATTTTAAAAAACTACAGTTGCCTCCCCCCTTTATTGTTCATATATTGTGTATATCGCCTAAAGGCCTGCCTAAAGACTCTCTTTAGATGGTATAACCCAGGTCTAAAGGCCTGCCTAAAGGCCGCCTAAAGGCTTTTACTACATTAAACAGTTTATATATGGAAAGAAAGATGATACAGGTGGATAAAGATGTTGCTGAGGCGGTAAAGCTTCTATGGCCAGACCTCTCTTGGTCTTCTATACTCAGGCTATTACTTGACACCACCCCTCAGGACACTAACTCCTCTAGTTTTGCTACCAAAAAAGACCTTTCAGCATTAAAGGAGAAGTTTGCCGGTGTGTTGGATAACCTAATTAAACAAAATAACTTGAAAACAAAGTAAAATAAAGTTGTGAGTTACACTTATAGTTCGTATATTTAGGTATAATAGTTAAGATAAAGGTTATGAACGCATTAAATAGAATTTCAGAAGAGGCTAAAGTGATTGTTACAGATCTAGCTACCAAGCAAGTCAATGATATGAAAGCTTGTTTTGTTGAATACCAGGAATGGATTAAGGAGAATGGTGAAGTAATAAGATATGGTGAGGTAAATCAGTATGACGGTATAAAGAAATTTGTTTATATGACCCAGTATAAGAGATGGGGTGGTAGCAGTTACGATCTTCCTACTACCTATACCGAAAAAGATGCATATAAGGCAATTAGAAACAATGGTAATTTAACATTCTACGTCTCTACCTTAGAGAGCCAGTTACGTCTTAATTGGGAGGAAAAATATATGGAGAGCTTTATAGCATCTAATATGTTTAAGCTACAGCGTGCCTTGGCAAAACACTTAACCAATGATATGGTTGCAACTAATATTGTAATTAGAAAAGGTAGTGATGGTGCGGAGGTAAGTGCTTTTGTTGATGGTAAGCGATTTGTTACATACGCGACATTATGTGGAGGTGATATTCAATGTTTACATTACAGGTATAGAAGTTCGTTAAAATAATATAAAGGTTATGACATATAAGGATAAAGTAAAAGCAAGTAAAGAAGTACTAACGGCCATACAGGCTATGGAGGATGGAGAGGTAATAGAGTTTACCTATGGGACTGTTGAGCATTGGAAGACTAAAGAGCTTACCCCTAAGCTGTATGAGCTTAGATGTAGAGTATACACGATCGGTGGGAAGGCCTATAGTGTATCGGCACAAGGAAGCTATACTAATGACTCTATGAATATAGATAAGATAACCTCAACTACCCTTAGACTATATTCCTATGATATGTTCAGACAGAGAACTACATATTCATTACCTCTATATGAGATGAAGATAGGTATAACTATTACTGAGACTAGTAACTAATATAACATATATAGATCATATGAACAATAAAGAGAACATAGAGGACTTTATAGCCGGTATGGCCTTCCTTATAATTGTATTTGGGATGTTATACTTTTCACTCTGGGTATTTAGTCCCGGGTAGGTACTATTGGTATCACCTTGCTATCATACTGATATAACACTGATATAACACTGATATAACACTGCCAGTATAGTTCCCTCATAGTAACGGCGCTCGTGAGGCTGAGCCATATTGAGTTGCATATTTCTGATAGATTTTAGGTATATAGGTTATATATATTTATATATTAATTATAAAGAGCCTATCCAAACCATCAAACCTGTTAACCCCACAACGGCTATAAGGAGTATAAAGTCAATTATCTTTTCTTTCATTGTCCTTATCTTCCTTCCAGTTACCATATACAAGAAGTACTGCTATGATAAGTAAAATCCATAATACTTTCATAATGTAAAATGTTATTATTATATAATGATCCTTCTTACGAAGTACGTTGTTTTAATATCTGTCCATAGGCTATATCAAAGGCTTCTTCCAATGTTAAGGTGCTGTTATTCTTTCTTAATATGGTAACTCTATTGATAACATCTATTCTCTGACTGGTCTTTTCAGCCTCTAATAGGATTTCCTCTATGCTCATACCTTTATAAATTAGTATTATGATTTAATATATGAACTTTTTGGGGGATTAGCAACTATACCCGGGAAAAAAATTCGCAAAAAATTTGGCTATACAGGTGGGAATTCGTATATTAATAATATATGAACTATTTATCGATGATGCAACCATTACCTACAGAGAGTTTATTCTCAATCTTCCAAGCCGGAGATGAGGAGGTATATAAAGAATTTGGATTAGAGGAAACTTTACAGAATCCTTTTGTGCTAATGGGGATGGTGTTGAATGGGTTAGAGAATTTCCACATGATGGATATGATGTATAAACGTAACTACCCAGAAGAGTATAAAAAGGTAAAACAGAAAGTACAGTACTCGTTCTACAATAAACTATATAGTTACTTATCTAAGATACCAATCACTCCTTTACAGCAGGTTTATAAAATAGGAGATTCATTTGAAAGTGTTGGGTGTAATGCTGCTTTAGATCATTTACGGGTATATTACGAAAAATTAGAAGAGTATAGTAAATGTGCAACTATTAAACAGTATATAGATCTTTTATCACAAAATATACCGGAAAAAGTTGACTACCCAACATAAAGTGCGTATATTAAGGTATATTAAAATAAAGGTTATAACTTATGGGAAAAAATCAAGTACTATCCAAAATCACTAGGATATCTCCAGACCAGGCAATGCACTTCATTGCTTGCAAAGATGACCAGTTAGACACCCCTGCGAATTATTTTACATTACAGGACTCAGTTATACCCCATGACCAGACCGGGGGTTGGGAGAGCGTAGAGTATTACACCAATCGTCCCAGGCATATAAAGATGCCAAAAGGACTTATAGGTGCACAATACATTTATATCTTATCCAATGAAACAATGCCCGGCCTTGTAAAGGTGGGGTTTACTAAGAATAAACCTACCGATAGAGCTAAGCAGATTAATGCTGCAACCGGTGTCGCTCTCGACTTTAAAGTTGAATGGCAGTACCCTTGCTTCAACGCACACGCTCTTGAGGGAGAGATACACGCTTACTTGGAGTTCAATGGGTTTAGGGTGAATAAGAAGAAGGAGTTCTTTAATATATCGGTTGAACAGGCAAGATCTGTTATTGAGAGGATAGGTGAACCTTATAAAATGACGGAAGATGAAGAATAAATCCTCGGGTCAACTTCGCGCGTTTCGCGCGGCGGGCTACGCAGTAGCGTTATCTTTTTTTCTTTCATGTACCGCTCCTGATGATTTCTCTTCCCCTTGTGTTTCTGGGGATTGTGATGCTAAGATGATATTTCCTGTTTCTTCTGATAAGAATGGGTACTATCATATGGAATTAAATTGGACTAGAGAATTCCTACCCTACTTTATTGTTGAGGTTGAGGCTGATGTTATCTCTGATAGGTTTAGATATAACGGAGTATCTCATGTAACAGCTACTTTTGATTCAAATGCCTCTTGGTTTATAGGATCAAACCTGGTATTTGTAGAGTCTATCTACAATCCCTTTACTTCAAATAACACTAATGCAGGTAATTCTCTCCCTATAGCAACCCAGAATATAAATCTTCCTCAATTTAGTGGGGTAAAAGTAAATATTGTACAGGGTACGGGCATAAAATTTAACGAAAAAAATGGTAAATTATACTCAAAACGCACTGTAGAACCAATACCTCCAAGTATGATTGGGGATACAATTACTCTTTTTATGATGGTTTTTTGGGATGCAGGAATGTCTTCCCAAGGAAAAGATCATTATAAACTAAAATTTATTGTAGAATAGTTGATTTCCAAAAAAATATTTCATACCTTAATAATATTATAATAAAAATATAGTATATATAAGTATTTAAAATTATATAATTACATAATTACAGTATAATAATTAGAATAGTAAGTATTAATATAAAGAATAATAAAGGTTACCTATGTTACAAGCAGAACAAATTCAATCCAATTGGGATAAACATTTAAAAATAGTTAATGCCTATATTACCGGTGAACGTAAAGAGCAGATTCTTACTATGATGGAGCATTTATCCGAAATCTATGTAATGGCTCCTGCTAGTGGTAAGACTTGGTACCATAATGCTTTCCCCGGTGGGTATGTTGATCATGTTAATAGAGTTGTTCAATATGCTGTAAAGCAAAGCTCCCTTTATGAAGAAATGGGAGGCATAATTGATTATACCCTTGAGGAATTAGTCTTTTCTGCCCTATTTCATGATTTAGGTAAGCTGGGAGATGGAGAGAAACCTAACTATATACCTCAGACAGATAAATGGAGACAAGATAAACTATCAGAGATGTATACTTTTAACTCAGAGCTTGACTTTATGCTAATACAGGATAGGTCTCTCTTTATACTCCAGAAGTTTGGTATAAAGATTAACCAGAAGGAGTTTCTAGCTATCAGATGTCATGATGGTGTGTTCGATAAAGCTAATGAAGCTTACTTCTTTAGTCATCAAGAAAGCTCTAGACAAAAAACAGCACTAATTTCAGTACTGCACTCAGCAGACTTTCTAGCTTCCAAGGTAGAATACGATATGTGGAAAAGTAACGGAGGGTCTGTTAAACTTAAATCAGAAAAAGTAATATCCTCTACCGGGAGACCGGTAAAATCATCAGAAGGGTTAAGTAATATGTTAAAGAATTTATAATATGGAAATAGTAATTGTAATATTAGTTGTTTTATGTGGTATTTTATCGTATATTGTATATAATCTACTTGTAAAGGTAGAGAAATACGAACAAATAACATTAGATCAGGTTGAATACCTACAGAACATAGCAAAAACCATTGCTATTTCTAAAGAACACCTAAAAACACTAGACGAGAACGGGGTCTTTGAAAGTGATGATGAATTAGGAGCGTTTTTTAAGAATATGCAAGCAGTACAAGATGAGCTTAATAGATATATGCTCCCCGAAAATTATGGCCAGGAAAAAATCCAAAGCTAACTACTTTACATCCGAAACAGAAGAGTATATAAAGAAATATAATACTGCAGAAGATCAAGAATACAGAAATCAGATATTTACGGATCATATTTACCTGCCTTTTTACAAATTAGCAGAGAATATCATACATACTTTTAAATTTTACTATACCGATGTTGATCAGATAGAGGATTTAAAGCATGAGATAGTCTCTGTATTGTTAGAACAGAAGATAATGAAGTTTGATCCAGATAATGGTGCAAAAGCCTACTCTTATTTTGGAACTATCGTAAAAAGATGGTTAATTAACTACAATAACATTAATTACAAGAAACTCAAACAAATAGGATCATTTTCAGATATAGAAGAGTCATATGAGAACGATTTAGATTTAGATTCTTTCTCAGGCAAGACATTAAGCATGTTTGTGGATGAATGGGTTAGTGAAATGTACGGTAAAATCGATGATATTTTTACAAAAGAGAACGAATTGCACTTAGCAGACGCAGTCCTTACTATATTTAAAACTAGACATGATTTAGATATTTTTAAGAAGAAAGCCCTCTATATTTACATAAGAGAAATGACTGATTGCGAAACACCCGCCTTAACTAAGGTAATTAATGTATTAAAATCTCATTTTTATACTAAATACCAAATTCATTATGACTTAGGTTTACTTTCTAAGAATCCTTTATAGAACTATTTATATATAAACTTATAATATGAGTGCAGAAAAAGAAATATTTAAAGGAAAAACCTTATCTGATCTCTTCGGTGAAATATATGACAATTCAAAAGAGACAAAGACTCAAGTAAAATCTCTTATACAAGAACTAAAACCCCTTATAGAGAATATCGGCGATGCTACTTTAATCGTTCCTATGATTAAAGAGTATATGGAAATAGGGGTGAAAAATGATGATGCTTTAATTAAATTAGCGACAATCATTCAACGTATAGAGACATCAATAGCAAAAGATGCAGGAGGAGCTTTTGATTTCTCCGACCTACAGGACTTATTAGATGAATCTAATGAATTAGAAAATCAAGTACAAGAAGTAGCTAAAGAGGATGAATAGATTTTCAACAAACCACCTTTCAGGTACTAGTCTAATAAGTAAAACAGACTCACAAAACCTTTCTTACTTTTCAGCAAGGGTAAAGGATGTAATAATAGACGAAACACACCCTGAATATATAAAATACGGAAAAGAAAATTCGATAGGTGCTATTAAATTTAATAGTATTACCGCTCCAACATTCGATAATACATCAGAAACTCTAAAAGTAGCATTTCCTCTGAACACTAATAACTTCCAAATCCCATTAAAAGAAGAAATTGTAATCATATTAATAATACCCGCAGAAGAAGCCTCGGATAATATCTTTAGCGGAAAATCTACAGCGACAACTTATGGATATATTTCTTTAGTATCGATTTGGAAAACCCCAAACCATAATGCATTAAAAGATCCCCTAGATAAAACAGATTTAGATTTAGGATGGGAATTTAAAGAGGACCCCTCTGTAAAACCATTACAACCTTTTCCCGGGGATTATATAGTATCTGGAAGACAGGGTCAATCTATAAGAATGTCTGGGACTAAGCACTATAAAAATAATATAACGGATAGTAAAAATAATGGTGATCCCTTTCTTATTATAGCTAACGGGCAAACCCCTATCGGGAACATCCCTCATATAGTAGAGGATATAAACAAAGACCCTTCTTCTTTATACTTAACCTCAAACCACTCTATTCCTTTAGAGCAATCTAGAGATAAACGAGATGCATTTAAAACACCCCCTACAAAAGCAAATTTATATAAAGGATCCCAAGTTTTAATAAATGGAGGAAGATTATTTTTTAATGCAAAGGATGAAGATATACACTTTTCAACTAAAGAAGCATTTGGGATAACATCTAAAATAGTAGGAATAGATGCAGTAGATTACATAGGGTTAGATGCAAATAAAATATATTTGGGTTCGGATGCTTTAAAAGAAGAGATAGAGCCGGTTATAAAAGGAAACGAATTAGAACTTTTTTTAAAAGAAATATTAGATGAATTAAGAGCATTGGGTTTAACTTTTGCCACCTCCCCTACAGGAGATATATTAGCTATAAGTTTACAGAAAAGATCTAAGACATTAATAAAAAGAGTAGAAAGGCTAATGGGTAGAATTAATCCCTACGGACCATCTCAATTAAAATCTAAAAAAGTATTTACTGAATAATGCCACATGCGTACCTAAAAAAATTTAAAAGTAGTTTTGCTCAGCTAGCATCTTTGAAGCTAGGTGATATAGAAGCGTTTATTATTAATTACGCGGAACAGAAAATTTATGAAATTAATATAAAGCTTCTAAGGGAATGCCCTCCCCCTGAAGTGCTCCTAGTACTAAGTAAGGAAGTTGATAATATTAATAGGTTAATGAATAAAGGGGACATAACAATAGGAACTGTAGCTAAACTCCCAAAAAAATTAGACAAACCAATTAAAGCTGGAATAGTTATAACTGAAATACTAGGTCATATGCCTATTCCCGCGTCCATTCCACCCGGCATAGGTATACCACTAGGTATTATACAGACTCAATCTCAAATACTATCCTGGGCTTCTTCATTGGTAGAAACCCTACAGGATGAGCAAAAAAAAATTGGAGCTTTACTAACAAGCACACAAGGCATATTCGCCCCTATTAGAGCTAAGCTAGTTATTATAGAGAACCTTCTAAGTAGGTGTGCTTCCAACCCTAATATGACTGATGAAGAGAGGAGAACATTAATAAGAGGAGTACAGAGAGTACAGATACCGGTCAATAATACCTTAGAAAACAATATAAGCGGAGTAGAGTTTGCAGCAGATAACGGAAAGGTATACAGCCTCTTAGTAGTAGTAGAAAATAATATAACAAACCCAGCACCAAAAAGACAAGCTATAGGTAAAGATAACCGAGGTGTTACTGTAATAAAAGGTCCCTTATCCTTTGCTAGCTCAGAAGAAGTACTAATAGACGAATTAAAATTTAGGATAAATAATCAACTTCCATAAACTAACTATTTATATATATGAAACTCGATCAACTAAGAAAAATAATAGGAGAAGAAGTGAGAGCTGCTATAAAAGAGGAGCTACAAGACGTAATGAACGAAGCAGTAAAAATAGCGAGTACCCCAATACACACACAGGTAAAACCTGCAATAGGGGAGAATTTAAATAGGCCAAGTAGACAAGCACTAGCTCAATTAATGGGAATACCTCCAATGCCAAAAGTTACAAACCTAAACTTCACCGGAAAAGACACACTACAGGAGATGCTTAATATGACAAAACAGTCAATGACTGGTGAGGATTATAAGAGTATAATTAACGCAGACAGTTCAATGGTTAGCAAACCAAATTTTGCCAGCTCACAAGCTGCTATTATGGGAATGTCTTCCGATGAAGCTATACAGGGAGGATTAGATATCTCCCAACTGAGCTTTGTTAAGAATGCAAAGAAAGTTTTAGATTTAGCTAACATAAAAAGTAGCGGACAGCTAACATAATATGGCATTTGAAGTAAAAAAAATTAATCCTTTAGATTTACAACCTAGAAAAGCAGTAGGTATAAATCTACCCTTTACAGGAAAAGCAGTATTTAATTCTACTTACCAAACTAAAGACGCAACTAGGGTTAATTTAATTAACTTTCTATTAACAAATAAAGGGGAAAGGTATTTGAACCCTACTTTTGGGTCTAACATAAGACTCATGTTATTTAAAAATATAAATCAAGATAATTTAGATGAAATAGAAGATATGATAAGTGAGGATATTAGTAACTATTTTCCAAAGGTTAACCCAACAGCACTTAAAATAACCTCCTCACCGGATACCAATACAGTAAGGTTTTATTTAAAATATAAAATAATAGAAAGTAATATAGAAGATGAACTTCTAATTAATATCGAACAATAATGGCAGAAGAAAGAGACATAAAGTACACCAATAAAGACTTCTCCGACTTTAAAAATCAGCTTGTAGAGTACGCAAAAAATTACTTTCCAGATAGCTATAATGACTTTTCACCGACATCCCCAGGTATGATGTTTATTGAAATGGCTTCATACGTAGGAGACATACTATCCTTCTACCAGGACACCCAACTACAGGAAACTTATTTAACCTACGCAAAAGATCCAAAAAATTTATTCTCCCTAGCTTATATGATGGGGTACAAACCCAAAACTACCGGTGTTGCAGAAGCCGAAATAGATGTAACTCAAATAATAGATGCTACCTTAAACTATCTCCCAAATTGGGAACAAGCAGCTATTATAAATCAAGGAGCTGTTATTTCATCAATGGATAAATCTCAAACTTCTTTTATAGTTAATAGAAGAATAGATTTTAATTATTCTAGCTCTATAGATAAAACAGAAATTTTAATAGATGAACTAGATGAGAATGGGAACCCATTAACTTTTCAGTTAAGAAAAAAAGCAAAAGCGACCTCAGGAAAAACTAATCAAACTACAGTAGAGATAGGGTCTTCAGAAAAATTTAAAACATTAACCCTAGAAGGTACAGACATAATAGGTATAGAGAGTATAACTGACACCCAGGGAAATATATGGTATGAAGTCCCTTTTCTAGGTCAAGATACAATTTATGCAGATGAAACCAATACTAATGTAGATGGTAATGCAATTCCATTTGTTCTCCATCTACAGAAAGTACCGAGAAGATTTGTTACCCGGTTCTTATCGACAGGTTTTCTAACAATTCAATTTGGAGCAGGAACCACACAATTAGATGACTCTATAATACTCCCCGATCCTGTAAATATCGGCGCCCAAGGATCTCCATCTTCACTTGGAATAGCATATGATCCATCTAATTTTCTACGTAGTAATTCATACGGTATAGCACCAAACAATACAACCCTTACTATTAAATACCTAACAGGAGGCGGTATATCTTCAAATGTACCTGCAAACTCTATCACAGTTAGAAATAACATTACAGTATCAGCTAACTCTGATCAATCTAGGTTAGGTATTGATAGCTTATTCTTTAACAACTCTGCTCCCGCATCAGGGGGAAGAGACGGGGACACAGTAGAGGAGCTAAGAGAAAACTCCTTAAGAGCTTTTAATGAACAATCTAGAACTGTAACACTACAGGATTACACAGTAAGAGCAATGTCTCTTCCCTCTAGGTATGGGAGCATAGCAAAAGCATTTATAACACAAGAACAACTTACTAATACAAACAGAGATTTAAATAGCTCTATAGAGAGTAATCCTTTAGCATTAGGGCTTTATGTACTTTCATACGATTATAACGGAAAGATTATTACATCATCAATAACAGTAAAAAATAATCTTAAAACATATCTTTCAGAATATATGCTACTAACTGATGCAATAAATATAAAAGATGCATTTGTAATTAATATAGGGTTAACTTATGAAATTATAGTAAGACCCACCTATTCAAGTAGAGACGTTCTTTTAAACTGTAATATAGCATTAAAATCTCTACTCCACATATCAAAAAGAGCAATTAACCAACCTATAAATCTATCAGACCTATATGCTGTGCTAGATAGAGTTAAAGGAGTTCAGACTGTTCAGAAAATAGAAATAGAAAATAAAGCAGGCGGGATTTATTCTCAATATTCATATGATACAAAAGGAGCCACTAGAAATAACGTACTGTACCCTTCTTATGATCCATGTATATTTGAAATAAAATACCCAGATGTAGATATTAAAGGACGAACAATAACACTATAAGATGGCAGTATATAAACTATTTCCAAGCAAAGATACATTTATATACACTGAAGTACCTATCGGTAATGCAGGGTATGATGAAATGCTTGAACTTGGAAGCTATCCTCTCAACGAGGTTGGCCAAGCTGAAAGAGTACTAATACAGTTTTCTACGGATGAAATAATAAACGTAGTAGATAACCTTATTGGAAACACCCCATTCTCAGCAAGTATAAATCTCGACATAGCTTCAGCATATGAGATACCCACATCTCACTCTATATATGCTTACCCAATCTACGAGTACTGGGATGGTGGAATAGGTAAGTATGGGGACTACCCTTTTGATAAATCAGGAACAGCTTGGGGATACTCATTAGTAGGAAATCAAGGGTCTTGGACACTCCCCCATAATACTGTAAGTATGCCAGCCTATGTTACAGGATCGTATAATTCCACATACCCGGGAGGTGGAAATTGGTGGACAGGTTCTAACGGAATAAACGTAGAGGCAGTCCAAAGCTTTGAAACAAATGATAGTGTAGACTTGGATATTAACGTTACTGCTGGTGTTAAATTACATTATAGTGGAAGTATACCTAATAATGGTTTCATACTTAAATTTCACGATGAATTAGAGTTTAGCGTATCTTCTTCTATTAGGTTAAAATATTACAGCGCCAATACAAATACAATATACCCTCCTTCGTTAGATTTTAAATGGGATGATAGTGTATATGTAACCGGGAGCTTATCCGTTTTAGATACTAGCATTGCAGAAATAGAATTAACCAACAATACAGGGGAATATTCGGACATAGGTAAACAGAGGTTTAGACTCCTATCAAGACCTAAATTTCCAGTTAGAACATTCACAACAGGATCAACCTATAAAACCAACTATGCACTCCCTAGGGAATCCCAATGGGGATTGAAAGATGAATTTACAGAGGAGATGGTAATACCTTTTAGTGATGAGTGTACACGGGTATCATGTGATGCTAACGGAGCTTATTTTGATGTATATATGGAGGGTTTGCAGCCTGAAAGATTTTATAGAGTTTTAATTAAAACTACTATAGATGGAGTAACAACAGTAATTAATAGGCATAATACTTTTAAAATAGTAAGAAATGGCTAACGAAATACAAATACGTAAGACGGTTAATAGTAAGGAGGAGTTTGAAAAAGTTATAGATACTTCTTTTAAGATTTTTGTAGACCCGACAGTAAAAGTAAATACAGATACAGTAGAAGAGTTATTTAGAATATATAGTAAACTATATTATGAAATACCAGTAGATGGAGATGTAAATTCACATTCTTTATTAATAAAAGAGAGTTCAAAGTTGGTTAATTTTGAAAAAGACTTATCCGAAATACAGCCTTTATTAGATGAAATCTCTGAGTTAAGAGAAAGATTATTAGAGGTTAATATACGAATGATAGAATTACAAACACAGTCAATATAAAATGCCGCAAATTAAATATACAACATACCAAATCAAACAACAAACCGCTACCGGTTTAGAGGGTATATCTAAAGAGGATAGTGCATTAGTATCTGAGTATGTAGTAAATTCAACATTTAAGCCAAAACTACATCAAATAGAGCTACATATTTATTCACTAGATGATGAATTATTACACTCTAACCCATTTTATAATCAAGAATCATTCCTACAGGGAGCAGAAAGTACTGGGGATAGAGGAGCATCTAGACTAACACTTAACCCAGAAAATGATGCAATAAATAACGGGTACCTCTATGGGGATGTAAAATTAGTATATAATTTTATTAATAATTTATATTCAAATTCAAAAACAGGACCAGAATACTTTATTGAAGAGATCTCAGCTGATAGAAGAGAAATAAGGTTACTAACCACCCAACTTGAGGAAAAAGAGGTAATTAGGTACACAAATGAAATTAAAACAAAATTAGAGGGGACATCTTATTTTGCTGAGTTTAAGTTAAATTTAAAAAACAACATACAACTAATAGGTGTAAATATAGATCTTCAATTATACAGAGATAATCAATCCGTAATAGTAAAACTTTATACTCCCCTACCTGAAGATATTAACGTAAAAACCCTTTTAACAATAGAGGAAGAAGTATCTGATTCAATAGCCTTTCAAATTTACTCCGAAACAATACCAGATACCTTAGTTATTCCCGCTCTTAGAAGCCCAAATTTTTCACTAGAAACTCATGAAGATGTAAACATCTCAACTGACTTTTTATCCTATAATGAACTTTTTCAATACCCAACTGAAAATAAATATAGAGAAGTTAAATCTTTATTTGAAGAAAAAGGAATAGAAATTAGTATAGACTATACGGATAAAGCAACATTTATACATTTTAGTTCATTAGAGGAGAGAGTACGTAATTTTAAGTACAAACTAGACTTAATAAATTCATACCAAACCTTATTAGATAGTAGAGAAGAAAATAATAATAACTCTACATTAATCTCAGGAAGCCGTGAGTACTATAAAGGACTAATAGATGTAACATTAACCAATTTTGATCATTATGATAGACACCTCTATTATGAAAGCGGATCTACTTCATGGCCAAAAACTAACTTAGTAAAACCCTACGTAAACGACATAAGTGCAGCAACAGGTTCATGGTGGACACAAACTACAGACGCCGCTTTTCTTTTCGATAAATCAAACCCACATCAGCTCTTAAATGCAATCCCAATATACTTAAGAGAGGATAGTAATAATGAAAATTATAATATATTCATTAATATGCTATCTCAACATTTTGATAACCTTTGGATATACACTAAAGCAGTTACCGATAAGTATGACAATGACAATAGATTAAACAGAGGAATACCTAAAGATTTAGTACAGGATGTATTAAAAAATTTCGGTGTTAAACTTTACACATCCAATAGAACAACTCAAAACCTGTTTAAAATGTTTACAGGAGAGTTCTACCAGACAGGGAGTGAGCAAATTAATACTTTTATAACCGCATCTAACCTTCCAACATCAGAAGAGGATTATAGAAAAGAAGTGTACAAAAGAATATACCACAACCTCCCCTTACTTTTAAAATCAAAAGGAACAGAAAAAGGACTACAAGTTCTTTTAAATAGCTTTGGGATACCGACCTTACATAGCTCAGGCTCTCACAGTGGACTTTTAATTAGAACAGCCGGGGGAACAAATACAAGCAGCAGTGTAAATTTTGGTCCTGCAACAAATAACACAGGGTCTTTAGCTAAGATTAGGATAGATAATACAGGAGAGATAGTGGAGGGAAACACCCTTTCCATAGATACGGGTATTATTAGGGGTAACAATAATATTACAGACGACATAAATACTATTGATATAGGGTATTCCCCCTCGGATAATAAGAATAGTTTAATATATAATAATATAATAACAGGAAGTAGCTTTTTTAATATAGATGAGTACATTGGTGACCCTAGATTAATATTCTCATCAAGCTATGAATCACTTATTTCGTCATCCACCGCAATAATAACAAACTCTATTAGTAGCAGTTATGACCTACAGGATTTTACTAGAATACTTAAATTTTATGATAATGTAGTATTTAAGATGGTAAAAGACTTTGTTCCTGCAAGATCTAATATCTCCACAGGTATAATAATTAAACCCCATATATTAGAGAGAAATAAGCAAAAACAAGTACAAGGCACATTCACCCAGGAAATAATAACAGGATCAATCCCCGTAGGAAATTTCGCAGGAAGCGAAGGTGGATCCTATACAAGCGGGAGTATTACAAGCTATTCTTCTAGTGTAATGACACAGTACGGTGTAATTCTAAAAGATGACCATTCACATGAAGAACCAAAATACAATGGAGAACTTTCCGGTAGCTATATAAAAATTTCAGCAACAGAATTACCACCTATAAATCCTTTTAAATATAGGGATCCAAATATTGTATCTTACAGATTAACAACTTTTAATCTAGATAATACACCTCCTACACCAACACCAGCTCCTACACCGGCACCTACACCGGCACCTAGTCCTAGTCCTAGTCCTAGTCCTAGTCCTAGTCCTAGTCCTAGTCCTAGCCCTAGTCCTAGTCCTGCTCCTGTAACTTGTACTGAGTATTTCTTTGAGAATATAACAAGCTCACCTAAGAGTTATTCATATACTAATTGTAATGGTGGTTTTGAAAGTGGAAGTTTAGGGGAAGCACAAGGAACAGTAGTATGTGCTCAAACAGGAAACTATAGTGTAGATACAGGTATAGAGGTAACTGATCAAGGATCTTGTACTCCTACTCCAACACCTACACCCCCTCCTGCACCAACACCAACTGTTTTCCTTTTAGAAGACCAATCACAGTATGGAGGAGCTTATGTGACATACAACGCAGCCTATTCAATAGGAGACTATGTAAATACTACTCAAGGAGGATTATGTTATGAAATTATGGGGACTGTAACATCAGGAACTTCACCATATACAATTACAGGTAACTGCCCATAGAAAAATATAATAGGTACAGGAGATTATTAACATACTAATATAATATGAGCTTAAAGGACTATATACCGGAAGTAGATCAAACAAATAAAAAATAATGATATCAGAAAATACATTTAAGAATACAGACCCAGGAGGAGCAGGAGTAGGTATACTGCTTTCCGGCTCTATGGCTATTGGGTTGACTATTAGTACGCAAGATTGTGGCGGAGATAATTATCAACAGAGTCTATCAAAACTTGCAGATGTAACGTTAACAGGAGTTAATAACGGTAATCCTATCTACATACTTAATAAAGAAGTTAAAACTAATTACTATTACTTTCAAATTACTCCCTTTACACACACAACACCCCTTGCCGGGGGGGACTGTACGTTAATATCTTTTAACCCTTTTGAAGAATCAATAGGATTTAAAGGAAGTGATTTTGATATACTTTTCAACAACGCTTCTTTATCTAGAGAGTCTAGGTACATACAGGATGTAGATAGAAGAAAGGACGTTATAGTACCCTCTAATGTAGATAATTTACTACTAGATACAGCAATAAAAGCAAGCACCCCTGATTCAAACTATACCTCACTGGCTAATACATCAGGTCGATATATAGGAACAAAGACATCAATAACTACGTACGGAGTAGACGCAGCCATCGCCGGAACTTTATTTGAAGGAGAGGACTACCCACTAATAACTGCAAATACTAACATATGCTCTCAATCTTTATCAGAAAGAGATACTAATAACTTTCTATTTAGTAAGAATAGTTTAGCTACAGAAAACACAGTATATCCTACGGTAGTGTTTGAACCCCTATATACTGACAATAATGCTACAATAACCCTTGCTCAAACGGATTTAACATTAAATGAGAATTTAGACATAAAAGTAGGGGATGTGCTAAAATACGGAATTAATATATATGAATATGTAGAAGTTATATCTGTGAGTCACCCTAATGCCTCCACAACCTATTTGGGAGTTAATAGAGAACATTACAGAGAGTTTGATCCCAATATGGTAAACTATAGCGTCTCGAATAATAAATTTACACTTACCAGAGTACTTGGAGATTCAATTTATAAAACAGATTCTAGTAAAATCTATAAACTAGTAAATAAGAAACTCTGGGTAAGTGTAATAGATACAGTAGTGATTGTAGATAAAAACAGTAAAGTGATTATTAATGCCACAGTATGTAATATTTAAAATAATAAATTCATATATTTATATAAAACAATAAAACACAATGGGATATTTAAACAACTCAGTCGTAACAGTAGATGCGATTTTAACTAAAAAAGGAAGAGAGCTCTTAGCAAGAGGAGATGGCTCTTTTAAAATTACACAATTCGCTCTTGCTGATGATGAGATTGACTATACATTATACAACCCCAACCATCCATCTGGATCTTCATTTTACGGACAAGCTATCGAAAACATGCCGCTACTTGAAGCATTTCCTGATGAAAATCAAATAATGAAATATAAACTAGCCACCCTACCAAGAGGTACTTCAAAACTACCAATACTACAAGCCGGTTTTGCCTCTATCGCATTAAAACAAGGAGCATCTCTTGCGATTACCCCTCAAACATTAAACTACCTAGGAGCTACTTCAACTTTTGAAACAGGAGGATACACAGCACAAATTGCTGATACTAGAGTACTTTCTAACTTTACAGGAGTAGGAGTTAACACACAAGAAGCAGAAAGATTAAATTCTACTACTACAATTGGAACTAACGTATCTAAAACAGTAATAGGAACCTCAATTAACCTTACAGGTACAACAGTTAATACATTATTTGGATCAAGAACACAACTACAGACTACAATTACTTTAGTAGGTAGAGATTCTGGAGCTAGAATAACTATACCAATAACTATACAAAAAGTAAATAACTAAGAGATATGTCATTTAAAAGATTAGATACAGAAGATATAGTAGTAAGTTCTGACTCAATTACTTCACCAGCATGGAGTAACAACGTAGTAACACTTACAAACTTTACATCAAATACTACAGAGACAAACTCAGCTAGCGGGTATTCCTATTGGAATATGTATACAACCGGCTCTATTAACGATGTCCAATTCTCAGTAGCTTACGGACATAGGTATGGAAGCGGTTCAAGACTTTATAACCCAGCAGTACCGAAGAATTCGTATAGTAAAACTACATACGGACAATATAGAACACTAATTAACGGAGATGAGAACACAGATTTTGTATTTGGCTCAACAACACCTAATAGTGTATATTTCATATCGGTAGAAAGAGCCCGATTTAAAGAAAAAATACTCCCAAGCTCATTAACTTTGAAAATAGGAAATATATCTTTAACGGATAATAGTTTAATTACGTCTACAGATACATATAAAGATAGTGGTAGAGAGTACATTATTTATAGCGGTTCTGCAGGAGTTATAAGTACAGCAGACAGCACAACAGTATATGGTAAATTATACCCAGACATTGGGGTGTTGGTATTAGATGGAGACCAGTTAACCTCCAAAGGAGCTATAATAGCACCAGATGTTACCTCTAATTATACCGGATCATCAAATATTGAAAACTTAGTAACAGAGCTAAATAATTTTACATTAAGAGCAGAAGAAACATTATCATCTAATTATGTTTTTATTAGAGCACGTAATAGTGAATTTAATTACTCTACAAACCCTTCTAATATTACAGGATCTGGAGAGCTTCAGCATAGCGTGATGATAGACACACCACAAGCCTACATTACAGCAGTTGGACTATACAACGATAACAACGAACTCTTAGCAGTTAGTAAGCTTTCAAAACCGCTATTAAAAGATTTTACAAAAGAATCTTTAATTAGAATAAAGTTAGACTTTTAATAAATGAGTATTTGGAAGAAATTTAACAAGCAGGATGTATTCACAACGACATACATTGCGAAGAAGTACTGGAGTTTCTCCCAGGAAACTGACCTACACACTGCTGGTATAAGATTTCTTCCAGCTAATTCAATTTATAATCTACCTATCTTAACACCTGCACCAACCCCTACGCCTACACCAGCTCCAACTCCTGCACCAACTCCTGCACCAACTCCTGCACCAACACCATCTCCAACTCCTACACCATCTCCAACTCCTGCACCAACTCCTGCACCAACTCCTGCTCCTACACCAGCTCCAACCCCTCATCCTACACCAGCACCAACACCTGCACCAACACCATCTCCTACACCATCTCCAACTCCTGCACCAACTCCTGCACCAACTCCTGCTCCTACACCAGCTCCAACCCCTCATCCTACACCTGCTCCTACTCCTGCTCCTACACCTGCACCAACGCCAGCACCAACACCTGCACCAACACCTAGTCCTAGTCCTAGTCCTAGCCCTAGTCCTAGCCCTAGTCCTAGCCCTAGTCCTAGTCCTAGTCCTAGCCCTAGTCCTGTTCCTACACCAGCACCAACTCCTGCACCAACACCAGCACCAACACCTATCTGTCAGTTTGTATTTGTGCCTGATAGTGAATCTACAGCAGATAGAGGTTTAAGATATAATAATGGAGGAGAAATAAATACACCTTTTAGTAGTTTATTTGGAACAGTATCAACTGAAGGAGGAGTACAAGGAGTAGTATACGGAGTATGCACAACATTAGCACCTCAATGGTTAATAGTATCATCAAATACTACTACGGAATTCCCAAGTGGAGTATATATTATTGGAACAGGAGGTTCTTGTATAGCTAATGGAGATTGTACTTGGGGTGTAACACCAACACCAGCACCAACTCCTGCACCAACACCAGCACCAACACCTATCTGTCAGTTTGTATTTGTGCCTGATAGTGAATCTACAGCAGATAGAGGTTTAAGATATAATAATGGAGGAGAAATAAATACACCTTTTAGTAGTTTATTTGGAACAGTATCAACTGAAGGAGGAGTACAAGGAGTAGTATACGGAGTATGCACAACATTAGCACCTCAATGGTTAATAGTATCATCAAATACTACTACGGAATTCCCAAGTGGAGTATATATTATTGGAACAGGAGGTTCTTGTATAGCTAATGGAGATTGTACTTGGGGTGTAACACCAACACCAGCACCAACTCCTGCACCAACACCAACTCCGGCACCAGAGTGTACTTATAATATGGTAGCTGGTAAATTTTCTACTCAAATATCTGAATGGGGTTATGAAAATGGTGCTGCATCAAATAATCATTTTGGAAGTATAGATACTGATAATTATTATTTAGATACATCTTGGAAATTAACTAGGTTTCTTTCAAATACTAGTAACGATTATTTTGCAATACAAATTGAAAAATCAGGCGAAAATCACACAGCCCCTGCGCTTTGGACTAGCATAGATATAACTTCTCCATTAGGAAGTTGGACATTTATTAGAACTAACGCAAATACACAGGGAGGCCCAGTTAATTTTAACGGGGTCACTGGTATGAATTGGGTATTTAATTTTAGCACTAAATTATTTGGAACTAGTGACAATGTTTGTATTAAATTCAATGGAGGAACACCAGCACCATCACCAACACCATCACCAACGCCGGCACCAACACCAACACCACCATTAACAGTTTTCCTTTTAGAAGACCAATCACAGTATGGAGGAGCTTATGTGACATACAACGCAGCCTATTCAATAGGAGACTATGTAAATACTACTCAAGGAGGATTATGTTATGAAATTATGGGGACATCACCATCAGGAACTTCACCATATACAATTACAGGTAACTGCTCAACACCTACTCCTGCACCAACACCTGCTCCTACACCTGCACCAACACCATCTCCTACACCATCTCCTACTCCGGCACCTACACCTGCACCAACACCTAGTCCAACACCTGCACCAACGCCGGCACCAACCCCTGCACCAACCCCTGCTCCAGCACCAGCACCAACACCTAGTCCTACACCTGCACCAACGTCAGTACCAACACCAGCACCAACACCTACACCCCCTCCTGCACCAACATTAACAGTTTTTCTCTTAGAAGACCAATCACAGTATGGAGGAGCTTATGTGACATACAACGCAGCCTATTCAATAGGAGACTATGTAAATACTACTCAAGGAGGATTATGTTATGAAATTATGGGGACATCACCATCAGGAACTTCACCATATACAATTACAGGTAACTGCTCAACACCTACTCCTGCACCAACACCTGCTCCTACACCTGCACCAACACCTGTA
>Ga0222644_1000097_pt1 | contig 45310 bp, 40 predicted proteins | sample AntAcemetagen291_FD_179800 | JGI IMG/M metagenome (GOLD analysis project Ga0222644, IMG submission 179800) | Saline water microbial communities from Ace Lake, Antarctica - #291 | ecosystem: Environmental > Aquatic > Non-marine Saline and Alkaline > Saline | place: Antarctica: Ace Lake...
TATGCTTTACAAGCATCATCATCCGGCAGTTCTTTAACAAAACTCAGTATATTTTGACCTTTAAATACTTCCATAACCCTTGTGTTTAATGATAACAAGATACGGAAACTATATGACTAACTCAATTTAATTAATTAATTCAATACTCAAATTCTTAATCGGGAATGGTAATTTACCAGTTTCTGACTTTTCGCTATAAATAGGCGTAAATGTTATTTCGTCCACAATAAGCTTCTTACCGTTTACGTAAACAGGTATGCTTTTAGAAGCGCTCTTAAATAAACCACTTAAACAGTCGCAATCCCATCTAACCCCTACACTATGTCCAGTTGCAGTACTGTACTTGTACTCTACTTCTACACAACATAAAACCACTGCGGCAACAAGTATTGGCCATGGCTTATCTTCTGACATCATTTCAGAATTCAATAATATAGCATGAGTTTCCAAAGAATTAAAATCATCGGTAACCAATGGTCCGCGATTGGAATTTACATCATCCACATAAGAGCTAATAACCTTACCATCTTTTAAGAAATCTACTCTAATTTTCTTATACCTTTTGTCATCAAAACTTGGCATAAATGAAGTCCCATCTTCCGAGTTTTGCACTTTAAAATCTACAACACTAGACTCTCCATTTTTAATTGACAGAATAGCAGTACTATTTGTGCCCATTTCACTTAAATCTACATTTTTTGAGAAAGTATCCTTTGTTTGCCCATTCACATTAGAAGCCATAAACATGGCAAGTACCAAAGTTACAGCAGTAATTATATTCTTTAAATTTTTCATTTTAATAAAATTTTAAATAAAACACCTACTCTATACGTTTTTCGGCGACCACGGCTTTTTAAAGTGTATAAGCTGCACACTCTTCAAAACAGCCTAATCATTATATCAAGTATTTTATTTACTCTTACATTGAAATAACAGTACTGTTGTTTTGGTTTTTAGCGAAACCTGTGAGAGCCTTTACCTTGTAGAGGCTTTCTCTTTTTAATCTGTTTTTAAATCTGCGTCACAGTTTTTAAATTTTTAATTAAACCTATTTGTGGAGTGATGTTCATCAAATGGCAACGTATTTGCCACCATCTACATCTGCGATATTTTTCCATCATTGTGCGAGACTTTTCCTATGCGTACTTTCAATAAGCATGACAGCAATGTCATTCAAAAGTAGGTTTAGTCCATTTTAAAACTTAATTTACTTCAAAACACAACTTTGCTACTCTATTAATTATCATTTAAAAACCAAATAATAAATATTACTTCATTGATAAGAAAGTTGATAAATCTATCCAACTTCCTTATCAAAAGTGTAAGAATTGAAACTGAATAAAATATAGCTACTTTGATCTAATTCTTGCATAAAAAAGATAACTACAGCCTATAAATACAAATGGGAGTACCAATTCTTTGTATGCTGTTTTTATTGAACTTAAATTATCCCAATCTATAAGGATTATACTTGCAATACATCCGATTAAACATACTACAATTAAAATCACATACGTAACTCTACTAAATCTAAACATTTGTTTTTCTTTGAATTAAATTTATCTCAATAACTCTCTTTCACAAGGCCCACATTTATCGACAAAAGCCATTGAAGCATTTGCAAAAAGAAAACCTCCCACAACATAAACGAATAAAAAACAAGTCCTGTTAACTGAGTTTTAGATATATTTTTCATTTATTGAGATTTATTTCTTCTTGAGAAAAGGCACTAATTGCCAATAATAGCATGGCTATAGTGATTAGATTTTTCATGATTTTTTGCTTAATAAATTTAAAAATAGAGGCTTCATTTCAAAATCTGACAACCTCTATATCTTAAATTAACCTTTAGAAATTGAAAAAGTATAAAAAACTACTCAACGATACGAAAATAGTTCCAATTATAAGCATGGCTTGAAAATTTAGTTTCTGCTCTGATTGATGATTTCTATACGCTAACCAACCGCAAAGAATCAATATAAATACAAAACTTAATATTTCTATCCAAAATGGGACGTTATAATTTTTGCTTATTAACAAGTGATACATTACTATTAAAATTAGCGGTAAAAAGTTTGTTTTTTTCATTTTTCAATCTTACATTAATTAGCGTTTATACAATCTTGATAATCCAAACCTGCGCAGCACCAACTAAGATTTAAAACTCACAGTCTCCTTTATTGGGTTCACTTTTTAAGTGTAATTTAGTAACTCCCTTTTCTCTTTCACTTAATAATATTTGCTGAATATAATCCAAGGTCACAAAATAAAGTCATGATTATTACAATTCTTTTTTAACGAAAATCTTCTTTATTGACTCCTTACTAAATAAAAAATAAAACATAACAGATGTTCCAATAGTGTTAGCGATCATAACTGTAATTCCTAGCTTAACGTCTTCACTAAAAGATACTTGTGTATAGACATCTGATTCTTGAAAATTCGAAATCACACTATATGCCATAGTCATTGAAAAAAAAGTAATAGATAAGAATATTAGGATAATTAAACACGCAATAATAATCGACGACTTTCTCATCTTTATATAAATTTTAATTAATTAATGAAACTAAAGAGGCCAAGGCAGAACTTATTCCTATTCCTAAAAGACTTCCCAAAATTGTCAATGTTGGAATAACTCCTGTACCACCGCTAGCTAAACCCACGGCTGAGACAACAGTGAATACAGCAGCTATTGTTAAAAATCCTATTCCAGCAGAAATACCATCTGCCTCTTTCCAACCACTTTTTTGGTTACTTGTAGCGTCAGGATACTTAGTGCTCCAAAAATCTAAAGAGTATTGAGAAACAATTGAAATGGTCAGATATGTATCAAGATCAACTCCTTTTAAAACCTTTCTAGTTCTATCTTCATGATTTTTCAATCCTTTGATGTCGATTATCGTATTTAATTCTGATATTTTTTTAATTAACATTTCACTGTCAACAAAAGATTCTTCATTCTTCTTTATTAAACTTGTAAGGAATTGGGTATTCATAAATTCCGTATTGGCTATATGTTTCTGAACCAATTTATTTGTTAAGCCCTTTTCCTTATATAAATCCAAAGCTACTCTTGAGACATCTTCTAGACTCTTTGGATTTTCAGCCATCAATCTAGTAAGATTTCTATTATGATCAATACCATATTGAATTATTTCTTTGTCGGTCAATATTCTTTCGTATTTGTTAAATTCTTTACTTGATTTTTCAACCATAGAAGAATTGCTATATTGTGCATCGACATTAATCCCTATAAACATGGTAAATAGAAAACTAATTGCTGTAATTACATTCTTTAAATTTTTCATTCTATAAATTTTAAATAAAACACCTACTCTATACGTTTTTCGGCGACCACGGCTTTTTAAAGTGTATAAGCTGCACACTCTTCAAAAAAGCCTAATCATTATATCAAGTATTTTATTTAACTTTGCACTTGAAATAACAATACTGTTGTTTTGGTTTTTAGCGAAACCTGTGAGAGCCTTTACCTTGTAGAGGCTTTCTCTTTTTTATGTGTTTTTAAATCTGCGTCACAGTTTTTGTTTTTTAATGGTGATTTGATATCGTTACTTAACTGTTTATATAAATACCTTTATAAAGGTGGTCATTATCAACAGTGTAAATGTATAGGAATATACCAGTGTTGTGCAAGTACTACCAGTCTAGATTCATGAATAACGTGTCTATTTTCAGGGATACCTTGTAGATTACAAACCATCAAGTAACTATATATCAGTGTATTAACTACTATATGTGATTTGCTAGCTAATTACCTTGTTTTATATATTAAAAGACCTAAAACTTGGCTCAAAAGCAATATAATCCTTATACTATGCCAGATCATTAGGTTCTAAGAATCCCATAATTGGCTTTTCACCGCTATAAAAAAGCACCCACAAAACACTAGGTTTTAAAAGCCATGCCCTGATTATATAAGTTTAAGGGTGATCATAAAATTCTTTTCTGTTACTGTAATGAGATATGCGCCAATTCCAATTTTGGTGACTTCTTCTGGAAGTTTTAAAGCCATTCTCGTTTCTTTGTCGAGTTCCAGTTCTTCTTCCATAAGAAACCTAAGCGCCTCTATCGCTGTATCTTTTAAGAAATCTACTCTAATTTTCTTATACTCTTTGTCATCAAAACTTGGCATAAATGAAGTCCCATCTTCCGAGTTTTGCACTTTAAAATCGACAACACTAGACTCTCCATTTCTAATCTACCGCATAGTAGTACTATTTGCGCCCATTATACTTAAATCTACATTTTTTGAAAAAGCATCATTTTTTTGCCCACTCACATTAAATACTATACACATAGTAAGCATGAAGCTTACACAGGACTTCAAAACCTTTTTCAGTTAGACAGAATTTGAATACAAAAATTAAGCTTATAGATAAGATGTTAACTATAATTGAAATTGCAGTCCCACAAGAGCATAACCTGGAATCACTGATTGAATCGAGTTTTCTAGTAAGAAATCATTATTAAATTGATTTAAATATTCAAATTTGTTTATGTTCAGTATATTACTAGTGATAATAGAATATGTCCATCTATTTTTATTGTAAGATATTTTTGGACTCAAAATAAAAAACGCATTCGTATTCACATTATCTCTTTGAATTAGATAATTTAGTTTACTCTCCATTTTAAAGTTATTGAACTTTGATAAAATATTTAACCCCAAATTATTGCTAGATAAATTATAAGTTTGATTAGATAGTGTCTGTTCAAAACTAGAATTATTAAGTAGATAGTACAATTGAACCTGAAATTTAGAATTTTTAAAATTGGATAATAATTTTACATCTAAAACACTATTTATTGAATTGTTAGTGTTGTTAATTCCCTCAATCTGATTTTCAGATTGTGTATAACTGACAGATATACTAGATTTAAAAGTTACTGGTAACCTTCTAAGCTTTCTATCAAAAAATAAAATGCTTGTAATATTCTTATAATTATCAACTAAGATATTATTTACATTAATAAAATTATCAACGAAAAGTGAATTGGTAGAAACATTTTCATCTGCAAAAGAAAAATTCAAATTAAAAGTTAAGAATTGTTCTTTTTTTTGAATAAAATTATTAAAACTAAATGAAAGTGTTTTTGTATTAATGAATAAATTATTTTTCACATCTGATGCACTTCTCAATGTTTGAAAATCATCAATAAAAAGGTCAACTAGTTGATAACTTAAACTTGAAAGTGTGTATTTATTAGAGAAACCAATTGAAAAATTATTTACTTGATCCATTTTAAAACCTAATAAAAAATTATTTTCAATTAAACTTTTATCATTTGAATTTTGATTTTGGATCACAAAATTATTAATTGACAGATCATTGATAATGAATAATTTATCTGACAAGTATTGCACTAAATTCAAAGTGCCTTTAAAATTATAAAAAGAACGGTCTAAATTATTTTTTATATTAAACTCGCTGATCTCAGAGAGTAATTCGTCCCGAACTCTTGCGGCTTGAATGGAAAATTTATATTTATTTTTCTTCTTTTTGAAAAGAATTGATGACACTAAATTTATCTCTTTGTTATTTATACTAACAGTTTGAAATAATTCATTAGTATTAAAATTAAGTAGGTTTTGATTAGAAGAGTTAAGATGTAAATTAAAGTCTACACGATTACTTTTAGAAATAAATTTCGATTGGAATAACATATTTGAATTTATCCTGTAATCATAGTTAACAGTATTTGACAATACAACATTCTTGTTATTCTTATTATTTAGAAAATCATTATTGTTTTGAATATTTTCTGCAGAGCTTCCATCACTTGGAGAATAACTAAAGTCATAACTTAAGTTAGACTTACTATTAATGTTATAATGAATACTAAAAATAGTGTTTAATAGAAAATTCTCACTGTCAGAAAAGTAATTTTCATTGATGATATTGTCCTCATTTGCTAAAAAGATTCTTTCTATTCTTCTTTCATCGATTTGATTAAAAGTATTTAGAAAAATATTAGAATTTATCTTTAATTTATTTTTTGAATATGCAAAATTAAAAGCTGTGAAGAAATTTGTTTTGCTTTTTAACCTGTTTTCGGAGTAAATATATTCTGGAATTAAATCATCAATATTTGTTACTCCCGAGGAATCAGCAGTTGAATCTAAACCTCCGATTATATCAATGTAATCAGAAACAGTCAGAGGCATTTCTCCAATATTATTGTAATCTGAAATTACGGAGATATTTCCGTTTTTTAGAAAATAAAATAAATTTGAATGAAGTGAAAATTTATTTTCTTCACCTGAACTGATAATTAAGTCCCCTAAAACCTTATTTTTACTTGATTCATTCAAAGTTACGTTTAGCGCAATTTTTGAATCTTCTTCAAAATCTTTAAGATTAACATTATCTTGATTTTTTAAAAGTAAACTTATACCTTCCACCATATCAGCAGAAATGTTTTTTGTTGCTATTTGTTGTTTTTTTCCGAAGAATTCATTTCCGTCTATTAAAATTTTATCAATGGTAACTCCTTGGAACTCTACTTTTCCTTGTTCCGTTAATTTCAGTCCAGGTAATTTTTTTATTAAGTCTCCTAAATTTACTTCTGTGCTATCTCTAATAGACTTGAGATTATATTCAAGGTTATCTTCTTTTAAAATTACCGATTTAGAATGAGAAATAAGAACGATCTCATCAAGAGTTTCATCTACTGATTCATTTAAATTAAAATTAACTATAATATCTTTATCACCAAGTTGTACCTCTTTGTAAATAGCTTCGTAACCGAAGGAAGTTACTTTCATTAAAATATTTCCCTTTTGTTTTAATTTCAAATTAAATCTTCCGTCTTTATCTGAAAACCCGTAATTTGATAATACTATTGTATCATTCTCATATATTTGAACCAAACTTTTATTAAGTGGAGCACTAGTAACAGCGTCGTATACAAAACCTTTTATCGTATACTGACTATACAATAGTGAACTAGTACATAAAAGAAACAGTAAGATATAATACCTCATTTCTAGTTTCTAATTTCTACTTTTTCTTCTACTACCTTTTCATCTTTATGTTTAACCACAAGTTTTTCGTACTCTAGACGACTTATTGTAATTCCGTTTGTAAAGCTATTCACTGTAACATTATCCGCGAATTCTATTTGTACAGCTTTATAATTTCTGTCTGCCGCTTCTAAATAAATAATTAAACCAGGTAAATCTCCATAAATAGAAGGGCCTTCACTTATGGGTATTTCATCAGTAAAATAGGCGACTATATTTCCATTTTCATTTTTTGAAATAGCTTTCTTACAAGCATACTTCCCAATTTTTTTATATTCCTCTGTAATTTCCCAATCTTTCTTATCTAATTTCTCATTAATCAAATACGTAGTATTATTAATACTTGTTTTAATTATTGATAAATTTTCATCGTAATTTTTATATGTCGACTTTTCAGTTAATGAAATCGAATTCCTACTGTCAGACTTTGACCCATTACCTGATCTACTTTTTGATGTTTCTGTATCAATTTTATAAGAAGCACTTTTCCCGTCGTATAATAAATTGTATTTGACAGGACTATTTATTAGTTCTATAGCTTGATTTTTAACCTCTGGTGGTAAATTATCAATAATTTCTTGAGGAATGTTTAGACTTTCTTCATAAACAACTTTTAAACCTTTAGAAATTTGTTTTTCGGCATTGTTCGTTTTAAAAAAATTATCGTTACTACTTGCACCATTCATAGAAAGATTTGCTTCTTTATCAGCAGTTAAAACCGATTCAATAGTTATATTTTTTTCTGCACTGTTTTCAAATACATTTTCGTTATCACTGCTTTTTATGTTGTTACAACTATTTAAAAGGGTTAAAGAAACTATGGCGATTATTGTTTTCATAATATTGATTTTAAAAAGCCAAGTTAAAATAACTTTAAACTTGGCTTAGAGATTATTTTATTATCTGCACTCTAATTTAGTCTCAGTATGGATATGCACAAGTACTGGATATCCAAATAAGAATGTAGTTGTAGTAGTTATAGTTGTAACCGAATACCACGTACAGTCATCAAATGTGGTAACATCCATTATGAACACCTCTGTAAACTCTGAATATAGCTCAGTTCCTACATTATCTGTATTCACGTTGTTTGTTGTTGGATTTGCATTACTGAATGCCATTCCTATTGAAAAGAATGCTACGAATAAAAATGATTTTAATTTCATGTTAATAATTTTAAACAAAACACCTACTCTATACGTTTTTCGGCGACCACGGCTTTTTAAAGTGTATAAGCTGCACACTCTTCAAAACAGCCTAATCATTATATCAAGTATTTTATTTAACTTTGCACTTGAAATAACAGTACTGTTGTTTTGGTTTTTAGCGAAACCTGTGAGAGCCTTTACCTTGTAGAGGCTTTCTCTTTTTTATGTGTTTTTAAATCTGCGTCACAGTTTTTGTTTTTTAATGGTGATTTGATATCGTTACTTAACTGTTTATATAAATACCTTTATAAAGGTGTTCATTATCAACAGTGTAAATGTATAGGAATATACCAGTGTTGTGCAAATACTACCAGTCTAGATTCATGAATAACGTGTCTATTTTCAGGGATACCTTGTAGATTACAAACAATCAAGTCACTATATATCAACGTATTAACTACTATATATGATTTCATAGCTAATTACCTTGTTTTATATATTAAAAGACCTAAAACTTGGCTCAAAAGCAATATAATCCTTATACTATGCCAGATCAGCAGGTTCTAAGAATCCCATAATTGACTTTTCATCGCTATAAAAAAGCAACCACAAAACACTAGGTTTTAAAAGCGATGCCCTGATTATATAAGTTTAAGGGTGATCATAAAATTCTTTTCTGTTACTGTAATGAGATATGCGCCAATTCCAATTTTGGTGACTTCTTCTGGAAGTTTTAAAACCATTCTCGTTTCTTTGTCGAGTTCCAGTTCTTCTTCCATAAGAAACCTAAGCGCCTCTATCGCTGTATCTTTAGTAATTTCTTGACCGACTATCTTTATTTCATCTTCAAGAGTTATTTGATCTCTTTTGATGACTATCGTTAGGGTTTGATCTTTTTTAAAAACAACTTTTGTGTTCGAGTTTTCTGTAGATTGATTTACTTTAAAAGTACAAATACCGCCTGGTCTAAAGCAGTCTATATATGTTCCAAAAGACAGGTATGAATCGATACTACGATCACTTATTTCTTCTTGAGAAAAGGCACTAGTTGCCAAGCATAGCAGGGTTATGCTTATTAGGTTTTTAATGAATTCGTAATTTATGAATCAACTTATTTCCCCACCATTTTTTCTTTAGGGTTGATATGAGATTATTTAGTATGATATGACATTTAATTGTCCGTCATTATTATGTTTAAATAAAGACAATGGTTCCCAAAGATAGCTAAGCTATAACTTTTATGTAATTCATGGGTTTAAATTATAAATATTTAGGGATTGCTTACAGTGACAAACAATCCCTAAATATTTATTACTGTTTTTTTTTATTTTTTCTGAAAATAAAATGTTAAAAATGATGTTCCTATTGAGATAGCGCCAGACGAAATCCAATCAAATTCTAACCAAAAGAACAAGGTGAAAAACATTAAAATTGAAGAAATTATAATAATAAAAAAAACAGACTTAGACATATTATTTATGGATTAAAAGTTTTTAGTTAGTACAGCTCTTACTCCTGTTAATCCAGAAGCATTCAATCCGTATCCAATTGCTGCAGCAGCGGTACTAACTAAAGCACCTGGTCCAGACCAGAAAGAAGATACAAACCCTACAACAGCACCTACGCCTGCACCGTAAGCATCAGCTACAGCCATGTCTCCTAAAGAATCAGAAAACCATCCCCAATCATCAGATTTAGCACTAAAAGTAGATTTAGATTTAGTATTTAAACTCATCCATTTGTTCAAATTTTCATTCCAATAATTCAATGAATAAGTAGGAGTGACTAAAATTGATCTTAAAATTACATATTCTTTATCACTTAATCCTTTATCCGTCTTAATTTTACTTTCAATTTCTCTAAAATTAATAATTGTTGATGAAACTTCTACTTCATTATTTTTGAGTTTTTTCATTGAATATTGAAATTCGATAAAATATTTTTAAGCATTTTCATTTGATAAATTCTCTACAATCTTATCTATCATTTTTTCATTATTCTCATCAAGAAAAAACTCTGTATTCTCATAAAGAGTCTCTCTTATTTTGTCAGCATATTCAGTTGTAAATTCATTGTTCTTTAAGAATAAAATTGCTCCTTCTGAAATTACATCAAAGTCTACATTTTCTAACTTTTGAGATCTTACAAATTTATAAATTTCATCTAAGCCTTTGTTATGATTTTGACCAATAAGTTGAAAATTGATATCACGCATATCATTCTCTTGGGCGTGTACTATTGTTAATACAAACATTAGTAGTACTGTTGAAATTAAATTTTTCATTTTAATAAAATTTTAAGTAAAACACCTACTCGATACGTTTTTCGGCGACCGCGGTTTTTTAAAGTATATGGGCTACGCACTCTTCAAAACAGCCTATTCATTATATCAAGTATTTTATTTACTCTTACATTGAAATAACAGTTATGCTATTTTGGTTTTAGCGAACCCTTTGAGAGCCTTTACCTTGTAAAGACTTTCTCTTTTTTATGTCTTTTAAAGCCTGTGTCTGCGTTTGTGTTTTTAAAGGGTGATTTGATATGAGTACCAACTCGGATATCTAAAAGACCTTTATAGAGGTAGCTATTAACATCAGTATAACTATATAGGAATGTACAAGTGTCATACAAACACTACCCGTATAGATTCATGAATAACGAGTCTGTTTTCAGGAATACATTTTAGGCGGGCTTGTATTAGCCGCAATTAAACCAACCCTTTAACACTCTTTTATGATTTCCAAGAGAATTACCTATCTTTAGATACTAAAAGATCTGAAAATTGGCTAAAAAGCAATATAATCCTTATGCTATTCTAGATCATTACGTTCTAAGAGCACCATTATTGCCCTTTGACCTTTATAAAAACGCCCTAAGTAAAGACTATTTATCAGTTACAGATTTCCATCAAATTCTTAAAAATCGCATTCTAAGAGAAGGTATTTATCTTGCTTCACCAGAGTTGTATGGCCAGATGTTAAAATGGGAACAAGGCACACTGACAGATCCTAAAAAAATCCAGCGGTTACAGCAAGCCATTTTAAAATACTTTACAAGGATCACGACCAGGTGCACTCCTTTTGGACTTTTTGCTTCCTGCTCTTCAGGTACCTTTAAGGAAAAAACTGCCATTACTTTAAACGATACAACCGCTTACCATAGATATACGAGACTAGACACGACCTTTTTATCGCAATTATCCCAGGTGCTTATAGAAGACAAAGAGATACGGTCGCAACTGCTATTTTATCCCAACACCAGTTTATATAGCATTAATGACCATTATAGGTATGTAGAATACCGCATAGAAAATAAAAAAAGGGTGTATGCTTTAGAAGGCATCATGAAGTCTGATGCTATTCAAGTCGTTCTGGAGCAAGCTGCTACTGGAAAAACGATAAAAAGTCTGGCTACTTTGCTCGTTGAGGAAGATATTACACTAGAAGAAGGCACCTCATTTATAGAAGAATTGGTCCAGAATCAGGTGTTGGTATCTGAGCTAGAAATTACCGTCACAGGAGAATATTACTTCCACTCGCTACTCGATAAAGTAAACAAGATTCCAGAAGTTGCTCCACGGTACCAACAATTAAAAACACTGCAAAAAGCCCTCACAGTTTTAGACAGCAGGCTAGGCAACGACATGAGTATGTACAGCAAGTCTCTACAGCTAGCCCTAGAAATTGTTCCCCAACTGGATGCCAAATATGTATTCCAGACCGATTGCTTTTCTACCTCGCAGCACAATCACTTAAGTCGAGACATCAAGAAACAGCTGCACAAAGGATTCTTATTGTTCCATAAAATGACCGCAGCCAGTGCAAATGGAAATCTAGAACAGTTTAAAAACAACTTTATAAAGCGTTTTGAAGAGTCAGAAATCCCACTACACTTCGCCCTAGACACAGAAACAGGAATAGGTTATGGAGTAAAAAAAGAAGATAGCAACAACCTTATAGACGACTTATCTATAGGGAATCCCACTAAAAAAAGATACGAGCGCATTATATGGACAGACGTAGATGACATTTTACATAAAAAACTAGTTGCTGCAACTCAAAATAAGGACTACAGCCTGCAACTGATAGATAAAGATTTTGAAGAGCTGCCTTTAGATGTTACAGACCTGCCCGACACGCTTTCTTCCATGATAGAAATCTATGACACTCAGGTATTCATGAATAGTGCAGGAGGCAGCAGCGCGGTGAATCTGTTGGGCAGGTTCTCTTATGGAGAAACAGCTTTGCTGGATCATGTAAATAAGATCGCACACCTAGAAGAACAACTACATCCCGATAAGATCCTAGCCGAAATAGTCCACCTGCCAGAAGCAAGAACAGGCAATATATTGCAACGACCACATATAAGGAAGTATGAAATCCCCTATTTAGGACATTCAAAAAAAGGAGAAGCGCATCAAATTCCTATAGAAGACCTGCTGGTCTCTTTAAAGAACGGTAGTATTGTGCTGCGTTCTAAAAAACTTCATAAAGAAGTCTTGCCACGATTAGGCAATGCCCATAATTACAGTGGCAGCTCCTTACCCATTTATCAATTTCTCTGTGAGTTGCAATCTCAGAAAAAACGCGCCTGGATAGGTTTTGAGTGGAATACCATTCATAAAAAACAAATCTTTTTACCCAGAGTCGTTTATGGCGATCTTATTTTTTCTAAGGCGCGGTGGAATATAGAAACTGAAACCTTTAAAAGCCTATTTAAAAGTCATGAAATACTGGTAGAAATAGGAATCTGGCAAGGCTCTTTGCAGCTTCCCGATCAGGTAGAACTTATAGAAGGAGATAACAAGTTACTGATCCATTTAACAAACAAAACCTCAGTAACCTTACTATTAGAAACTATTAAGAATACAAGGCGTTTTCAATTAGAAGAGTTTCTATTTGAAGAAAATGGTATCGTAAAGGATCCAGAAGGGAATACCCATTGCAATCAGATGGTGGTATCTTTTTATAATAAAGAGAAGCTGGAACAGGTTTCCGCTTTCGCGAAAGCAGAACAAGCAGCAACAGTAAAGAGCAAAATGAGTGATAAAAAAGTGCAAAACACATTTTCTATAGGTACAGAATGGATCTATTACAAAATCTATTGTGGTGTAAAAACAGCAGATGAGGTGTTGCTCCAAGTCCTGCGACCTATTTGTGCCCGCCTCTTAAAAGACCAGTGTATAGACAAATGGTTCTTTATACGCTACTCAGATCCTGATGCACATATACGAATGCGATTTCACAGCACTGACGAAAAAAGCATCCAACAGATCCTTCTATGGATGCGTGATTCTTTAGATCTTTATATAGAAAACGGCCAAGTATGGGACCTGCAACTGGCTACCTATCAAAGAGAATTAGAGCGGTATGGTACAAAAACCATGGAAGAGGCAGAGTCCCTTTTTTACTATGACAGTGAGCAAGTCCTTTATATTATAGAACATTCTATAGACGATCGGTCTCGATTCCTACACACCTTTCACAGGGTAGAGCAATGGATGGAGCATTTTCAACTTAGCGCAAAAGAGCAATTGGCTTTTCTGAGTCGCATGCAAAGCCAATTCAAAGAAGAGTTTCAGGTAAAAAAACAGGTCAACAAACAGCTTAATTTAAAGTACAAGAATCTAGAACCCCAATTATTTACTACACACACACTGAAGACTTTACACCAAACTAAAATAGAAGCAACTATTGCTCAATTTATAGGATTAAAAAACACACAAAAATTAGAAGTCTCTATGGACTCGTTATTAGCGAGCTTTATACACATGACAATCAACAGGGTTTTTAGATCACAACAACGGTTACACGAGATGATGATTTATGATTTTCTACATAAAAAGGTAACCACTAAAATGGCTAGGTATGGAAGTTTATAAGAAAATAGTAATTGTTCTGTTCTGTTTCTTTTCGTTTGCTGCTTTAGGGCAGCAGGAAGCGGATAGTTTGAAATACATTTCTAACAAGAAATTAATTGATAGATTCTATACAAACTATGCTGATAGTATCAAAGCAAATATTTATGCAGACAGATATCTTAAAAGAGCTAAAGAAGTAAACGATACGATTAGTATTGCTGATGGCTATTATTTCAAATCACTTATAGCTAGCGATTCTAATCATAAAAAATATAATGATAGCATTATAATACTCACAAAAAATATAAATATAAAAAATAAATTTCATCCCATTATTGCTTACTTTAATAATGGAGATCAATTCTATAAAGAAAAAAAGTTTAATCTAGCTTTAAACAGCTATCTTTTAGCTTTAAATTCTAAAGTAAATATTTCAAATGAAGAACTTTTTTATGAAATTAAACATCGAATAGGTTTATTAAAATCAAGATATGGAGAAGATAAAGATGCCTTAAATCTTTATTTAGAAGTGTATAACTATTTTTCTAAAAGCGCACAATCAAACAATAATCAAAATGATATGTTACCTATAATTTTTGCGGTATCTGATGGTTATTTAAGGCTGGGCAAGACTGATTCTGCCGCTTATTATGTTGATTTAGGAAAACGTGAAAGTGAAATAGTTAACGATAGTGTTTTTAAAAACTATTTTGATTTCCAAGATGGATTAATCGATTTCAAAAGAGGCAAATTCTCGTTATCCATTTCTAAAATTGAAACTTCTTTACCCTTAATTAAAAAATTAAATGACTACGGTAATATAGCTTGTGGTAACTATTACCAAGGAGAGTCTTTTCTACAAACAAACAATATTGAAAAAGCGATAGAAAAATTTAAAACTATAGATAGTGTGTATCAAATCACTAAAGATATTCACCCAGACTATAGAAAAGCGTATGAACACCTTATAGAGCACTATAATTCAACCGGAAACTTAAAAGAAGAACTTAAATACATTAGAAAATTGCTTGGAGTAGATCAAAATCTAAATTCAAGTTATAAAACTATTACTAAAAATCTAGCAGTAAGCTATGATACACCAAGACTTATTAATCAAAAAAATCAAATCATTAACGAGATCGAGAGCGTCAGTAAAATGAAAACCATGATGATTGTATTGTCGATCGTATTTTTATTAGGTATCTTGTTTTATTTAATTATTTCAATTCGTAAAAAACAACGAATTGAGGAAAACTTTAATAAACTATTAAATGAATCCGCTCAGATAATTAACCCTATAAACATCGAAAGCAACTCAGAAAATATAGTGAAACCACTAAACGATAATAATAGGAATGAAATACCTGAAGAGATTATTGAACTTGTAAAAAAGGAGCTTATAGTTTTTCAAAAAGAAAAGAAATTCTTGAACAAAAATTTAAAACTTACCTCCATGGCTGATATGTTTAATACAAATACTAAATATTTATCTGGCGTTTTAAATCAACATATGGGAATTAGTTTTTCAAATTATCTGAGTGATCTAAGAGTAAGCTTTGCGATTGACAAACTTAAAGAAGATACAAAGTTTAGAATGTATACAATTAAAGCTATTGCTGAAGATAGCGGTTTTAATAATGTAGAATCCTTTTCCAAGAGTTTCTATAAAAAAACTGGTATGAGGCCGTCTTTATTCATAAAAAAACTGACTAAAGTAAGTCTTGATTCATAAATGTAGAGTAGTACTATTTGTATAAACGGTAATAATCTAATAAGTTTAGACTCACATTAATCTTAAATATTTATTATGAAAAATTCAAAATTGAACCTTAAGAAATTTCAAATTTCTCAATTAAAAGGTAAAAACAAAATTCTAGGAGGGAACAATGTTGACGGTCAAGGAGACACAGTGTTGAAAACAAGAACACATCAGACCGGACAAGGGCTTTCAAGAAATTGCCCTGATTAATCTTTACTGAAATATTATCTTTTTTAAACCACATCTAAATGAAACTAAGAGAATACTTTTTCCTTTTTCCTTTTTTATTGATTGCATGTAATAATATTAAATCATATGAACCAATTATTCCGGATCAAAATAAACTGAATACATGGAAAATAGGTGAACAAGGATTAGAATTGTGGTTTAAAAAAGATATTATAATTGATAGCATACCAGGTATTAGTGCTTATCGAGTTTATGATAGCTTATTGACAAATAGAAAACCTAAACTTACAATAGTTGCTGTTATTGATGGTGAAATAGACTTAGATCATCAAGAATTAAAAAATAATTTATGGGTTAACATTGATGAGATTCCAAACAATCAAATAGATGATGATAAAAATGGTTATGTAGACGATATTGCTGGTTGGAATTTTTTAGGCAATTTACAAGGAGAAAATATTAAGTATGCTAGTATTGAGTCTATAAGAATTATTCAACAATTTCAAGATAAGTTTAAAGGAAAAATAGATTCAACAATTACCGAAGAAAGTAAAAAAGATTTTTTAAAATATCAACAAGCAATAATAAATTATGAGAACAAATTGAAATCAAAGCAGTCTGACATTAATTATGGTAAATTCTTGTCAGAAGGTTATCCATTAGCAAAAAAAGAGCTAAGAAAAATTTTTCCAAAAGAGGATTATAGTATTCAGATGCTTGATAGTTTGTATGAGTTAGTTAAAGAAACTGATAAGAGTTTAGCAGAACATGTTTATTTTATTAATGACTGTCTTAAGTACAATATTACTGAAGGGTGGATTTTAAATTACAACAATGAAGTTGATTCAAGTCTAGCTACTACATATAATTTAAGCTTTTATGACAGACTTAAATTTGATCTTAAACCCAACGATTTGGATTACAAAACATACGGTAATCCTCATTTAAACAATAATGAATACTTAAATAAACACAGTACTAAGGTCTCCTCACTCGTTTTAGAAACTGTTACATATCAAAACCGCAGCCATAATATCCAAATAATGCCTTTAGCTATATCACCTATTGGATCAGAACATGATAAAGATATTGCACTAGCCATAAGATATGCCGTTGATAATGGCGCTAGCATCATTAACATGAGCTTCAGTAAAGAAATGTCATTACATAAAAAATGGGTTTTAGAAGCGATTAAATATGCAAATGAAAATAATGTATTAATAGTGACTTCAGCAGGTAATTCTTATGTAAATATTAATGTTTTAAATCTGTTTGAGCCTAATGATAAAGATGAAAACGGAAAAGAAATCTCAGATAATTTTTTAGTAGTAGGCTCTAATTCTCCTTATTTTAATAAATATTTATTTTCATATTTTTCAAATTATGGGATTAACGAAGTAGATGTATTTGCTCCTGGAGAAGACATTCAAGTAGCTATGCCAAACAATAACTACACTGTTGACTCTGGAACATCCTTATCTGCGGCAATCACTTCAGGAGTAGCCGCATTAATACGTTCCTATTACCCAGACCTTACGGCCTCACAAGTAAAGCATATATTAATGGATTCTGGGATAGAATATACCATAGAGGTTGCTACTCCTACAAAAGAAGATCCTGAAAAAACCACGCCTTTTAATCAGCTTTCAAAATCTGGAAAAGTAGTGAATGCATATAACGCATTGATCCTGGCTGATCAGGTTTCTAAAGGGAAGTGAAAAATTCGAGTTGTTTAGAATTCAAGAATAACACAAACGTGTTTCTAATCATATGTAAAACGTTCCTGACCCAGCAAACCCTGAATTTAGTTCAGTACTCCAACTGGGGGCAATAAGCCCTAACACCAATTGCCATAAATACTTTTTGTACTTCAACACATAACGAGAAAGAATAGAAAACCAAATTCCTTTTTTCTTCTCCAGTAGTTTCTTGGTCGTATAAAGCAGGTGTAGGTTCTAGAAGTAAGGCAATGCCTTCTTCAGTTTCATTGGTCCCGTCTTTCCTATCCACTGGTCAAGAAATTCTCTTTGATTGTATTCTAATAAGCCGTGTGCTGGGTCTAAGATGTGGTAGGTAGTTGTCAGGTCGAGCGCAGTCGAGATCGATTTTTTGAACTTAAAAAGGCTTTTTGATTGGGTTACTTTATAAAGCACCACATAATGATTGCCATTCCAGTGCAAGATGCAGGGCAATAGTGCCTCTTCTAGTCGTTGGACATGTACTTTAACTCCAAAAGAATATCATACTATAACCTCAGCGGCATTGCTCTCTCCTTGCAAGTTACTACCTGTTCTTATGGTCTTTGACAGCGTTCTTAACCGTTTATTATAGTAAATCAATCAATCCCCTTCCTTTTTATATGTATCATTATAGTCTTAAAAGGTCTGTAAACACCAGAAAAATAGTTCGAAATATTTAAAAATGAGTACTCCTTGGATAGTTTTTAAAAATAAAATATATTTATAACTGGACTATATATATCGACAATAACGATTTACGGTTGTTAGCCTTTATTAAAGAACTACTTTTTAAATTAGCAACATGACTAAAAAACACACTTGGAAATTTTGGGCTTCTAGAACAATTCTTATTCTACTTTTAATTAGCTTGTTATGGCTAATCAATCTCATTTGGTTTAAACCATTTAATATTAAACATTTTTATGACAAGGTCTTTATAGAATTGGCTTTAGATAGTCCCGAGCTTACTACATCCATGGGAATACCTGTTTTATATGATCGGTCTAAAGATGAATTGGACGATATTTCTGATAAAAAACAATGGGAATCTTTTAATAAAATGAAAGAAGACTATGAAACATTAATGAGTTATGATTTTGAAAGTCAATCAGAAGAAAATAAACTCAACACTAAAATTTTAACCCTTTATATAGAAGGATTAATAGAAGGTGAACCATTTTTCTATCACAATTATCCCGTAAACCAGATGGGAGGCATTCAAAGTGGACTGCCAAGCCTTATAGAAAATTCTCATAAACTTAGAAATAAAAGTGATGCAGACGCCTATATCACTCGTTTGTCAAAATTTGATACCAAGTTTAATCAATTAATAGAAAACTTAAAAATATCAGAAAGTAAAGGCATTATACCGCCTAAGTTTGTGATAGACCACGTACTCGACGAAATGAATGGTTTTATTGGTACTAAAAAAAACCACCTAGCTAGTGATACAGACTCAAATATGATCCTTTCTTCTGCAAAATCAAATATTCTGTTCACTAATTTCGAATTAAAAATTGATAAACTAGAGGAACTCTCTTCAGAGGAAAAAGATAGCTACAAAAACCAAGTTGAAAAAGAAATAGAGACCAGTGTTTTTGGAGCCTACAAAAATCTTATTCAATATTTCGAGCAACTTGAACCAAAAGCCACAACAGATGATGGTGTTTGGAAATTACCTAATGGAGAAGCTTACTATCGCTATCAATTGAAACAGCAAACAACCACTGATTTGGAGCCAGAAGAAGTACATCAGATTGGACTATCGGAAGTCGCAAGAATAAAAAGTGAAATGGAAAATATTCTATTAGCTCAAGGGTATGCAGATTCAACAATGACTTTAGGAGCTACTATACAGAAGTTGAATAAAGAAAAACGTTTTCTTTATCCTAATAATGACGAAGGAAAACAAATGATTCTAGACGAGTACAATCTTATACTCGCTGAAATAAGTGCAGGCTTAGATGATGCTTTCGATGTACGACCAAAAGCTGGTCTCGAGGTAAAACGTATTCCAGAATTTAAAGAAGAGGGTTCTGCCAGTGCCTATTATAATCGACCTGCTATGGATGGCTCTAGAGGAGGAACCTTTTACGCTAATCTTAGAAATGTACAAGAGACTGTGAAATTCGGAATGAAAACACTCGCTTATCACGAAGGTGTGCCTGGGCATCATTTTCAAATAGCCATTCAATCCGAACTTGAAGGCGTGCCCATTTTTAGAACTATTGGTCTTTTTACCGCCTATATTGAGGGTTGGGCATTATACTCTGAACAATTAGCTTGGGAATTGGGCTTTTATAAAAATGATCCTTTTGGAAACCTTGGAAGATTGCAAGCAGAGATGTTTAGGGCAGTTCGCCTTGTTGTCGACACAGGTATACACTACAAAAAATGGACGAGGGAAGAGGCTATCGATTACATGGTATTAAACACAGGCATGACCACTTCAGAAGTTGCTACAGAAATTGAACGTTATATTGTAATGCCAGGACAAGCTTGTGCTTATAAAATTGGGATGTTAAAAATATTAGAGCTCAGAGAAATTGCAAAAAAGAAACTTGGAAATCAATTCGATTTAAAAGAATTTCATAATGTGGTATTAAAAAACGGAGCTATTCCTTTAGATATTTTAGAAGAAATTATTGACGATTATATTAGTGAAACTTTGGAAAATAGCAATAGCTAAACATTCGAAAAAAAGCAATATATGAAAAACAAAGTCTAACGAATGTATACAAAATAATAGGCGATATAGTAGTGATTTAATGGCTTTAGACGCGTAACAAACTTGGTGCTTAACCCAAAGTTTAGTGTCTCGAAATCGCCTACTTTACTCACTAACAGTTGTAAAACATTTAAAAAAAACGAAATGGAATCAATATTAATAGCGTTTTTAACAATCGCTATAGGATTTCCGAGCTATGCTCAAAATAAAACTTTTTCAACGAGTATAATGAAAGTTGAAAAAACAATTTTAATAGTAAATGATACTATAATTGGAAGTATAGACTTGTTAAACAAAATATCACCTGACAAAGTTTTAGAACTTAATGATTTCAAAGAAAGAAAATTAAGCTCTACTTACCTGTTTATTGAAAACAAAAAAACAATCAATTTGCATATGAACTTTATTTTGTTTCTGTAGAAAGTACGATTAAACTAAATGATTGTTCTGAAATAGGATACGAGATTTTTTCTCTAAACTTTACAAATTCAATTGATGGTTTTGTGAAATTAAAAAATCAATCTTCAAATATTTAGTTTAGTGTTAATGAAATAAAACAATTGGGCTTTAAGGCAATTAATTGGATTGATTTTACGGTTTTAAATAGCGAAAAAGTTTTGGGTTATTATTTAAAAGAACCAGGCATTCGAATAAGAGGTGAACCAAATACCTCTAGTAAAATAGTTAGTTCAGTTCTAAGAGACTTATTTGAAACTAAACTTATTGGAAATATTTCTGGAAAATGAGCCAAAGTAAAAACACAAAAAATATAAAGAACATTATTATGGTTCAGAACTAAACGAAGAGAAAAATATTAAATACAAACAGAAGGTTGAATGAAAGTTATAGATAATAATGGAGAACCAAATGTGTATAACTACGTTAGAAGATGTTAATTATAACGAAACACAAAAAGGTAAAAAAATAATAAGGGTTTTGTATTAAACCGAAAGTAAGTGCATCTTAATGCCTTACTATTCTCAAGCAAAAAGTTGTAAGTAATTCCCCTCTTTTCCAAAAAAAAATTAAGATAACGTTTAGTCCCAAAAAAAATAAAACACATCTGAAAATAAAAACATAAATAGTGAGTTTTCAGAATATTGAAAAATATTTAATTAGAGTTTTGAAAAATAAATATCGCGTCATATTAGTTATTATTGGATTAATCCTGATTGGAGCTATCGTATTCCGTTCATCTCTTATGGGATATCACTACGATTTTATGGAGTTTTGGACCTTAAGAGATAAAGTCACTTGGTCTGCGAATAAAAAATTAACTTGGAATGACTTTAATAAAAAAGAAGAAGGACTTTCTACAAAAGTCGTGCTTTCGGCAAGATATAATGTTGATGACCCTATTTTATTTCGCTCTAAAACTATATTCATTCCTTATGAATCATACGCTTCTGATACAACTGATTTAACAAACTTGAGAATTGCCCAAACCAAGTTCAATTTACTAGAGGTTTATAGGAGAAAGATGGAAAATGAAGTAGACAGTTTAAGACAAGTTAAAAGTTTAAAAGAAAAACCGTCTGACTTTCAAAAGATGAATAAGCGCTATTATGATTTATTTGATTTGGAATGGGAAAAGCACCTTAATCAAAAGAATAAAATGGAATCACTCAAAAATTTAGAAATAAGAATAAGCGAGACTTTGAAGTAAAAACTACTTACTACAGAACCTAAACTACGAACCCATTTAATAAAGATAAATTTTGTACTTTTATAAAGTTATGATTGACAAACATCTAACCTAATTATATCGCAGCCTAAATTACATCTTATTACCCATTGCTTTTTACATGAAGCTGGTTCTTATTTTAATTTAAAAGAGTTAAACAAATGAAAACAATTAGTTACCCATTGCTTATTCTAACAGTTATTTCAATGTTTTCGTGCATTAACGAAAGTGGGCAAAAAAACAAGCAGGTTAAAAAACCAGAAATAGTTATAGATGTTATAAAAGAAAAAGTAGAAATAAAAGATTCAATTATCAAAGTTCCTAATGTACTTAAAGACGCAACTTCTGTGGTAGGAATATTAAAAGCTGTAGATGAATCTGATTTTTGGGGACGAGTCTGGTTAAATATTGATGTAGATGGTAAGTCAAAGACTTTTCCATATTATGACTATGGTGGAGATTTTCGCGATGTTGGAAATTTAATAGGAAAAAAAGTATTAGTAAAATTTATAATTACAGAAACTTTACGGGAATATGATCTACATGTCAATAATAAAAGTATACATGGCGAAAATGGATTTGATGATCATGGGGATGATTTAGGACTAGAAGGAACCTTTCTTTTCAACGGTTTGTCCGGAGATACACCTGGTGGCTATGAAATCATTAATAATAAAGGAGATACCATAAGGATTACAGGTTGGGTATATGACGAACATGAGAAATTAAACGGTAAAAAAGTCACTGTCTATTATGAGACAGAAACAGAATCTATTGCGGAATCTATTGTTTCTTTAGAAAAAGAATAAAATATTGTTAATCATTATATTTGATAGAAAACGATAAGAATACTAGCCCATACATTTGGGTAAATTTTTCTAAATAAACTGATGCTTTAAAAGTTAAATACCAAGAACAATAACCTGTATGATTAAAGGCTGGTTTTAGCCAATTTACGAAAGTCTAAACGTACTTTCTATCTATGTGCATTATTTGCTAAATTAGTGCTTAAAACATGCGACTAATCCCATACAACAAGTTTGTGTGCAGGCAATCTGGAAATGTAATGGAGATTGTTTATTAAAACTCTGAAAACTTACTCTGCTCCTTTTCCGATCAGCCTTATTATAATGGAGCCAAATGCCATACTATAATCGGTTTCTTAGGCCTTTTCAAGCTTCAAGGAAAAATGCAATTGAAAGATTGTCTTCAAATGAAGCGAGCCATACTTACTACTATTGTGAGTTAGTTATACAGGTCAAAAAGCAATCTTTAAAATGGCGTTACGGATATATTTAAGAGCTTGCTATCTTTTATCTTTTTTAAATTTTATATCGTAATCGTCTAGGGTGCCTTTTATATTGAGGTTTAAGTATCTGACTTTCTTTTCAGAATTAAGTTTTACGATCTCATCTTCTTTTGTAGAATCCCTTTCTTTTGCGCCAAATATTTTATTTCGAGTTGCATTTAACACTGCGCGCAAAGGGAAACGAACATAATAGTCAATTTTATCATTCTTATAATGCGTTCCAGAAATATCCATATGCCCTAAAGTAGATTCAATAGTCATATTAGGAATTGTTATGGTACCGTTGACAATATCCATGTGGTTTTGAAGCGTGTCAAATTTAATTTTTGTCAAGTCTTTATCTCCAAAATAATCAGAGAGCATCAGAACTGGATCGTAATTTTCTATACGACCCTTCAAAATTTGTACATCTAAGTGTACTTCCGATTGATCGAGATCAGCAAACAAATCAGGATATACACGTATTTTTCCAGTAATATCTGCGTTTAGCTTGCCGTGTAGGTTTTCTGAAAGAATAACGTCTTGTCCAAAATTTTCAAATTTGAATAACAGCCTGTCTAAGTCAACGTTGGATATTTTCAAGTTGGGTTTAAAGAAGATATGTTCTGGATCGCTACCATTAAAATAGCCATTCAAAGCAATGTGTCCTCCAGCGGCATCTAAACTTATAGTATCAAGGTAGATATAATGATCTTGGGTTGTGCGCAGTTGACCAGTAATATCTTTCAAATCAAGTTTGTGATACATAAGACGACCGATATCAAAATTGAATTGCATATCAGTGAAGGGTAACTTGTATATGTTAAATGCTTCTACATGTTCGGACACATCTTCGCTTTTGTTCTTGTGTAGTGACTTGCCATTAGTTGGACTAGCTGCATTAGTATTGTAATTTAAAAGTGCATCAAAATCAATATAATCTGATTTTAGAAGGAATGAATTGTCTTTTTTTTTGATAGATTTGTCTTCCCCAAGATAATAATTCATCCCAATTTCAAATTTGGTACGACCCATTTTCCCTTTAAAGTTCTGAACCATTAAATGGCCATCTTCATATTGAAACAGACCCTTGAAATTATCAAAGCGCAAAGGATGGACGTGCATCTTACCTTCGAATTTGTCGAGATGGACCTTTATGCTGCGCAGTGCATTGGTTTCGTAACTCAGGGTACTTTCCGTATGTAGTTCTAAATCTTCTATTTCTTCATGGCGGTAGTCTTCTGGTACATAATTCTCACCCTTGTATGTAAACAGGTTATCAAATTTCAATAAATTTGATTTTAGGGTGAGGTCAAAATTAATATCACCATTCAATTCATCCTGCATCCATGAGCTATAGTCGTATATTAATCCGTTGATGTGAAAATCGGATTCGTCCACAAAACCAGAAAAATCTACAACGTTCAAATCATCATCTTTCACTAAAACATACGCACGAAAATCATGCAGTGTGTGTGGGTAATGTTTTAAATCTGCGTAAAGGCTATCAATAAAAAACCCCCCTTTGGGCAAGTGCTTAAATTCTGTAAATGCATTTCCTAGGGCATTGAATGAAAAAGCAAGACGGAGATTCTCTATTCGCTCATTCATCCCCGAGCCGTCTAATTCAGAGTAGTTAGTGAGCTCTGCAATATCCAAAACATTGGATTTAATTTTTAATTGTGCACTCACCATTTTTTTTCTATGATGAACAATAGCTGGCAAATCTGATAGCGATCCTGTTATGGACAGATTAGAATTGCCCAGTGATATATTGAACTTATCTAGTTGCGCTTGTTTTCCATTCATTTCTAAATGGACATCTAAATCTTTTAATGGAGCTGGAAGCTCTTTAGAGCTAAACGTTAGGTCTTCGATTTTAAGTTTTGCAGAATAAGCTTGATTTAGATCATTCAATGCTTTTTGAGGATTATTTAAATCAATAATATCGTGAAACTTCAGCTGCATTTCTACGCTACCTTTTGCCTCTTCTACCTCAGTCAGATTCAAAAAACTAACAATAAAAGGAATATCAAAATCTGCATCTAGCTGCATATCAATTTCGGGCGATTCAAAATTTTTCACTTCTATGTTTCCAACAAAATTTCCTTTATCAAGAGCAGCGGTAATATCAGTCAAAGAGAATTCCATGGTTTGCAAATTTCTAGCTTCCCCATTGGTAAAATGACCCGAGAAGCCCATTTCATCAATTCTTTTATTTACAGCAAAATTTTCTAAGTACGCTTCCGACGCACCAAAGCGAGCGTCTATAAAGGGCTGTCTTCCTTTAGTTATCGGTCCTTGAAACATGGCGTTAAAATAAATATTGCCAGCGTTTTCATAGCGTTCTAAAACGGGAATTAACGCTGTGGGAGCAAAGGCAATAAACATATCAAAACTAGGTTTTGTCCCGCTCACTGCAATATCCACTGTCATATCATTCTTGGTGTCTACAGTTCCATGAAGCTCAAAATCGCCTTGCTCCATCTTTATACCTGAAGGTTCAAAGACAAGCAAACCATTTTTATTATTATAGACCAGATCTGTATGAAATTCAAAATGTTTGTGCTTAAAATAGGTCGTGTCACCGTGCTCAATAACATTGAGTTCAAAGGCAGTGTCTACGTGTGCTGCGATTTGGTCATTGCGATTATTAAAACCACCTGTAGCCCAATAAATAAGGGTTTCTATATCCATATTCGTGGCTTCTTCGCGCTGGTGGATGTCTAAGTTCTTGAGTTTTATTTTTTGTAAATGAATATATAAAGGTTTCTCATCCATCTTTTCAGCAGAGGAGGCTAAGGCATTCTCAAGATTTGTTGTTCCATCGGTATGGCGCACTAAATCAAAAAAACCATCTTCAATAATTAATGAGTGAAGGTCATAATAGCCAGCTGCGATATCCCAAATATTAAACCCTATGTAAATAGTAGCAACATCTAAAATAACAGCGGCGTTGGCTTCTTTGCTTTCGTGTACCGCAACATCATCGAGTTTAATTGAAATGTCTGGAAAGCTCGCAAAAGGTGATAGATGCGAATCACTGATAGTAATTTTTCCTTTATACGTGGTGTTAAGCGTTGCGATTTGAGATTGTACAATGGCATCTTGTTTTTCATAAGCAATGAACAAAATAGCAACAAAAACTACGAAAGGGACTATCAATACCCACAATACAATGCGCTTTAAAAGTTTCGTTTTCATACCCTAGCGCTATTGTTTTTTCGTGATAAATAAATACCCCATCAAGAACCGCCTAGAATGTCTTGTCCTGAAATAGGTTGACCATATTTCATATAAACTTAATCCTTTTATAAAATTAAAAATCATTGCTAATACTTTTAATAATGTGGGGTTCTAATATGCACCAAAACTTGTCAAGTGTTTCCCTTCAATATGGTTGCCGCGATCCTAACTCTTGATAACAAGAGAAGTCATCTTCGTGACTCGTAAATCTACTTTATTTGCAGCAATATATAAGGCCCCTTTTTCATCTTTTTTATCTTATTATGCAAAGGATGAGATAAATATAATCGGTATAAATAAAGTTTTTAACAACTAGTATTGTATATTTTTAACACACTATCTAGTGGCAATAACACTATTGCTTTTTGGATCGACAAACCTTTTGGTTAGACCGTATGTAGTCCATAGTTATCTTTTGTTTTAAGATGATCAATTTGTTGATATACCGTAATAAAACCAATAAAAGTAAACCGAACGTGCTGTTAATGGGTCTTAAGCCTATGCACCAATAAGGAGCTCTGATAGCTGCCAGAAAGAATTGGTGTTCCCTTTGGGCGGAGATGAATTCTCTAATTTGATTGCTAAACAATACTTTAGACAGATAGCAATCCCTCTACATTGATTTGATGTTCAAAAAAGTGGTCCCTTTTTATTCGCTAGATGAGTACTAATTGAAAAAGCAAGTTTATTAAAACGACCTTAAATGCTAAGTTATTTTGTAAGCATCAACTTGCCTAAAGGTGCTCACCATATTATTGCAACACACCTAATTGAGACTGGTTCATATTTCTACAAAAACTGTAGCTATTAGTAATAAGAAGGTCACAAGTCTATTAGAAACTTTTCTAAAATAAAATATCTTGCAATCTATATTGGGTTTATCAACAATAATGCTATATAATTATTAGTAAACATTAAAAAACTACCAAATGAGACTGTTTTGACCCCTATAAAACAAGAGTATTCTTTTAAATTTCGTTAGTTAAATTATGCGGTTAATTTATTCATTAAAATTAAGTGTTTGTCAGCGTTCCATTTTTCCATTGGTGTTATTCTTCCTAATAGTCCGTGAAGCCTTTCTTTGTTGTAAAATAGAACATATTCTTTAAGGATTTTTTCTATTTCTCCAAAGGTTCTATATTCAAATCTCTGCAAAACTTCTTTCTTTAAAATTCCGTGATAGGCCTCTATCTGCGCATTTTCTTCTGGTGTTGCTATATGTGTAAATTCTTGGGTCACGCCTATAAGTCCTAGATATTCTCTTACATTCTTGGCAATAAATTGACTTCCATTATCACTTCTAATCACTACATTATTAGGGTATTGATAGTTCATAAATAAGTCAGACAACAATGTTATCACTTGACCTTGTTTAATTGAAAAGGCAAAAAGGTCTATTCATATTCTTCGCGTATGAACATCTATTACAGGTAGTAAATAAGCGTTTTACCAGCACTAGGAATCCAAACCATCTTTATGTCCATTTCTAAACAATCAAAGGGTTTTGTAGTCTTTACTTTTCTGAATTTAACAAACTTGCGCCCAGAACCGCTCCTGTCAATGCGGTCTTCTAACTTCAATAGGTTCGCTTCTTTCATTATTCTGTACAGCTTTTTATGGTTAATTACATAACCATCTCGAGTCAAATAAGAAGTCATTAATCTCTAGCCACAATCTATAAAAGGATGACTTAGTATGGTCTTTACAGACTCAATAATAGCATCCTGAGTAACTAATCCATTCTTATTATGATACGTAAACGCACTTGGCTTATTACCTTTTCTCCCAAAGCTTGGTCTGCGATAATAACTGCTGTGAACCATTCCTACCCTATTGATTATGCTAGTTTTACTGATTTTATAGGTGTTAAAAACAGTATCTACTAAATCTTTCTTGGATCGGACGTCCCAAACTTTTTTTTAAAAGTTCTCGCTGGACTTACAGCTCAATCTCTTTGTTACTTAAAAGCTTACGTAGTATTCTATTCTCCTCTTCTGCTTGCTTTAACTCTTTACTACGGTTGTCATAGGTCACTTTTAAGCCTGCTTCGCCTTGGGTATCATATTTCTTCTTCCAACTATAAAAAGTTCCCGTACTAACCTTGTATTTACGACAGGTTTCAACGATTCCTAATTCTTCAGAAGTGGATAGAATTTTTAACTTTTCTTCTAAACTCCATTTCTTATATTTCATATCTCAAAGGTATTAATTGAAATTTAAAATAGCACTCCGAACTTATTGGGGGCTAAACTAATACCCATCAATTAGCACATTAAAAGTATGCACTTTAAAAGAAGAATTTAATGGTTAGGCTAATTTAAATATAAGCCCTTTTTTTAAGACAGTCTTGACAGTGTTTTAGTTATACAGCAACACCTTAAAAAGGAATAATTATTAGTGTAACAAAGAAAGCCTTTCACATTTAAAAAAGGCTACTCATAATTTTAAATGCTGAATTTCGTTAGTAATTGATTTAATTAGAAATTTTAGAAATCACTGAACCTACTTTTTCCTTATTTCAACAGATATTTTCCTGCGTTCATTATATAGTACTGGTTGAAATTCGATTATACCGCTACTATTGTATCAAATAATTAAATAATTAAAATTAGAGATCATGAAAAAATTAAATCGAGAATTAGTATTACTAAGAACATTTGCAGTCAGCACGGCCGCTATTATGAGCGTATTGCTATTGTTTGCTTTTAAAACGAATGAAAATCAAAAATTCGGAACTATTGATGTGGAGCGCATCAATATTGTAGAGGCTGACGGTACTGTTAAAATGATAATTACCAATGTAGAACAGTTTCCAAATGGAGAAAATGGAGAAACTATAATCAATGATAAAGCTATAAATAAAAACAGAAAAAAACGATCAGGAATGTTATATTTTAATGAAGATGGTTTTGAATGTGGCGGCCTTATATATGACGGTGCCAAAAATGAAAAAGGACACAGTTCTGGACTTTCATTATCATACGATCGATATGACGGTGACCAGGTAATGCAACTCATAACGACTGATGAAGCAAGAGGAGACGAAAGAAGAGTATCGAGTGCTTTAGTTTTTAACGATCGTACTGCAAACGTATCTATTGAGGAAACACATAAAATATTTGCAGAAATAAAAAGTATTAAAGACAAAAAATTAAGAAGACAAAAATACAGAGAATATTCAGATCAAGGACTTATAGGCGGGACACCAAGGGTACTGCTTGGAAAAACGAAAAGTCAAAATAATGGGTTATTTCTATTTGGAGATAACGGAAAACCAAAAGCTATGTTTTATGTTGATAAAGACAATAACGTAAAACTAGAAGTGTTTGATGACCAAGGTAAGGTCACCAACTCATGGCCAGAATAATTTTATAAGAATCTAAAACTTCCTTGAAACATAACATCTCTGTTTCAAGGAAGTTTCTTAATTTTCATTCAAATGAAAAAGCTATTCAACTACTTACAGATCGATACATACTTTATTCTATTTGTTTTTCTTGTAAGCTATGTGATTGTTGTAAAAAACAGGTAAACCTTAATAACCGCGCATATTGGCAGAAGTGTTGAATTTATCTTATTTGGCAACTTATATTTCGCCTATTTATATTCAAAGGAGAACAATACCTATAGAGTTAACATGAATGCATATAACAAAGCATTATCATCGAGTAAAATTCAACAACTAAAGGCACAGTTAAATCCACACTTTTTGTTTAATAATTTGAATACACTGGATCAACTTATTGAAGAAGATAAAGACAAAGCAAGTAACTTTCTACATCATTTCTCAGAACTATATCGCTATTCTTTATAAATCTATCAAAACAATAAGACGGCATAAACACTCGTTCCTCCCTTTTGTTTAAAAGTATTAATAGAAAACGCTATAGAACATAATTTAGGATTAATAGAAAACCCTGTGCATATTCGTATTTTTATTAGTGAAAATATTCAGGTGACGAATAATAAGATTACAAAACAGCATATAAAAAAACTAGTGGTAGGGCACTTAAAAACCTGTCCACTCAATTTACTTTATTTGGAGGTAATGATATCAAGATTGAAGAAAATGACATGCAATTTAAAGTAACGTTACCATTTATAAATAAGCATACAGATGTATAAAATATTGATAATTGAAGATGAGGCTCCTGCCAGAAAAAAACTTAAAAGGTATCTTAAACAGGCTTATAATTCCTATGAAATTTTGGCTGAGCTAGAAACTGTTGCAGGTAACAAAGAAACCCTTTCACATTTAAAAAAGGGTACTCGTAATTTTAAATGCTGAATTTCGTTAGTAATTGATTTAATTAGAAATTTTAGAAATCACTGAACCTACTTTTTCCTTATTTCAACAGATATTTTCCTGCGTTCATTATATAGTACTGGTTGAAATTCGATTATACCGCTACTATTGTATCAAATAATTAAATAATTAAAATTAGAGATCATGAAAAAATTAAATCGAGAATTAGTATTACTAAGAACATTTGCAGTCAGCACGGCCGCTATTATGAGCGTATTGCTATTGTTTGCTTTTAAAACGAATGAAAATCAAAAATTCGGAACTATTGATGTGGAGCGCATCAACATTGTAGAAGCTGACGGTACTGTTAAAATGATAATTACCAATGTAGAACAGTTTCCAAATGGAGAAACTATAATCAATGATAAACCTATAAATAAAAACAGAAAAAAACGATCAGGAATGTTATATTTTAATGAGGATGGTCTTGAATGTGGCGGACTTATATATGACGGTGCCAAAAATGAAAATGGACACAGTTCTGGACTTTCATTAACATACGATCGATATGACGGCGACCAGTTGATGCAACTCTTAACAACTGATGAAGCAAGAGGTGATGAAAGAAGGGTATCAAGTGCTTTAATGTTTAGCGACCGTACTGCAAATTTAGGCAGGAAAGAAACATATAAAATAAGTGCAGAATTAGACAATATTAAAGATAAAAAATTGAGAAGACAAAAACGTAAAGAATATGCAGACCAAGTTGGTGGAACGCCAAGGATACTGCTAGGAAAAACGAGTAGTCAAAATAACGGGTTATTTCTATTTGGAGATAACGGAAAACCAAAAGCTATGTTTTATGTTGATAAAGACAATAACGTAAAACTAGAAGTGTATGATGACCAAGGTAAGGTCACCAACTCATGGCCAGAATAATTTTATAGCAATCTAAAACTTCCTTGAAACATAACATCTCTGTTTCAAGGAAGTTTCTTAATTTTCATTCCAATGAAAAAGCTTTTAAAATATTTACAGCTCGATACATACTTTATCCTATTTATTTTTCTTGTAAGCTATGTAATTGTCGTAGAAAAAAGGATTAGCGTAGGCCAAAAATTTGATGTGGTTTTTTTACCAGACGGACCAATTTCAATGTTTTTAGACGCTTTTATTATTTTTATTTTCATAAAAGTTATCATGAGCTATATGCGCAAGAAGAATGTGCAAAAAGTTTTTAGCCTGAAAGGTTACTTAAAGTACTTTGGCATCGCATTCATAGTATACATTTGTGCATCAAATATCCTAGGGATTATTATAGCAACAATCTTTGATACGGTGTCTAAAAATTTTAACTATCAAACTTTAATAATCGTTAATATTGGCAAAATTATTGAATTTATTTTATTTGGCAGTTTGTATCTAGCCCATTTATATTCAAAGGAGAACAATACTTATAGACTTGAAATGAATGCATATGACAAAGCATTGGCATCGAGTAAAATTCAGCAACTCAAGGCACAGTTAAATCCGCACTTTCTGTTTAATAATCTCAATACACTAGATCAACTTATTGAAGAAGATAAAGATAAAGCAAGTCATTTTCTACATCATTTTTCAGAGCTATATCGCTATTCTTTAATCACTTCAGAAAAAAAACTAGTATCCTTAAAGGAAGAGATTCAGTTTACAAAAAGTTATTTTAAGTTAATGGAAGAAAAATATTCAGGTTATTATTCCTTAGAAATCAATCCAGAAAATATAGAGTCAGAGGCATTAGTTCCTCCCTTTTGTTTACAAGTGTTAGTAGAAAATGCTATAGAACATAATTTAGGATTAATAGAAAACCCTGTGCATATTCGTATTTTCATTAGTGAAAATATTCAGGTCACTAATAATAAGATAACAAAGCAGCATAAAAAAGCAACTGGCGGCAGAGCCCTTAAAAATCTGTCTACTCAATTCGCTTTATTAGGCAATGAAAATATCGTCATTGAAGACAATGACACTCATTTTAAAGTGACGTTGCTATTTATAAATAAGACTGAAGATGTATAAAATATTGATCATTGAAGATGAAGCTCCAGCCAGAAAAAAACTTAAAAGATATCTTAAGCAGGCTTGTAGTTCCTATGAAATTGTGGCTGAATTAGAAACCGTCGCAGAGGCTAAGTCTCTTTTAACCCAAACGCATGAGATCGATCTTATTTTTTCTGATATAGAATTAAGAGATGGGAACGTTTTTGAAGTGTATAAAGACCTGTCAATAAATTGCCCAATCATTTTTGCTACTGCCTATAATGAGTTTTTAATGAAGGCATTTGAAGCTAATGGTATAGAATATCTTTTAAAACCATATTCGTTTGAACGATTTTCAAACGCTTGGGATAAATTTATCCGATTAAAAGGGAATCTACCAGCGAACTATAATGAATTAATTGGTAGTATAAATCATTTACTAAAAGACAATCAAGAAAATAATATCGAATACAAAGAGCAGTTCGCCATAAAAACACAGCAAGAAATCTACTTTTTAAAGGTGGAAGATATTGTTTGTTTTCAAGCAGACAGTGGAATCATTTTTGCTTTTGACAAAAGGAACAAGCGGCATACAATGCCTCAAACAGTCTTTAAACAAATAGAAGTTTTTTTAGATCCTAAAAAGTTTTTCAGAATTAATCGCAGCGAAAGTGTGCAGCGTAAATTTATTGACAAGATAGAAAGGTATACTAAAAACACCGTGTCCATATATTTAAACTCTGAGAGTAAAATAGTAAGGACAAGTCAAAGTAACACAGGAGAATTCAATGCTTGGTTAGGCATATAGTTGAAATAATTAAGATCTCCTTTTTTAAAAGCGTAAAACCTTGCACAACAAAGAACTGAAGGCGTACTTCTAATAGTGTGGTTTGAGAGATAGATTAATTGTCTCCGAAATTTCATTCTTTATTAAGCATGTTTTTAATGTTAAGACTTTTAAGACAATAAAAAAATCATTAAATTTATACGACTAATAAATATGTATAATGCCCGGAAGAGTCATTATACATATCTCTATCGTTGTCAATAATCTAAAAAGCTAGACTTTTGTGAAATGTATTCAGTCTTCTACGAAATAGTTACATGCACAAGCAAACAGCGAAGTAAATTTGTGATATGACATAATTATAACAAGCGCAAAAAATGACAAATTCAAATTGGACCAACGAAGATATTCCAGATCAGAACAATAAAGTTATAGTAATTACTGGGGCTACAAGTGGTTTAGGTAAACAAGCCACTAAAGTGTTAGCTAGTAAAAACGCTAAAGTAATAATGGCTGTTAGAAACACTCAAAAAGCAGAAGGTGTCGTTATGGAAATTCGTGAAGATTTTCCGAATGCAAAATTAGAAATTAGGCATCTTGATTTGGGCAACTTAAAGTCTGTTCGAACTTTTGCCAAAGAATTTATTAATGATTATGATCAGTTAAATGTTTTAATCAACAATGCAGGGATTATGATGTGCCCTTATTCTAAAACAGAAGATGGTTTCGAAATTCAGATGGGAACAAATCACTTTGGTCATTTTGCACTTACAGGTCTATTATTACCGCTATTGTTAGACACTAAAGATTCACGAGTAGTAGCAACCAGCAGTTTGGCACACAAATCTGGAGACATAAATTTTGATGACATAAATTGGGAATCTAGAAAGTACAGCACCACTAAAGCATACTCAGACAGTAAATTGGCTAATTTATATTTCACATATGAACTCGCAAGGAAGTATAGAGGCAATACGAATGCACCCATGTTCACTGTTGCCCATCCTGGCGGGACACATACGGACTTAGGTAGGCATATGAGCATAGCGAAACTCTTGTCTCCTATATTAGGTCAAAAAGTAGAAGTGGGAACATTGCCTTCACTTAGAGCAGCCACAGATTTAAATGCTACATCTGGGGACTACTTCGGACCAAAAAACTTTTTTGAAGTTAGAGGATATCCTGTAATAGTCAAACCCAACAAAATGGCCCAAAACAAGGCGAATGCAAAAAGACTTTGGGATATATCAGAACACATGACAGGAGTTAAATACTGAAATAATAAACAATAATATAATGAAAAACTAAACATAGTAATCAAAATATTTATCGGAATATTAGCGATACAACCTTTGGTTGAATTAGGTTTTAGTGGATCATTTTTATTTCATTTACCTGTGATGCTAAAAATAATCAATCGGACAGCTAATGCCCCTTTTTAGCGCAAACTTTACCAATAATATGAAAAAACCCTATAATACATTTTAAGTCTAAAAGAATAAAATGAATTTAAAAAATTTAATATTAATTGCTCTTTCTTTGGCTAGTTGTTAAAATCAAGACAGTGGAGTAGCACATAGTCAAGCCAATTCTAAACAGTTGATGACTACAGAACAGTACAAATCGATTGCAAGTACAGATGAAAATTTATTGAGTTTAGACATCCATTATCAGAATGATACCGATTTAAAAAGCCTGTAGTCATTTACGTTCACGGCGGTGTTTGGAGTATGGGTGATAAAGCAAATGACCTTCCGAACAAAACTGATCTATTTGAAAGTCTCCATTATGTATTTGTGAGCATAAATCATAGGTTGCGTAAGCTTTTGCCGAGTCAATCCACGCCTGACTGAATAACATATCCAAACCACAATATTGATATCGCTGATGCTGTTAAATAGGTCATAGAGATTATTGCGGGATATGGTGGGAATCAAGAAAAAATTGCACTTTTGGGACATAGTGCTGGTGCACATCTTATTTCTCTCACGGGAACAAACTAAAGTTCATTGAACAAACAGGTTACAGTCTTTCCAATATCAAAGGTGTCGCCACAATTGACGCACCGCAATTAAGGCTCATTTCTTACTCTTTGCTTTGCCTCCTATTCCTTTATAAAGATCACCACAAACATTTCCTGTTTTTCCATTAACACAAAAGCTCAAAAACCTATTTTAAAAAAAAAATAAACAGCCCAATTGCGGAAACCCGTAAACTTATAAGAATAATTTGAGGTTTCTTTACAACTGGATATGCGCTAAAGTAAAAATGCCAACCTAAATATGGGTATATATACTCACAAGAAACAAGAGTTAGTCACTTAACTTTACCTAAGACTGCTTGGTGTATCTTTTTAATGGAACCAAAGGCTACATATCTAGATCCAGAGAAAATAAATAAGGAGGTTGCTTTATGATAGCCAGTTGATTTTTATGAAGTATAAACGTCCCTTGAGTTTTAGCTATATAGCTATTAATAGGAGATAAAGTATATCATACGAATGATATAACAAGTTGCCATTGACGCAAAAAAACTTTGCGGACTGAAAATTATGTACTAACTTTGTAATTACAAAAAGTAAGTTATGGAAACAGCAATTATAAAAATTGGAAATTCAAAAGGTCTTCGTTTGAGCAAGACTATCTTGGAAAAATATAACATAAAGGACAAAGTAGAAATGATTTTAGAAAAAGGGCAAATAATCATTAAACCAATCAGTAGTCCGAGAAAAAACTGGGGAAAAGCATTTGAAGAAATGCGAAAAAATAATGATGACCGATTATTATTCAATGATGTCTTCGAGGATGAGAACTTTGAGGAATGGAATTAGAACAGTATTCCATCGTACTCGTAAATCTTGACCCAACAATAGGTAGCGAAATAAAAAAAACAAGACCTTGTGTAATTGTTTCGCCCAACGAAATTAATAAGTTTTTGAGAACAATCGTAGTCGCACCAATGACAACGAATTTAAAAAGTTATCCGACCAGAATTAAGGCAAAGCACAACGGAAAAAAAGGAATGATTGCCATAGACCAAATTCGGACAATTGACAAATCACGAATATTAAAAAAGTTTGAGCAATTATCTAAATTAGAAATACAAAAGTGCAAAGATATAATCCGAGAAACCTTCGTTGACTAGAATTAAATTCAGAATAAGACTGACAAAAGTACTAATTGCAATAATGTATATACTCACAAGAAACAAGAGTTAGTCACTTAACTTTACCTAAGACTGCTTGGTGTCTCTTTTTAATGGAAGCAAAGACGGCATATCTAGATCCAGATAAGATAGATAAGGAGGTTGCTATATCATAGCCAGTTTATTTTTATAAAGTTTAAACGTCCATGGAGTTCTAGTTATATGTTGATTAATAGGGGATAAAGTATATCATACGAAGGATATAAGAAGTTGTAAGTAATATTAAGAAAAATGCTAACTAACCAAGAAGCGAAGTATTTATTGGATTTAGAAAAGGTATTAACTAACCCTAATCAAACAATAGATTTATCGAAAAAGAAAAATAGATTGGAATTAATTTCTCATCAAGATTCTGATTATGAATTTTGGGTTGAAATAACAACCAATCAAAAAATTATACTAAAAACTTCTATACATCATTTAGAAAGCAATTCTTTCGTTGGATTATTGAGAATTGATTTCAAAGGAGGTCATCACAATCCAGCAAATATACTTCCATCTTTACCTGATTTTCTAATTCCTTATGCTGACAAATGGTTTGACCCAACAGAATCTCATATTCATATCTATGTTGAAGGATATAAACCTTTAGCTTGGGCAATTCCGTTATCTGATAGGGATTTTCCAATTAAAGATATTACTCACGCATCAGACTTATCGGATTTAATAATTAACTTTGCTCGAAGAATAAATTTAAAATCATTAATTAACATACAACAAGCAATACTTTGAATTGGGTAAACACATATGTGGACGATTATTACAATTGGTTAAGAGAAAAAACCTTTATCCAAAAGGACTCTAATACTGATTGGTTTCTAATAAACACACCTTTTGTTGGAGCCTTTAATGATACGATTGAAATTTATGCTCAAAAAAAAGGAAATCACTTAAGATTAAGTGATAACGGAGAAACTATGTCTAATTTAGAACTTCAAGGTCTACATACGCAAGGTTCAAAAAGACGTAGAGCAATTTTAGACACTATTCTATTAAATTATGGAGTAAGAGCTGAAAGTGACGAATTAACAATAGAGGCAAACATTGAAAATTTTTCTCAATCAAAACATAATTTTCTATCTGCAATAATTGAGATTAATGATTTATATGTTTTAGCAAAACATAATGTTGCTTCAATATTTAAAGAAGACGTTAGGACTTATTTAGATTCTCAAGATATAATTTATACACCTGATTTTATTTCAAAAGGAGCTACAGGTTTAGAATTTAATTTCGATTTTCAAATCGCACAAAAGAATAAAGAAATTGTAATTAAATCATTCAATACAGTAAATAAATCAAATTTATCTACTTTCCTTTTTTCTTGGGATGATATAAAACCCGTTCGTGAAAAAATAACGAAAAAGGATGTGTACGCAATTGCGATAATAAACAATATTGACAAGGAAGTTCGAACTGAATTTTTAGACGCACTTAAAGCAAAAAATGCTGATTATATTCTTTGGTCTGAACGTGAATCGGAAAAAAGTAAAGAACTTATATCTGCGTAAAATACTACTTACAACAAATTACTGTGGCTAAAAACAAATAAAAAACCCATTACTGCATCACTAAAACACTTCTATAATCATTATCATATAGCAACCCTAAATTTGCCATAGCAAACGCATCATTTAATACACTATGACATACCACCATTAAGGCTCATTTCTTACTCTTTCCTTTGTCTCCTATTCCTCTATTAAGATCATCACAGGCCTTTCCTGTTTCTCCATTAACAGAACAGCTCAACAGCAAAACAGCTCAACAACCTATTTTAAAAAATAAACAGCCCAATTGCGGAAACCCGCAACCGTATAAAGATAATTTGAGGTTTCTTTACAACTGGATATGCGCTAAAGCAAAAATGCGAACCTAAATATGGGTATATATACTCACAAGAAACAAGAGTTTGTCGCTTAACTTTACATAAGCCTGCTTGGTGTCTCTTTTTAATGGAAGCAAAGACGGCATATCTAGATCCAGAGAAAATAAATAAGGAGGTTGCTTTATGATAGCCAGTTGATTTTTACGAACTATAAACGTCCCTGGAATTATAGATCTATGGCGATTAAATAGAGGATAAAGTATGTCGTACGAATGATATACGAAGTTAAGTGCAATTCGAAAAAATGAAAAATTTAGATAAAATAAAACTTATAGATATGATTGCTAATGAACTACAGGAGCAAATGACTTTTTCTGAGATTGATTCATATTTCGAGACCTATAAAATACCAACAGACCACACCCCAAGTTATCATAGCAAAAAGGTCTACGTTAAAGAGGTACTACCCCAAATTCTAGATGAAATAATACTTGAAATTGCCGAAGAATTAAAGCTTAATCATTCATATGGTAAAATTGAAACAAAAGAAAAAGTCATAATACGAGAAAATTCAAGTTTATGGAAATCTGGTCATTACAAACTCTTCCTAAGTCATTTAGCTTCATTTAAAGTAACAATAAGTCAACTAAAGAATGAACTTGAAAAATATGGGATTTCATCATTTGTTGCACATGAAGATATTGAACCAGCAAAAGAATGGCAAGTTGAAATTGAAAAAGGATTATTTTCGATGGATGCTTTATGTGCAATACTAATGCCTGGCTTTAACGACAGTAAATGGACTGATCAAGAGATCGGTTTTGCACTTGGTAGAGAATTACTAATAATACCCGTAAGAAGAGACTTAGACCCTTATGGCTTCATTGGAAAATATCAAGGCATACAGGCAAAAGGAAAAAACATTGGACAAGTTGCAGAAGCTATTTTTAATATAATTTCTACACATGAAAAAACAAAATCTATATATATATCGAACATAGTTGATTTACTATTATTATCAAATGACGTAACTGAAATAAAAAACAGAATTAATTCAATCAATAAAATAAACAACTTTCCAATTGAAAAGGCCAAACAAATTCATGAACGAATAACAGAAAATAAGAATTTTAACAAACCAGAACCTTTGATGTTAATTAATACTTTTTTCGTGAAAAATGGTTTAAAAAAAGTATCTAAAGGTAATTTTGAACATAGTGATTTACAAGTATATGATAACTTGCCTTTTTAATAAAAGAAAAGCACTTAACAATGGCTATAATTAATAAGGGTTTTGGTGCTTAACCAAAAGTTTAGTGCTTTTAACCAAGTCCGCCAAATCTTTTGATTTGGTTTTAGAACATAAAAGATAAAACAAAATAAAAAGTTTTGGCTAAGTGCTTAATCAGAAATTAATCGCATTTTAATCCCGTACTAACCATAGCCGAGAGGTTGCCCACAAGCTAATCGAAAATTTTGAATTCATTAAATTTAAGTTTTAATAAGAACATTTTTGTATTTTAGGAATAACAAAAAATTATATGGGACACAAAGCTACAAACACGAAAACTCAAATAAAATTATTAAAGTCACGAGGTTTAGAGCTTGACTACGAAGAGAAAAAAATAAAGGAATTCTTATTAGATATTGGATACTATCGACTAGGTTTTTACTGGCATCATTTTCAGATAGATAACAAACATAATTTTATTGCAAACAGTAAATTGTCAGATGTTATAGCATTGTACTATTTAGATGTTGATTTAAGACGAATATTATTAAAGTATTTAAATCGAATTGAAATACATTTCAAAACAAAAGTCATCTACTATGTATCTAATAAATTTAAAGATTTACCCGCATGGTATTCAAATGACACGGTTGTACAAAATGCTTTTATACATAGTACACCGTACAAAAAAAGTATGTTGAATAGAGTCTATACGCCTGACTTTATAAACAATAACAAAACTTTAAAAAAGCATCATTTCGAAAACCCAAATGACACGTATGCACCAGCTTGGAAAGCACTAGAGTTTTTCACATTTGGAGTATTATTAAATTTATTTAAAAAAATAAGGGATAAAGATATTAAAAAGAGAATTACAGAAAGTATGGGTATATTAAACCCTAATAAATTTGAAAACTTAATGAGTAATGTTGTCCTTATTAGGAACATCTGTTCTCATGGTGATGTACTTTATGACTTTAGAACTCCTAGAGGTCTTTCCGTTGTTCCAGGTATAGACTTTGAAGGTAGTGACAGAAACTCATTAAATGCATGTATAAAAGTTATAGCATATTTACTTGAACATATATCTGTTAATAGAAAAGATGAGTTTATTAGCGACTTAGATAAGTTACTAAAAATAAATGTCGTTAATGAAACTATTGAAAAAATCATATCTAATCAGATAAAATACAAATAACTTTTGTATTTTTACACCAGTGCACTACTATTCAATTACGCTTTAGTTTCTGCACTTAAAAAGAATAAATATACAAACCTAGACTCTGCTCTAGGTTTTTTTATGTCCAATAATTATGAATAACCCCAGTGGGCAACAATGTACTAAAAAACATAGGGCGCTTGTGCTATACCGAAAAGTCTGTGTTTATTTACAAAGTCCTGTACCGTCGGTGTAAGCTCTATGTAGCACTCCACCTCACTACACCTTCCATCTTCCAACAAGAAACACATCCTTGATTATAAATTAGTAGTCTGCTCTCTTTCGCAAAAGCAACACTTAACAGACATTTCTACCTGCTTAAAAAAAATAAAACTCGCAGTCCATGCCGTGGCGGTATCCCTATAAGCATTAGTCCGCACTACATAAACAGCTCTGTATTCGATGACCTCAACTACCTTCTTTTATTCAATAATTCTATTAAATCAACATCATTTCCTAACAATATCTCTGTAGGATTGATGCGTCCATCTTCAGGACCATTTTCTAATTTTAAAACCCCACGCGGGCATACCGCACTGCAAATACCGCAACCTACACAGCTGGAACGCACGATGTTTTCACCTTTTTGAGCATAAGCGCGTACGTCTATTCCCATCTCACAATAGGTCGTACAATTACCGCAAGAAATACACTGTGCGCCATTAGTAGTGATTCTAAATCGTGATTTAAAACGCTGTACAAATCCTAAATAAGCTGCCAGTGGACAACCGAAACGACACCATACCCGATTGCCAAAAATGGGATAGAATCCAGTTCCAATCACACCTGCAAAAATCGCCCCTATAAAAAAACTGTAGGTATTCATAATGCTTTGCACTTCAATCCCTAAAACTACGTTTGCCTCGGTAAAAAAGCCATAGAGTGTAAAACCAGTCATGACCACCGCAAAAACAAGTACGCCGTGAACCAACCAGCGTTCTACCTTCCAAGAAAAAAGAGAGGTGCTAGAATGCTGGCGGTACGGATCTCCCAACGTTTCGGCCAGACCACCGCAACCACAAACCCAAGAGCAATACCATCGCTTACCAAAGAAATATACCATTACCGGTACAATCACCACGGTCAGCAAGATTCCCCAAATAAGAATAAACAAGCCCAATCCACCGCTATCAATAAGTTCTGTCAGGTTCCAGCTAAAAAAGAAATCGTAATCTAACGGAAAGGCATTTTTAAAATCATAGCCTTTGGAATAGGACAATTGCAACCGCACCATAACCTCTGGAATAAGAAATGCAAAAACAATCTGAAAAAACAACACTGAAGTGGTTCTTAAAACTTGATACTTGTTATTGCGGTATTTCACATACATTCTTACCGCCATAACGCTCATGACGGTGCAATACATAAAACCGTAGACAAACCAATGGCTGGCGAGATTACCGCTCAAACTTTTACTTATAGGGTCTACCAGATAGGTCCAGTTGACCGCATATTCGGATTGAAAATATAAAACCAAATAAAAACTAACTAAGAAAATAAAAACAAGCCAGGCAATCCATCCTTTATTGGTAGAACTTTGGTGGTAAATACCATTGTTTTTAATTCCTTTTCTTCCTAAAGTCACCACTTGTGGTATGATAAACATCAAAGATCCTAAAATGCCAAGTCCGAAGGTAAGGAACCACATCAAAACCTTATTTTCTGGAATAAAACCATACCCAGATTCCTTTCTTATAGAGGTAGCTAGACCATCATCACTGGCATATACTTTTTTATTCCACTCTCTATTCTCGGTGTGGATGGCGTTTGCCTTTTCAGTAACTGTTGCGACTATGGAAGATAAAGGCATGATCCCAGAAAAATCTTTATCGACTATGGCAGCTTGCAGGTCATTTATAAAAATCTCACTATTTATTCCTTGATATACCATCAACTCGTCAAAACTTTTTTGATCGAGTTTAAAGTTCCCTAAAAAAGGCAAACTTATAAAAATTCCAAAACCGACTAAAAAGATGGCGATACCTATATGTTGTATTGCTTTCATTAAGCGTAATTTTATGTGGTTTTATTTAAGCAAAAATGCGTTTCCAACTTTTCTTTACGGGTTGGATTTGTTTTCCTCTTTGTTGATTGTAATGCTTTACGATAGCTTTTTCATAAGGCTTGTAAAATTCAGGATCAAAATTAGCATCTTTTAAATAGGTCATTACCTCATCTACTTTACGTCCTTCTGTAAGCCAGCGATCAAAAATCTCGTGTCGCATTCGTATCCCAAATGTATTGATGCCTAGAAACTCATCGGTATCTTTATGATAAGCAATAGTGACACAAATCATCTCTTTAGCGTGTCGCCAGTGAAATTGTTCTTCAAAATCTGGTTTATCTTTTCCACTTACCCAACCATAGGTCTGGTATTCTATGTCCATAAACTTGGCGCTATTGAACCAGTGACCTGGGTTGTATGGAGTAGGCTTTTTGCAAATGGTTTGAGCAAGTGCTTCTCCCATCATTCTTCCCGTGTACCATACTGATTCAATAGGCCTTCTTCTGCCTATTGCCTCACGCTGCTCTGCACAATCTCCTATAGCATAAATGTCTTTGACACTCGTTTCTAGAAGTCTGTTTACTTTAACACCGCGACCTAACTCGATACCAGACTCTTTTAAAAAGCTCACATTAGGTGATACCCCAGCGGTAAGACCTACCACATCACATGCTATAAGCTCACCAGTTTCTTTAATTTTTATGGCTTTACATCTTCCGTTGCCATCCTCTATAATTTCTTCTAAGTTGGTATTTAATCTCAAATCGATCCCGTTAGCCATAATTTCTTCATTCACTAAAGCGCTTTCTCCCGCAGGCAGCACTCCATTCCAGAAGCTATCTTCTCGCACTAAAAAAGTAACTGGGATCTGACGCGAGTGCAACATCTCTGCCATCTCGATTCCTATGAGTCCGCCGCCTACAATTACCGCTCGTTTACACACCTTATGATCGGGTGCATTTTGCTCTAATTTCTCAAGATCTTGTTTGTGATAGAGTCCTTGAACCCCGTCAAGATGCTGCCCTGGCCAGCCAAAATCATTAGGAAGACTGCCCGTAGCGAGAATCAACTTATCAAAACTCATGGATTCTCCAGAAGTAAAAGATACCGTTTTATCAGCTCCAGAGATTTTTTCTACCCAAGCAGTTTTCAATTCTATTCGGTTTTTTTTCCAAAACCAATTCTCATAAGGTTGCGTGTGCTCAAATTTCATGTGTCCCATATACACATACATCAATGCCGTACGTGCAAAAAAATAATCGCTCTCGCCAGAAATAATAGTAATGCGTTTATCAGAATTCTTTCTAATATGGCGCGCAGCAGTCACTCCAGCGATACCATTTCCTATAATAACTATATGTTCCATGAATGGGTGTATGATCAGGTTACAAATCAACTGATTTTTTAGAGCTATACATAAGTAGAAACTTCATTTCAGATGGTACATTCTTCCTTAAATCCGTCTTTATTATATATTATAAGGTGTAAGTTATGCTATTATGCACCATCGAGATCATATTTTTGTAACGATAAGATTTATTTAAGTATTGCTTTCTATTCTCTTTTATGAATAGCTGTTTCTCCTGGCACCGCTCAAGGCGAAAACAAGATCTATATAAAGCTCGCAAGCTCTACTAAAACTGGTAAAAATAGGGAGCGCATCATATATTCAGTTAAATAAAAACAAAACTGGCCAATTTTGACTAATTTTATAGAAAAGTAGTACTGATGAGCACCTACCGCAACTTAATAGCTTTACGTATTTTAAAACTTGCTTAAATTTTGATTCCCAAAAGCCCCATGAAAAAAATACTCTTGCTAGTTCTAATAATGGGCATGCTCTCCTGCAATTCAAAAAGCAAAGATATAGCACAAAATGAAGGTATCGATCAAAAAGCAACGTCTTCAAAAATCAATGGCATTACTCTCGTAGCCACGCGGGATTCTATAGACCATACCGCCATCCTTCCTTTTAAAAATTACAACGCAAATTATGCTGCTATCATTCCCTATGCATGGATGCAAAGTCTAGAAGAACCAACAGTAAATTACGAAGAAATAAGAGGCTGGTGGGGCGAGAAA
>Ga0222644_1000100_pt1 | contig 44918 bp, 42 predicted proteins | sample AntAcemetagen291_FD_179800 | JGI IMG/M metagenome (GOLD analysis project Ga0222644, IMG submission 179800) | Saline water microbial communities from Ace Lake, Antarctica - #291 | ecosystem: Environmental > Aquatic > Non-marine Saline and Alkaline > Saline | place: Antarctica: Ace Lake...
CAGCTACGCTAGTCCAGTTAGCTGCGAAACCTACATCATTAGGGCCGCTAGTAGCTACCCAAAGTAAGTACATAGCACCGGAATTAGCGGTGATAGTACCTATCGAGTTAGCATCATCTGTGCTTGTAAATCCGTTTGCAGTATGAAGAGGAGTACCAAGAGCATTAGTACCGTCATATATTCTAAGGGTAGCGTTAGCGGCTACTTGGAAAGTCGTAAAGTCGAGTGAAACACTTTGAGCACCACAAGGAGCGATAAGAGCTTCTTGAGTTTCAGGATTAGCACCACCAGACGGGTAGTTACCAGCGATACCACCTTTATCAAATATCACACCACTAGAAGTAGTGATGATACCAGCAGGTAGTTGAGTTTGAGCACCCATATTATAGCTAGACTGCTGTACGGTGATATAGCCCATTTTACAGGTGTAAGCAGATCCAGGGATAGCGTTAGAAGCCTTGAGGCAAACTTGCCAAGTACCAATACCAAGAGCACCAGTATAATTACCGGTGAATACTTGAGGGTTTCTATTTACGTAAGGGTCACCACCTCTAAGAGCAAACTGGTCATCTCCATCTACAGTATCTGTACCCTGTATAAAGATCCAATCCCAGAAAGTAGGGCCATTACTGCTTAAATCAGTGAACTTAACAGTTTCAAATATTTCTGCTACGTTTTTATCAGAGATAAAGTTAGAAACAGGAGGAGCTGTAGGATTGATTACAGTTACCGTTTTAGTAGTAGAGTCAGTACCGAGACAATTAGTACTTACTAACTTTACAGTATACGTGCCAGCAGTAGCGAATATGTGCTCCGCATTTGTAACAGAATATTGAGTACCATCTACAGTCCAGTTATGAGACAAATAGCCTACTTGATTAGAATTGGTGAATTGTATAACTGTACCAGTATAAGCTGTCGCTGGGACTAAGAAGTCACTGCTGAGGCCTGAAGAGGGATTTACTAAATCTACAGTGTAGTCTTCAGTTTCACCCCAAGTATAAGTCCCACAAGCTAGAGGGTTATTACTTTCTACTAATACTACACGCATTCTAGTAGACCCGCCACATACGCCAGAAGGCACGGTGAAGGTGATATTATTCACAGCATTAGCTACTCCAAAGTTAGATATAGCGATAGGACCTAATTGTTCAGATGCTTCAAAAATCTCATTTCCGTTAAAGTCTATCCAAGCGGTTGATCGCTTCTGATAATGAGTCGCAGCACAAGTACCGTGGTATATACTAACCGTGTAAGTACTTCCAGCAGTAAGCTCTGCTGCAGCGACAGATGTATTGTTGGTATATGTAGCACATATAGTCGAAGAATTTTCGTCTATAGTGGTGGTGTTACCTGCCAAAACAACTCTATCAATTTTTGAGTCAGCCGTAGAAATGGCTGCAGAGTTGCAGTACTGGGCATTAGCAAACCCAAAAAGTGCTATCAAAGCACCTGATAGTAAACCCTTAATTAAGTAATTGTGTCTTTTCATTTTTTTTACATTCTTTATTAGTTATGATAAAAGTACAATATAGGTTGTATAAATCCAAGTTTTTTTAAAAAAGTTTAAAATTTTGTTAATGTAAAGGTAATATTCCAACTTGCCACTTTATCTGAAAAATGACTTACGAAGAAGTATATAAAAAATTAAATGTGAACCAGAAGAAAGCAGTAGACACTATAGACGGTAGTGTTATGGTAGTCGCTGGTCCTGGTACAGGCAAGACTCAGGTGTTAGGTGCTAGAGTAGCTAGCATACTGAAAAATACCGACGCTATGGCGGAGAATATTATTTGTCTTACGTTTACGGAAGCAGCCACTACAGCCCTGAGGCAGCGTATCTATCAGTTCATAGGCTCTGAATCTTATAAGGTGAACATTTACACCTACCATGGATTTTGTAATATGGTAATTCAAGAAAACAAAGATCTCTTTGGTATACAAGACTTGGATCCCGTGTCTGAACTTGAGACACTAGAAATAATGCGGGAGATTATAGATAAACTACCCAATAATAGTTTATTAAAAAGATTTGTTGGTGATGTGTATTACGATGCGAAGAATCTGAATAAACTTTTTGGATTATTAAAAAAGGATAATCTTAATCCTACCGATATAAGAGTAAAAGTAGAGTCAGCTAAGAATGAAATATTAGATGACCCGTCTTTTTATTATACTAGAAAGTATGGCAAGTATGTGAAAGGTGATCTTAAAGAAAACAAGTTCAATGAAGCTACGGACTCGTTGAAAAAATTAGAGGAGGCTTGCAGTTTATTGGATAAATACAACCTACTGCTCAATCAAAGAAAGCGATATGATTTTAACGATATGCTTGCTTGGGTATTAGAAAAACTGACTACCAGTGACGAGCTCTTACTTAAGTATCAGGAGCAGTATCAGTACTTTTTAGTGGACGAATATCAGGACACCAATGGTATTCAAAATGATTTGCTATATAAACTAATCAGTTATTGGGACAATCCCAATGTATTCGTAGTAGGCGATGATGACCAGAGTATTTATAAGTTTCAAGGAGCCAATGTAGAAAATATTTATCAGTTTTATACGCATTATAAGGAGCACATTAAACTGGTGATATTAGACCAGAACTATAGGTCTAGCCAAAACATATTAGACGGTAGTAATCACATCATAAAGCACAATAATGAAAGGCTGGTAGGTAAGGTTCCCAATCTGAATAAAGACATAGTAGCTGCGAATAATGATGTTGCCGGCATCGTAAAAGCACTTAAGGTAGTGGAGTATCCTAATACTTTTCAAGAGATAGTGAGTATCACCTCTAAATTAAAAGCACTACGAGCGAGTGGAGTATCACTGAGTGAAGTGGGCATTATGTATCGGAACCATTCTCAGAGCGATGAACTTATTAAATTCTTAGAAAGTGAGGGAATAAGTTATAATGTGGCGAAGACGCAGAACGTTTTAGATATACCTATTGTGCATCAGCTGAATAATATGCTCACTTATTTTATGCTAGAAAGCAATAAGTTAGATAGCGGACAGCACCTACTCTTTGAGATACTGCATTACCACACATTTACACATATTACTGCATATGATATTGCTCGATTGAGTAGCCTATTTTCTAAAGACTGGGATAATGGGTGGCGAGTACAATTAAATGGTGCTGCTAGTGATTTAGGGATAAAAAAGGAAGCACGTGCTGAGTTAAGAGTATTTACAGAGGACGTAGAGTTTTGGCTAAAGGAAATGCATAATATAACTCTGCAAACGCTTATAGAGCGAATTATGTCTAAGATGAAATTTATATCTCGAGCATTGGCTAGTCGTGACGCCACATTTCAGATTCAGTGCTTGAAAACATATTATAACTTTCTGAAAGAAGAGACGAGCAGAAACCCGTATCTAACATTAAAAGACTTTCTAAATAAACTAGATCTTTTACAAGAGAATAATCTAGGTTTAAAGTTAAATAAAATAATACACGGAATAGACGGCGTAAATTTGATGACTGTCCATGGATCCAAAGGGTTGGAGTTTGACTATGTATTTGTATTGGGCTGCACTGAGACTAAGTGGGAAAAGGATAAAACATCTTTGCCATTTAAACTGAACATGCTACTTCCTGGAGAACCCGAAAAGGCACTAGAAGAGGAGTCTAGGAGACTTTTTTATGTATCACTCACCCGTGCACGTAGACATATAGAGATAAGCTACGCTCTTAAAAATGAGAAAGAAAAAGACTTGATAAAAAGCCTTTTTGTGGTAGAGCTAGAAGAAAGTAAAGCGGCTGATTTTCAAAAAGAAGAAGCGTCTGAAGAGGATCTATTAAGGTTCTTTGACTTTATGATGGCTAGTAATAATGACGGCTATACTAAACTGGTAAAACAAGACTTTGTAAAAAAAGAAGTAGAGAATTTTAGGCTTAGTGCTACTAATCTGAATAGCTACCTAAAGTGTCCTGTAGCCTTTTTTTATCAAAATATTATCAGAGTACCTTCAGCTAAGGGAGAGAGTATGACTTTTGGCACTGCTATCCATTATGCACTAGACGGACTCTTTAAGGAGCTTGCTAATCTGAATGACGACGACGAGGCTAAGAGTCTCCTCACCCGGAAGTTTACTTCTGCTATGTTAAGTAGCAAGGAGGCTTTTACCAAGGAAGGGTTAGAGAGAAGGCTTTATTACGGAGAAGAAGTGTTAAATAAGTACTATGATGAGTACGTAGAAACGTGGAAAGAGCAAGGTGAAATAAAAACAGAACTCTACTTAAAAAACTGTGAAATAGATGGTGTGCCTATCCGTGGACAAATTGATAAAGTCGTGATTAACGAGAATCAAGTGCACGTGGTAGACTTCAAGACTGGACAGTTTAAGTATGGTAAAAGTAAGGTAAAGCCGCCTTTGGTTTTAGAAGACAATGCTGATGAGTTAAATTTTGAGAAGCGGTATGGTGGTGATTATTGGAGACAGATATTGTTTTACAAGGCACTCATAGAAAGTGATAATACACAAAACCTAAGAGTACTATCAGGTGAAATAGACTTTATAGAACCAGATGGCGAAAACCACCAGAAGGTGAAAATCATGGTAAATGACGATGAATATACTTTTGTAAGAAAACAGATTAAGTCTGTTTTTGAAAAAATACAAAACCTAGAGTTTGAGGAAGGGTGTGAAAAAGATGATTGTCAATGGTGTACATTTAATAAGTACTATAACGAGCAAGCACATTATGCTGGAGATCAGCTTTTGCATAATGAATCAGACGAAATAGATGAATGATGACACAGCGGGGTTGATGACTACCAAAACATTCACTACTTTTGAAGCGTTACAAATAACATGGAATTAACAGACATAATAACCGTATACTCAGAGAAGACACCAAATCCAGAGTCTATGAAGTTCGTGGCGAATAAGATGATTCTGCCAAATGATAGTATAGATTTCAGATCTAACGAGGGTCTCGAGACTTGTCCTATGGCACAAGAACTCTTCGGGTATGATTTTGTAAAAGGAGTTTTCATAATGAATAACTTCGTATCGGTGACTAAAAAAGCAGATTATGAGTGGGATGACATTATACCTCAGCTTAAGAAATTTGTTCAAGAATACTTAGAAGCGGAGAAACCTATAGTAGTCATAAAAGAAGTGCTTACTGATGAGGAAGAATCTGAAGTAGTGATTAAAATAAAACAACTTTTAGAAGACCACGTGAGACCAGCCGTAGAGATGGATGGTGGAGCTATAGATTTTAAGAGTTTTGAAGCAGGGATAGTTACTGTGACTATGAAAGGATCATGCAGTGGCTGCCCTAGTAGCACACTTACTTTGAAAGCAGGAATAGAAAACCTATTAAAACGAATGATACCAGAAGTGGAAGCTGTAGAGGCTGAAGCTGCTTAACATAGAAAATAGTATGAACAGAAAAATTACGTTATTCTTTGCATTATCCATGGTTATGGTGAATGCTTTTGCTCAGATTTCTTTTGATATCAAAAATGAGAGCACTTGGTCCTCTGCTGAAGAGTTTGATTATAATTTAACATCTCATCTGACTAATAGTGCTGTGGATGAAGCTGATACAATGTTCGAATGGACTTTGACTGAGTTAGAAATGCACGATTCTTGGGATGTTACCGTATGCAGTGGTTTATTGTGTATTCCAAACCCTCAAAGTTCGTATGACTTTAATCTTGGCATTGGTGAAGAGGAAGTTTTTAAATTAGGTTTTTCATTTTTCGATGCTATAGGAAATGGTACTGCACTCGTAGTAGCACGTTCTAAGATGGATAATAGTATCCTAGATTCGTTCCGCTTATCTATCCGAGCAGGGAGTCCTGTACCCGTAGAGAAAATTGCTAATAAGCAAGTTTTTAAAGCATATCCTAACCCAGTTAAAGATAAGATTACCGTATCTTTCGCCAGCGGAGGCACACAGCAAGTGATGATTTACGATATATTAGGTAGTTTGAAAAAGAGCGAACTAATAGCATCTGGAAGTACTATAAATGTGAGTGACTTAGCACAAGGAGTTTATATTATGAAGATAGAAGGGAATAATACTTACTCTAAGATGATTCAGAAGCAATAAACTCGATTATACAATATTAAAAAGGGGGGATATCAATCTTGATATCCCCCCTTTTTAATGGGTAAGTAAATGGTCTCAATTACTTATTGATATCAAAGGTCTCCATAAACTTAGTGGTAAAATTACCAGCCCTAAAGGCCGGATCACGCATTAGCTTGAGATGCAGAGGAATGGTCGTTTTTATACCTTCTATGGTAAATTCTGAAAGAGCTCGTTCCATTTTTAGGATACACTCTTCTCTGGTTTGGGCAGATACTATAAGTTTAGCTATCAGAGAGTCATAATGTGGAGGAATAGTGTAACCAGCATAGATATGTGAATCTATACGAACCCCGTGCCCACCGGGCTTGTGTAATACCGTAATTTTCCCTGGACTTGGTCTATAGTCGTTAAACGGATCCTCTGCATTTATTCTACACTCGATGGAGTGTTTTTGTGGCAGATAGTTTTGTCCGCTTATAGGATGACCAGCAGCTAGTTTTATTTGTTCTTTAACAAGATCAAAATTGATAATCTCTTCAGTTACAGGATGTTCTACCTGTATACGTACGTTCATTTCCATAAAGAAGAATTGTTTGTGCTTATCTACTAGGAATTCAACAGTACCTACCCCTTCGTATCTTATGGCTTCGCCTGCTTTGATAGCAGCTTCACCCATACGAGTTCTTAGATCGTCGTCAGCAAAGGGAGAGGGGGCTTCTTCCAGAAGTTTTTGATGTCTACGCTGTATGGAGCAGTCTCTCTCAGAGAGGTGACACACTTTACCGTACTGATCTCCAGCTATCTGTATTTCTATGTGTCTAGGCTCTTCTACAAACTTCTCTAAGTACATCGCATCATTACCAAAGGCAGCCTTTGATTCGGTGCGTGCACTGTTCCAGTTATCTTCGAAATCTTCTTCTTTCCAGATAAGACGCATTCCTCGTCCACCACCACCGGCAGTAGCTTTTAGCATAACAGGATAGCCTACTTTCTTAGCTACCTTTTTAGCGTCTTTAAGGTCTTTTAAGAGTCCTTCAGATCCTGGCACACAAGGTACGCCTGCAGTTATCATAGTAGCCTTGGCATTAGACTTGTCACCCATACCTTCTATCATTTCTGGGCTAGCCCCTATGAATTTAATACCGTGATCTCTACACATTTCAGAGAATTGTGCATTTTCAGATAAAAAACCATATCCAGGGTGTATAGCGTCTGCATTTGTTATTTCTGCAGCAGCTATAATATTAGGCATGCTTAAGTAAGATAGTGTGCTGGATGGTGGACCTATGCAAACTGCTTCGTCAGCAAATTTCACATGAAGACTGTCTTTGTCTGCAGTAGAGTAGACGGCTACAGTAGATATGCCCATCTCTTTACAGGTTCTAATTACGCGGAGGGCTATTTCACCTCTATTCGCGATTAGTATTTTTTTAAACATTGACACTTCTAGTTAAACAGGTTCAACTAAGAAAAGTGGCTGATCATATTCGACTGGCTGAGAATCATCTATCAGTACTTTTACTATTCTCCCACTTACTTCTGACTCTATTTCATTGAATAGTTTCATAGCTTCTATGATGCATATAACCTGTCCTTTCTCTACCACGTCTCCTACTTCTACGAAAGAAGGTTTATCTGGAGATGCTTTGCGATAGAATGTGCCTATCATAGGTGATTTTATTTCTTCGGTATTGGAAGCGACTTCCTTAGCAGCAGGGCTGGTCGGAGCACTTTCTGGTGCAGATGGTGCAGATTCTTCTACATGAGATTGAGGAGCGGCTACTGTGACAGTTCTAGTGCTTACATTGGCATTTCTTCTGATTTTTATTTTAAAATCTTTTTGCTCTATAGCTACTTCATCCACTTTAGATGTAGATATGAATTTGATTAATGTTTGAATTTCTTTTAAGTTCATGGCTTATAATCTGTTAACGAAAATAGTGTTTTATGTTAGTTATTAAGAATTGTATGCCCATTTGACATATATGGAGCCCCAAGTGAAACCACCTCCGAAAGCGGCTAGTACTATGTTATCTCCTTTTTTGAATTTTTTCTCAAAATCTGCGAATAATAATGGGATGGTGCCAGCGGTTGTGTTTCCGTACTTCTCTATATTAATAAGGACTTTGTCATCATCTAATTCCATTCGCTTTGCAGTAGCATCTATGATACGAAGATTAGCTTGATGAGCACAAAGAAAATCCACATCCTTGCCTTCAAGGTTATTTCGATCCATTATTTCTCTGCTGACCTCTGCCATATTAGTTACGGCAAATTTGAATACAGTCTTACCTTCTTGTTGAACATAGTGCTCTCTGGCATCTATAGTCTCATGAGTGGGTGGATACATAGATCCACCTGATTTTTGATATAAAAAGTTACGACCTGAACCATCACTTTTTAATATACTATCCATTATACCATTCTCATCTTCACTGGGCTCTAGGAGCACAGCTCCGCCGCCATCACCAAAGATAATGCAGGTGTTCCTGTCTTGATAGTTTACTATGGCGGACATTTTATCTGCACCACATACTATTACTTTCTTATGCTTCCCTGACTCTATAAATTTACTTCCTGTCTCTAGTGCATATAAAAATCCAGAGCAGGCAGCTCCTAAGTCAAATCCCCAAGCATTTTTAGCACCGATTTTGTCAGTCACTATATTAGCCGTAGCAGGAAATACGTGGTCAGGAGTCACGGTTGCCACTATAACAAGATCAATTTCATCTGCAGCGATACCTGTTTTTTTAAGTATTTTTTGGATTGCGTATACGCAGATGTCGCTGGTAGCTTCTTCATCTGGCATTACTCTGCGCTCCTTGATACCTGTACGTGATTGTATCCACTCGTCAGAAGTATCTACGAGCTTCTCAAGTTCTTTATTGGTCAGTACTTTTTCTGGCACGTAACCGCCTACTGCTGTGATAGCTGCTCTCATGATTATTGCGTTTTATTGTCTTAGTTTTCTGTGGTTTCAAAAAACGATTGTTCAATTTTAGAAATTAAATCTGACTCTACCACATTTTTAGAAAGTTTTATCATGTTTAGGAATGTTTTTTCCTTGGTGATACCGTGGCCTATTATTACTGGTTTCTTCACTCCTAGTATTGGAGTACCGCCATAATGCTCAAAATTAAATTTAGTAAGAAAGTCATCTTCCACCCCTCTTTTAAGAAGATTATAGAAAAATCCTTCACAGGTTTTAACAATGACATTTCCTGTAAAACCATCACACACGGCTACATCTACAAGGTCATTAAAAAGGTCTCGTCCCTCTACATTACCTATAAAGTTGATACCTTTTTTTTCTTTTAAAATAGGGTATGCCGCCTTTGTAAGAAGATTTCCTTTTTCTTCTTCAGCTCCAATATTCACTAACCCTACTCGTGGGTTTTTGATGCCATATACCGCTTTGGCGTATTCGCTTCCGAGTACAGCGAATTTAGCGAGTGTCTCTGGTTTCAAGTCACTATTGGCACCTACGTCAAGCAACACTCCAGTTATGCCGCTTTGCTGTGGCAGTACAGAAGAGAGAGCAGGTCTGTCTATGCCTGGTATTGTTTTGACTTGATAAAGTGCAGAAACCATCATAGCTCCTGTATTTCCAGCACTAAGAAATGCGTCTATCTTGTCCTCTGACAAATAGTGCATTCCTACATTTATACTGGAGTCTTTTTTGGAAACTACCGCTTTAGTAGCGTGCTCGGCCATACCTATACTTTCACCAGTATGTATTATGGTGATGTTAGGATGATCTAGTTCAGAGGCAAAAGGAAGTAATTCCTTTTCTTCTCCAAAAAGAAAAAACTGCAATTTATTGTCCTTTTGATTTGCCTCACATACTACTGCTTTTACGCATTCTGCAGGTGCAAAATCGCCTCCCATGGCATCTATGCCAATTTTCATATGCGATTACTCCGCGTTTTTAGGTTCTAGAACTTGTACGCCTCTGTACATGCCGGTTTCGAGGTTAAGTCTGTGGTAAAGATGTACCTCACCAGTAGACGGGTCTCTGTGAAGCTGTCTATTGCCTAACTTGTAATGAGTTCTTCTTTTATCTCTTCTTGTCTTGGAAATCTTACGTTTAGGATGTGCCATTTTATTTTTTTATTAATTTTTTTAATTCTGCCCATCTGTCATCTACCACCTCTTCTTCGGTAGTTTCTGGATGGATTATTTCGCATTCTGTTTTACTCATTGAGTTTTTGCAAATCTTACGAGTAGGTATACTCATACAGATGTACTCATATAAAGAGTCATACGTATTGTATATCTGGTGATTCGCAGAAATGTAGTTATCTTCTTGTAGCAAAATTTCGTTATTGGTAAACTTTAGCAGGTATTCAAATTCGCTAATAACCGCTATCTTAATTTTGTTCAAGCATCGTTCACAGTCAGATGAGATGCTACCATTCATACTGTACTTGAGCGTGACGGTGCTATCTTTCTTAGTGCAAATTATAACTACAGCAACATCACAATTGTGATACAGGCTGCCCTCTTTGAGGTCAAAGAACGTATCTTCTAGCTGATATTCAACGGTATCTTGCTCGTTTTTAAACTTATTAAAATTTATATCGAAGTCTGACAATTTCATACCAAAAAGTCTGCAAAGGTAAACATTTTACTTGTAATCGAATTATTAAGACTCACTTATCTTAAGTCGGGAACGCCTATACTAAATTTTTCTTTCCTATGGTCTCTAAACTTAAGTTGAGTGACGTTCGAGTCATAGTAGCTTAATCTGTTTCTATGTATCTTATTGATAAGGTATAGAGCGTTAATAAAGGACGCGGTATTTGCTATACCTTTTCCTGCGATGTCATAGGCTGTTCCGTGATCTGGCGATGTCCGTATGATTGGGAGTCCCGCGGTGTAGTTGATACCTTCTGAGAAGGCCACTTGCTTAAAGGGGATAAGCACTTGATCATGGTACATACCTAGTACGGCATCAAAATTATTACTATTTGCAGAACCAAAAAACCCGTCTGGAGGATATGGACCGATAACCAAGATACCTTCGGTTTCCGCTTTTTTAATGGCTGGTGCGATCATGTCCAGTTCTTCTCGGCCCATTAATCCTTGATCTCCACCGTGAGGATTCATGCCGAGGACTGCTATTTTAGGTTTTACGATACCAAAGTCTGACTTGAGATTCTCGTTTAGTGATCTAATACTTTCGAATATTTTTTCTGTACTGAGGTGCAGTGCCACCTCGTTTAGTGCTGTGTGGCCAGTGACCATGGCTACTTTGATTTCATCTGCGAGTAAGAGCATTTGTACATTGCTATTAAACTCACTGGCAAAGTATTGTGTATGGCCATTAAATTCTAAGCCCGCATCAGTTGTAGATTTTTTATCTATTGGTGCGGTAAGGAGATTTTCGATCATACCCTCTCTTATATCATTGACGGCTAGCTTGAGTGAATCGAAAGCAAATTTGCCGGCTTCTGTGCTTGGAACACCTGGTATTATTTCTATACGATCGTTATTGCATATACGGATGTTTACCACACCGTGTTTTATGTCTGCTGCTTTTCGTACAATATTAAAATTGAGCAGTGGATATCCCAATAACTCTGCGTAAAATTTAAATATGTAAGTATTGGCATACACTACTGGTGTGCAGTAGTTAAAAATCAATTCATTACTTAGGGACTTTAGTATAAGCTCGGGGCCTATACCATTGAAGTCACCTACGGTGATACCTATACACGGTTTATTGCTCATGGTGTGAGCAAAGGTATATATTCTTTGGTACTTAGGATATGAGTTTTTGTCTTAACATGAACTCAAGCTGCTGATTCGTCTCTACGAGTTTGGAAGACATTAGGTTTTCCTTTTGCTTTTCTTGATTTTGCTCGTGAGAAGATAGAATAGTTTCAGTAAGATCATCTTTTACCCAAGGCTTCGTAAGAAAACGGAAGACATCACATCTGTTTATAGCTTCTATCACTATGGATATATCACTGCATCCTGTGATCAGAATCCGGCCTACATAAGGGTGAGAAGATTTTAACATTTCTAGCAAGTCTACACCAGAAATGTCTGGCATCATATGGTCTGTAATAACCACATCCACGTGCTGTGAATCGATAATTTGGAGAGCTTCTGTTGCATTATTAGCTAAGACAACATTGAAGATTTTTCTAAAGTTTGCTTTGAAAGCGGCCAAGTTTTGTGCTTCGTCATCAACGTATAGCACAGAAATTTCATTGTGTAATTTCATGTTCATCAGTAAATAGTAGTTGTACAAATATATACATTATGTGGATAACCCAAAATTTATTTTTAAAAATACACTTAAATTCAAAAAATGTTATTGTCTGGTACAGTTCTTTGTTTGCAGGCAGCTAACAGTTTTTTTGAATTAATAAAACATCAGAGAGAGAATAAAAGTGATTACCAAAATTAATAAAACTGCTAATAATGTGTATAAGCCTACTTTTTTGAGGCTTAAGTATGATACCGAGCTTACTACATTTTCTACCCTACGAAATGATTTCACTATTGAACTCCATGATTCAATAGAGACTCAACTTTTGGAATTATTAGCTTGCAGGCACCCTAGTCTGTCCAAAGATGAAATACTGAGTTTGAATATGATACAAGAGCACCTTAGCCTTCACGGAGAAACTCTCCACACTTATGGTGTGTGGGTGCATTATCCTTGGAAAAATCAGCTCGTACACATCCTTGATGAAGAAGAGTTTATAGAAGTACGTACAAATAGAAATAAGTATAAAATCACGCAAGAAGAGCAGGATCTTTTAAGGACTAAGAAAATTGGTATCATCGGTCTTTCAGTAGGTAGAGCAGTAGCCACTACTATCGCTTTGGAACGAATAGCCGGCGAGATACGCTTGGCTGATTTTGATGATATAGAATTATCTAACCTAAATAGGATTAACGCACCCCTAGCTGAAATGGGCAAAAACAAGTCGGTATCGGCAGCCCAAGAAATAGCGGAACTAGATCCCTATATTAAAGTGACGTGCTATGTAGAAGGCTACACCGAAGATAATGCAGATGATTTTTTCTGTAAAGATGGCAAAATAGACTTATTGGTAGAGGAATGTGATGATATAAGAGTAAAGATAGAAGCTAGGCTGAAGGCACGAGAACAAAGGGTTCCTGTGATAATGGAAACCAATGATAATTGTATTATTGATGTAGAAAGGTATGATTTGGAGCCAGAGAGAGAGATTTTTCACGGTAAGCTAACAGAGGAGGATATTTTGTTGGCTAAAAAAGCTAAAACAGTGCAAGAAAAAACGACGGTTTTGACCAAAATAATCGATGTAAGCAAAATTTCTGACGGCATGAAGTTGTCCCTAAATCAAATGGGTATAGGTATACGAAACTGGCCACAATTGGCGAGTGATGTAGTCAAAGGAAGCGGAATAGTGACATTTTTTTTAAGACATATATTACTTTCCAAATCAAGTTTTTCTGGTCAGAAATCATTTAAAATAGATGATATTTAATGGAAAAGGACGAGTTTACTGAAATAAGTATTTCCGGTTTTTTTGCAAGTGATAATAAGTCTTTATCACAAGTTTTTTCAGCGGGCCACGCAAAGGTAGTAACGGACCTCGGCTTAGGTACCTTCTTTAAACATGAAGATTATTGGCATAACAGCAGTAAAAACTATGTGATTCTTGCACATTGGAATAACGTTCCGTTAGGTGGGATAAGGTTGGAATATAAACAAGCAGGAGTTCCCCTTCCCTGTGAGAAAATTTTAAAACCATTTGAACCAGAATTCCATAAGGTTTTTCAAAATTTAGATTTCAAAACATATGGAGAGGCTTGTAATTTATGGAATGATAAAATTGTAGCGAATAAGAGATTAGGCCTCTTGTTAGGAAGGACACTAATTTCAATAGCACCAGAAATAGGATTAGATACTGTGATTAGTTTAAACGGCAGGCATACATTTGGAATGGCTAGAAATTTAGGTTCCAGATTGGTAAGTGAAATAGGCAATAAAGGGTATTTTGATTTTGATATAAAGAAATTTGAAAATGAGAATTGGAGCTCGGCTCTATTTGCCAATTCGGAATTAGTATCATTACTGTTCGCAAATACTGAGTCCAGACAAAGAATGCTTGAAATAAGGAAAAAAAAAGTGTTTAGGTCCTTGGAAGATTTCGGGCCATCAAGTTTAATCGTGAGTTACAACCTTAAAACGTAAAAAAATAATGACATATTTGATAAAAAAGTATACGGTATTCATTTTTATTATATCTAGTGCGATAGCAAAAGGCAACGATATTTACGTTGGAGAAATATTGGAAGTGAACGCGAAAAATATTGAATATCGTCAAGTGATGTCAGCTAATTTCGACATTGATTCCGCAAGAAATTGGAAGTTTGCCAAGGCTAACTCTAAAACTTTGAATTTAGAGCCAAGTGAAAAGGGATACTTTTGTAAGTTTTCATTTATTAATAATTCAGACTATTCTCAAATAGCACTTCAGTGCCCTATCACAACATTAGATGAAATGAAGTTTTATGTAATGGAAAATGGTTTTTATAAAGAAGTTTCATCAGAAGACGATCCATATTATATTTTCAAGTTTGAAGCAGGTGTTGGAAAGGAATGTGAAGTGGCTTTTTATGTTGAAAGTAAAAATCTGTATGTGATACCTTTACAAATTTCAAACGAGACTGAGCTTGAATCTAGCATTAATATTCGAAATCTTTTGTTAGGTTCTTTTATGGGAATAATGCTAACTATGTTCCTATACAATCTAATCCTATTTAGTTTTACAAGGGACTCGAACTATGCATCGTACTTAGTTTTTATAATTGGTATTACAATGGGGCAAATAGCTTTATTGGGATTGAGCCATTTCATTTTCCCTTATAATAAGTTGATGTATGATATTTTTCTTTATTTAGGGTCATCTATAGCAGGTGTTTTTGGAGCCCTTTTTGTATTAAAATTTCTTCAAGTTCGAAAAGAGAGTAGATGGATGGCTATAGGTTTAGGTATTGTAATTCTGTCTTATTTAGTCGTTGCAGCCAGCTACTTTTTGGGTTTTGTTTTAATGAGTTATGTTTTTATTCAAGTCTCTGGAATGTTAGGTGTAATAATTATCTTAGCTATTTCTATCAGATTATCTTTTAAAGGCAATTCAGCGGCAAAAATTTATTTAATCGCTTGGTCTGCTCTTTTGATGTCTATTGTCGTTTATGTGCTCAAGGATAACGGGGTATTACCCTCAAATAACTTTACAAATTTTTCTATCTCGTTTGGGGTAATTCTTGAAACCATTTTTATTTCGCTTGCTCTTGCACATAACATTACGGTTTTGCGAGAAGAGAGTAAAATTGCAAATCAACGGGTAATAGACCAAATAGAGAAAAATGAAGAGCTTGTAAGGGATCAAAATATCGTTTTAGAGAAAAAAGTAATAGAACGGACCGCCGCCCTGCAAGAAGCACTAGACGAGCTGAAAGCTGCACAGTCACAAGTTATACAATCTGAAAAGATGGCCTCATTAGGTACCCTCACAGCAGGCATAGCTCACGAAATAAATAATCCTATCAATTTTGTGTCTGCGAATGTGTTGCCACTTCGGGACAATATAAATGAGCTGACCGGGCTGATACAGGAATACAAGGGCTTAAATGAAAGCAATTATGAAATAGAGTTGGTTAGGTTAGCAGAAGTAGAAAAAGAAATGGACCTGGAGTATACACTAATAGAGACCAAGCAGCTTATAGACGGCATAGAAGAAGGTGCTAAGCGTACACATACCATAGTCCAAGGGCTGACCTCGTTTAGCAGAGGCGACTCGGGCAAAAAGAGCGAGGCAGATATCAACAGAGGCATTAGAAGTACCGTTTCTGTGCTTAAGAGTCGCTTGAACAACGTAAATCTGATTATGGATTTAGATAATAATCTTCCTCTAGTTTCATGCCAAATAGGTAAAATAAACCAAGTGGTACTTAATCTTATGAATAATGCTCTAGACGCATTAGTAGAGAAAAACGGCACCAATAGAAAAGAGTCTCAACTAAGGGTAGAGACCAAAGGCTTAGGTCATTCAGTTCAAATTAGTATTAGTGACAATGCGAACGGCATAGAAAAAGAGTTGCAACCTAAAATCATGGAGCCATTCTATACCACTAAGCCAGTGGGCAAGGGTACAGGCTTAGGCTTATCTATATCGTATAGTATTATAGAAGATCACGGAGGTGCTATAGAGCTGGATTCTGAAGAGGGCGTTGGGACCAAGTTTATTATTACTCTGCCTATAGTTTTGCAGACTTAGCCGTAGCTCTGTACCAGATAGGAAATACTATAAGTCCTGCAAACAAGTAAGGCCAATAGCTTAAAATACGCCACAAGAAAGCGGTAGTATTAGTGAGTTGAGCATTCTGAAAATACCCGTCCATAAACCCACTAAATAGCCACTCAGCCATACCTGCGGCTCCTGGCGTAGCGGGAATCATAAGTGCAGCCCACATAACGAGCTGCTTGGCAAATATCTCCGCTACATCCATACCGTCTCCCAAAGCAAGTATAAGACAGTTAACAAGGATAAATCTGGAAATCCACGCAAAACTGGTCCCGGAAAAAGCTTTAAACCAATGCCAAAAACTTTCCTTACGAAAAGCTTCTGCTGCTAAAACTATGTTATTTCCCCATCGCTGTACTTTAGAACTAAAGCGAGTCAAAAAGGGAAGTTTGGTAAACAGCAATACAAACTGTGCAATACCTTTAGGCTTAAAAAACAAGCCAAATCCCAAAAGAATAGCCCATCCTAAGAAGATGAAGTATATGGTGACGAAGTATTGCCAGATGGCCCCTTCTGTTAAATATCCAATGCTATGTGGAATTACGTCAGCTCTAGTGACCCAAAGTGCCATTAGCGGCACCGCAAACACATAGAAAAGCACATCTAAAAACGAGGTTGCCAAGACAATGGCTGTTCCTTTGCCAGCATCTATGTTTTTTTCTCTTGCTAAAAGCAATAGAGCAGCAGCGGTACCCCCTACTATTCCCGGAGATATAGCAGATGAAAACTCCCACAGAATAACAATTTGGATAGCTCTTCGCCAAGAGATCTCATAGTTAGATAATACAATAAGTCTATATGCATAGCAGGCGAGTCTAGTGAAAACAGAAAGGATAGCGGCAATAATCCACAAACTAAAGTTAGTAGTCCAGTGAATACTCTGATATGCTAGAATATCAAAGTCCTGCAAGAAAAAGTAGGCGGCAGTGGCTAGACCTATTACAATAGGAATCACCAGTTTTTGACCAGTGAAATATTCTGCTATATTGCCACTTTTGCTCAATTCAATGCATTTACTTTTTGCCCTTGAGCGAGGGAATATTTGCGTTTGCCGTCTATGCTGATTAGCATCTCTATAGAGCCTATATTAAGGTAATCATACAAGCGAATAGCCTGCTCCATAAATTTCTTTTTCTTTATCTCGGCAGTAGTATTTTTTTCTATACGTACTACATACGTATCCACTAAGTTAGTAAACACAGACCCTTCAGGCCATACCTGCGTGCCTCTATTAGTGATAGTAGTAAGCTCCATATTCTCATCTAGATTGGCTTGGACTATCTCAGCTATCTTGTCTGCTTGAGTTTCGCATTCTATAAATAAGTCTATTCCTACCGTCTCTATGATTTCATCACTAGAAACCATCATTTTATTCTGAGTTAACTGAGTAGGCTTGTGGTATTTTTCAGGATCTAAATCGGTTATTTTACTCAGGTCTAGTTGCTGTATAATAGCATCAGAAAACTCATGAGTACCTACAGATTTAGATCTGTCTTCTCCGAAATCTCCAGTGTGTACGCCTTTATCTATGGTGTCTAACAGTGCATTTCTGATAGCAGAGCCGTAATGTTCTAGTCCCATTTGATTTAGCATCAATACTCCGCTCAAAAGAAGTGACGTCGGGTTTGCTTTATTTTGTCCAGCTATATCTGGGGCTGTACCGTGTACCGCTTCGAATATTTTAATGTGATCTCCTATATTAGCAGATGGTGCAAATCCTAATCCCCCTACTAATCCTGCACATAGGTCAGAGACTATGTCGCCTTGCAAATTAGTAAGTACTACACACTCAAACTCCTGTGGAGCATATACCAGCTTCATGCATAGAGCATCTACTATCACGTCCTCAGTTTCTAGTTGTGGGTACTCTTTGGCTATCTCGTAAAAGGTATTTAAAAACATGCCATCAGTAAGTTTCATGATATTGGCCTTGTGTCCGCAGGTTACTTTTTTGTAACCTTCTTTTAAAGCAGTTTCAAAAGCAGAGCGGATGACTTGTTCACTTCCTGGACGAGATATAATCCTGCGACTTACGGCTACATCCTTGGTCATATAGTGCTCTATACCTCCGTATGTATCTTCTATATTTTCTCTTACGATAGTCAGATTTATAGGGATACCAGCTTTACTAAATACAGTATCTACCCCTTTTATGGTCTGAAATTTTCTGATATTGGAGTGTGTATTCCATGTTTTTCTTGCAGTTACATTTATACTTTTCACACCACCGCCTTTTGGCGTTTCCATGGGCCCTTTGAAAAGTATGCCTGTAGACTCTACGCTGGCTTTAGCTTCATCAGTCATTCCGGTAGTGAAACCTTTATCATAGACACCTTTTCCCATGTCAATAAAATCGTAGGATAGTGGGACCTTAGTAGCATCAAATACGCGTAGTACTGCATCCATTATTTCTGGACCTATTCCGTCACCTTTAGCCACAGATATCTTTATTGGTATCATTTTTTATTAATATGTTGGTACAAAGGTATGATTACTTCATCCAAAGTGCGGAAAAAGGCACGCTTTTTGTAGTGAATATACCGTATAAAAGCAAGCGTTTTTATTAGTTATTTACGCACAAAATGTTACTTTTGCAAGTTCCTAATAAAGAAGATAGATTTCAGATAATAAATGAGACAACTTAAAATTTCAAAACAGTTCACCAATAGGGAAAACAAGTCGTTAGACAAGTACCTAAACGAAATCAGTAAAGTATCTATGATAGATGCTCAAGAGGAGGTTGAATTAGCGGGGAGAATACGCGAAGGTGATCAAGCTGCTTTAGAGAAGTTGGTAAATGCTAACTTGCGTTTCGTGGTATCTGTATCCAAGCAATATCAAAATCAAGGCCTGACCCTTGGAGATTTAATAAATGAAGGTAATCTTGGACTTATCAAAGCTGCAAAGCGTTTTGATGAGACTCGCGGTTTTAAATTTATTTCGTACGCGGTATGGTGGATTCGTCAGTCTATTCTTCAGGCATTGGCAGATCAGTCACGTATAGTACGTTTACCGCTAAACAAAGTAGGTAGTATAGGTAGAATTTCTGCTGCAGCAGCCCGCTTAGAGCAGCTTCAAGAGCGTGAGCCTACTCCAGAAGAGATAGCTAAAGAACTTGAAATCTCTGTTACTGAGGTAGAAAATGCATTTAAATCTAGTGGTAGACATTTATCTATAGATGCCCCACTTATAGAAGGAGAAGATAATAGCCTTCTTGGTGTATTGGATAATAACGACGAGCCTAATCCAGATCAACCATTGATGGATGAGTCGCTTCGTAAAGAAATAAACCGTGTAATCTCGACACTTTCTGAAAAGGAAAGAGATGTACTGAAGTATTACTACGGACTAGATGGCGGACCAGCACATACATTAGAAGATATATCTGACAAGGTAGGTCTTACTCGTGAGCGTGTACGTCAGATCAAGGAAAAAGCACTTAGAAGATTACGTAAGTCTAGTAAGAGTAAAATATTGAAATCGTACCTAGGGTAATTCTTTTTTAAGAAGTTAGATATTATAAAAGCTGCCCTATGGGGTGGCTTTTTTTATTATGTCATAGGTCAGTTCTTGCATAGCCTATTGTAACTACAGATCGATAATAGTCCTATCCCTATTTGATTTTTTTATTTTGCTGTACTTAAGGGTGTTACTGATGCTTCATCAGTCTAGGATTAGCATCTTTGCAGATTTAAAATCAGTAAGAGCTTCCTAGGAGAAAATAAGAGTATAAATCGAAGTAACCTCATATGCTTAACATATCGTAATTTAGAGGTTATGTGCTATTATCAGAAGTGTAGGATTAGACAAGCCTAAATGAGATGAAAGAGATTAAAATGGGTCAGCCGTTTCTGGTTTTTTATGCTCTCATATATCAAATAGCTTATTCCATACATTAAGAAGTAGTAGAGGTAGTCCTCTATAGGAATAGTAAGAAAGCGTATGCCGAGGTTTTCAGCATCATTGTACCATACGATAGGGTCTGGAGTGACGTAGCCTGTGAGCACTCCATTCACAACAGTAAATGGAATAAGTATAATGAGATAACTCAAATAAAATATCCCACGATTTGGCGGATTAAGCTTCACCATTATCAAAGTAAAGAGGATGACTAAAATAGATATAGTGGTAGTATAAATATTACCAAAGCCAGCCACAAGATAAATAACTGCCAGTATAAGAAAGGAATAGTCCAAGTATTTTTCAGCAGGAGCTAAGATGTTTTTTACCTTTAGCACAACTAGCTGGTCATATAAAAACATAAATGAGTAGGGTATGCATAGGAAAAATAGCCATTCCTCTAAAGGCAAGTGCAAAAAGGATGGTCCTAGGAGATACTCCTCATTAAAACCCCAAACTCCCCAGATGGTAAATAAAACATCCCAAGAGATGATGAATGCCGCCATTACTCCTATGGATATAAATACAGCTGGCCATCGCTTATAAAAATGCCCCCATTTATTAAAACTCAGTAATAGCGGGAAGAAAATGGCCCCTAGGTTTACCCAAAGGTACAGTGAGTCCATTATTTAGCTTCTTTAATGTATTTGGAAGGCACTACAAGCATTCCAAAACATTCACCCTCTTTGGGGTCTAAATGCTTATGATGAATCTTGTGAGCCTTGCGTATAGCTTTTAGATATTTGTTTTTGGTACGGGTAAATATTTTGAATCGCTGATGTATAAATATATCGTGAACTAAAAAATAAGCTAAACCGTATAATGATATTCCTACACCTACAAAAAAGAGTGGAAACATTCCTACTACCGCACTTCCTATGATGTAGCATGAAGCACTTGGAATAGCAAATATTAGAAAAAACGCATCGTTTTTTTCCCAGAAACCTGGTTCACGCTGATGGTGGTCTTTATGCAGATACCATAGAAAGCCATGCATGACGTACTTGTGAGCGAACCATGCCACAAATTCCATAGCTAAAAATGTACCGAGTGTGATAAGTATATAAAGCAAAATCATTAATTATAGAAAGTAAGTTCCCATAGCTAATCTAGCCTTTGAGGTGAATAGTAATCTAAATTTTGTGGAATTAGGTACTCGCAATCTTTTAGTAAATAATTCTTCAAAACTAGCATTTTCTAGTTTTCTAAAAAGCTTGAAATAGTACCTATATGCTGTGTAAACTCCGTATCTGGAATTTTTAGGAAGTCTATTGATCGCTTCTAATGCGTGCTGGAAGTCTCTAGCTATGTCTGATTCAATATCTGTTTTTAGCTGAGGTGTCCATTCTTGTATGTTCATACCCGGGAAGTATAACCTGCCTAGGTTATCTTTATCTGCTTTTAAGTCCCGTAGAAAATTCACTTTTTGGAATGCAGAACCCAAGCTCATAGCACCCTCTTTTAGGCTTTCATACTGAGCGGCATCACCATTACAGAATACACGTAGGCACATCAGGCCCACTACTTGAGCACTACCGAGTATATATTTTTCGAACGTTTCTTGATCGTAAGTCTGTTCTTTTAGGTCCATCTCCATGCTATCAAAAAAAGCATCAATGAGCCATTGATCTATTTTATAGTGATTCACAGCATGCTGAAAGCTATTGAGAATAGGGTTAAGGCTTATTTTTTGTGCGATAGCCTCAGCTGTTTGTTTTCTAAAGTCTGCTATCAGTGCAGCTTTGTCAAATCCTTCAAAGGAGTCTACTATTTCATCAGCAAAACGCACAAAACCATAGATAGCATAAACAGGCTCACGCACAGACTCATTGAGCATACGTATACCAAGAGAGAATGAGGTACTGTACGCATTCGTGACCAGTTTACTGGCTTTTATGGATACTTGGTCAAATAATGCTTTCATGCTTTTGTTGTTCTTCTTGAATGAGTTGTGCCACTATTTTGCCGGAAATAATACTTGGAGGTACTCCTGGCCCTGGTACAGTAAGCTGACCAATATAGTATAGGTTATCTAATTTTTTGTTTTTGCACTTAGGTTTCAATATAGCTGTTTGTGACAAGGTGTTGGCTAGTCCGTACGCATTCCCCTTAAAACTGTTATATTCTGAAATGAAATCGGCGTGAGCAAAACTTTCATACACTTCTATGTATGGTCTGATGTCTTGTCCGGTATGCTTCTTTAATCTATCACAGATCATGTTAAAATAGCGTTGGCGAGTGGGCTCGTTATCTTTTAGTTCTGTAGAGACAGGCACTAAGAAAAACAGATTTTCCTTTCCTTCTGGTGCTACGCTGTCGTCAGTCTTACTTGGGTTACAGATGTAAAAAAGAGGAGCTTTTGGCCACTCGTGAGTTTCATATATCTCTATAGCGTGCTGATCAAAACTCTCATCAAAAAATAGGTTGTGGTGCTTGATACCATCTATTTTTTTGTTTAAACCGACATAATATAAAAGACTAGATGGAGCCATTACTCTTTTGTCCCAATACTTTTGATCGTAGTTTCTGTATTTTGGAGGTAGCAGTGATTGCTCTGTATGATGATAGTCCGCTCCACTTACTACTACATCCGCATCGTGAAAGTCACCGTTGGATTTTAATCCTAATACGGTTCTATTTTCAGCTATTATCTCAGTGACATTGGCAGAGGTATGAAAGGTCACACCTAATTCCGTAGCTACAGATTCCATAGCTTTAACTATTTTATTCATTCCACCCATAGGATACCAAGTTCCTAATGCCATATCGGCATAATTCATTAGGCTATAGAGTGATGGAGTATTTTGTGGTTTTGCACCTAAAAATAAAACCGGAAATTCTAGAAGTTCTATTAGTTTAGGGTGCGTAAAGTATTGGCGTATGTGCTTACTGACGGGTTTAAATATATTTAATGCCAATCCTTTACGGGCGGTATCTAAGCTCATGAATTCAGTGATGCTCAAAGATGGTTTAGTTACGAAATCTCCCATACCTACTTCGTATTTTATCTTAGCTTCAGCTAAAAACTGAACTAACTTATCGCCAGCACCTTTTTCATATTTTTCAAAGTACGCTTTGAGTTCATCCATAGAGGCAGGAATATCATCTGGCGAGTCTGGCCAAAAAACTCTGTAACTTGGATCGATTCGCTTTAAGTCATAATAATCACTCACTTTTTTGCCGAAATCAGCAAAAAAATTGTCAAAGACATCTGGCATCCAATACCAACTAGGTCCCATATCAAAGCTAAAGCCGTCGATTATTTTGATACGTGCACGGCCGCCGAGTTGTTCATTTTTCTCAAAAACTTCCACCTCATGTCCTTGCTTTGCTAGGTAACAAGCGTTAGACAGTGAAGAGAAACCGGAACCTATTATTGCAACTTTCACTTTATGTTTATAAATTGTTTTACTTTATGCGGTAAACATCTAACAGAAAGTGTTAGAGAATGTTTTTTAAATCCTGTAAATCATATAAAAAGTTAAACTGTGGATCATTGAGTTGATTGTCTATATGGGACGGCAGGCCGTGTACTAGAAGCTTAGCTGAAGGACAAACTACTTTCATAGTATTTAAATAAGTGTTTAGTACATCATCGTGTCTGGGGATAGTGAAGGTGCACAGCACGCTGGTGGCTAGAGAGTTGGCACAGCACTCACCTACATCTACTACAGGTACACTAGGACCGAGGTAGATACATTCGTGGCCAGCTTTTTTAATGAGATAATAAGCATAGAGAAGACCTATTTCATGATCTTCGTCATCTGGCAGGTAAAGCACGAAGCGGCTATCTTTTTTGCTGGCATTAGGTAGTAAGTCTATTGCACTAAATAGTTTCTGTCTGATCATTTGACTAGCGAAGTGTTCCTGTGATGGATTCAGCTTACTTACGGTCCACATAAGGCCTATTTGTATCAGCATAGGATATATGATCTTTTCCATAGTGTCCTCTAACCCGTTCTTTGTCGAATGGTTTTTATACGTCTTTTCGAAGTCACTTACATTACACTTCAGCGTGGCTACGATTAATTTATTGATTATAATTTTTTTCGAAGCTTCTACATTTTCTTGCTGTAGTATCTCTATTTGATCATTAAGTTCTGCTCTACTGAGCGTACTTACTTTACTAATTTTCATTCCGTGCTCCAGCACAGATGATATATTTAGCAGTTTTGTAAGGTCATCGCTACTGTAAAGACGGATGTTAGTCTCAGTTCTCTCTGGGTCAAAAATATTATGACGTTTCTCCCACATACGAATAGTATGTGCTTTAATACCACTTAGGTTTTCAAGATCTTTTATGCTTAATCTTTTATTCATCTGTTTTTAAAACAACGCCCACTAAAATTTTAAAGCATTGAATGTACATTTTGTTTCAATAAATAAGGAGAATATAGAATGAATATTAACCTTTGGAAAATATGTATCGAGTACGAAGGTCACTAAACTATAAGTAATAATCTACACTGAAAGGAATTCTTATGTTTTTTTTCTCAATGTGCTTGGATTTAAGAATAGCTTTTTTGGTATGCTTGCTTTTATATTTTCAGGTTTAGCTCAGTAATTTTGAGCTATTGGCTTCACAAGTATGCGTACTTTTTTGGTGACTCTTCGAATTGCTTTATCTTAGAAACAAAGAGCTATGAGTCTTATCGACTATTTGTTGAGCAAGTTATGACAGAATGCTATATCATCCTGGGACTAGCAAATTTTTGGGAGATGTATAAGTGTGACAAATCATGTATTAATTCCTTAGCTTGTTTTGATTTTTTCGTCGCTATCTAATCTTCCTTTTAGTTATACATCTATTTTTTGTGGTTTTAGTTTATGCGGGCACTTTCTTATAGATTGTGAGTCGTTTGATTTTAGTTCTATCTTTTAAAAGACTGTTTTCATTTTACTAGAGAGACTTTAACTACCTTTCGTTTAAGGTGATATTAGCTGTGGTAAAGAGTTTTATACGGATTAAGTCATAAAACACCGGGACTATTCTGATGCTGTATCATCAATCTTGTGGCTATAAGCTCCCGCAAGCGGTAAGGCAGGCTTGTCATAGCTAAGCACATCTTGAGCTATGTCGAAGGGGCCATTAATTTACATTTTTGCCTAAAAATTGATGCACATTTCTAAAAACACACTCACGGTCTTTAATCACTCAAGCCGCATTACAGTCACCTAGGAGGTCTTGGCTTATTTGTAAAACGAGTCAGTTTTTTTAATTGATCAGGGCTGAGACTTGGTCTTATGGAATCAAACATTTTTTTTCTAGCTGACCTCATCGCAGCATGATGCTCTTCCCGTATCGTTTTTTGTAGCACGAGCATAGAGTCTAGGACAGGAAAGAATACTTCTTCTTGTGATTTTGATAGGCCAACTTTCCTAGAAATAAATTCTTTTTCTAATTCGATATTATGCATCATATCTCTGTGCTTATTGATGCGCATACTTGCCATTCTGCCAGCGGTGAAAAACCCGATAGCAAAACCGGACAGAAGCATAGAAAGTACGATTAAGATTATTTTTGAAGTGCTCATATTATGGAATATTAGGATAGTCTATTAGTGTATCATTATACAGGCCATCAGTGCCGAGGAATGCATCTATACTGAGCTGTCCTTCCAGTAGATAGGTAGAAACTATACATATCCCTATGGTGGCAACAGCTCCAAGTACAAACCATTGTGCTGCAGGAGAATGGTCTTTTATGGACCGAGTTGCTTGCAAAACTTTGCTACTAAAGTCACGATTGAAGGCGTATTGCTGTTTTTTTAATAGGTGGTTAATTTCTTTCATACTGTAAATCCTCTTTTAAGTGTTTTTTTAGTTTGTCTAATCCTCTTTTAAGTCTGGATAGTACTGTACCTTTTGGTATTTTCAGTATTGCTGCAGTTTCATCTGTACTGTAGCCTTGTATCATCCTGAGCATTACTACAGAGCGGTGCTTATCGTCTAGCATCTGAAGAGCCATATTCACCACTTGTTTATTATCAAATGAATCTGAAGGTGATTGAACTTTTTCTGCCTTGCTTAAGTCTAGTGATCTATTGGCAAAACTTTGCTTTCGTTTCAAGTGATTGAGGCTTAGATTTATGGCAATACGTGTCAGGTATGTGCTGAGTTTAGCATCTTTTTTGAAAGAATGCATTGCTTTATAGAAGCGAATGAAAGTTTGCTGACCTATTTCTTGTGCTATGTCCATGTCCCCTACCATATTCATACTTGCTGTAGCTACTACTCTCTGGTGCCTTTCTACTAGGAGCTGAAAAGCTCGGTCATCGCCACTTATAGCGAGATCTATTAGTTGATAATCACTCTGATTTATAGCAAGCATTCTTGGTTTACATCCATTAGACAGTGGAGTACTGTATTTGATTTCGTAAAGGAGTGTTCTTTTTTTGAAGTAGTAAGAAGAAGACTGTGATTACATCCAGCCCATTTCTACTTTAGTTTTTTTTCGCTTATTACAGGATTTTTTAGAGCACGCAGTTGCAGCTATGCTAATCACAAAGAGTAATAGTAGGAGTACGGCTTTTTGTTTTATATACATGATGTCTTTTTTATTAACGCACAGTGTATTTCAATATTACACTCTTTTTAAGGCGTGATAGTATCTAGCAGGCACTTCTCCATTGGCTGCTTCTATATAGTCCTCATATGAGCAGGGGATAATCAAGTGCATCTTTTCATTTTCTGGATATCCAGGGTGCTCTACTTGCATCCACCATCTAGCAGTTCGTTTACTTTTCAAGAAAAGTAATGGGTTATCTTCATTTGCGGAGAAGTCACAACGATACTTTACAAATTCACTATGTGAGGCAGGAGTATCATCCATTCTGCCGAGCACACCGTCTATATAGTACCATATCATTTGTGCTATTAGTTCTGAGGTAAGTGAGGAATCATTTTTGGAATTTAAAAAACCAAAAATACCCAATGCGGTGTTTGCATCACTCATTCCGCTATATCGTGCTAGCTGACATGCCTCGTCGCTGTTCAGGCCATTTGGCTGTATAGCGTTTTGAGCTGGAGCCTCTGTATATTTCATAGCATTGAGATCAAAAAGGACCAAATCAGAATTTCGGAGGTAGAGTTCGCCATCTTCTATTTTACTTCTTAATTGTCCAAGTCTCCGGTGACCGAAGTTAAGATTATCTAACATGTTCATAGCCTTAGGTGGAACATAATGAGCTTGAAAACCAAGAGCATTTAACTGACCCAGGTAACTAGGCTCTATGCTACATATTCTATTGAGTAGCTCATACTCCAGTAGTGGAAGGTGAGAGGATATAAGCGTAGCTTCCACTTGTTTTTCGTCCCCTTCAAAACTGCGATACATAGCTTCTCCTTGATTAGCATCTGAACCCAGTACTATGGTGGAGATTCCTTGTGCTCTGAGAGTTTTAGATATATGCTGTATTCCAGCATTAGTGTCTGCTGGCGTGTCACCCGTGAGCATATCACCTAAGTCTATTAGTTTATCGGAAAGTCCTATGTGAGTTGCCAGAGAGTATAGTGCTGTTCTCACGGCATTATACTGACCTAGCTCCTCTACTACAGCGAGCAGTGCTGTCTTACCAGATTTGAGTTCAGGGAATGTAGTATCATACTTTCGTATGGTGCTACCTATTTGATATGGTGCATATTCTTGAGATAAGCTAACTGGCGTGAAGTATTCCTCTAACATTAAATATATTCGTAGCCTACAAAAATAAGGTAAGGATAACGTGACTTTTGCCATAACTGGAGCTAATGGATTCTTAGGTGTACATATTATACATCATTTGCTAAAGCAAGGGCATACTGTCCGTGCTATTATTAGAGCCGGAGCCTCATTAGCTGAGTTTCACAAGGTCAAGGAATTTTATAACCTGGTACCAGAAATCTACGCTATGCTGACTTGGCATGAGTGCGTCTTATATGACATAGAGGGATTAAAAGAGGTATTTAGTGGGGTAGATTATAGTATGCACTTAGCAGGTGTGATTTCATATCTTGGAAAAGACTTCAATAGACTACTAGAGGTAAACCAGCAATATACAGCTAATGTGGTCAATGTAGCTAAGGATGCAGGGGTAAAGAAACTACTCTACTGCAGCAGTATAGCTGCTATAGCTAAAAGTGGTAAGGAAGATAGAATAACCGAAAGTGCGGAATGGGATGATGAGCTACCACATAGTAATTATGGCTACTCTAAGCATCTGGGCGAGCTTGAGTTATGGCGAGGTGCGGAGGAAGGACTGGCCACAGTAGCTATTAATCCTGGTATAATCTTAGGGTATGGCGACTGGACTAAGGGAAGCAATAAACTTTTTGGCAATGCACAGAAAGGATTTCCATTTTATAGTAATGGAATAACGGGATGGGTAGGAGTAGAGGACGTGGCTCGCATAGCAATAAAACTTTGCACTTCAGATATAGTAGGAGAGCGGTTCATAGTAGTTGCCGAAAATAAGAGTTTTAAAGAAGTGTCTGATAGGATGACGAATGCTCTAGGCACTAAAAAAGCTGCTATAGAAATAAAAGGGCTACTCTATAAAATAGCGTATTATCTCATAGCATTTAAGGAGTTTATAGGATTGGGAGGAATGCTGAGTAGAGAGACGGTAAAAGCAAGTATCGCTGTGAATCGTTTTGATAATACCAAAGTTAAAAAGGCGTTAGATTTTGATTTTGAGGATATAGAAGAGGTAATCAGCAAGGCTGTGTAGGAACACAGACGGACACGAAAAACCCTAGGCGTGAACGAAAGAACACGCCTCTAGTTGTGGTCCTAAACGGAACACAAACAATTCCCTATAATCCTCCTTTAAAAGAAAATCGAATACTGCAGCTTCCAGTAATTGACTTGGGCTGAGAGTAATTCGAGCTCGATTCTGTTGGCGTAATTTTGGGCTTGTAGGTATTGGTCTACTGTTATTTTTCCTGCTTCAAATAGATTAGTGTAGCGTGCATATCGCTCTTGGGCTATGGTGAGCGACTCTTGAGCTAGGAGTATATCGTTTTCTATCTGCTCGTATTGGCGTATGATATTATCTACTTGTTGTCTTGCTGTTTGTGCTACTATTTCTTTTTGCAGGCTGGCTATTTCATATGTGTTTTGAGCTATGAGCTTATTGTACTTTGCTCTGCCACCACTTAGTATGGGTACAGAAACAGATAGTGTACCCATCTGTCGGTCTAGCGGATTTTTATAGATTTCGTCCAGTTGGTCTGCTTGCTGGTTATATCCAAAAGATACATCAAAACTCGCCTGTAGGCCACTATTTTGCTGTTGTCTATCTATATTTTGCTGAGCTAGAAGTACGGCTTGTGCCGTCTGTAGCCACATAGGATCCTTTTGTGCAATAGCGAGTAGACTATCCGCTGTGGGCACACTACGTTGCCATTCGCCTATAGTCAGGCTACGTATCTCGCTTAGGCTTGTTTCTGCACCCATGTGGTAGCTTATTTGCTCTGCCAGAGAAGCCAGTCTATTGTCTAAGCTGATATTTTGAGCTTCGGTACGTTTTAGTTCTAGCTTTAGTAGGTAGAGATCCTCTGCAAGTAGTTTTCCTGCCTCCACAAGGTTGGTGGTTTTAGTAATGGTTTTCTCTCGCTCTACTATCCGCTCCATATTGTTTTCTTTTTGAGTAGTTGCGAGAATGTAGTCCAGTACTAGTGTAGCTATCCGTTGCTCAAACTGGCGTTTGTTTTTGGTGTACTGAGCTGTATTTAGTTTTTGGGAAGCGAGTAGATTGGGTTTTAGTATACGGAGCTCGTTGTACTGCATTAGTGGCTGCGAGTAGCTAAAGATAAATAGATTACTGCTCCATGCAGTAGTACGAGTAGGGTCAAATAGGTCAATACGATTGAGTCCAGATATGAGCGATAGCAGACCGCCGCTTATGGGTATAGCTTGTGATGCATTGATACCCAGTGTAGAGTATGCTTGGCTTTGTGTCTGAAACTTGAGGCTACCGTCTGGTTGGGTGATGCTATTGATAGAGCGGGTGTAACCCGGGAGATTACTTGTCACGCTAAGGCTTGGTTTTAGGGCTGCGAGTTGTAGCTTGTCTTGGTAGCTGTTTTGAGTTTTAGTGAGTTCTAGTAGCTTGGCATCTGGTGATGTAGCTATGGCTCGAGTAAGTAGCTGATCTAGTGGAGACTGAGCGTGGGCAGATTCGTATGCATGCAGCACCATCAAAATAAGAAACAGCTTTTTCATAAATCTATTGTTTTTAAATGGGGCGTCTAGAAAAATCTCTAGCACCGTGATGCACCAATAGTATGTCAATCTGATTCTCAGACTTGACTTTGTATGTGAGGCGATAGTTCCCTTCTATTAGTTCGAGTGTACAAGGGTTTTTATATTCAGTTACCGTTTTTCTAGGATTTCTGGTGGTTTTAAGTAGGTGAGGAGCTTGCTTCGTTTTCTGAATTTGGATGAAAGCATATTTGCGAGACCCGTTGGCTATGTAATCAAAAATTTCTTTTAGAGCCTCTTCTGCCTGAGTGGTCCAGAATATAGTTACCATTTTTTTATTCTTTCGGATAGCTCGTCCTCACTTATTACTTTGTTATGTTCAGATTGATGAATTCCTTTATCTATTTTTTCTATCAGTAGTAGTCTGTCTAGCAGCTCATTTATCGAAAAGTCATCATTTAGATAAACCATTTTTTCTTGTAATTTTTGTTTGGTAATCATCTCCCTACAAATATACTGAAATCTAAAGCCAACTTCAAAAGGTTATGCGTCTATCATTCCTTAGACCTACCTCTATAAATCTAGTCATCTAAAAGTCATTTTGTCTTGAGTCAAAAAGTCCCGTAGCAATAAACCCTAATATCTCACGTCTATTGTCTCACGGTCGTACATCCTGTGTCCTACTGTCTTACATCTGTAGAAACCCCCACGGGGCGATACACATACTCCTCAGTTACTATGCCTTTTTCTATGCTTTCTTTTACTGTTTCATATCCTTCTTCGGTGTTCCACTTGGCTATGTAGGGGTTGTAAGAGAGTTTATTCCCACAAATCACGATTTATTAATGCAAGTTTTTTTGAATCTATTTTAACCGTCTCATTTATTTTAATGCCACATTCTTTTAATGTTTTATATCCAACCTCATCGGACCATTTTGCGATATAAGGATTGTAGCGGCATTCGTCTTTATGCAACCAGTATTTGTTCGACTTGGCTTGATAGAGTTGTCGTTTGTCCACACATACATAACGGAGTTCGCAGTCTTGACATATTAAAGTTTGATCCTTTGTAGCTGTATTTAGTTTTATATATGCTGGATGACTAAGATATTTTATGACGTTGGGTCTCTCAAGTTCCTTTGTTATTGTAAACAGTACTTTATTGTATGAGTTATTTTTATTTTCACTAACGGACAATACGACCTCCTTCTCAGAATTGATAATGAGTTTCTTGTTTATATAATTGTTATAGTGAATACTTTCAAAGAACAACTCACGGGAGAAAAACAGTGAATTGTTTTTTGTGCTTGATTTAACTTTATATTCAATCGTATTCATATAAGACAGTTTGTTTTTTATCACAGCATCTTTATTATTATTGAGAATAGTTATTCTTTCCAAAAATGTGTAATTTGGTATTTGCTCTGCAAACTGACAGTTAAAGTCAAATACGAGAATAGCCGATTTGATTCTGAAATGCTTCAGATACTCAAGAATGTATAAGACGCTGTGTAAGTCTGTAAGGCTTTTGAAATAGACTACGAGATGATGTATAATTAGCGTAGAAAATAGATCTGATGTTAGTGTTTTTATATCGTCTGTTTTCTGTATTTCGATAATAATTGAGTGAAGGTCTACAGGCTCAATATGACATGTATTATAGTCTGAAAATAGGGGGGAAGTATCGTTCTCTGGAGAAAATATTATCTCCTCAACTTTTAGATCGCTTATAACAGACACATACTTTTCTGGTATGTGTATCTGTCGTCCATTTACCTTTACATCTTTAGGCACAAAATGGTATGTCCCTCGATCCAAGTCAAAAATGCAATTACGTAAATATCCTTCTGCAAAAAAGCAGTTTGCATGTAGTATGAAGATTTTGTTTTTTAGCATATTACAAGTGGTTTATAGGAAGGTATGTTTTTATGCAGAATGCTCAGGTTACCTTCATCTACTGTGTTGTAGAGGATTGGTTCTGAAAGTGAGCTTGGTTCTTTGATGAATATATAGTTATAAGGAACTTTTGAGTGCTCCTTATTTACTAGTTTCATTAATTTAGAGTACACAGGGTCTTTGTCCATTTTTTAATATATCTGCTATGTCTTTAGTTATAGGGTAGTTGCAAGAGTTTGCTAGAAATTCAAATTGTCCCACAGGGTTAACCTCCAAAAAGGTGTAACTGTTATCACTCGCGAAAATAAGATCAATAGATCCTGTTTCTAAACTCATTTTATCCATCAGTTTAGATAGTTTTGACTCGATACCACAAGGCAGCTGTATGGGTAGCATTCTATTTGGCTTTTCATCGTTGTAGTTTCTGAAATCAACCTCAGTCGTTTTATCATTCTGTGAGAATATAGCCATACTGTAGAATAACCCACAGAAATAAAATGTCCTGATCTCAAATTGTTTGATTATTTCTTTCTGAAATAAAGTAGGAAAGAAAGCTTCTTGCATTCCCATAAGACTACTTGATGATACCCGTTCTGTTTGATTGTAGTAAACTTTATTTTTCCAGTTCATTTCAAAAACTTCTTGTATGCCTTTAGTGATAATATCCTTGTCTCCTCGGAATTTAATGATGTCACTTTGCGTCTTAGATATAAGGGTAGACGGAATCTTTAGTCCACAGTCTTTAGCACACCTCAAAGTCTCGATTTTATTGACCTGATAGGAACGAGGATCGGATACTGTGAAACATGATCTTCTGAAATGGCTGTAAATGATATCTAGTAACGATTGTTGCTCTAGATTTATATTGTAGTTGAGGTAGTCTATTTCAATGGACTTATCACCGTTTATTGGCTTTATTTTACTAAAGTAACCCCTTCTAAACCAAATGCTTTTAATCATCGTGCTGCAGAACACTTTGTTCTTATACTGTAAGCTAAGCTTCTCCGTATCATTGTTGATAGTAAATTGAGAAAAGCTTATTGGATTATTTTTATCGACTTGAAGCACAGTTTCACCATAACTTACCAATTGTCTCTTCACATTTGTGGCTATTCCGTCATCTTGATCTGCGAAGAGTAGAATTACTTTTCTCACAATTCTATAGTGTAGTAGATGGTTGTGTCGTTTTTGTGCGTTGGAATTGTATGTATCACTATATGATCGTTTATTTTTAAAATAGTTTTAAGTTCTTTCTCAATCAATTTGTTTGCCACATAATAATGAATGGTGAACCCTTTTTTGGACCAGTAGTTACTTGTCTTTTCAAGGAACAGATCTAAACTTCTTTCAGCTACTTGAGTTTCACCATATTTATCTATTAGTATAAATGGAAATGGTTTAATCTCTTGGTTAGGAGTGGTATAGTACCGGTAGAAGATAGCTCTATAACCATCCCAGTATATCTGGTGGTTCTTTGCCAGATCTTCCAGATAGGGAAGATACTTCCCTTGGTTCTCCACGTGCTGTAGTAGCAGGAATATAAGATCACAGTTGACCTTATCGTAGCCTGGGAAGCCATGCTTTCTTATGATATCATCGAATAATAATTGATTGGAGGAATCAATTCTATTTTGTGGCTTCATTAGTATATTTATACTGTCATAACTTAATGTAGTCCATCTACTTATTAGTCCCATTCTTATTTTTTGATCTTCCGAACGTAGTGAATCACAAACAATATGCAAGGAGGGAGAATAAGTCTTTTCGAGTTCCTTGATCTTGAAATTGAATATCCTAAGAGATTTCTGATAGAGAGGAGAATCTTTTAGTCCCAAGCTGTCGAAGTCATCTTTTAAAAACTTTAAATAACAATAGCTACCGTCTTTGGTAAAGGTATCAATACATTCCCCGAAGGCATTTGGAGAAATAGCTTTTATGAGATTCAAATAAAGCGTAGAATCTTGATGATCACTAAGCACATAAATCGCAATATTATAAATTTGGACATCTTCCATATACATTGGGTCAAAAGTCAAAATCTGAGCTTTGATGTCACTGTATTCAGAGGTAGAGTCTATGGATTTCATATATTTTTCTATTTCTATAAATCTGTCGAGAGCTTGTGCTCCATTAAACTGAGCTAAACAAGATACAGAAGCAAGAGAAATAGAAAGCAAGAAGCAGATGTTTTTGTATAGTACCATATGGTTATAACGTTAAAAAGAGAAGCGTGGTGGTGTACCACGCCTCCCTTTTGCAGTTTCGTAAACTTTTATTCTTAATTTGTACTCAAGAAACTCGGTGATGAAAAACTAACACTGCTATAATCCCCACCCATGCTTGGTCCTCCAGAGAATGCTACAGTTACCAAAGAATCACTTGCCTCAGGACAAGAAGGCTCTCCAACATCATTTTGTTTATCATTTGCACGAACATCTGCTTGCTGACATCCTTCGGAGTTAGTTCTTAAAGTTGCTCCTGCTTTCAATCCCGTTTTACCACCATTAATTTCTCCGCCTCTAATTGCATCTAAGTTTTCCACTTTTTCGTTTGCGAATTTTTCAAATAAATTGTTTTTCATTTTGTATAAATATTTTTTTGTTAAACATAGCCCCTAATAAACTATCAGAGACAATTAATTACTACAAAGTAACGGGCAGTGTCTTCTAAAACGTGTTCCTATCGTATTCCTCAAATCGGAACTTTAAGTTCCGAATATAGGAACTAATACCTGAATCTACCCATTTGTTGGCTCAATTGTATTTGTGTATGCCCGCCCTCCAAACTTTAGATTCTGTCTGTTGCCCTTAGATTTAGCTCCTATTATTATTGAATAATACCGAAAGTGAGTTCCTACCATCCATGGTGAACTAGGACGGACACGAAAAATCACAGTAGGTTCAAGCCTCTAGGCGTGAACGAAAGAACAAGCCTCTAGGCGTGAACGAAAGAACAAGCCTCTAGGCGTGAACGAAAGAACAAGCCTCTAGGCGTGAACGAAAGAACAAGCCTCTAGGCGTGAACGAAAGAATAAGCCTCTAGGCGTGAACGAAAGAATAAGCCTCTAGGCGTGAACCTACTGTGCGAACGAACACGCCTCTAGTTGTGGTCCTTAACGGAACACAAACAATTCCCTATAATCCTCCTTTAAAACAAAACCGAATACCACAACTTCCAGTAATTGACTTGGGCTGAGAGTAATTCGAGCTCGATTCTGTTTGCGTAATTTTGAGCATCTAGATATTGGTCAACAGTTATCTTTCCTACTTCAAATAGGTCTGAGTATCTTTTTGAGCGATTCCTTGCTAGAGCTAATGATTCCTCGCTTAAAGATATTTGTTCATCCAATTGTTTGAATTGTGATATGACGTCATTAATCCGCTGCTCTATAGATTGCTCTGCTATTTGCTTTTGTAAGGTGGCTTGTTCTAAGCCGTTTTGAGCAATGAGTTGGTTGTACTTAGACCTTCCTCCATCTAGTATGGGCATAGATACAGAAATAGTAGCCATCTGCCGATCTAGCGGATTCTGATAGATGCCTTCTAACTCATCTGCTCTCTGATTGAATCCAAAAGAAACATCAAAAGACGCTGATAAGCCGCTGTTCTGTTTTTGTCTCTCTATATTTTGCTCTGCCTGTTCTATTGCCTGAATATTCTCTAGCCAACTAGGGTCACTTTGAGCTAACTCTACAAGACTATCTTTACTTGGTATAAATCTTGGCCAGCTATTGATATTAAAATCTATAATTTCATCTTCAAATGAACTATCGCCCAAATGATAAGTTAACCGTGATTTTAGTGAGGCTAAAGAAAATTCCAAATTCTCTAGTTGGTTTTGAGTTTGTTTTTGCTCAATATTGAGTAGATCTAAATCCTCTTTTAGGATTTTACCCGCCTGTACCAAGTATTGGGTCTTCTGAACAGTTTTATTTGTACTTAATAATTGTTTCTTTAGATCAGACCTTTGACCTGTTGCATTGTAATAATCCAAAACAAGAGCGGCTATTTTTTGCTCAAATTGTCTTTTTTGCTTTGTATAAAGAGCCTCATTTAAACGTTGGCTAACGTTTAGATTCGGTTTTAAGTATTTCAATTCATTAAACTGAAACAATGGTTGCGAATAGGAAACAACAAATAGATTACTACTCCAAGCTGTAGAAGTGTTTGGGTCAAACAGATCGATACGATTTAATCCTGAAGTTAACGATATATTACCTCCTGAAAATGGCAAGGCCTGTGAAGCATTTATACCAAAAGATGAAAATGCCTGGCTCTGTGTTTGAAATTTTAGGCTACCATCTGGCTGTGTGATACTATTTATTGAGCGAGTAAAATTTGGTAAATTACTAGTAAGGGATAAACTAGGATGAAAGATGACCTGTTGTAAGTATTGATTACAACTGTTTTTTTTACGAACAAGCTCTATCAGTTGAGCCTCTGGAGAGCTTTTAAGAATATTATTCAAATATAAATTCAAGTTGCTTTGTCCTAACATACATAGTGGGAATATCAAAATAAGTATGGTTGAAATCATTTTCATAGCTTCTTATTTTACGAAAATAAAGGGTTTTTTAATGATAATCCTTCAAAGTGTAAATAAGCCATTATGAGTTGTTTCCTTGCCTTTTCCTGTACATCTTATTTATAAAACTATAAAGGAGCATTTCTTGTTCTCTGGGATTACCTTCAAAAACTCTATTAACAAACATGTGTATTAGGCTTTGTAAGTAGTGCCATTCTTTACTGAATCTGTCATCTAAAGATTGAATTCTAATTATTTGACTTTGCTTTAGAGAGATATAGTTGTCGTATATTTTGATGATACTCTTGTTTAGCATAAATTCAGAATCTAAGTATTTTTCATTGTTTATTGTCTGGAATAAATATTTTTCAATACGCCTAAAGTGTAAATCAATATCTTTTTTCTTTTTTTTATTCATTGAAAACTCCTGATAAAAGGAATTTAGATTTTGTCGTGAAAAAGAAACTATATCACTTGTGCTGAAGTTAAATTCGTTAAACGTATCAGAAATGTACTTAACTGCAAATAATATTAATTGATGAATGTTAGTGGATGAACATAGTACCTCCATACAAAGTCGAGACTCGACTGAAAAAAATGTTTCCGTTTCGTAAATAGTCCTGAGTCCATACCTTTGAGTTTCTCGAGAATATAGACATTGTTGTAAGTCCCATATTTTGTGAGCAGCTAAATATTTCGAAATAAATTGATCAAAAAGCTTCTGAAATTCGTATTTTACATCAATGGAACTAAACTTAAATCTAATTCGTAGATGATCATAGGGATCATTATAACGTATGTAGAAAAATGAGGTTGTTGATAGTTCAAGTGGCAGAGAAGATATAAACTTGCTAAGGCTCTCTACTAAGAATGTATTAATGTAAGATTCGTTCATAAAAAGCCTATAGTACAACCAATTAGAATTTGCTAACTCTTTATACTGGATTGGACTTTCTTCAAGAGGAATAAAGGTTTGTGATAAAATTGGCTCGTCAATATTTATAGGTTCTACAAATGGGACAATAATTTCATTGCAATATCCATCTAAATTGTTTTCTCTATCAAAAAGAAATTCGTGAATCACTATGTGGTCAAGTTTTCTAATTTTTTTAAGAAGTATGGAAATTGATGAATCATTGGATAAATCAAACAAATGCTCCATACTTTCTTCTATAAGCAGAAATTTAGATGGGACTTTGTTATTGTCTAACAATTTGACCAACATCTCTTTATTTAGATGGGTTTTATGTTTGGAATGAAGACCTTTTAAACTAATATTCCAAGTTGCAGGACTCATAATTACATCTTCAAATACTACCCTTGGAAGAAATTGTTCTTTCTCTAGCTGATCCCAAGACCAAAATAAAATTGGAGCGGTATTTTGGTTTTGCATGTCACATAGAAAATGATAAATTGCTAAATTGTTTGTAAAGTAATTATGTGCACAACTAAGTCGCGGTACTACTTCTTTATTCAAACGTTTAGACCATAAAAAAACTCTATTAAGTCTTACCCCTACAAGAAGATCACTTAGCAAGATTTGATTATTTACAGGTAATTGAGAATTAGTAAGCACTGGAATCTCGTAATCTCTATAATTTGGCCTTTCAATTATATTACCTGCTCTATCTTGAGGTATATGTGCAATTTCTGCAAAAATTTTATTTGGTTCTAAATTTTCTTCACTCTTACATAAGTCCACTAGCTTCGTCTTCAAATCCTCATTCACACTTCCAAATCTACCTAAGAGCAGTAGAGCTGAAGGACCAGAGATATTTTTATAAACCAAATTTTCTTGTTCCTTACTTTTAATTATACTCCCAAAAAATGAATGAGAATTTGCCAGCTGCAAATGAGATTCGGGAATTTTTTTTAAGAAAGTTGAACTAATTCGAATTACCTTACTCCGATTTTTAGCAGATTCCGCATAAAGACTCCTCTTTATTTTTTCTATAAATTTAAAACTAGTTATTTTTTCTTTATTATGTTGAAGAGGAAGATTATTATAGTCTATTCCTATTTCAGAATCCAAAGCTTGGCTGAGAGGTAAAACAGCCTCTCCAAACCTTTGTACGAATATTGATTTGAAAGTATCAATCTTTCTGTTGTAATCTTCACAAGGGGGTAGTTTTAATAGCAGGCGATTAGCCGATTTTATCGAATTAATAATTTTTATTGAAACAGCACTCTTTGAGCTATTGTTTTTAATAGATAGATCATATTTATACCTGAGCAGTTTTTGATTATTTAGCAACACAGGTGCTTGACTAAGGCTAATTAGATTTTGATTTATACCATTGGCTATGTTTATAGTTTCAAATAACTCATTAAGGCTTTTTTTATCACCAATTTGTTTCAGAGTTTCAATAAGAATATCACCGTAGTTTTTTCCAGTAATAGTAGGCTCTAGAGTTGTCCAAAGTATTTGAGAATCTAGAAGTTCTTGTATAAAATCCTTCGAATCATCTATATCAAAGCCTAGCTTTTCAAAAGCTGTTAAAAGCTTGCTGAAGGAAATAGTATTTTTACAATCGTTGAGAACCATTAATAATACTTCATCTATATCATAGGATACTAACTCGTACTTTCGTTTACCACCAATATAAGTATATTGAACAAATCGGGCTGTATTCTCTACAATATAAATGGAGTTGTTTATTTTAAGTTCCAATTGTTCTACAACCTTTCTGTTTCGTAGTAAAGTATTATATATTTTTCGTGAGTCAGAGTTATCCAAAAAGGCATGTAAGATTAGTTTGTCCTCCGAATCAAGTGTGCTTTGCCCATTTCTTGTAAGATTGACTACACATATACCAGAAAACTTCCCAAAGGGGGTGGGTCGGATGCACATCCTAAGAAAATATGAGTATACGCTTTCAGAAATACTTCTAATTTTCTCTTTCTCGGTGTTTTTACCATTTTTGAAGTTAAGGATTGCTTGATATAAATCTCGCGAAGCTATAAAAATTGCAGATAAGAATTCACGATCTTTAATCAGGTGAAGTGCTACTTCAGATGCATCGGTTTTATCCCAAATCTCAAGCTCTTTAAGCTTATAGTTTGGTCTGCGAATTACAGCAAATAGCTCTTTTTCCATCATATCAAAAAAAGTGATTTAAGTAAGTCATTGTTCAATCTATTTCTGAAATATAGATAACTATATCCTATACCAGAAATCCCCTCTAATAACGAATAATTATTTTCCCACTCGATATGGTCATTATTATATGTTTTATAGCCAGCTAACCCATCCTCAAATTGAGCAAATTTAAGACTTCTAATAGCCCAATATTTTATACTATCCTCAAATAATGGGTCGTTTGTTTCTTTTCGAATGAGATCATATAAAACAGCAAGACCTGAGGCTCCATGACAAAAACCAGCATCTAAAACCCCAGCATTTTTATGAATTCTTTTTGTGGTATTTAAACATATCCTTTTACCCAAATTAAAAAAAATCTTATCGCCTATACTCTTCGCCCCCATTATAATTGAATAACCAATTGACAAATCTCCATAACACCAAGCCAGTCTAGTACTGTTTGAACGATCTACTTCTTTAAATGAGCAAAAGCTAGGAAAAATTGACTGTTGTTGAATTCTTACATTCTGAATAAAGATAATCTTAAACGTTGATAAACAGCCCGTGATCAGAGTTTGAAGTAAACTAAAATTGAGACTAACTTTTTCTAACTTGGAAAGTTTTGAAAAGAAAAGCAGAAGACTAGCTAAACCATGGGCTGCTCCAAGATTAAACTTGCTTGCATCATTTACAGAGTCAAACTTTGATTTCCAAACAAAGCCTATTTCTTGAAAAGAAATTTTCTTTCTATCAATAGCTTCTATAATACCATTTAAAAAGTGATTCATTTTATCCACTAAAATAAAACCGAGATTAAATCTATAAATTAGGTATGATATCATTCCTAAAGCACCGTGCAATAAATCTAAGTTGTTTTCTTCTATTTCTGAAAATACTTTCTCGATTATTAAACTATCATATAAATCCAGATACGAAATTTTCGAATTATCTAGTAAGTTAGAATCATAAAGAAAAAGTAAAACATAAAATATTCCAACCTGTCCATCACACAATGTAATAGATTTTTCAGCTTCCCTAGAAAGTTCCTCACCAACTATAGAATTAACTAAGGACTCTAACTTATTCTTAGAGTCACTAAATACTCCTTCTTTGTAAGCTGTGCTAAGAAAAAGAAGCACTCCAGCACGGCCAGTTAAAAAGCCACTCCCAGTATCTTTTTCATCTAAGTCTTCGCAAGCACTTATTATATCCAGTAGATTTTCCTTAATTTTACTTCGATCTGATTTCAATTGCCTTACTTCTTTCTTCTATTTTAAAAACATAGTTTAACCACTCTCTTTGTTCAAAATCTATAATTAGAGATGGATTTTCCGCTTCTAAGTGATTATTCATGTTTACAGATAAATTTCGTATACTGAGATAACCTTTCCCCTCTAAATAAAAGCCAAATTTAACCTTATCAGTTCTACAAGGAATATAGACCTTAATTTCTTGACTGCTTTTATTATTAACTTCACATAGTGAATCAGTATACATATTCTTTCGCACCCATTTATTCTTAACCTTGTAGTTAATGTAAAATGTGGCAAATGATTCTGTATCATCGTTTGTCATGAATTCTGCAGAAAAATTAAATATTAAAGTATCCCCGATAAACTTTGTTCTCAGCTCTTGTTCTAAGTCAAAGTGAGATATTCCATTTGCTACCTCTAAGTTGGTAGAAGGGCTTAACTCTTTACAATAGATTATACCATCAAATGAGTTCTGAATAATATATTTTTTGAGAAAAATATTATTCCTTCGTTCTCTATCAAAGTATCTTGCTCCGATAAACTAAGATCTCGTCATTTGATTGTTTAATTTATATTTTTTTATATTAACTGGATCCCGTAAGTCAATAAAAATGGAAGCTTCAATATCTCTGCCATAAATACTAATAAATTGATTCAATTTATTAGTATTATTCAATGTGAATCTTTGCAAATTATTGGTCTTAGCATTTTTGGCAATAATCTCTCCTTCGTCAGATATTATGCCTATAGAGTAATATCTATTTTTTAATTCTTTTTTTAAATAATCTCCAACGTGATTATTTAGAAAAGTTTTGCTCGTTTTAGGTTGAAAGTGAGCTACATGAACATTGTGAGCAAGAAATATAACTTTTGATCCTTTCTCTACAAAAAACAACAATTCTTTCGACATTTGTTCATCTCGAGCTTCACCTGTATAATCATTGTCAACTCCTACAATTTTAATCTTATTTTCTGACAAGCTATTTATCTGACCAATAATCCTAACAATGTTAATAAATTCGATTGTTTTCCATGGCCATGTTTGAAGCTGATAAATTGCACGAAGTAGTGAGTCGTTGTTGTTCCAGTGAGCTGATTGGCAGAGATTGTTTATGTATTTCACCTCATGTGGAGGATGCTCGATTGCTAGTACATTGAACGAACCGCTCATTACTTCCTTAATAATGCTTATCCTAAATATTTGAGATTGATGATCCCCGTGAGTAGCTTCCCCTATTCCAATTATATCTATTTCGTCTAGAATTAATTTATTAGATAAAATGGGAGTATCTTCATCATGAAATTTTAAATTGGGAATAGCAGACGCTTGGTAATAAACAAATAATGCAAAAAAAATAATTGAAAAATTTTTCATTTAATAAAATAAGCCAGCTGGGAAACAAGCTGGCTTGGATTCTTTAATTTAAATCTGAATTTATGAAAAGCTAATAATATTAGAATCATTAATAGTTGCAACATCAATGTCACCACCACCCAAATCAACTACACCATCGCCATTTGGGCAATTACACAAGTTTCCAGTGGCTGACCTACAGTCATCCCCTTTATTGGTGGAATAGTCTCCAGATCCTGCATCATCAGGACATTCATCCTTGCATTTTTTCCCCCAAATACTTAAAAACTGAATACCCCCATTTACTTGGTTTAACTCTTCAGAATTTAATACCTGAATAGAGTTCTTTTTTAATTCTATTTTTTTCATTTTGTATACATATTATTTTGTTCAACATAGTCCCTAAAGAATATCAGAGACAATTAATTAACTCTAAATATGCAATAAAATCGTCAAAAAGCAAATAAAATTTTACAAACGGTATCTTATTTGGCTGCTTTTTGCCTTCCATGTCTACCAAATATAAGCACATAGGACAAACTATCAAAAAACTGCGTTTGCTTTCTGGGCTTAATCAGGTACAGCTTGCTGATATGATAGGCAAGACTAGAGGCATGGTATCTCATATAGAGGTGAGCGGCAAGGTAAATTACTATACCCTAAAGCAGATAGCAGAAGCTCTAGGTACCTGTGCACAGTACGTAGAGTCTTACCATGAAAACGATGATGGTATAAGCGGAATGACAGTAAAGAATCCTCCTTTAAAACAAAACCGAATACCACAACTTCCAGTAATTGACTTGGGCTGAGAGTAATTCGAGCTCGATTCTGTTGGCGTAATTTTGGGCTTGTAGGTATTGGTCTACTGTTATTTTTCCTGCTTCAAAAAGGTCTGAGTATCTTTTTGAGCGATTCCTTGCTAGAGCTAATGATTCCTCGCTTAAAGATATTTGTTCATCCAATTGTTTGAATTGTGATATGACGTCATTAATCCGCTGCTCTATAGATTGCTCTGCTATTTGCTTTTGTAAGGTGGCTTGTTCTAAGCCGTTTTGAGCAATGAGTTGGTTGTACTTAGACCTTCCTCCATCTAGTATGGGCATAGATACAGAAATAGTAGCCATCTGCCGATCTAGCGGATTCTGATAGATGCCTTCTAACTCATCTGCTCTCTGATTGAATCCAAAAGAAACATCAAAAGACGCTGATAAGCCGCTGTTCTGTTTTTGTCTCTCTATATTTTGCTCTGCCTGTTCTATTGCCTGAATATTCTCTAGCCAACTAGGGTCACTTTGAGCTAACTCTACAAGACTATCTTTACTTGGTATAAATCTTGGCCAGCTATTGATATTAAAATCTATAATTTCATCTTCAAATGAACTATCGCCCAAATGATAAGTTAACCGTGATTTTAGTGAGGCTAAAGAAAATTCCAAATTCTCTAGTTGGTTTTGAGTTTGTTTTTGCTCAATATTGAGTAGATCTAAATCCTCTTTTAGGATTTTACCCGCCTGTACCAAGTATTGGGTCTTCTGAACAGTTTTATTTGTACTTAATAATTGTTTCTTTAGATCAGACCTTTGACCTGTTGCATTGTAATAATCCAAAACAAGAGCGGCTATTTTTTGCTCAAATTGTCTTTTTTGCTTTGTATAAAGAGCCTCATTTAAACGTTGGCTAACGTTTAGATTCGGTTTTAAGTATTTCAATTCATTAAACTGAAACAATGGTTGCGAATAGGAAACAACAAATAGATTACTACTCCAAGCTGTAGAAGTGTTTGGGTCAAACAGATCGATACGATTTAATCCTGAAGTTAACGATATATTACCTCCTGAAAATGGCAAGGCCTGTGAAGCATTTATACCAAAAGATGAAAATGCCTGGCTCTGTGTTTGAAATTTTAGGCTACCATCTGGCTGTGTGATACTATTTATTGAGCGAGTAAAATTTGGTAAATTACTAGTAAGGGATAAACTAGGATGAAAGATGACCTGTTGTAAGTATTGATTACAACTGTTTTTTTTACGAACAAGCTCTATCAGTTGAGCCTCTGGAGAGCTTTTAAGAATATTATTCAAATATAAATTCAAGTTGCTTTGTCCTAACATACATAGTGGGAATATCAAAATAAGTATGGTTGAAATCATTTTCATAGCTTCTTATTTTACGAAAATAAAGGGTTTTTTAATGATAATATTACAAAGCGAAAAAAAGCTATTAGCCACATTCAAGTTACAAACGCAACCCCTGGGTTAAATAATAATTGGTTCATTACAAATATAGGTGTTTCGTAATTGTAGCGTTTTCTAGGTCTATTGTTTAGTATAGTTTCTATCTCCTTTACAT
>Ga0222644_1000101_pt1 | contig 44811 bp, 55 predicted proteins | sample AntAcemetagen291_FD_179800 | JGI IMG/M metagenome (GOLD analysis project Ga0222644, IMG submission 179800) | Saline water microbial communities from Ace Lake, Antarctica - #291 | ecosystem: Environmental > Aquatic > Non-marine Saline and Alkaline > Saline | place: Antarctica: Ace Lake...
CCATGCCGTCGACGGCCATCATGTCGTCGGGGTGGTCCGCCCATAGCAGCGCGTTGACGCGTGCCTGCAGATCTCGCTTGGTGTATCCCATCACTGGTCTCCCGTATGAGTTTCGGCGGGCGGATTTTCGCGCGCCGCTTCGAAGGTGCGCAACCACGCGGGGTCGGCTAGTAGGAGGACAAGCAGCCCTACTAAAACCCACACGTCGTACCTGCGGTTGCGTTTGTACTGGTTAGCTCTTGCCGTCATGATCCTCCTCCTCCTTCAGCCCCAAGCGCTTGCGGGCCCAGTCCTGCATCAGGCGCTTTATGAAGTCCTCGTCGCCGCCTATGTTCAGCGCGGCACCGAGTAGGAACGGGCCTGCGACCATGATCAGTATCGCGGCCAGCAGCTCGCTGTCGCGCGTGTAATGCGCCAGCTCCTCTGAACCCGCGAATGCCATGCCTGCTGATACAACAACACTGCCTACGCGCTCCCATATCTTTAGCGCAGACGAGCGCATGAATAGGTATAAAGACAGTACGCCAACGAGCACTATCCATTCATACGGTTTTTGCATTGCGCGGTTCTCCTAGTATTATGCGACAACAAACAAAGCAGCGAACGCGGCCTCGCCTATGTCGTAGGCTTCTTGGTGGCCCAGTGCGTTTGGATGCAACCGGTCAGACGAGTATGTGCCAAAGTTGACAGTATTCATAGGGCCGCCGTTTGCGTTCGCGGCGTTGACGTCGACAAAGAATACGTTGTCATTGATCGCAGCCACATCGATCTGTGCTTGGCGGAATACGCCCATGCTGCGATCGCCCGTGTAAAGCTCCTCAGCGCTGCTGTCACCGACGTTGCTGCCCCCGTAGTAGTGCGCCCCCACAAATATGATGGGCACTTTCGTGCCTATTGCAGAGCGTACGTTATCGATTGCGACTTGGATGTCGCCATAGGTAGATACGCCCCGCGTCTTATCTGCGATGGTGCCTGTTGGCTGCGCGTCTGGCAGGCGGTAGTCGTTCACGCCTGCTTGGAAGAATACCGCCTTGCAGTTTTCAGGGTAACTTTCCATCGCCACCGACACGTACGCAAACGACCCGTTGCGTGCGCCTTCCGCAGCGTCATCCGTGGGCGCTATGTAAGATCCGTTCACAGCGTTGAGCTGGCCATGTGACAGGTAGCGATCTGATAGCAGGTCAAACACGCTGAACCGGTCCAGTGAGCTACCGGATCCGCTTGCTGAGAGGAACCCTTTAGCAATGCTGTCGCCAAAGATGACGACGTTGTGGCCAAGTATATCGGTAGCCGGTGCGTAGGGCGCGCCATACAAAGTTGATAACTCGTCAAGCACCACGTTGACCTCGGCGTTGTCGACGCTGTCAATGATACGCAGCTCCTTAAACTTCATGGGCGCGGTGCGGAACTCTGCGTTGCCGATAGTAATTTGGGTCACATCTCGGGAGCCCCCGACGTAGGGTATAAACTGCGCAGCCTGCGCTGCGTGAGAAGCGACAACGCCTGACGCGGTAAAGGTGTAGGAGAATATGGCGGTCTCGAAACGCGTCGACGCGGGCACGTTGTACTGGCTGCGGACCTCCGAAAAGTTAGGCAGGCCCATGCCACTGGACCGGATCCGTGGCTGGAAGTTGCCGTTACCCGTCCGCGTTACCACCCGCGTCTCGGTCCCTGTGGCCGAAAGCCCGAACAGGGTATCGTTGTTGTCGCCACAGTTCTGGACATCTGCTACGATAAACAGGGTCTTGCCCTCGAGGTTACCAATCCAGTCAAGGGTCAGCACGTCGTCGTAATCAAACACGACCTCGCCGTCGGTCAGCACCGGACGCTTGCTGGTGTCTGAGTTGGTGAAGGTGCCGCCCTCGCTCCCGACTAGCTCACCGTTCGAGAAGTCGGTGTTCTGCGCGCGGACAAGGGAGCCCAGCCCAGCGCTCCCCGCGTTGGATACGACAGCGGAGCTTTGTGCGTTCAGCACTGCGTTGAATACTGGGCTAAGCATAGGTTAACCCTCCCAGACGTAGGAGGCGTTTCCAGTTACGTTAACGCGCCAGAGCGCGCCGCCGGTCATGACCCGCTTTACGGCGTCCGCTGTGAAGCTCTCCGACGTGATCCATTGGCCGTTGCTGTCGACCTGTAAGTCGATCGACCCTGTGCCTGCGTCGACCACCAGCAGGGCGGTGCGGTCACTGCATACGTTGTTGTACGGGCCGAACTCTTGTGTTGTTGTGTAGTGTGGCATCGCCGCGTTTCCTTTTACTAGGTGTGTAAGCTGTTGGCGCTGATCGCGCCGCTCTTATGTCTTGATGCAGTACATCAGGGCCACGTTGCGTGGACGGTTTTCATCAGCGGTGGGCACCTGATCCGAGGCGTCGAAGTTGAGTTCGCCGTCGAATGTTGCAGATGGTGAGCCCCCCGAGCTGAAGGGGAACCCTGTAACTTCGTTGGCGGAGAACACGCCGCTCGCGTTACGCACCCGCGCTCTGTAGTTATTCGAGTCATCATCTGTAACTTGGAAGGTGCCGGTGATGTTTCGGATTGCGTCGCCTTGTGACGTGCCTAGAAAGCGACCTGTGTCCACGTTACGCCCATCGTCTAGGCCGCGTACAAACTCACCGCGCAGGTCAGGTAAAGTAAAGGTTGTCGAACCGTCACCATTGCCAAACAGGGTGCCTATGATCGCGAACAGATCCGCATAGGTCGTCCTAGATACGCCTGCCCCATTAGCCTTCAGGTAACCGGCAGGCGGGGTGACACCTACAAAGTTAAACACCGCGCCCGTTGGTACTAGCGAGACCCCCGTGAGCCGCGACCCATCTCCCGTAGGCGTTAGTACCCCTGACGGGGCTACTTTAGTTGACAGATTAGCCATCAGGCTTCCCCTCCAGTAACTTTCATTGCCTTAACAAACAGCGCGTCCATCTCTGGTCCGGTGTAATCCAACGCCCACCCAATAAGGGCTATGCCTTGACTAAGGCGGTTCCAGACAGGGCTGTCGTCAATCGTAACCGCAACAGAAAACGGGGTGTCGGGAGCATCGCGGTAAGCGATAACCTCGGCCCACGCTTCCGCTCCCAGTGCGATCTTACCTTGGAGAGAAGTGCAGGTCATCTGTGATCGGTTGTACTTCAGTTTGTCATCATCTGTCTGAACAGGAACCTTGATAATCATGCGCCTTCTCCGTCAGTTAAAACTGCGGCGTCAACCGTCCACTGGTCGCGCCACTGACGATCACTTGGGATGTCGGAAACATCTACGATCTTATACGGCGCACCCGTAGGCACATCCTTTGCCGCAATCTGCTCAAGAGTCAGGCCGCAGTCGCACGGGATAATAATTGCAACTCCGCCGTTATCGTTCTGATATATAATACGTTTGTTCATCGTTCTTCCCTTCATCGGAATACTGCAACTGATACAAAAGAAGGGTTTGCTTTAGTGTAACCCCCTGAACCATTTGCAGTAAAACCTGTGCCAACTCGGATACTACCAACTGCAAACCCATTGCCATTCGGACAAAGACTGACTACTGGTGTTAGGTCGGATGCCGATCCTGCAACCGCGTAGTTTGTGTCCTGCATGTCCGTAGAAAAGTTAACAGTAAAGTCCCCAGACCCGTTGTCTGTAACGCTTGACACATTACCGCTACCGCTTATTGATAGTGTACCATTTGCGTCAAAGTTGACCCACGCTCGGCAGGCGTAAATTGGCGCAGAACCAGAAGCATTTAATACATTTGGTATAGCATCTCTTACGAAAGCAGTAGTAGCAACTTGTGTTGTGTCAGTTGCAGCAGCAGCAGTAGGGGCAGTTGGTGTACCATCCAGCACTACAGATGTTAAGGTCTTGTTGGTTAGCGTCTGGGTGCCCGTCTCAGTCACGGGAGTACCGCTGATCGCGCCCACCTGCATGTATAGCTGCCAAGTAGTGCCAGCGAACACAAACTCCACGGACACGCCGCCGATGTCCATCACAAGATCTTGGGCGTCGCCCTCGATGGTGGATCCGTTGCGGGCTACTGTCAGATTGTTTGCGCTCCAGTCTGCACCGTCGGCAACAACCACGCGGTCACCGCTGTCAGGTGACGGTGGCAGCGTAAGCGTCCACGCGCCGCCTGATGTATCAGCGACGATGAACTCGTTGTTGTCGACGATGTAATCAGCGGTCTTTGTCTTGACGACCATGCCGACCGCGCTGCTCGACGTCACCGCCCACGCCGTTCCTGAGTAAACCTTCATGCTGTTTGAGGAGGTGTTAAAGTACAGGTCGCCTGCTTGAAGCGCGGACCCGTCGGTGCGTAGCGCGGGGTCGCTGTCCACTGGGCCACTGTACACGTCAGAGAAGTTAGTGACGTCTGTCACGTTGGCCGCTACGGTGGTGACTGCGGCGTCGATAGCAGAGACTGCAGCAACGTCCGCGTCGATAGCTGCGACTTTGACAACGGACGCGGTCACGCCCGCGACTGCGGTGACATCCGCAGGGATGGCAGCGACGGCTGTGACATCGGCGGTGATGCCCGCGACTGCTGCAACCGACCCTACGACGACGGCCACGGCACTGACGTCGGTGTCAATAGCGGCGACCGTACTGATTTCTGCGCTTATTGCCACGACGGCGCTAACTGCAGTGTCGATGGCCGCAACTGCGGAGACGTCTGTGTCGATCGCTGCGACTGCGGCTACGGCTGCGTCGATCGCTGCGACTGTGGGTATGGCTGAGCTGACGGCTGCGAGTGTGGTGATGTTTCCGCTTATACCCGCTACGGTGCCCAGCTGCACAGTCAATGTCGCTAAGTCTACGTTGCCAAACAGATCTACTTTTATGGACCTGCTGAGCTGCTCCTTATGATCCTGAGTGACGCGCGTCAGTTTGTCGAACGCGTCCTCCAGCACCTGCGGCACAACCGCTTTCCGGTTCTGCAGATCCACAGCTTGTGTCAGGGCCACGACACGCGTGATCACGACTTCCACTGTGCTGACTGGCGCAGTGTTAAACGTGACGACGCCGCCCGCCGAGGCACCCACGCCGGACACGGTGTAGTCCGTGTTTAGAACTTTGGTGGTCTCGTTGCCTGCGGCGTCCGCAACTGTAACAACGATCTCGGTGTCCGCTTTTACAAGGAACGCGTAGTCAAACGCCGTGGTCGATCCGTTACCGGAGTACGGGCCAGAGCGGGGGGTTTGTGCAGATACTGTCATGGTGTGTTCCTATATCACTATTCGCGGAGCGGAGATAGCCCAAGAGCTACTCGGCCAAGTTGGGCTGCGGGGTCGTCTGCAGTAATAGCTCTGATGATCTTTTTCATCTGTCCCGTGGGCATCATAAACCACGTGGCACCTGCGTCAAACGCGTTTAGCCAGTCGTTTAGGTCACCCTCAGAAGCGGCTATGTCGAATGCACTGGAGCCGCCCTTTGCCAGCAGCTCAGCGAAGTCGCCAAGAGGTACGGTGCCAGTTCCGTAGCCACTGACGTAAGAAGAGAACGGACGTGTCGCGGGGTGCAGACCCAGACCTTCGGAGGCAACGATGGATGCCAGCCACTTGCCCGTACCCTCGTCGTCGTCAGGGTCTTCCCCTATTGAGCGGTACAGCGAGACCAGCGCAGCCTCTAGTGCGAACAGCTGCACCATGCTGGCCGTAAACTTTATGCTATCGAGCGGGCTGTTAAAGTCGGTGCGGCCTTTGACCTCGAGGTAGCCGTTGTACTTTGAGTGCACGTAGGCCGAGAGCATGGTGAACGTCTTGATGTATTCAGTGCGGCGCGCGCTACCGTCTACTGAGCTGCCCCGTTCGAACGATGCGCGGTTGAGGAACGAGCCAGAACCTCCGGCCCTGTCGACGGCGTTCTCGGCAAGACTGATAGCGTCAGCCTCAGCTATACCCGCGCCTCGCGCTTTTTCAAAAGCTGCGATGAACACAGGAATGTCTACGGTCCAATACTGTATGTGCCCAATAGGGGCCAGCACCGCCGAGGCGACCGTGTTGTTCCATCGGGTCAACGCACCCGCAGCCGCCGTTTCTGCGGTGCGCGCTTCCCGCGCAAACTCGTTCATCTCGCGGTTTACAGAGCGGACGCGCAGGCGCATATGGGCGGAATTAGTCTGGATAAAGTCGTTCCAGTATTTAGCGCGGCCCATGTACTTTATGTAGCCCGAGGCCAGCTCCTTGTTACCGACGATCACACCCGCCTGTATCGCACCAAAGGGCTGAAGCACCAGTGTACCTATGTTGTAGCCGATGTACTTTACGGTCAGCGCCTTGCGCGCGTAACGCATCACGGCGGCCATGCCGCTGGCTGCTATCCCGTCGCCAGCGGCGCTGTCGACCAGCCAAGAACGTAGCGCCTGCAGATCAGACGTGCGCCCGAAGGTGTTAAGCGCGCGGCCTATTGCGGGGTTGTTCAGCATCTTGACGGCGTGGTTGATCGGCTTGCGCATAGCCAAGTCATGCACGACCTTCATGATGTGGTTCTCTGCCACGCCGAGGTTGAGGTTAAGGGCCATCCCTGTAGAGCGCAGGCGCGCCTCAGTGTGGCCATGGCGGGTCTGCGCCTTGCCGGATCTGCCGCCGGTGGCGTCCTTGTACGCGTCATCCGCACCGCTCAGGAACGAGGCGATGTTCAGATCGGCGTCGTACTCAATCGGGTAGTAGCCGCCCGTGACGAAGTCTGGTGCCGATACCTGCAGGACACTGTCCACCTGCTTGGGTACGACACCTGACACGTCGCGCTCGAGAGCGGAGATCTCCGGCCAGAAGCTGTTGATGTGGTCCCACATGTCCTGCACGAAACGCCAGTCGTTCTCGGTAAGGTGCTTGGTCAGCGCCGCGTCCACACGGCCGCCGTCGTAAGCCCCGTTTCCGTCGACGCCCTCGACGTCAGTCAGGCGCTGAAAGTTGCCCTCGTTGCCCGTGTTAAGCGCGATGGAGAGCAGGCCCGCTTTGCTGAACGTGTCCCCCAATTCGGGCACGTAGATACCATGCTTGCGTTTGTCGTTTAGCGCTCTGATTTCCTTCTTGCTGTAGTGCTTGTCGTACACCCCTTTGAGTGCCATGGTCTCCTGCTCGCGACGCTCCTCGACTGCGGCAGCCGCGCGCTGAAGCGGGCGAAAGATAAATCGCATCGCGGGGCCATTGTCTTCCCAGCCGTCCATCCGGCGGATGGTGGTCAGGGCGGTCTCGATGTTCTGGTTCAGCGCACCCAAGAACTTTGGAATGCCACTGCGCTGGCCGCTCTCGCGGTCAGGGCGTTTTGCCGCCTTCATTTTCTGCGACATGGTCGTCGTGATCTCGGCGACCATATCCCCGTACAGCAGCGTCTCGTTCTCGAGGTAGGATTTCTGCACAGCCTTACCCGCGTGTAGCAGGTTGTCGATTGCGTCGACCACGTTCTCGAGCTGGTCCACGGTCAGTTCGGTGTAATTTTGCGGCACGTTACCACGCAGCAAGACCTGCGGTGGAATGGCCAGCTCACCGTCAACACCCGCCTCTTGCTGGAGCAAGATAAACTCAGCCAGCGACTTGCGCGCGTTCGTGCTCTCGGTCACCTGCGCTTCGGTGCGCTGGCGGAAGTCATACTGCTGCAGCAGGGCGTCTGCCTGATCCATGTAATCGGGATCGGTCTTCGCACGGGATTTCTGCGTGTCCGCTTTTGCAAAGCGCTTGCGCGCCTTGTCGAACGCCTTAGCACGTTCGCGAGCGGTGTTGTACATGTGGTCGTTTAGCAGCTGTTGGCGCTTCGCCTCAGCAGCCTTTTGCATGGCGATCATACCGCCTGCAGTCGGGCTGCCGTCTGCGAGCCGCACCACTTTGGCCAGCTGCGCTTGCGCTTCGCGTGCCGCCTTGCGCGCCGCTACGGCAAACTGCCGGTAGTTGCCCGCTTGCCGCACGTTCATAGCACCCACAAGTGTCTCGGCCCGCGCTTTGGCAGCACGATTTATAACGGTCCACGATGAGGCTACGCCACCGGCTTCTTTGACAATCACAGCGGCTTCGCGCGCAACACGCTCGATGCGCGTTGCGTTTTTAAGCGCCGCTTCAGCCTCTTCCTGCATTTCGGGATCGGTCAGCTTGGGCGCTTCTGCATCTGCCACAGCGCGGGCGTTGGCCGCTGCCTGCTCTGCTAATGGCTTGACGGTGCGCAAGGTCTGCACCATGTGCGCGCCGTTTCTAAACCCGAACATGTCGGCAACCTGATCAGGATCTGCGCCGTCCTTGACGTAGATCAGCTGCTGCGACTTCAGCGCCTTAAGGTCGTCGAGTATGGCCGTGCCGAACATGTCGATCAGCGTGTCGCGGTCGAGGCGTGCGCCCCTGCCGTAGTTGTTATCCTTGTCACCGAGCGCGGCAATCAAGACATACTCGCGCTCGTTGCTCAGCTCTTCGGTGGCTTGTACCAGAGCGGCCGCGTAAAACGCTTTCCACTCCTTGGTCTGCTTCTTGCGCGCGGTTTCCATCGCGCGGTTAAGCAGCTTGCCGTGCGCTTCAGCGTCACCGCGCTCGGCAACCTTGCGGTAGGTGTCCCACTCAGCGGCGGACATAAACGGTGGCTTTTCTAGGAACAGCTGCACGTCGCTGTTCTCCAGCTTGACCGCGTCGATTTCCTGATCGGTGGCCAATAGGCGGTCCATTACGTCACGGATCTCGGGGCTCGGCTGTGTGCCCGCGCCGACTGCAGACTTGTATACGCTGGCCATCCATAGAGCGAACTTGCGGAACACCGTTTTTAGCGACGGGCTAGGGGCCGCCCCTGTCATCAGGTAGTTTTCAAACGCCTCAGCCCACGCCTCTTGCTGCGCGGTGGTGTAGTTGCCGTCGACTGCGACGCCGGTGGTCTCTTCCATCCACGCGTGCACGGTCGCGAGATCGTCAACAATCTGCTGTGGCGCACCGTCATTGGATCCGATGGAGCGCATGACCTCGATGAGGTAGTGGCTAAATTCGTGCGCCATCGTGGTGGTGTCGCTGGCCGCGAATAGCTGGATCAGGCTTTCACCTGTGCGGACATCGTCGGGCAGTGTGATGCGCCCGCGCGCGCCTTCTTGGTTAAAGATGTTGGGGTCGGTAGGATCGAACGCACCGACGTTGTCCTCGGACTTAAACTGTGTTGGCTCGAAAACGATAACCTCGTCTATCTCGCCGTCCCTTTTTACTACAACGCCATCGTGCCCTGCTGCCTTCGCTGCGCGCGTGAACTTGCGGATCTCTCCCGAGACTAAGTTGAAGGTCAGGTACATACCACCTTCTGAGCGAGGTCTCGCGCCCAGAAGCGCAGCTGTCGCGTCCATCGTTCCTGCGTACCCCTCCTCGGACAGGTTAAACACGAAAGGGTTTTCGATCTTAGCGTACAGCCCCAACACGTCGCCCTCGGCGTCGTTTTGGTCGTCGTACGCGTACTCATCCGCCTGCGACATATCAGCCGTAGCGTAGAAGCCCTCCCCGTAAAATCCTCCGTCGCGACTGCCTATCTTGGACGCGTCAAACGTGTCGAACGCAGCGATTGTGCCGTGGTACACAACCATCGGCGTACCGTCTTCGTTGACGACCTTGCTGTCACCGAACCACTCTTGGAAAGCCGGTGTCTGCGTTGGCTCGCTCTGGTCCAGCTGACGCGGTGTGGCGGTGACCTGCTTGCCGGTCTTCGCAACTGCCAGCACTTCGCCTGCGTCGTTAAAGATCAGCAGGCCGTCGTGGCCGCCCATCTGCTTTTTCAGCGACTTGGTGTTGTCCACCCAGTACGTGTCGGGGTCGGTGTCGACCGGTCCGATTATGAGCGGGCTCTCGATCGCCACAGTGGCCTCGACAGCGCGTGGTGTGTTGCTGCCTGCCTCGGGGTCGCGGCCTGCCTGAGCGGCGGCTGTGCCGCGCTGTGTGCTGAGCAGGACGAGGCCTGCACCGATGTCGTCAAAGTCTTGCGTGGTGCCACGATACAGGCGCAGCGGTTCGCCAGTCTCAGCAACGGTGACCGTGTTGGCCTGTGGGGTGGTGCCTTGCGTAAATAGGTGCGGACCCGCCTTGCCTTCCGACCACGTGAAATCTGGCATCAAGCCAGTCTTCTGGTCGGCAAACACGGTATCCGCAACTGACGCAGTCTGGTTGGCTACGCCGTATGGGCCGTAGTTTAACCAGCTGTTCTGTCCGCGGGTCTCGGTGGTTACTGCCGCGACTGCGCTGCCTGTAAACATGCGAACGTGTGCCTGCCACGCATTCTCTTCTCCGCGCGCGCGGAAACCCGCGAACTCCAGACCGTGGCCGAACGCGTCGTGCACGGCGCGGAACACGTCGTTGGCATAAGCGGTCTGCGGGGCACCGTCTGGGCCCATGGTCCACTCAAAGCCGGTCTCGGCCAGCATAGGGTTGTCGGTGGGGTCGAACGCCTCACCAGTACCGAAGCCATCGTCGGTGGCAAACACGCCCATGCGCTTGTCGTTGCGCAGTTCGAGTATAGCGTTGAACGGTGACGACGCGTACGCTTTGCCTTCAGCGGTACTGGCGTCGATGAAGTAAAATTCGTAACCGTCAGCCACCAGCGCCTTGTACTGCGCCAGTGTCTGCTCGATCATATTCTGGTAAGCCTCTGCGACCTTCGGATCTTGCGGGTCGTGCTTCATCTCGGCGTAAGCGTCAGCAATACGGGCGGCCCGCTCGGGGTCGACTTCGGCAAAGGTATCCTGCCGCTGGAGGTTTATTCCTGCGCTGGCGGCGTATCGTTCAGCGACGGTGACGAGTTGTGTGTCCGGTCCCGAAACGCCTCTGACTGTCGGCGCGCCTTCAAGAGCCGGTAGTCCCCGTCCTGCTTCTCCTCCGCTAGAGTAACTGCTTTGGGGTTCTTGTAATCCACGGTCTAATCCTCCTTGGTTGAATGTGCGCGCGGCGCTGGGCTGATCGGCTGGCGATCCATCGGAAACATTTTGGTCGACGCCATCCGCGACATCAGCTTGTCGAAGGTCGTCGGCTGTGACGCTTGCCCCGAACTGCGCTGCGGTTGTGTTGAGGGCGTCGAGACTGACGCCTGCTTGGAAGTACCACGGTTCATTACCCGCCTCCGTTACTCTGAATTTTCCCTTGGGGATAACTCCCGCTTTGGGCTTTTTGATCTCCGTCAGAAACCGTTGGAATGACGGCACGTCAAACTTGTATAACCCGAGTTGGGGCACTTCGTAAAGGAAGTAACTGCTGCCGTCAGCGTTCACGCCGTAGCGCGCACCATAGGCGTAGCTTCCATACTCGCCTTCTTTTGCTGTGACACCGGCTGTAGGCGTAGCGTCGCCCTTGATCTGGCGCAGGATAGCGTCGATCGTGGCGTGGCTTGCCTCCTGCTGCGACGCTGCGACCCAAGTCTCCCAGTGGTAACGTCCCACGCTGGCGTCGTCAGGGCGGCCCACCTCAGTGTATATGGCGTCCATCCGCTCGCGGAGCCCCTGCTCCAGCGCTTCATACACCAGAAGGCCGCGCACGCCGTCGCCCAGCTTTGCAAGGCCTGAGCCGGTGGCGACCTTGCCGTCGACTTTGTAACCGTCATACAGGTTCATGCCGTCGAACCGGCCGTCGTTCCACAAGTTGCGGATCTGCACGCGGTCGAGGACCATGACGTCGTCAAAGCCCGCGACAAGCAACGTGAACGATACCACTTTATTGTCGATGCCCACACCCTCGCCAAGGCGAGCAAACTCGCGGCGGATCTGCTGACCCGTCGCTTCGGGATCGCCCATCATGTCGTGGATCAGCTGTATGCGGGACCGCCCGTCGCCGCTGTCTTGAGACATCTTGACTAAGAAGCTGCGGCCGAATGCGTTAAGATTGTGCGAGGTGCCTGCGCCCGACTGGCCGGATCCTGCGGGTGCTGCGGTGGCCGCCCACTCGCCATAGGTCATCATCGGCTGGCCGCTGCTGCTCTTTGGAAAATCAAACTCCTCGCGGGTCGGTGGCCCTCCGCGTTTAGCTTTATCTTTTGCCGTCATACCGGCGTATGCTTTGTTAGCGAACGCGAGCAGATTGTCGGCCCAAGCCTCTACGTCAGGCCCTACGTCGAACTCCAGTCGTGTTGTGTCCACGTCAAACGCGCCTGCTGCAGCTGCGTCAGCCCACTGGCCGATGTCTGCGAACGCGTCGAGGAACATGCTCTCCTGCGTGTAGGGCGACACACCCCGCGAAAGGAACGACCACAAGAACAGCTTGGTGGTGTCAGACACAGTGACGTCGCCGCTTGTGTACGCCTCACGGAATTCGCGCGCGTTTTCAAACCCTTGGTCAGCGTCAGCAATCTGACCCTCAGTCAGCCGGTTCAGCATCTCGATAGCGCCGCCGCCGTTGACGTCGGACAGGAACTTGTAAGGTGGGGACGGTATGTCGTCAGTGGCAAGGGCGTCGACCATCATCTTGTTCCATGCGTCCGGTGACGCGGCTGGGTCGGGGTGGCGTAATTGCACCTCGCTGACGCCTGCCAGCTGCCGGTCGGCGTTTTGGTTCTGTGTCTTGGCCAGCACAACAGACGCTGTTCGAGCAGCGGGCACGCGCGGCCCTTTGACCCGCAGGTGGGGCATGAACCCGTGCTTGTTGCCGGAGCCCGACTGCCTAGATCCACGTACCTTAATGGGCGCTTGATCGAACATACGGGACACAACGTCGGCGGCTTTCTGCGCACCGAGGGCAGACGTACCCTCGACGTTCAGCTGGAACTGGTCAAACACGGACGCATCACCCGTGCGGATTGCGAGCGTGCGCACAGCTGCCGCCTGCAGCGTAGCGTTTGCAGCAGCCTCGGTGCGCGACATGCCCTCTGCGCGCATGGCCAAGCGGCGCTCAGTGCGTAGCGCTGTGGTCCGGTCGTCAATGTCTTTGTTCTGCTCAGTTGTGAGCGCGTTTTCTGCGTTCGTCTCAGCGACCAGATCTTGGAAGTTGCGCAGCTGCGCAGGCGTGTACCCGTCAGCGCGGACGGCGCTGTTGTCGAGCACCATCTGGCCCACGTCGGTGCCTGCGTAGTTTGCCGCCCAGTTAGTCTGGTTAATCTCTACGCGGCCGCCGGTCTGTATTGCGGTGTCGACACTCTCCTGCGTGATGCCCAGCGTCTCCAGATCCACGGTGCCCGCTTGTACAGCTTTCTGCACCGCGTCGGCCTCAGCATACATGCGGCCCTCGTCAGTCCCGATAGACTGCAGGAACTCGCGCCACTTCTCAGGCGACCGCTCGCGCAGGCGTACGGTGCCCGCTTGGTCTTGGATCTGTTGCAGGGTGTCGTTTGTCATGCCGTCTCGCTGAGCGGCGCTATTTCTGCGCGCGCTCATCACAAGGGCTGGCGTTTCGAACGTGGCGGTCATAGGCCCGCCGATGATCGCGCCAACGGCAGCGGCCTCGAGATACTTGGTGATCCCTTCGGATGTCCAATCCAGCTCGCCGTTGCCCCAGTCGACCAGCATCTCCTGCACCATCTCAGCGACACCCTCCTCGAGGGCACCGGCCGCAGTGACTGCGCCGACCTGCGCGGGCAGAGTGCGTGCGCGCAGCGCGCGGATCATCAGGTCTTCGGGAACTGCTGCGAATGGACGACGCAGGACACGACCAACAGGGCCTAAAAATTCGGTAGCAGCAAAGAGAGGGGCGACAATCAAACCTTTGCGGTGAGTGTCTTGGCTGTAAAACGCGTCAGGGCCGTTCTCTAAGATGTCGCGCTGCACCGCTTGGCCATAGCCCAGACTGTAACTCTGCCCGAGGAACGCAGCTTTACCTGCGGCGCGGCCACCAGCAGCGGCTACAACCATGGCAGGCAACGCCAGCGCTGTGGTCTGGATGCCGTAAAATGCTATGACCTCGGGGATGTTGCCCAGCGTCACGTCAGGGCCCTGTGGGTTATCCTTCACCATTAACGCGACCATGAGCGCAGCTTGCGTCACATCAGTATCGGCGTCCACGATCTTGTCAGCCACGGCACCCATCATGGTAGCCCGCTGGTCCTCGTTGGCGTTTAGAAAGTTAACAACGGTGCCCGCTTCGTTGTCCATCGTGAACGCGTTGCTTACGAACTCTGGTGCGTCGAGCTGCTCCCGAGTGGGTGTGCCCCCGCCCGCAATAAACTGCATGGTTTGCAACGCGCTGACGGCGTCCATCGCGCGGCCACTCGCAGACATACCTTGTATGGTGCTATAAGTACCGACCGCGATGCGGCTGGCCCCCTCGACTGACTTACCGACCAAGCCTTGAAAACGGTCATCGCGGTTCCATCCGAACAGCTCTTTAGATCCGCTGGATAGCCACGTCTGCAGCTTCTCAAAGTTGCCCAGCGGGGCCACCTCGTCGCTGACTAGAGCGGCGTTTACCTCGCTCTCGTCAACGAACTTGCGCACCTTCGGGGCGTCGCGCAACGCCGCACTGTCGGCCACGCTGCGCTGCAAGCGCTGAAGCGACGCCGGATCCTGCACAAGCGCGTTTGGATCTGCGCCTATCTCGGGTCCGGTGCGCAGTGCAGAGACCGCAGTGTCGGGCGTGGCAGCGTCGGTAAGCCTGCGGCTCGTCCGATCAGATGCAGCAGTATCGAGGCCCTCACGCATGCGATCAAAGCGGTTGTCCATTAGTTAAGTCCTTCAACAGTGTCCGGTGGGTACAGCTGCAGCGCCATGATTACTTCGCTGGCGAGCGGTGCCCCACTGTTCAGAGCGTACAGATAACGGTACGCAGACGCAAACTCCGCTTGCGTCACCTTGTGATTAACTGGGCCGTCAGGTGTGGGATACGTCAGCTCCAGATCAACCTCGCCAGCAAGGAAGCGTTCCGCGCCCTGTGTGTTCGCGCGTACGAGCGTGCTTTGGAAGTCCTTACCGCTGGTCTGGCGGTTACCGTACGATCCGCCCTTTGGGTTAAACGTGGCCACTGTGGCCGTCACGCTCTGGCGCACTGCGGTGGCCAACTGGCCGTCAGACATACGCGCACCGCCGTTCTTGTCGGAGTACAAGCGCGTCGCTACCATCGCTTGGTTCAGCAGACGGCTCTGCGCAAGCGGCGTAGTCACACCAAGCGACGTCGCGATGTCGGTCACCAGCGTGCTTGTAGCCGAGCGCGTCCACTGATCAATCTCGTCGGGCGGTTTTGCGGCGTCGATGCGCGCGCTCGTCTGCTCCCGCAGATACGACTTCATGTCGGAGTTGCTCAGCTCGTCGCCATAATATGCGATCAGGTCGCGGTTACGAAAATCCTCGGGGTTGCTGTATATAAGCTCCTCGATCGCCTGCACCGTTGTTGTCGATGTCTTGACATCCTCACCCGTCTCTTGGCGGCGGACATACTCGCGTACGGTTTCAATGCGCGCGCCGAGCGCCTCTACAACGCCAGTCTGCGCGAGCGCTGCGGTAAGGTCAAAGTCAGTACCGTCGCGTGCGGCCTGCTCGTAATCAGTGATGATTGCAGTGGTGACCTGCCCAGACAGCCGCTCGTCGGCTGTGTGCTGCCGCGCGCGGCGCTGGTCCAGCTGGCGAAACGCGGCATCCCGCACAGCGGGATTGGTCTCTGCTGCAATACGCTGGTCGGCCGTCATCCCACCGGTGCTCGATCCTGAGAACTTGTCGTAATAGTTCTGCAGAGACGTACCCTTGGTGCGCACGCCGTCAGGCTTCACATAGCTGTCATTCGGGTTGTACCGCCCGCCGCTGTTGGCGAACGAGCGCATGCCTCCTATGCCTCCGAGATGCGCGACAGCGCGCAAACCATCACGGCTCATCCCGCGGCTTAGGTAACCGCCTGCATCAATCGCGCGGTCGATGTCTCCGATATGCCAGCGCAAGGCGTCGCGCTGCAGGTCTGCGTTTTCGGCAGTGGAAAACTGCAGCAGGGTCATACCGGCGGGCACCTTCCCCGCGTTCTTCATGTCTTGGAAGCGAGCCTCGCCTACGCCGCCGAGACCGGAGAAGATGCGGCCGTCGTCTATGGTCACGGTCGCGTCGGGCCGACCGCTACTCTCGCTACCGATTATGGCGGACAAGAACATCTCTACCGATGAACCTTGCACAGGATCGCTCTGCGGGAACGGTGATGCGCTGGCGGCCTCGGATCCGTCGACAAGCATCGAGGCTTGCCCTGCAACGATGTTGCTCTCATTAGCTGCCATCCAGCCGTCGGCTGTTGTCTGGTCCATGCGGCCTGCGTCGATCTCGCGCTGGATAAACTCGCCAACCATGTTGGGCGCGTTCTGCAACAGCCGCTCCGCGCGGGCTAACACGACTGTCGATGTGCTCGCCTGCACGTCAGCATCAAGCGCCTCGTCCGGCTTGCCCTCTGCCATGCTCATCGCTGCACCTGACGCCTGACTGATGGCGTTTTCGTATTCGACGTCGTCGTTCCAAAAGGTGGACGCGCGGTCGGCTGCGGTCTCAATGGACGAGTTGAGTTGGGCCTGCTCTGCGGCGTCCAGCTGCGCCATCTCGAAACGGGCGGCGCTGCCCCACAGCTCTTGCGAGCGGCCTGTAAACAACGTCTCCAGTGACTCTCGGCTGGAGCCGGTGATGAACCTACCCTCGTAGCGCGCTTGGATCTCAGCCGCCTTAGCAGTTGTCATTTCTGTGATGCGGTCGGTCGACCCGCTCGCGTCCATACCGCGCGCAGTGTACAGACCGCTCCGCGGGTCGTTGACTTCTTGTTCAAACGCGAACCACTCAGCCTCAGCTGCACGCAGGTTCACGCGGTCTCGCTTCTGAGCGATCTGCCCTGCGAGTGCGCCCATCGTTTGGCCAAAGGCGGACATGTCAGCGGCCGCTGCTTGGTTGGGGTTGGCAAACTGCACGTTGGTAAACGGCACAGCCTTGGCGTCTAAGGTTACGCTACCGGTCTGCTGGCCCTGCTGTACGGGGGAGGGTATTGTCACCATGGTTTATTATCCAAACAAAATATCTGAGTTGCCAACCGCCGCGTTTGTGCCTGCAACGGCGGCCGCCCTAAACGGGTTTTCGCTCGAGCGCGCTATTTCAAACTGGTCAGCCTGCGCGGTAAACTGTGCACCCTGCACTTCGGCTCGGCGCATCTCGCGGTCGATGTTCTCGCGCAAACGCACGACGTCGATCGCGCCCGCGCGTGCCATGGCAATCACGCTGTCTTGCAGCGACGTACCTTCTTGATCGACAACAACGCCGCTGGCTGCACCTGCGGTGCGCACCTCGGACAGGTTGCGCAGCGTCATCATACGCTGGTCCCTGATCGCGGTTATACCGCGCTTAGCAACGTCGGCACTGTTTTCCGCAGCTACCTCAGCGTTGAACAGCGACTGCTGTTTCTGCGAGGCAGCCTGCCGCTTACGACCTTTAGAAGCCTGTGCCGCGCCGTATGCGCTGAAGCCCACACTGGCGACGGCGAGGGCGGTTGCGATAAAAGCCATGCTATGCGGTCCCCTCTACTGCTGCGAGCAGTGAGGCTGTGCTGCTGGCAATCTCGTTAGCCTTCCACGCATCGCTCTTGTCCACAAGCTGGTCCTCTAACGCGTAAACGTCGGTCTCGGCTGTCACGTGTATGTTTTGCATAATCACCTCATCGATGGCGTATAGAACTTTTCTTCCGGCAGGTGCCGTAAAGCTCGCGGGGCCCTCCATGACGGTGGTGTCCCCGTCTATGACCACGGCGATACGCCCTGCCAGTATCACGTTCATGTGTTCTGTCTTGTGGCTGTGCCCCATAACAAGCGTGCCTGCAGGGATCACTACCTCGCGAATGTATATGTTAGGCCCAAAGCGGTGCGTGATCGGGCAGTCAACTTGGGGGTAACCCAGCATATCGCCCTCGACGTCCTCGAGCGGACGGCCGCTGTTTGTGAACTGCGCGAGCGACTGCATTAGTTCCCTCCAAGGGTGGCGTCTGGGATCAAGGCTAAAACTGTCAGGGGCAGCGGCTCTCGCTGCTCCAGCACTACTTGCTTCCGTTTACCCCAGTTGGCCTTCATAGTCACGTCAATATCTTGGGTCACAGCGAGCAGGGGCTGGCCGTACAGCGCGGGCAGGCCGAACTTAGCCTCACGCATCAGGTCGGTAGATGGCCCAAACCACATGCCCATGGTCCGGTCGACCTGCACGGTAAGCCTGCTGATGTTCTTTGCGAGGCCATCGGTGGTGCGCCCGTCAGCGTATTGCGTCAGCGGTAGCGTGACCAGCCTGCAGAAGTAGCCCAGCCCGATGTGTATGCGCGATGCAGGTGCGCCCAGTGTGATGGTCCCATTGGTTACCACAAGGCCGCTCTCCGCATAGCCGTTTGCGGCAGCCACCACGGTTGCGCCCTCTAAATGCCATAGGCCAGAGACCGTGGTGACCGCCCTCCGCGCAGCGCCACCGGAAGAGTAAGCAGCATACGCGGATCCGTCGACGTCCTCGCCCTCGATCGTCAGTTCGAAGGTGTCGGCCGTAGCTCCAGCAACCGTAAATCCGGTGCCGTTGTAGTTTGTACTGGCTTGCTCGCCGGTGTTTGTGCTCGTTGTTTTCTCAAGGATGTCAGACAGGTCGACAGTGTTACCGTTGCTGAGCCCATGGCCCACCGCTGTGATGACGACGGGGTTTGTCGCGGTTGCACCAGTAACGGCCAGTGGCACGTCGAGGGTCAGGCCGTTGTCTACGCAGAACGCATCGCTCAGTACCTCGAACTTGCGGTCGTCGGTACGCTCAATGTAGGTGCCCGTGGCCCCGTTCAGCGTACGCTCTACAGCCACGTAAATCACGTCGACCGAGCCCTCGCGAACAACGCAAGTCGACTTGTACTTGCCCTGTGTGGAGGTGCGGCACCACGCGTATACGTCCTGATCGGGCTGGTAGGTTAGATAGCATCCGCTGCCGTCTGCCATGACAGTGAAGCCGATGTTGTAAGGAGAGGGCGCGTAGTCCCAATCCACGATTGTCGTAAAGTCGAACAGGTGCCGCGCAAGAACGGTTATGTCCCTGCCTACAAACTTGCCGCGCTCGACTTGGAAGCTGAGATCGCGGACGAACTCACCCACACTGACGAACAGGCCCACGTCGCCCGCAACGATAGGGCGCACGTCGGTGGATCCGTAGTAGGATTGCGGTGCCACGTTGAGCGCATCGGGGCGGATGGCCCCATCCTGCCCACCAGTCACGCGGTACTCACCACCCGACGTCAGTAGGATCAGGTCGCTAAGGGGGACGATGTGTTTGATCTCGTTGATACGGCGCGCAGCAATCGTAGCAGAGATACTGTCGTCGGCCAGCGCGGGGATCGACTTGGAGAAGTTGCTGAGGTGGCCAATCTGGCTGGCCCAAAACCGGTTCGGCAACGTGTTGCTATTAGCGAAGTAGCGCCGTTGCTGAAAAAATCCAGTGGCCTGTGGGGCTACCCCCGACTGCCCTGCGAACGTGTCGAACGGGTTGTATGTCAGCGGTGGCGTGCGTGTATAATCGGGTGCGATGTTGACGTCTTCAAAAGTTGCCTTGGTGCTGGTGCCTACGAAGCCGAACAGGCCGGTCGATGTCGTTGCGTACACGTTGTAGTACTGCGCGTTGGGTACTGACTGCCACGTGACGCTGTTGTCCCACTCAGCAGCGGCGCTGTTGGCTACCTTGAAGTACAGTATGTTTACGGTGCCGCCACTGATGTAAGCCGACAAGCCGGTACTGTCGACATTGCGGCCGTCAAACGTGCGCAGGCTGAACCGCGTGTCGCTAATACGCACAACGTCAAACCGGCGACCGTTCATCTCGGTCATACCGACAACAAGGCTGATTGCGATGTCGTCCCCCGTCTCCAGATTGTGGTTGCCGAATGTGGTTACGACAGCGGGGTCAGTCCGCGATATGTTCGTCACGGGTGAACCTGAAGCAGTACCGCGAAGGCTCTCTTCGCCGTCGTCCACGTTGACTGCAGTCACGGCGTATGTGCGCGGGTTGACCGTACTCGATGACGTGTTGTGGCCTGCAGAGACAGACGAGGGTGCCGCTTGGGCAGGCTCCAGTATGACGTCGCGCAGCGTCCAGCTGTCGTTGTCGATACGGATCAGCTCCTGCGGGGGGTAGTCCGCGTGCGTCATGGTCATGATGTCGCCCGACTGCGCGTAGCTTACCTTGAACAGGTCGGAGCCCGCCCACGGCGCAGCCAGCTCGTAGGGCGGTGTGGCAGTGCCCCCGCTGGTGTAAGCGGTGTACGCGCTGGCGTCGATGTCTGCGCCGCCCACTGTTTGCAGCGCGAACGTGTTAGTCGTTACGCTGGACACAAGAAAATTACGCCCATTCAGCTGGGCCATGCCATCTACACCGGCGATGTAAACCTCGTCGCCATTGGACAGGCCGTGCCCGCTGCTGGTTACGACAGCGGGATCCGCCGCGGTAACGCCGGTGATCGTCTTGACAGCGTCGCTGTCCAAGATCTGTGCCCCTAAAGTATGGAAGCGCAGGTAGGCGTCGCCCATCTCGATGACGAACGTCTGGTCGTCGTTAAATTCAAATTCTACAATGCGGTACGGGCCTGCCTCAGCCTTGCACTGCGCCACAAATTTGGTGCCTGCGCGGGATGCCATGGCACCTGTAAAGGTGGCCACGAAATTCTCAGCCACCTCGACAGCGACAGCGCGCTTGCCAAGATCCACACGTGCCGCGACAGGCGCAGATACTTCGCCGCCTGCCATACTCGGCTGGATAATCTTAGCCATTGTTAATTCCTTGCTCTGAGCCAGTCTGGGTCGTGCGACATTTCGCGGTTCACGCCCTCGTTGCCGTCTTCCATCTTTGCGACGCCGACGTACATGCGGGCCTCTTGGCCCATGCTCTGCTTGATGCCGAGGTCGCCGGTGATCGGCATGGCGATGGCTTCGGCAATCCGGTAGCTGAGCGCCATGTCAAAGTTGGCGTCAAACTCGGAGCTGTCCACGACCTGCTTGCTGTATTCAAACTCGGGTTCGGCCTCGTCAGTCAGCAGCACCTTGGTGTCGTTCGAGTTGCGCGCGATGCTCCACTTCAGCGGAGGCAGCGTGTCCCCGTGCGGATCAGCTGGGTTGACGATACGCCACACCTTCAGCGCGTCCGACGGGTAAGTATACATGTAACCCCAGCGCGCAGGCGGCGTGCCTGCGAGTGCGCTGGGGGTGTAGTAGCGTAGCGCGAACTTCCAAGGATGCTCGCGGATCAAGGCGTCTCGTAGGTTAGCGAAAACAAGGTTGACCTGCTCCGCCTCGGTGCCATCCTCGGTGAGGCTGGTAATGTCGTAACGGTCGCCCAAGTGCTGGAGGGCGAGCTTTGCGATCTGTACTTCTGAGACGGCCATGGTCTACCTCTACTCTGTTGGTGCACCCTGCGGTGCGGCGATCTTACGTGCAGGCCGCTTCGGCTTAGGGTTACCGGCGGTACGGTCCTTGGCAGACTGTACCTTCTTGAGCGCCCCGCGACCAGTCACTTCGGCAAGCGCGCCGTCTTCGGCAGTCTTGGGTGTGATGGCCTTGGGCTTAGCTTCGTTCTCGCGCTCTGCCTCTTCTTCCAGATCGGAGAACTCGTCATCTGTGATGATGTGCGCGCTCTCGGGCAGGAACTTATAGCGGGTGATGGTTTTCTCCGACACCTTCCGAGGTGGTCGGGTGGTGTGGTCCATCACTGGAACAACGATTGTCTCTTCTTCCGCGAACTGGTCTGGCAGACGATAGATGACGTCTGTGCCCTTACCACGTCCGAGGCGGCCGAATGCGGGGTGATACCACCCATCGCGTGAAAAACGTACTCGAATAGCCATGTGTCTCTTCCTTACACTTGGTCTCCGACGGCTGCAGCTTTCACTGCATACATCGAAGCGGTTTCAAGATTGGTCAGCGCGATAGACTGGCGACGACCTGCGGGCGAATGGGCCTCAATAACTGCAGCAAACGCGTTTGCTGCGGTCTTGATAGCGGCGATGTCACCGCTTCCACTCGGGTTAAATTTGGTATCTGTAACGGCCATGTAACTCTTCCCTTCTGGCGTTGTATGAATTGGTAAAAGGGGCCGCTCTCACGGCCCCTTCAATTTGTCGGTTTAGCTTGCGCCGTCTGCGTAGGCTTTCCACGCCGATGGATCAAACGTCAGGAACGCGGTGATCGTACCGGCAGTCGTGGTGGTAGTGCCCGTCTTTACAAGCACACCGAGGTAGCGCTCGTAAGCCACGCCCGCACCCGTAGGCAATGCGCCCATGAACACGTTAGTGCCAACGTTAATCGCAGTCAGAGCAGCGTCGTCCGTAGCGAACGCACCTGTCTGAAGGTGCGTGGACGCGGTGCCGTTGGTAGCGATGGCTGGTTGGGCGTCTGATGCCAGCTCAAACTGGATCGTACCGGCGGAGCCGCCGGTGATGATCGCAGTGTCGCCGCCAACAATAACCAAATACATTGGCTTGCCGTTACCGAGATCTTGAGGCGTGAGCCCCAGATCCATGACATCGCCAACTTGGGCAGTGCCTGCAGATGCCGCAACGGACACGTTGCTGGCAAACTGGTTTAGTTTATCGAGGATCATAGTAAGACCTTTCTGTCTGTCTATGCGCGTAAGACCCGTAGGCCTTAAGTTACGCGTGCTTCATTGATAGACAGGGCGTCACAACGACGGATAGGATACCCTCCCCAGCTTGTCTGCATAGTCCCGCCAACCATATCTGTGGACAACGTGGAGTTGGCAACAGCATTGGATGTTTGGCGACGCAGGAAGGCAAGGACAGTCTTGTCCATGTACCATGCGCAGCGGCCCATCGCAGCATTGGGGATCTCTGTCACGGCGCGGTGCATAAGATCGTTGAGATCAGCGCCAGTCGAGATGTCGTTGGTCAGCAGCGAGCGATCGATGTTCGCGATGCGAACAACATAGCGCCAGTCACGAACGGTCAGACCTGCTTTCCACTTGTAGTGGGTGCGGTAGATCTGCATGCGGCCGGTGTTAGCGCCGCCCGATGCGTCCTCGAGAGTGTCCTCACCGAGGTCACGCGAGCTGAGGCCAGCCGTGGAACCTTTTGGCACGATGCCGTGGCAAGTCATGGGCGACCAGCAGATCAGCCATACACTGGCGTTGCTGCCTCCGGTGCCTTCTCCGTCGATGATGTTGTCACCATTTTCAGCGCCCAAAGACGAGAAACGTGGAGCAAAACCGGTGAACTCTTCGGGGGCGGTTGTTTCGTCGCCGTAGAAAAGCGTGTCGGCCATCTCTTGGTTCATGCCCTCGATGTGCGGGCGGTCCTCTTGCAGACGGAACGCAGCAGGGTTGCCTGCCATGTCGACGAGATCTTTGTCGACCTCGGCGTAGTCTTCAAGGTTACCACACGTGTCTGTCACTTGGACAGCACGCGACTTGGTGGGTTGCACGCCACCGTACAGCTTGCGCCATGTAGGCACAGGCAGGCCAGAGCGGATAGACGACTGGTTACCAGTTGTCAGGTTGCCTTCGAGCCAGCTCATATCCGCGAGGATTTCGTTGGTCTCGTTGAGGATTTCCACAACGTCAGCGATGCTGCCATCTGGGTCGGTTACTTTCGCGAGATCCGAAAGCGTGGGGTTTAGTGTGCCGAGAACAGCCATTCAAAGGCCCTCCATTGTTGTGCACTTCATTTGAACATCGATGGGTACATTTTCTGCAATCTTGCTGCGTCACTGGCTCCCGTCTGTGCTGCATCGCCTTGCAACAAATCAGGTTCGCCCTGTACCGTTTTACCGATGCGGTGTAAGAAACGTAGGAATGCAGGATTGTTGCCGATTGCCAGACCGTCTGGGTTGTCTGCCGACGGGGACTTGACGAGGGCCTTGAGGTCCGCGTCACCGAATGTGTCGATCAGTCTTACGACCTCTTTGACATTCGCATTGTAGCTTTCGCCACCAAAGTCTTTGTCGGTCCGAGCGGCTTCACGCCACCCATCAACCCGCTTGTTCCAATCACCGACAGCACTTTCTCCTGCTGCCTGCGTACGCTCTAGGTCGTAAGTGGCCATGGCATCAAATTGAGCTTGGGTTAACCCAGCCTCTTTCGCCACTGCCATTGCGCCGTCGAGCGCCGCCTGATCAATCGTGAGACCGTCAGGCGCTTCGAAGGTGTAGCTGTCTGGCACCCCTTCATCGGTAGAGCCGTCGGCATCCGCCAGCACGTCTCCATCTGGTTTTACTTGTGCATCACCCGCAGGGGGTGTGTCAAGTATGTCACCACCAGCAGGGGCGGACGGATCCCCTGCCGGTGATTGCTGCGCGTCTGCCGTGGGAGGCGTTGCGACGACTGCAGGTGCGTCACCTACGGCGGGTGCCGCGGCTGTAATGTCATTCGACTGGGTCATGATGCTCTTCCAACATTGTTAAAAAGGCGCTGAAGTGATTGGTGCGTAACTCTTCCAGCACCTTGTTCCCCACCGCGCGCGCGCCTTCGTTATACGCTGTGGTGTGGGTGTCGTTTGGGTAGTGGCTGATGCTGCTCACGTGGCAATCGCGGTAGATCAGGTCGTACATCCAGCGCCGCCCTCGAGGCAGCTTCATGATCTCGGTCAGATCGCGGTCGCGATCCTTGTCGAGGTCGGTAGCGCGCTGTATCTGGTCAGGATCGCTGCTGTCATAGACAACCTGCTTCGGGATCTTGAGTGATTTTCTACGGGTTTCAGACGCCACGGCTCTGTCCTCTCTGCAACAACTCGGTCAGCGCGTTGGGTTTCTGGCTGTCAGTCTCGCTGAGGAGCTTGGCGGCTTGCGCACCCTGCACGCCGGTCTGGGCTGCTTGCGCTGCCTGCTCCTGCTGCTGCTGTTGTTGCTGTGCTTCTTGACGATCAGCACGTATTTTGTCGCGAACGACGGTGTCACGAACCAAGTTGGGCGACGTGCCCATGATGTCTGCATACTCGCGCGCAGCGTAATCCATGTCGAAGTTGTCGAGGATGTCGGGGGCCACACCGGTCAGGTTGCCTGCGAACGCCATTGTACGTTCCATGGACGATGCGCTGGCAGCTTCCTGTGCCTGAGCGAGCAGGCTGACGTACTTGACGCGGATCTGCTGACCTTGCAGCGCCTCGGGTGGATCCGGTAACAGGCCGCGTTCGCTGGCCACAAGGAATGCGTCCTCGATCATCGGATCCAGAAACTCGCTGTTGAGCCGCTGGAGCACAGGGCCGAGCAGCACCAGCTTCTCCTCATGGCGTTCGGCCACTTCGGTTGCTGTCATCTGGCGACGGTCGCTGTTGATCATCATGGCAAACAGGTCGGCATAGAAGCCGCGTTGAATGCGGCCTTGCACCTCTTGGATGTCCATCATCAGCTCGTTGATACGGGGCTGGATCTGGTACAGCGGGGCGAAGCCTGCGTCGCCGTTCATGGGGTCCACATAAGTGTTGCCTCCGGGCAACACTGTTGTAGGTTTGCCCTTCAATGACATGCTCGCGCGCATCGGTGGGTTGACCATTTTGTCGATGGCCTGCGCCTTGCGCCGCTGCTCATGTTGCAGCTGCTTGATGTCACCAAGCGTTTCCATTGCTGGGCTGTGGCCGTACACATCGCCCGCAAGCACATCCCAACGTGGGCAGAAAACGGGGAACCGGAAGTAGCCATCCTCCTTCAGCAGGACGTCGCGGTCAGCACCCTTCTCAAAATACATATCTGCAAAGGGCCGGTTCATGCCGTCCATCTTGGACAGGTCACGCTCCTTCTGGCGACGGGGCTGGATCATGTGCACCGTGGGCACGGCAGCGTCGTAGTTCTGCTGGTCCCACAAGGTCTTGGTTGTGCGGCTGACCTTGTCCCAGTCAAACTTCTCACGATCGTTGTCCCAGACAAACTCCTCGACGGTCTGTGAGACCGTCATGGTGAACTCACGGCCCAACGTGTCGACTTGGCCGTACTCGTTCTCCGCGATCACGTACTCACCGGCGGTGAAGTTGCGGTAGTGCACGTGCAGCTGTGGATGCTTACGGCGCATGACCGGTGCAGTACCGAACGCGCCCAGCTCAAAGTACACTGTGGATGCTGCGCTGTAGAAGTTCGACGCTGACAGCATGCGGCGCAGGATCTGCTCCACATCACCGAGGTAACGCTTGACGCCCTCGGCCTCCATCATGCCATCGTCTTCGGTCATCAGTCGGAACCACGGCCGTGCAGGGCTGGTAAGCCCCGACATCATGCCCGCGGTCATCGTGCGCAGGGCTTGGCCCGCGCTGTTGTCGATGATCTTGCTGTTACGCTTACGGCCCTTGGTGCTCTGGCTCTCCATCAAATACCGGCCGCGACGAGGCAGCAGGTAGTCGGTGATCTCTTGCCACTGGCCACGCCAGCTGGATCGATCTGTCTCGAGCTGGAGAAACCGCTTGTATGCAGCGCCCTGCTTACCGCGCAGTGACGAGCCGCCAAGGTTCTCTGGGGTGCTGACTACCATGTTATTGACCTGTCAATGATTTCAAGGCGCGCGATACGCTACCCATTGTGCTGGTGCCTCGGGCACCTCCGCTGTTGCGTACGTTGGCAGGCGTGGCCTGACCACCGCCAGCCATGGCGCGCGAAGGTCGCGCAGTTGTCGGTGCGGTGGGCGGCGCAGGCGGGGCAGGCGCGGCTGCGGGTGGTGGGGGTGGCGCTGCTGCGGATGAACCGCCGCCGAAGCCTGCGAAAGTCAAGTTGATGCGCATGTTGCGTCCTTTCGTGCGAGGTACGACCTCAGTTGATACGGGGTGATGGCGGAGCAGCGTATGCCGATTAAGCTCTTGGTGAGCGATACGCAGTTGTTCAACGAAAACGGCAGCAGGCTGCGCGCTGCAGGCTGGGCGTCAACCGACCATGCCTCGAGACCGGCCTGCTGGTAATACATCTTGAGGTCAAATCCCTCGTCGATTGCTGATACGGTTATGCCGTTGACCGTCATGTCGGTCTCGATCCATATGCCGTTTCGATCTCTGATTGCGCACCACACGTGCCGACACGACGGACGCAACATCGCAGACAGGGGGTGCGCATTGTCACCAGAGAAAACAATCAAGCCATTCATACTGCCGAAACCTACTTGAAAACTACGCCTGCGTCCACGGCATTTCGCAGCGCTGCTTTGCGTTGTCGCTCTGCGTACTCGCGCGCCTGCTTCCGAGCAGTGCCCTCACCCACGCGCTTGATCGCTTTACCACCCAGCATCAACTTGGTGTAGATCACATCGAGTGCGTCAACTTCCCGATCGGGAGGTACGAATGCCGACATGTGCGACAGGGCTGTCCTGCACTTCAGTATGGTTTTCCGCTTCATCTGGCTTATCCTTTTTGGTCTCATACCCACCCATGGGCCGCTGCGCTGTCAGTGTTTTCTTCGGGTCACGTGTGCCCATGGTAATATCCTATCCGTTTGCTTCAAGGTACTTAAGTACCGCCGGTGCGCTGAACACGGCGGTGCAGTCGTAGCCGCCTGCGTCGCGCTCGTTGACGACGCACAGCTGACCCCGAGGTCCACTGCGTGGCGCTATGCTGATCGTAACGCCTCTTGGCAGCGTCTTACGCCGTACGGTCAGGTAGATGCGGGTGCGGGCTGCGCCGGTCAGCTCGTTTGTGGATAGGCACGCAGCCTTCAGTTCGTCAACCTTCATGGTGCTATCCTACTCAAACGGGTTGTACTCGCCACCAGCGGCTTCCTGTAGGCCGTCGAACCCTTGTCGTTTCGGGTGGACAGGCAAAGCGTATGTCAACGCCAGCGCGTCCGCAAGGTCAGGGCTGGATAGCCCGCGCTTCTTCATGTTTTCTTTGGTCTCGAGCTGCAGATCGTTCTTGGCGTTGAACCCGTATTCGACGCTGGTCAGGTCAGTGCGCAGGTCATCCATGTCAGGCAGTCGTACCCCAATTGCCAGCGCGTCGCGCAGGTTGGCCCACATCTGTGCCCTCATGTTGGCCATGCCTGATTGGGTTGCCTTGCCACCAAAATTCACCTCGATGACGTCGAGGCCCAGCTGCCTGCACCGGTCGACCACACCACCGCCAACACCACCGCCGTCGATCAGGATGGCGTCAGGTCGCTTTTGGTGTGCGATCTCAGCGATGCGCGCTGCAAACTGCATTGTGTCCAGCTTCGGAAAGATCTGCTTGCTCCAATCGTTCTGGCTCTCGGCGTCTCTGCCCTGCCGCAGCCATATCACGCTGCTGTCGTCGCCAAAGCGGGCAACGTCCGCGCCCATGATCAGCGGATCCTGCGGGCCAACCACCACGTCGTAGTTCACGTTGCTGGTGTACGAGCTCATCGGGATCAGCTGCAGCGAGCCAGCGTCGGGGAACAGGCCACGCACACGCACTTTGTAAAAGTCGCTGTCGTATCCGTAATCCTCGAGCCATTCCTTGAACAGCGCCTTGTTGGTTTGCTCCACTGTGCTGCTGTCGATGTGCCTGCGGATGAAGCGATGCCGGAACCGGCCTTCCATGTTCTGGAAGAAGCGGCCCGTGTTACGCGTCGGGTTGCCGAAGTCGAACACCATCGGCTCGCCGTCAGTCAAACCACCTTGGCGCACCTCGTAGATCTTGTCGGGGATACCGGCAGCCTCATCGAAAATGTAGAACGGCGTGCTGTTGGCAGCGTGAAGTCCGGCGAAGCTCTCGCTGTTCTCCTCCTTGGCCGTCTGCCCGTCGCAGCGCCACTCGGCCTTGTGTTCCTTGTGGTAATACTGGAGCAGCTGGCCGCTGGTGATCTCCCACCATTCTCGCGTGATGCCCATGTTGTGCCACTTGGCCAGCTCGGCCCACGTCTTGGTGCGCAGCTGGGGCACGGTGTTGGCCGTCACGATGCCTTTTGCGTACGGTCGGGTGTCCATGATCCAGCGAACGATCCACGCAACCAGCGCCGACTTGCCAATCCCGTGGCCGCTGCTTGTGCTCATCTGCAGCGGATCCACTGCGTCGACGCCATTGAAGCCGCGCTTCTTGACCTCTCGGCCCACCTCCTCGAGGTAGTCGCGCTGCCATTGCTGTGGCCCAGCCCTGCCCGCCAGCGGTCCGGTGCCCCACGGGTAGCTGAACAGCACGTGACCCAGCGGGTCATCGTAGAACTGCGCTATCTCATGGACCAGCTCGAGCTGTACATCGGCAGTGGCCATGGCTTACCCACCGTCCATTGGATCATATTCATGCGTGTTGTTCGCGACAGCTGCGCTGTGCTGGCCGAGGCATTGGCCGTCCTGCCCAACGACCGACCGACGGGCACCGCACGACGCACACATGCGCTCGCTGCTGTTGCCTTGACCGGCAGGTGGCGTCCGCCATACGTGCGGTTTATTCATCGTCGTCCTCCTCGGGGGTGATATTGCGCAGCTCGGAAAGCTGGATCCGGCGCGCCGCAAGCACGTCGACCATCTGGCCGTTCATCACGGTCGCGTTGATGTCCAGCGTCGCAGGCATCATCTGCTTGAGCAACGCCATGAAAAGCTCTGGCCGCTTCTCGGCGATGTCCGTCAGGTACGCGGTGCCCGCCTCGAGATCCTTGAGGCTGCGCCGCTTCTTCTGGACGTTCTCGCCTGCCTTCTCGAGCGCAGCTTCCATCATGCGCTTGAGATCAACCGTGATCTTATCCTTCAGCCCCTTGGGTCGCCCCAATGGGTTGGGAGACGGTGCGCCCTTCTTGAACAGATGTGCCCGTGGTTCCTTGGTCATGCGCCACCTACTGGTATGTTATGCTTGGTCTCGTAGGCGACAAGTGCTGTGCGCCCCTCTGCCGTGATGCGGCTCTGCAGCCAGCTGGACCAACTAACGTAACCAAACCCGAGTAGTCGGGTGTACACATCCTCACGGACACGTAAGGCGTAGCTGTTCTTCTGCCTACCGCATCTCCACTTGGATAAGGCGGTGTACTGGGGCGTGGTTAGGTGCTGCATGGTTGATCTCCTGCTGATTTCATCACTTTTGTCGCTGCCACCATAACGCGATCAGGGCAGCTTCCGCAATCCCATCGTTGGCCTTGACGTTCCACAGCTCGTTTTCACCGAAGTGCAGCTTGCACGCGTCCATGCTGGCCTGCTTGCTGGATGACAGCCCCATGGATTTCTTCCACTTCGAAGAGGTGACCCACTCGACGGGCACGCCGTACGCCATCGCCCACGCCTCAGCTGCACCGGTCGCCCTGCCGAAGGCGAACGAGCTGCTCACACCCTGCGCGGGCATGGCGTGAACGCTCTCGATCACAAACGTGAGGGGGCCCTCGCTAACCGCTGCGGTGCCGCCCCACTGCAGCAGCGCGCGGATGTCGACGTGCTTCCACTTGCCACGTTTGATGATCGGCATCCGCAGGCCAGCGACGAACGCGCCGTCCTTCAAGATGGCTACGCCGCCGGTCTGGCCGCAATCAATTCCAATGGTGATCATTTTTGGTCCTCCTGTGTTGGTCTGTAATCCATAAGCTGCTTCTGCAGCACCTTCCTGCAAGCAAGACACATGTCGTCCTGCGCGTTAATCCAGTTTAGCATTCTATCGTACGCGGCCCACTGACCGCGTCGGTAAGCAGCTGCAGCTTCTGTGCCTGTTGTAAGCAGCCTACCGTCGGCGCGCTTATCGTAACCCCGCTTTAACCACAGCAACGCTTTGCGCGAGTGCGCGCTAATCGAGATGCCTTTCCGCTCCGCTTTTTCTATTCTGCTCTTCAGTTCGAGGTAGTCCATTTTGATCTCCAAATCTGAGGTGTCCCGTGTGGTGGGAGTACCCAGTTCCCAACTGGGGTTCCCCCCCTTTAGGGGGGTGGGGGTGGAACTTCTTTTAACACGTTGAAATATATACATAAAAGCGCTCCGGAACTCATGGAACCTTGGAACTTTTATATCTAACAATAACAGCGGCTTAGCGCTAAAAATAAGTTCCAGTTCCGCCGGAACCGCCGGAACTCGGAACCTTTTTGCATCATTCCACGATCCAGTTAAGCAGCTGGCCGCGACGCTCCAAACGCACTGAAACGCCTGAGATGCTCACGGGCTGTGCCAGCATCTCATAGACCGCTTTACCGGCCCGTTCCGTGAAGCTCGGCTTCTTAGTATTGCTGACAACCCAGCCCACTGGCTCGGCATGATTAAGCAGCTCAACGACCTGTGCGAGGTAGACGCGGTGTGTCCCTTTGGTCGGGTGTCGGTCCAGTATTACCCGCGCCCATTCCTGCTGTGTGAGCCTGTCAATAGCGGCGTCGGGCATCGACTGCAGCACCGCATTGCAGGTCTGCTCCGCCTCGTTCTCGGGCACCGGAACGACGGCACCGATCTTCTTGCCACCCTCTCGGACCTCCACACCGTCCAGCCGGAAGTACACCGAGGGGAAGCCCTCACTCTCACGTTCCTTGGCGCTGTCCAGACAGATGAACTTTGGCACCCTGCGGTCGCGCTGCGCTTGCAGCAGCGTCCGCCTGTTGGTCTTGCCGCTCTTAGCATCGTGGCATGACGCAGGCAGATACGGGGACAGCGTCATCGCAATATCCAGCGGGGAGAAGATCGCGCCGGACCCACGGAACGCCGTGCCATCGCCGCGCACCTCGTCGACAGCGGCACCGCGTTCGCCCTTTGGTGTGTGGTGGATGAACATCACAGCACAGCCCGTGTCGGCCATCAGCTGCTGCATCGCGCTGATCACGCCGTCGACGCCTTGCGCGCTGTTTTCGTCACCCGCGCCCAGCGTGTTGAATGGGTCAAAGATCACCAGCTCGATACCAGCGGCCTTGATCCTGTTGCCCAGCTCCTCAACAACCGCCGCGATGGGCCCGTCGTCGTTTGCCAGCCGCATCTGGCCGTGCTCCTTACCGCGCACCGTAATTGGCAGAGATCCCGACATGCCGTTGGCGACAGCAGCCGCCTTGACGCGCCGCTCGATGTCGCTGGTCCGCTCCTCGTTCGCCACATACAGCGTGCGGATCGGCCGGTTAGCACGGGGCAGGCCGATGATGTCGGTGTTGCCCGAACACAGCGCCGCGATCAATGCCGACAGGATCCGCGTTTTACCGGCACCGGACGGCCCCGCCATGCCAATAAGGTTACCCGCGGGGATGACGTCCTCGATGATCCAGTCGACATCGGGCAGCTCGCGCGTCTTGAGCTCGTCCAGATCGATCTCTGTAAACTCGCCAACGCTCTGCACCGCTGCCTCTTTCCGCACCGCGGTCTGCACAGTCTGCGCGGGTGTTGGTTTGACCAGCTTGCCTGCAGCGCGCAGCTTATCGCCCGCCTTGGCCATCAACGCGCCGGACATTTCGGGTGTCTGGGCCACGCCTTTGAAAGCGCGGTACAGCTCGCCTGCTTCGTTCCACTCAAGCAGCTGGCCAAGGCGCTTAGGCTCTATCTTGTCTGAATACATATCAGTGAACCAGTCCTCAAACTGGTCGCACCACGTGTCGATGGTGTCGGCTGGATGGTCCTGCGCCCAGTCCTGCGTCATCCGCAAGATCGCGTCATGCCGCATGCCTGCGTCGCCGTTCGACATCATGACGTCGTGCGCTTCCTGCTGGCTCATCAGAGCGGATCCGTCGGATCCCTGCCCCTTCTCGACGACCTCCCGCATCTTGGGCCCCGCTGCCCATCCGGTCAGCTCACCGCCTAATTGCTTGTAACCCCCGTCTGACATAGCCCAGACGAAGTAGAAGCCGTCGCAGATCACGTCCAGCTTGGGCATGATCCTGCGGGGCACCTTCTCCTCAGTGGATGGCCACGCGCACAACACGTGCAGCCCGCCGCTTCTGGTCTCTCTGACCATCAGCTCGTTACGGTCAGCCTTCTCCCACACTTCGTGATCGCGCAGCCACTTCGTCATCTTATCGCGTGCCTCGGGTGTCGGATCGTGCCCGAAGTCGAGGTCGAAACAGAGGATGTCGTTGTCGGGCCCGCATGGCACCGCGATGCCTGCAGCGCCGTGCATGCCGAACAGCTCGCGGATCTCTGCGGGGTCTCGGGTGGCCTTCGCGCGCCAGCCTTTGATCAGTGGCCGCTTCGTGGCAGCGCAGGGGAATACAGCTAAATCGTACTCTTGCACTATGTGTAGTGCTTGTTCTATAAGGGTCATGTTGCTTCGGTCCTTCCGATGTACGCTAGGCTTGATCTCCTAGAGGCCCCTGCAGAAATGCGGGGGCCTTGCCTGTTTAGCCCCCAAGGCCTCGTCCTGTCCAGCCACTAGATATGGTGAACACTGCGGAAACTGGCACAATAAAAATAATTTAGCAAGTGTGAGATGCTCACTTGACGTGAGCTGCTCACATATGTAGAAGGGGGTACAAGATGCCTTTAACCCCTACCGGAGATCACCATGACCAAGTACATCGCAGCATTCTACGACCACATCATCACACGCAACAGCGCACGCACTTACACCCACGCATGGATCGTGACTAACATCGCAACCGGCCGTGTGTTCGAGAGCGGCTTCGCAGGCAGCGCAGACAAGGCAGCGGTAGCGGCGAACGCGTCACTGCCCCGCGACATCAGCCCCCGCGATAAAAAGAACGCAGCCATAGCACGTGGTCACATCCGTACAGCACGCGAAGACGGTTATACCGACGTTTACGCTTTCTACGCTTTTATCACCAAGCGCACCGCGGATCTCCGCGCCGAGCTTAAAACCGAGGTCGTCGCAGTCACCACCGTTTGATCATCAGATGCGCAGCCCCGCGGGGCTGTGTTACTGAAGACCAACCCCAACCGAGGAGATCACCATGCAGAACATCACAACCCACACCGGAACGCTGCGCTTGATTGAACGTATGCCCAACTCCAACAACGGCAACCCACGCTACCTGCTCGCGATCATGGATAGCAGCACGCAGGGGCTGGGGTGGACTTTCCGCACTGGAGTAGACAGCGCGCACGGTTACGAGGTGCCCAACTTCTTTGACAAGGATATTGAGGTGACCGTCATGATAGGCACCCACTACGGGCACGCGACGCTCCACAGCATCACCGCAGCATAAAGACCAACCCCTACCGAGGAGATCACCATGACCATTTCGTACAAGCGCACAGCCACCGTTGAGTTTGCCATGAGCGGCACAAACCAGACAGTCACCGTCAACGACCTGCCCTACGTCTGGACACCTACAATCAACCCCGACATGGACAGCACCGCTGTGTTCGCCGCGATAGACTACATGCGCATGTCGCTGGAACTCGGCTGTGGCCTGAGCGTCGTTTGTGTAACGACATCGCCAGCCTAAATAAATGTGAGATGCTCACTTGACGTGAGCAGCTCACACCGCTAAGTACAGTGTAGACAACAGACACACCAACCGGAGATCATCCCATGGACAAGTACACAGTAAGCAACGGCATCGTATCTTTTAACAAAGTATGGATCATGACCGAGGCGCACGCGATCGCAGCCCGCACCGGCGGCACACGCGATGCGTTTGCTCGCGGGCTCAGCTCCGCATGGTTCCACGCCAAGATGGCGACCTACGCCCGTCGCAGCGTGTGCGAGGATCAGGCGCGTATCGCAGAGCTCGCCACCCGCGGCGCTGACAGCCTGCGTGCGATGATCAGCGACATGCAGAACATTGACCGTTACACTGACGCTGACCGCGCCGAGATGCGCAGCTTGAACAGCGCGCTGGTCGCCGCTTAATTCTGATCTAGGAGCCAGTACGATGAGAGATAGTGACAGCCCATTGGAGCCCCGCCGTGACGCAGATGCTTACCTCGACGAGCACTACCACGGTCACGGCCACGGGTGGCACATTTACGAGGACGTCACCAACCGCCGCGCCCCGCAAGACATACACAGCGCAGACCGCATATTCCGCAAAGGACTAAAGAAATGAACAACGCCCCATCATTCGCTGCTCGCACCATGCACTGGCTGCACCTGCTGACATGCTCAGTTACCGCAGCCCTGTGTATCGTTTTTGTCGCGTCGCTCTTGCTTCGCTAAGCATCTGTAAGGAGATCACCATGCAAAAGATAAGCACCCCCGCGACCGTCGAGCAGGTAGCAGACGCGCTAAACAACACGCCGCACGTGCGGGCCAGCGAGCGCGCCCGCCTATACGAGATGATGAAGGGCATCCGCCCGTACGAGCCGCGCATCGGCGGTCGGGGCCAGCACCTGAGCTGTAAGGACGCGTACTGCGCCAACACCGCTTACGCTCACGGTCGCAGGCAGCTGTGCCCGACGCACTACATCGCCTTTCTGGAGCGCAGCAACCGCGCGCGAGCAATGCCCCAGTGTGTCCGGTGTAACATGCACACGAACAGCACGTTCAGCGGACAGCCGCACTGCGGCGCGTGCACGCAGAACTATAAATCAATAGAGCAGGAACGCCTTGGCGCAGAGCGCGACGAAGCGATCAAGATGGACGCGCTCGACAACGCTGAAACCACGCACGACCTGCGTGAATGGATCAAGGAATACATGACATGAAACACACATTTTACGCCATCCAGCAGCTCTCTACAGGACAGTTGCTTCCTGCACCAAGGGGGCGCGGCGGACGGGGCGGGACGCGCGTCGAGTTTACCGACGTAGGTATGCCGCGCCTGTTCCACCGAGAGAGCAGCGCTGACACCGCCCTGCGCTGGTGGCTGGCTGGCGAGGTTTACGTGTCGCACACGAATGACCACAACGGAGATTACGACGAGCACTGGGATGTCGTGAAACAGGACCACAGGGACGCCAACGACACCGCAGTTGTTGAAGTTGAAATAATTTTGAAGGGACCAAGAACATGAGCAAGAAAACCGGTACAATGTCACTAGGTGCGATCCGCATCGCCAGCAACCAGACGACCACCCGCACCTTGCATCTGGATGCCGAGCAAGTGGCCTACATCATACACCAATGGGCAGTCAAAAACGTAGGCTTTAACCCTGCGGGTGAGGTAAACGTCCGCTGCCGAGGAGACGGTAGGCTCGAGGGTGCGGATGTCACCAGCCACGACGAGGTATCATTCGACGAGTGCGACTAAGATCATATCGGCCAGCACCCTGATTGGGTGTTGTGCGATGCGATCCTACATCAATGTAAAGGAAGACCTGTGCGAGACATTGCAATAGCAGACACCACCGCGCTAACTGCCCCCATCGTGGCGCAGATATGGCGGGATCTAGGCTACGAAACTGCGCCCGTGCCCGCCGAGTTTGCACGCCGCGCCTACCGCGCGCGCAGCGAGGCGCTCGTAGGTTTCTGCCGTGTCGCCATTGCCCCGCCACACTACGCAAACATCACCGACATAGCATACGCGCTGGACGTCGCGCGTGGCAGGATCAACCGCACCGTGGTGGCCATAGTCGTGGCGGCGCGCGAGGACCGATAAATTAAATTAAAAACATGGTTGACGGCGTGAGCTGCCCGCCGTATCACAGTCGAGCAGTTAGCAGTTTAAGCAATTTAGAGAGATCAAAATGGCCTATACATTATTCCCCCATCAAGACAGAGGCGCTGCCTTTCTGTCATCCAGCACCGGCACCAAGGGCTTGTTCTTTGGCATGGGTACTGGCAAGACTGTCACCGCTCTTGAAGGCGTACGCCGTGTAATGGCCACCGCTGACGATGTTCGTGTGCTGGTCATCGCCCCGCCTATCGCGCTGCCTATGTGGCTGAACGAGGCGCAGAATTATCTCGGCGTGTACAGCGATGACAGTCTAATCCTCGCCGCAGGAAAGACCCCTATCAAAAACGACCCACACGTTCTGGTCGTCAGCTACGCTATCGCTTCCGCTCGCGCTGGCGAGCTGCGCGATTGGCTGGCGCAGGGCACAGGCGCATTGATCTGTGACGAGAGCCACGCGCTGAAGAGCTCAGTGGCCAAGCGCACCATGGCGATCCTCTGCGAAAGCGGGATTGCATCGGGTGCCGCTTACAGCTGGATGCTGACCGGCACACCAGTTACACGCTGGAACGACGACTTGTTTCCGTTCCTGTCAATGGCAGATCCCGAAGCGATGGAGGATTACCTCGGCGGCACGTCGCTGCAGAAGTTTCAGCTTAAGTACACCGTTCGCCAAAAACGCAAGTTTGCTGGGGCGCGCGTTGCCAAAGACGTAGTCGTGGGTAACCGCAACACCGACGATCTGGCGTCGTGGATATACACCGATGACAACGGCCGCGAGGAGCCGCTGGCTCTACGCGTCGACCTCGAGGAGGTGTTCGCTAACATGCCGCCGCTGACCAAGACCCGCTACGACATTAAGCTGGATGCCAACGAAGAGCTGACCGCTCAGCTTAAGGCCATGGCCAGCATGTCCATGCAGGACATTCATGAGCAGCTGAAGAGCAAAGAGCCTGCGCTGGCAACAGTGCGTCGTAACCTCGGGATGGCCAAGGTCAAAGCCGCTTGCGTAGAGATAGCCGAGCGGATCGAGAGCGGCCAGAACGTATTGATCGGGGCGTGGCACACCGATGTCATTGACGCACTGACCGACGTGCTGGCTGCAAAGTATACGGTCGGCGTCATCGACGGCCGCGCGTCTGCCAATGCTAAGGTGCAGGTCACCGAAGGCTGGAACGCCGGTGAGCTAAACGTCGTCGTGGCACAGATCGCCGCCGCTGGTGTCAGCCTTAACCTGCAGCACGGCGGCACACAGATCATCGTGGTCGAAGAGGATTGGTCACCATCGGTGATGGACCAGTTCTACGCACGGCTATGGCGTTACGGGCAGAAGAAGCACGTGCACGTCGACGTGCTTACGACGGACACGAAACTAGATAAGGCCTTGGCACGGATCAGCCGCACCAAGGAACTACAACACGAAAAATTTAACCAAGTAGGAAGAGATCAAGATGAGTGATGCAATGAACATTAAACTGACAGTGGCAGACTTCGAAGAGATGGACGCCAACACGCTACTGGGCCTGCATAATAAAATTTTGGAGAGCCGCGATGAGCTCGCTGATATGCTGCAGACTGTGCGCGACAACTATAGCGTCGCCTGCGATCGCGGCGACCGTGCGGTTGTAGCGTTCAACAAAGCTGAGCGCCACCTCAACACCGCGCGCCATGCGCTGGCCGAGTACGCCATACGCGCCGTGTTGGAGTTTGATGATGAGCTTTAAGTCAGCAATTCTGAAGGGTGCCGACGCAATCGATGCGCGCAAGACCTTCGACCCAAAAGAGCGGGCGCAGTACATCAACGGCAGCGAGGCCATGACGTGTATTCGCAAGCAGTGGTACGTCAAGAACAACGCCGCCCAAGACGGCCCGCAGGATTGGGGTTACGCACGCCGCGGCAGCCACGCCGAGGATTACATGGTGTCTCGTTTACAGGCGGCCAATGTGCCTATGCTGTTCACAGGCAAGGATCAGGTCGGCATACGTGACGACGAGCTACACATCAGCTGCACGCCCGATGGGCTGGCAGGTGCTGAGGCCATGGGCTCTAAGGAGGCGGGCTGGGTCGGTGTCGAGTTCAAGTCAATCGATCCGCGCGCCAACCGCGACTATCTGCCTAAGCCGGAGCACGTGGTGCAGCTGCAGATCGGCATGGCCATGCTCGAGAAGTTCCGCGAGGAGTTCCCAGAGATGGGCGCAGATCCTATCCTGCACGGCACGCTTGTCTACATCGACGCGTCTAACTTCAACGACATCATAGAGTTCCACGTTAAGCTCGCGCCAAAAATTTTGGACCGGATCACGCCCCGCGCGAACCGCATCCTTAAAGCCACGTCAGCGGCTCGGCTACCCCGCGAGGGTGTCGAGACCCGCAACAAGTCTGAGTGCAAACAGCGCTGTGCGTTTAACACAGTGTGCGGGGTCGACGGTGCGTCGACTTCGACCGGTCAAGGCAAGGTTGGCGCAGCCAGCTTGCGCACACAGATAACAGATTACCTTCTGGGTAAGGCGACTGAAGCTACCGGCAAGGCACAGAAAGAAGCCGCCGGTGAGCAGATCAAGTCGATCCTCCAGAAGAACCCGCACGCAGTAGTGGATGGCCATGAGGTCAGGCTATCCACTAAGGTAGGCAGCGTATCCTACGCAAAGTTAGTGAAGGAGCACCTACCCAACGTCGACCTCGAAACCTACCGTGGGAAACCATCTGAAACCCTCACGGTAAAGTAAGGAGATCCCTATGTCTGACGCAAACGACAACACATCCTACAACGTAGTAGCCACCGAACTACGCAACCTCGTTGAGCGCTACGAGCGTTTGGATGCGGAGAAGCAAGAGCTCGCAGAAAGTCAAAAAGAAGTCATGGCCGAGGCTAAGGGGCGCGGCTACGACACAGCAGTCTTGCGCAAGATCATCGCCCTGCGCAAGCGGGCAAGCGACGAGATCGCTGAAGAAGAGGCAGTTCTGGACATATACCGGAGCGCGCTGGGCATGTAGCCCAGAGTAACAACCAACAACCAACCAGCATTGTGCATTTCGCATCAAGCAAAACGAGGAACTACAAGATGACAAACGATAAAAAGAACACAGGCGCACTCGCAGCATGGGCAGGCGGCGGCGGCGTCGCTGTAAACAAGGCGGCAATCGCTGCCGCTCTGATCGAGAGCGCCAACGCAGGCAGCACCGGTGACGGTGGCGACATGGACTACATGTCGTTCTCTGGTCAGGGTGCTAACTACGCGGGCTGGAAAGTCGGGCGCGACAAAAAGGCACCCGACCCAGACAGCGTCTACATCATCGATCCGCAGTCTGCGCTCGAGGGTTGGAACTGCTGGAAGGGTGGATCCGTTGCTGAAAAGCATGAGTGGGGTGTGTTCGACCGCGCGACCATGGCAGTCAGCCAATCGCAGCTTAAGGACCACGGCCCTTACGCAGACGGCGACGGCTGGCAGTTCATGATGGGCCTGTCGATGTTCGACATCGATGCTGCTGAGCGCCAGATCAAGTTCACCACGACATCCAAGTCGGGCAAGAACGTACTGGCGGATCTGAACAAGGAAGTCGCGCAGCGCATCATGGCTGATGAGCCGTTCGTTCCCGTCGTCACGCTCGGATCCGAGCAGTTCACCGCGCAGGGTAAGAAGAATGGTAAGCCCAAGATCTCAGTCGAGGGCTGGGTCACCATGGAAGAGGTCGGCGTGTTCATGCAGATGGGCGACGACGGCGACTTGGACGATCTGCTGGCCGGTAAGTACGAAGCCGCCCCAGAACCTGCGCCGAAAAAGCGCGCAGCTAAGAAGGTAGCCGAGCCGGAGCAGGAAGAGGTCGAGACTGATCAGGAAGAGAACGAGCCTGCGCAGGAAGAGGCAGAGGTGCAGGAAGAGGCACCGAAGAAGCGCCGCGCACGTCGCACAGCAGCTTAAACAAACGGGGGTGGCATGCGTGCTGCCCCCACCACACACAGGAGATTAACATGACCGACAAACTATACAAACCAGCGGTAAACGCTGCCGCAATCATCGGCGCGTTCTACGAAGCAATCGACAGGGTGGAAGCTGCAGGCGGAGCCAATTCAATCTCCGGCGTCGCAGCGTGTAACACGTTCCTGACGCAGCAGCGCGCGAACCGCAAACGCGTCGACGAGCTGGTGATGAAACCGCTGCTCGAGGAGATCGAGCGCAAGACCGCCCCTTAGCATCGACCCACCACGTACAGGAGATCAACGTGACTGAGTACACCCCAACACACACCAAATACAAACTGGTCAGCACACCTGATGAGCTCGAGGCCATCCTCGACGTGGTCGGGGATAGCCCCGCCGCTCTCGACTTCGAGGGGTGGGACATCGTGCGCCTTGCGCAGATCTGCAATGACGACGGGTGGTGGGTCATCGACTTCGGCCCCGCTGACGATAACTGGTTTGGCGAGGTTGCGCATTGGTTTGAGGACGGCAAGTGGATCGTGTTCAACAGCGGCCATGAGAAGCGGTACTTCGCCAAGTACGACAGCTACCCAACATGCTGGGACGTGGGCTACCTGCGCCGCGCGATCGAGGGCGGCGGCCACATGTCGCTCAAGCGGCTGGTTGGCTGGGAGCTGGGCATCGAGATGGATAAGGCCGAGCAGGCCAGCGCGTGGGACGACGGTGACTTGACCCAGTCGCAGCTGGATTACGCGGCCGGTGACGCCCTGTACACGTGGGACGCTTGGAAGAAGCTGCGCGCGCGGGCAGACGAGGGCCATATGCAGGCGTTTAACCTGCTCGACGGCATGGCCGATGGCGTGATCGAGATGGAAGACGCGGGCCTATTGCTTGACCCTGTGTACCACAAGACCCTGATCGTGCACTGGCAGAAGCTGAGCGACGAACGCACAGCGGAGATCCGCGAGCTGATCAGCGAGGATGAGGTCGCCAACCTAAACAGTGGCAAGCAGCTCAACGATTTCTACTCAAAAATTTTACCCGACGAGGTGCTCGAGACGTGGCCCAAGACTGAGAAGACGGGCCTGCTATCCACAGCTAACAAGGATCTGCTGAACCTCGCAGGCGTCTACGGAGGCACCCCACTGGGCGACAGCTTCCGCTTGATGGCTGAGCGCAGCACCCTGCAGAAATACCTGTCGAGCTTCGGGGAGACACTGCTGTACTTCGCAAAGAAGTCTGCTGACGGGCGGGTCCGCTGCCGGTATAACATCGCAGCCGCGATCACATGTCGGTTCTCCAGCTCGGGCCCGAACTTACAGCAGGTGCCCCGCGACCGCGACTTCTTTGGCCAGCGTATGTCGATCCGCAAGGGCTTCGTCGCTGCCGCCGGTAACCTGCTAGTCAGCTACGACTACAGCGGCGTCGAGATGCGGGTCATGGGCCTGCTCGCGGAGGATGACCTGTTGATCCACGACGTTGTCCACGGTGACGTGCACAGCGAAGCCGCCAGCCTTGCCGCTGGCCGCAAGGTGGACCCTAAGAATATCGCGGGCGACAAGGAGCTGCGGCAGGGTGGCAAGCCCATCAACTTTGGTATCATCTACGGCACCACCGCGCTCGGCCTGTCTGGTCGGCAGGGTTGGACATTCGACTTTGCAGAGGGCGTCATTCAGAAGTGGGGCGCGCGCTACCCCAACGCGTACCGCATGCGGAACACCGTGCAGGAGGAGGCGAAGGCTACCGGCTACATCCGCATGGTGGACGGCGGGACCATCTACATGGGCAAGCAACGCCCCAGCCTGACCCGCTGCGCCAACTACCCTGTGCAGCGTGCCGCCCTGTCGGTGATGGCGCGTGCCATCATACGGCACAAGGACAGCTTGGACGATCTGCGTGACGCGCACCCCGACGCTACAATCCTGATGTGTTCGACCATCCATGATGCGTTGATCGACGAGTGCAGCGAGCACATTGCTCCGCTGGTCATGTCGACAATGAAGCGCGATATGGAGTTGGCGTTCCTCGACGTGTTCCCTGACCGCAGCATCGACCGGCTGGTCGAGGGCGGCATGGGTCCAAACTGGGGCGAGCTAGAAGAAGTGTGAGTTACGCACTTGACGTGAGCGGCTCACTAAATTACTTAACAGGTACACCACAACATACTAGGAGATCATGATGACAAGAACACCGATGAGCATACAAGTCCGCGGGGTAACATACCCCAGCGCTAAGCTGTGCGCTGCCGCTTTAGGCGTCAAGGTAGGCACCGTGTACGCGGGCCTGTACCGTGACAACCCCGACACCATAGGCCTTGGTGCCAGCCGGAGCGGCGCACGCGGCAAGCCGTTCTCTTACCGCACCCTGCACTGGCCCAGCAATGGCCACGCGTCTGTCGCACTGGGCTTAAACCGCGGCTATGTGGGCAAGGCCCTACGCGGCCCGCCTCGCGGCCGTGAGGTTTTGGAAGCGCGGCTCGCCGCTTATTTCTTGCAGGTGGGGGCATGACCTACTTTACAGTAATGCTTATCACTGCCCTGTCAGGCCCGCTTGCGGACGCGGACATGCGCTTGGTTTACTTCAGCCAAGACAAGTGTCTGCTGGCGCTAAACTCGGTGTCCAACACGCTGGGCTATGACCACAAGATCGAGTGCATCGTGACGCAGGTAGCATCCTCGTCCATCCGCCCACGTGCGCGGCCAACCCAATAGACTGGAGGTCAACATGTCTTTCGATATTTTGTTAGCGATCGCACGCCTATCCAGCCCTGACACGTGTCAGGGCAACGGGCGGTTGGATACCGAGCTGCTGCGCGAGCAGTACCCCGAGCTGTACGCCTTGTTCGACCAGCTGGACGACGCACGTGCCGTGGCTGAGGCTGAGGACAGCGAGAAAGAGCGCTTGCTCGACGAGGCGTCAGACGCCACAGCAATTATAGATGGGCTGCGGGCAGAGATCGCAGCTCTGGAGGATGTATGCAGCGACTTGCGAGACAGTATGCAAGCCGCGCGCGATACCCTACAGCAACAGGAGAGTGTATGATGGACAACAACGCAACAGGCGGCGCGACTGCTGCCTTCGACCAGATGCTAGAGATCGTTAATGTGCAGCGCGCGGGGGTGTACGGCCATCCTTACGTGGATTTTGCACGGGTCGCTACAGTCAAGGCCGTCGTGTCTGACTGCCCTGACGCACGGTTACGCCACGCGTTAGAAATGATTGCGGTAAAGATGTGCCGCTTGGTTGAGAGCCCAGACCACGTCGACAGCTGGGTCGACATCGCAGGCTACGCGCGTACCGCGTGCATGGTCATCGACGCAGGAAATAAGGTAGGATTATATCATGACGAAAAGTAGCGAAACATTACCGACCGCGGAGCGGTCCGCCAGTTACTACCAGCGGCAGGTCTCGTCGGGTCTGGTGCGGGTCAGCACGTGGATCCCCCGTGCGGGCCGCAACGACTTCGACCTCGCGGTCGACGCCCTTTATGTGCAGTGGCAGAAGGATGGCCTGCTCAGCTGACCTCGTCCGGCGTCGGTGCGCATTCGCGCTCCCACGTATCATTCGTCTTAAAGTCGCGCCGTACATTCCAAGGGGCATTGGCGCTACGCCAGTCAAGCTCCTCTTGGGAAAACCGGCGCGGCTCTTCGACGTCACAGAACGCCGCTTCACTCGGTGGCAGTATCTCGATCTGGGGTTCCGGTGCGCAGCCAGCGCTTAGGAACAAGGCGCAGCTCGTCATCAGTAAGAAGGTCGACCGCATCATCGCTTTCCTTGTCTTCGGTTAAGTTGGTGGCCCGCGCACGGCAGCCTTCGAGCAGCAAAGTAAGTGACGCATTGCGCACTTCCGTCAGCACCCGACGCTCCCGCTCCCACATCAGCGACACACTTTGCATGCCGCCAAAGGCGATGCTGGCAAGCAGTGCTGCCAGCATGATTTTTGTGAGCACGTCTACTTCTTCTTTGTAGACTTGGGCGGCTTTGCCATGGTTGGCTTCCGCTTGGTGGTTCCGTATGCCATTGCAGTCTCCTGTGTTAGAGCATCGCCTGCATGCGGGCGCGAAGTATATCGCCTGCCTTGCGAGCGTCTACTACTGTGCTTCCGTTTGGTAGCCAGCGGATGTCCCACTTGCCACGTTGTGCAATTCCGAGTGTGGGCTGGACCTCGGCGTGTGTCAACATACTCCACGGTGAGATCGGGATGTCGAACTGGTGGTGGTAGTCGATGCTGCGCATCAGCATGGCGTCGATCCCTACCCACGTCATGGGGTATTGGCCGACATCAAGCGGCCAGCCTTCGGCGTTGCCCATGGCGATCACAGCCTGCCCGATGATGCCGCTGTTGTTATTCTTTGTGTGCGACACGCCCACACCAGTGCGCCAATTGTAGTTGGCCTGATGTTCCGCCCGCGCGCCACCGTCGTACGAGTTACCGAGGTGGTCGTGCCCGTCGTTGTAGTGGCTCAACACCTCCTCGTTGACAGCGTAAGAGCTTGCCGCCCAGTGCCAGCGGATGCCGTGCAGGCCTGACTGGTTAAACAGCAGGTGCTCGCGCTTCACTTTACGCAGATCCATCGCCTGAGCGACGCGCTTGCGTGTAGTCGGTCCGTCCATGCCGTCGACGGCCATCATGTCGTCGGGGTGGTCCGCCCATAGCAGCGCGTTGACGCGTGCCTGCAGATCTCGCTTGGTGTATCCCATCACTGGTCTCCCGTATGAGTTTCGGCGGGCGGATTT